>Ga0153956_1000566_pt1 | contig 39962 bp, 31 predicted proteins | sample TSFL040MetaG_FD_104704 | JGI IMG/M metagenome (GOLD analysis project Ga0153956, IMG submission 104704) | Attine ant fungus gardens microbial communities from Florida, USA - TSFL040 MetaG | ecosystem: Host-associated > Fungi > Mycelium > Unclassified | place: USA: Florida, Wekiwa Springs... | reverse complement strand
CGGATAAAACGATCGCATGGATGAAAAAATTGATGCAAGAAAACTAACGGCTGACGCGATTGAAGAAAAACGTCGCTTGGCGCACCGACTTCGAAATCGCGGCATGACAAGAGCCGACATTGGCGCTGTAGTGGGGGTTCACGCGGACACGGTGGGTCGTATTTTTCAGATGCTAAAGAAGCTGAATAGCTTGAGTGGAGGGTCGCAGGAACTCATGTATCAGGCAAAAAGCCTCGCCACCAGACTGGTCAAGGCATTCTCCACACGCAATATCCGCTCCCCCATATGCACCGCTCGCAGTCCCGCCTGCTGCAATTTTTCCACTTCGTAGGGCGTGAACCCGCCTTCCGGCCCGATCGCCAGCGTGCAGTTCTGATTGAGCGCAACAGGGCAGGAGCTTTCGACGCCGGGATGCGCCACCAGGCCGACGCCGTCGCCAACGATCGCGGGCAGCTCATCTTCCACAAAGGGCTTGAACAGGCGCGCGAATTTCACCGGAGGCAGTACGGTATCCCGCGCCTGCTGCAAGCCATCGAGCAGATATTCGCGCATCGTGGCCGGCTCTAGAGCGGGGCTTTGCCAGTAGCTTTTTTCGACTTTATAGGTGTTGATCAGAATCAGCTCGCGCACGCCCAATTCGGCGACCGTGCGAAAAATGCGCCGCAGCATTTTCGGACGCGGCAGCGCGAGAATCAGCGTGAGCGGCAATTTGGGCGGCGGTGTCCGCGTCAGCGAGACCCGCAGTTCGATGGCGTCGGCGCCGCGCTCCAGCACTTCGCCGACGCCGATCAAGCCATCGACATGGCCGACACGCAGTTGCTCGCCGGGCGCGGCGTCGAGGATTTCGCGAATGTGCGCGCAACGCCGGCCGGTCAGGCGCACGCGTTGCGGGGCGATATAGTCGTCGCCGTGGAGCAGGATGAGATTCATTGCAGCGTGAGCGGCACTGCCCACAGATCGTATTCGTCGGAGTCGATCACTTCGACCGCCAGCGTATCGCCGGGCTGCAAATCGTCGAAGCCGTCCAGGAATTCCCGATCGATGAATACGCGGCCGTCGATTTCCGGCGCATCGGCCCAGGAGCGCGCCACCGCGCCTTCTTCGACCACTTCGTCGATCAATACTTCGATTTGCGTGCCGATTTTCTGTGCCAGGCGCTGGGTGCTGATTTCCTGTTGCACCGCCATGAAGCGTTCCCAGCGTTCTTTTTTCACTTCATCCGGCACGTGATCCGGCAGCGCATTGGCGGCCGCGCCTTCGACCGGCGAATACTCGAAACAGCCGACCCGGTCGAGCTGCGCTTCCCGCAGCCAGTCGAGCAGCATTTCGAAATCGTCTTCTGTTTCGCCGGGGAAACCGACGACGAAGGTGGAACGCAATGTGAGTTCGGGACAGATCGAGCGCCAGGCCTTGATGCGCTCCAGCGTTTTTTCCTGGTGCGCGGGGCGTTTCATCAATTGCAGCACGCGCGGGCTGGCGTGCTGGAACGGAATGTCGAGGTACGGGAGGATTTTGCCTTCGGCCATCAACGGGATCACGTTGTCGACGTGCGGATACGGATAGACGTAATGCAGCCGCACCCACACGCCCATCGAACCCAGCGCCTCGCACAATTCCAGCATGCGCGTCTTGATCGGCTGGCCGTTCCAGAAACCGGTGCGGTATTTCAGGTCGACGCCGTAGGCGGAGGTGTCCTGGGAAATCACCAGCAATTCGCGCACGCCCGCTTTGACCAGACGCTCGGCTTCCTCCATGACATCGCCGATGGGACGGCTGACGAGATCGCCGCGCATCGATGGAATGATGCAGAAGCTGCAACGGTGATTGCAGCCCTCGGAAATCTTCAGATACGCGTAATGGCGCGGCGTCAGCTTGACGCCTTGCGGCGGCACCAGATCGACATAGGGATTGTGCACCGGCGCGTGCGGCACGTATTGGTGCACCGCGCCAACCACTTCTTCGTAGGCATGCGGGCCGGTCACGCTTAACACTTGCGGGTGCGCGCTGCGGATTTTGTCCGCTTCGGCGCCCATGCAGCCGGTGACGATCACGCGGCCGTTTTCCTTGAGCGCTTCGCCGATCGCGTCGAGGGATTCCTGCTTGGCGCTGTCGATGAAGCCGCAGGTATTGACCACCACCACATCGGCATCCTGATAGGTCGGCACGATGTCGTAACCATCCAGGCGCAGTTGGGTGAGGATGCGTTCGGAGTCGACCAGCGCTTTCGGGCAGCCCAGGCTCACGAAGCCCACTTTCGGCGAGCTGGCGCCGGTGTCTGAATTCTTTGGAGTCTCTGAGTTTTTCAAGTCAAGAAAACCTAAATGTGCGGGGCCATCATGGGCGAGATGTATTGACTGGCTTTACAGGGGGCGCAGTCTACCGGAACTGACGGGGATTGGTAGGTGTTTGGATGAAAAATAAACAGCCGTGTCCCGCGGATGAATACGGATCAGTCGAGCCTTGCGCAGGATGATGCGCGCAAAAACGGATGCTGGACGATGCGCGCTGATTGAAGAACCGTTGTGCGGCGCCCTTCAAATTTTCGATTTGCGCCGTGAAGCCCCGGCTAAAACCAGCAGCTGGATGATCCAGGTTATCGGGTCGTTGTAGATGGAGGCGGTCGAGGGACTGGGGTGGCGGGGCGTGCCGGCCGGGTAGTGGCGAATATCGATGATGCCGGGCGCCAATGCGGCGGCCGCGGTGCCCGGAGCTTCGGCATTCGCGCCGCGTGGCCTGGGCCAGGCGGAAACAATCGCGTTGATCAGCACTCTATCGCCGGAACTCAGCGGCGGCAAAAAATTTTCCAGCGTGCCCGATCGTCCGGTGCCGGGATGCTCAGGCCTGTTCACCCATGGCGCCAACGAAACAGAATGTTTTTCGTTGAATATCGTGCAGCTGAATTTCTCTATATCTTGCGCGGGTGTCATGCATGCAGCGGTGTTTGAGTTGTTGCGTTGCGCGTTAACCGCTTCGAAAGCCGCCGGCAAATCGGGGGCAATCGGCAAGGTTGCGGCTTGAGCCGCGCCGGTGAAGGGAACGGATCCGATCAGGAAAAACAGGACAATGCCTCTCTTCATGTATCCACCTCCCTGTTGGATGGGAGGAGTTTTGCAGTACCCGGAGGCAGCGGCCCATAGCATTGCCTATCAATCGTTGAGCATTTTTCAACAAGCGTGCGGAAGTGAGCGAAAATATTTTCCTTCGTTCGACTCAATGGCATGCCGGCGAATATCGGCGTGGACGCGCGAGGAATGATTGTCGGAAAAATTCGTTGCCTGGGAAATTTCGCATGGATGGCCGAAGGCCGCGTTGCCAATAAAAAACCGATGGGGAAGTCCCCATCGGTGCAATTGAGAGGAAATACTTTCGAATCAGACGGAAGCTTTACGACGGCGTGCCAATCCCGCCAGACCAGCCAGGCCAGAGCCCATCAGCCACGCGGCCGCGGGAACCGGAACCGCGACGGAGCTGAAGTCCAGGTCGTGCACATAAAACGCCGACCAGGCGGTGACGTTTTTGCCATTGACCTGTTTGGTGCCTTTCAAACCCGTGATGGTGAACTTGGTCAGTTGCAGGTTGGACAAAAAGAACGTATCGAGCAGGGGGCCATCACCCTGGCCGCTGTTCATGAAATCGATGGAGCCGAGAATGACGTTGCTGGCGCCATCGTAGTAGGTCAGCCTGCCCCAATCGCCGAAGCCGGCCACGTTATTTTCCCACTGGCGGAACGAAATTGCGTTCAGTTGGATTTTTTCGCTGAACGTGAAGGTCAAGGATTCGGTGCTGTTGAAACCCGAGCCGAAAAAGATATCGGCACAACCGCCGTCCGCGCAGCCGATGCCGCCGTTGGTTACGCTATTACCCACGCCAATGGCGTCCTCGACGCTGTTGTAGAACAGGCCCGCGCCTGTGCCCGTGGATGCGACCGATACGGAAACACCTCCCGCCGAATAACTACCGCCGCCGTTGTTGAAGTTGATGGTGGTGGCCGATGCCAGGTGGGTCACGCCAAGCAGCAGCGAGCCCACGGCGAAAGCCAGGACATTTCTTTTCATTATTGATCTCCTTCCCAGAGCGCCTTGATCAGGTCCAAGTTTTGAAACGCCAGGGTGTTGCTAACGGCGAAGCCGATGGCTTCTGGCATCCCAGAGGCGTGAATGGCGGCAAACAAATGAAAACAAAAGTCTTCGCCATCGCTGGGCCGCGATGTACCCAGGGGTTACTACCAGCGAAACGGCGCTGCCCGTGGTAATTCAGATCCCCGGAGGGGAGACGCAAGGCTCTTATACTTATTTGCCTGGGTTGTCCATTTAGACAACCTGGACCGATTCTGCCAGCTCGATGGGGTAGCGGCAAGCAAATTTATACCTGAGTATACTTTTATATTTTTGTATACATTTAAAAAATAGTCTATGGCTAAGGCGTTCCGCCCCATGTCGCGTTGCACGACATGAGGCCGGGGCGATGCAGGTTTAATCGCGAGATGATTACGCGCGCCAGCGCCGCGCGATGCCCGCCAGCGCCGCGAGCGCGGAACCCATCAGCCACGCGCCGGCGGGTACGGGTACCACCGGGTCGGGAATATCGCGCTGAACCCGCAGCATGAGATAGCTCACATAAAAATCCGATTGAGCGGTGACGCTGACGCCATTCACGGTCTTGGTTCCGGTAAGGCCTGTAAGCGTGAATTGGCTGATTTCAAGGTTGTTCAGATCCGTATTCGCAATCGATAAGGATTTCGGCAGGGAGCCGAGCGCGTCGCTTCCCGATTTCGTAAAAAGGAAGGTCCCCGCGGGCGTATCGGGATCGTCGGTGTAATAGGTCAGCGCCGCCAGATCGCCGATGCCTCCGGTATTGGTCTGCCAGTTCAGGACGTAGAGCGAGGTGAGCAAAACCTTTTCGCTGAATGTGAACGTGAGGGATTCGGTATCCACATAACCGGAGCCATCGCGGAAGCAGCCGCTGTCCGCGCAGCCGATGCCCACGTTGGTTGCGCTGTTGCCGACACCGATGCCGCCCGGGCCGAGCAGGGCCGGCATATAAAACAAGCCGGCGCCGGTACCGCTCGAAATGACACTGACGGTGACATCGGTGTTGCTGAGTGCGCTGTAAGTGCCGCTGCCGTCGGAAAAGTAGATTTGATCTCCCACGTAGGTCATGGTGGCGGTAGCCGCTGGCGTCATGCCTAGTGCCAGAATGCCACCCAGGACCATCCCTGTTTTTTTCCGGTTTTTTATCCCGGCCATGTCTTGTCGTCCTCTTGCGTGCGCGCATCGGATCAACCCCGGCTCCGTCGCGCGGTGTTTTTTATTGTGCCGAAGGTCATACGCAGCGAGTCTGTCTTCGCCACGGGGGCCATGACAAGGCTAGGTTTTATGCGTGTTTAACTTATAAGCATTGCCGGATTTGCGACCCGCTCCGATCGCCCGGCCGCAATTCGATTAGACAGCGGCGTTGCTTCCCGGTAAAAAAGCGCGCGGCTGGTCTATGCTGTCGCCAGCCGCATATCCGCATGACAGGGGACTTTTTCGATGCATTCAGTACAGGGGTGGTCCAGGACAATGAAACGCGCGGCGAACATCGTGGCCGCGCTGGCGCTGGTGGCGGGCTGCGAAACCATCGATCCGGTGCAGGAGGGCGGCTATCGGATGACCGAGGCGGCGCGCAATCATCAAAGCCCGCCGTTGCTGAGCCCGATCTATGGCAAGGAGCTGACCGTCGAGCGCGCTTATCGCATTCAGCGCCTGGTTGTGGAGCAGGCGCTGAATGGGCAGATTCCGGCCGGCTTCAAAGGCGGCCTGACCAATACGACGGCGCAGCAGCAATTCGGCGCCACCGGTCCCGTCGCCGGTGTGCTGTTGCCGGGCGCGGTGCTCAAGGCGGATGAAGAGGGCTATCTCGTCCGTCTCAAGGATTACCGCCAGCCGATGGTGGAAGTGGAGGTGGGATTCCGCTTCGCGCATCGCATCACCCACACGCTGCCCGACGTGAAATCCCTGCAGGAACACATCGCGGAGGTTTTTCCTGCGGTGGAATTGCCCGATCTGCAACAGGCCGCCAACGGCGCGGGCATGACCGACATCATCGTCGCGAACGCCTACGCCAGCCATGTCATCACCGGCCTTGGCCGCGCGCCCGGCCTGACCGATCCCAACGCGGTGGCGGTGACGCTGTACCGCGAAGGCGAGGTGCTGAATCGGGGCGCGGGTCGCGATGTTTCTGGCGATCAATGGCAGGCCCTGCTGTGGCTGGTCAATCGCAGCATCGACAGCGGCTGGAGCATCGAGCCGGGCCAGGTGTTGATCACCGGCGCGATGGGCAAGCCGGTGCCGATGCAGGCGGGCCTGTACGTCGCGGATTTCGGCCGTTTCGGCCGCCTTGAATGGACCGTGGAATAAATCGGGAAACGTGGAGCCGACAACGAGCGGATGCCGGTGCGTCCGCTCAGATATCCATGCGAATCAACTCGCTGTAATTGCGCACTCGCAGTCCCTGTTCCTTCAGCAGCGCCAGCAGTTTTTTGCTGTCGTCCTTGTTGAGAAAATTGCCGAGCGGGATGTGCTCTTCGCGGCTGCACAGAAAAATCTTCAAGGGATCCCACGGGTGCGGTTGCACCTCCACCGAGAGCGAAACCGCATCGCGCGCGAAGCGCCAGGTGAAGCGCGGATAATAAAAACCTTTTTCCAGGGTGAGCCCATTGTCGCGAAAGCGCAGGACATGGCGCTGCTGCAGTTTCCAGCACACGAAATACAGGGCGCTGGCCAGCGCGCTGATTTCGAGGCCGGCGAAGGGCAGGATCGGCCACAGGCCGATGGCGGCGAAAACACCGGCGATGAGGCCGATCCAGATGCTGAACACGACGATGATGAGTTTGTTCAGGCGCCAGCTCGCCGAGCGATTCGGCCTGACGATCAGCAGAGATTCGATGGCGGTGTGTTCGAGTGTGACCACGTGATGTTTTCCCCGTGGGACTGGGCCGGTGGCGCGCTTGCGCGTTTTCGCGTGTCTGTGCCAGTTTACCTCCGTCGCCGCGCGAGTGTCAGCGGCGGGACTGACTAACTCATTTATCTCTCTGGAGTGTTGCGATGAGCGCATTGATTTCCGTCGCGGAGCTGGCCGCCTGTTATCGCGATGACAACGTGGTGGTGGCCGATTGCCGCTTTGCGCTCGGCGATCCCGGCCTGGGCGAACGCGAGTACCGCGCCGGGCATATTCCCGGCAGCCGTTACCTGCATCTGGATCGGGATTTGAGCGGACCGAAAGGCGTGCACGGCGGGCGGCATCCCTTGCCCTCGGTGGCGGCGCTGGCGGCGAAACTGTCGGCGCTGGGCATCGGCAGCGATCCGCCGACGCGGGTGATCGCCTATGACGACAGCGGTTTCGCCTTCGCATCGCGGCTGTGGTGGCTGCTGCGTTATCTGGGGCACGAGCGCGTGCAGGTGCTCGATGGCGGCTGGCGCGCGTGGCGCGAGGCGGGCATGCCGGTCGATACCGCGGCGCCGGCGCCGGTCGAAGCGCGTTTCGTGGCGCGTCCCCGGCCCGAATTGCTGCTGGATGTCGAACAGATAAAAACCTTATCCGCCGCGCCGGACGCTGTGCTGGTGGATTCGCGCGAGGAAAGGCGCTTCCTCGGTCTCGAAGAGCCCATCGATCCGGTCGCCGGCCACATTCCGGGCGCGCGCAATTTCCCCTGGCAGCAGGTCAGCGATACAGCGGGATTTTTTCGCGCGCCGGACGAGCAGCGTCGGCGTTGGGGCGACGCGGCGGACCAACGGCAAATTGCCGTCTATTGCGGATCGGGCGTGACGGCCTGCGTGAATCTGCTGGCGCTCGCGGAAATCGGCCGCGCCGACGCGCGGCTCTACGCGGGCAGCTGGAGCGATTGGTGCAGTTATCCCGAGCTGGCCAAATCCACGGGCGCGTGACGTCGCGTTCAGAAGGGCGTGGGCGCCTCGAAGACCAGACGTTCGCCGCTGAGTGGATGTGTTAGTTCGAGGCGGCGCGCGTGCAGCGTCAGGCGTCCGAAGGCGGCGCGGGCCTCGGCATGGGCATAGAACGGACAGCCCAGTATCGGATGGCCGATCTCCGCCAGATGCACCCGCAGCTGATGCGAGCGGCCGGTGATCGGCGTCAGCGCCAGCCGTGTGCGGTTGTGGTGCGGATCGCGCTGCAGCACGGCCCAGTGTGTCAGCGCATGCTTGCCGTTTTCGTAGTCGACGATTTTCTTCGGCCGGTTGGGCCAGTCGACGCAGATCGGCAGATCGATGTCGCCGGCGTCCTGCTCCGGCATGCCCCACACCAGCGCCTCGTAGCTCTTCGCCACGCCGCGCTGCTCGAACTGACGGTTGAGGTGGCGGTGGGCGTCGGGGTCGCGCGCCAGGATCATGATGCCCGAGGTGTCGAAATCCAGGCGATGCACGATGCGCAGCTCGCCGAATTCGGCCTGCAGCCGCGCCGGCACGCAGTCGCGGTTGGCCGGATCGCGGCCCGGCACCGACAGCAATCCGTGCGGCTTGTCCACCACGACCAGCTGCGCATCGGCGAAAACGACGCGCACCGGCAATTCGCAGTAGGGAACGATAAATGTGGATGACATCGCTGGGGGCAACTCGCTGTGCGCATTCGGATCGGGCCGCTATGATACCGGCTGGCGTCGCGGCTGTCCCGGATCGAACGGCCTAGCTGCGGTAGCGCACCAGCTTGTCGACGATCAATCCGTAGAACTGGTCGGATTCGCCGTCCTGATAGAACCAGCCGAGGTGCTCGCCGCAGTCGCAGCATTTCGCGAGCTGCCAGGCGTAACCGGGAAACCAGCAATATTCCTGGGTGGCGCGGCCGCTGATGTCGCAACCCGGCGCCTGCTGAAAACATCCGACCAGAAATTGCAGGCCGCTCGGATTCATGAAACGGTGCTGATGGCTGGCGCCGATCACGCGCGCCTGCCGCTGGCTGGTGATCGCCGCGTGGCAGAAACGGCAGAGGATCAACTCATGGCGCGGCAGTTCCGCGTCGTCGTGCCACTGCGGCAGCCATTGATCGAAAAGAGTGGTGAGAGTACTGCTCATGGTTACATCAAATCGACGGAGCAACGAATGGCAGTCAGTATAGCCTGCATCCCGGAGTCTTCCTGCGCGACTCACACATTGAGCGCATGTTTGCAGCGTGTGCTGCCGAACGCTCGCGCCGAATTGAGCGGCCTGCCGTCGGTGCCGGAGTTGAGTCTGTATCTGCTCAACGCGGATTTTTGCAGCGCGGAGCTGAGCCAGGACGAGATGCTCGCTGTATTGAATTATCCGGCGTACTGGGCCTTCTGCTGGGCCAGCGGCCAGGTGATGGCGCGCTGGCTGCTCGATAATCCGCAGTGGCTCGCGGGAAAAACCGTGCTCGATTTCGGCTGCGGCTCGGGCGTCGCGGCCATCGCCGCCGCGAAAGCCGGCGCCGCGCGCGTCATTGCCTGCGATCTCGATCCCGATGCGCTGCTCGCCACGCGTTGCAACGCCGCGCACAACGGCGTGGAGCTGGCGTTGTGCGCGGATTTTGCCGAGGTGAGCGAGCCGGTGGACATCATCCTGGTCGCGGATGTGCTGTACGACCGCGCCAATCTCGGCTGGCTGCCGCGTTTTCGCGAACGCGCGGCGCAGGTGCTGGTGGCGGATTCGCGGGTGAAGAATTTCAGCGCGCCGGGTTATCGCAGGCTCGGCGCGTTCACCGGCACGACCTGGCCCGATCTCGACGAATTCGATGAGTTTCGCTCGGTGCAACTGTATCTGGGCGAGCGCTGAAATCGTTTTGCGGAAAATGTTTCGAGGCGTGGTTGATCGCGGCGACGCTGCCGCCGCGATCAACCCGCGGAGGTTTTTCGTTCAGTCGTTGGCCGCCGTGGCGCCCGGCTCCAGCAGTGCGCCGATGGCGGCCGACGGCGCCGGTTTGCCGAGCAGAAATCCCTGCACCTGATCGCAGTGTTCGCTGCGCAACAATTCCAGCTGTGTCTGCGTCTCCACGCCCTCGGCGGTCACGGTGATGCGCAGGCTGTGCCCGAGCGCGATCACCGCGCGCACGATCGCCATCGAATCCGTGCTGCGTTCCATTTCCCACACGAAGGAGCGGTCGATCTTGATTTTGTCGAAGGGGAAGCGCTGCAGGTAACTCAAGCTGGAGTAACCGGTGCCGAAATCGTCGAGCGAAATATGCACGCCGGCGGCTTTCAGCACATTGAGCGTGGCCAGCGTGCGTTCGGTATCGGCGATCAACACGCCCTCGGTGATTTCGAGTTCCAGGCGCCCGGGCGGCAAATGATTTTGCTCCAGCGTCGCCAGGATTTCGCGCGCCAGATCGGCGTGGCGGAACTGGGCCGGCGATAAATTCACCGCGACGCGCAAATCGTCGGGCCAGCCGGCGGCATCGCGGCAGGCGGTGGCCAGCACCCAGTTGCCCAGCGGCAGAATGAGCCCGCAATCCTCGGCCAGGGGAATGAATTCCGTGGGCGAAATCGGGCCGCGCTCGGGATGCTGCCAGCGCACCAGCGCTTCGAAGCCGGTGATGCGTTTGCTGTCGCAGTCGATCAGCGGCTGATAATGCACGGCCAGTTGCCGCTGGCTGGCGAGCGCGTGGCGCAGATCGCGTTCGAGCTGGCTGCGCTCCTGCAGGCGCAAATCCATCGCCGCCTCGAAAAAGCGGAACGTGTGACGGCCGGCCTCCTTGGCGCGATACAGCGCGGTGTCCGCCGCGCGCACCAGCTCCTCGCCGCTGTCCGCGTCGCCGGGAAACAGCGCGATGCCGATGCTGGTGCCGATCATGGTCTGCTGGCCGTCGAGATCGAAGGGTTGCGCGATGGCTTTGACCAGGCGATCCGCGAGCAGGGCCGGCCCGTCCGGATGCGAAACGCCGATCTGGATGACGGCGAATTCGTCGCCGCTGAGACGCGCCACCGTATCGTGCGCGCGCACGCTCAGCAGCAGGCGTTCGCCGACGCGCTTGAGCAATTCGTCGCCGCCGTGGTGGCCGAGCAGATCGTTGACGTTCTTGAAGCGGTCGAGATCCAGGCACAGCACCGCCACCGTGGTGCCGTTGCGCCGCGCCAGCGCGATGGTCTGGCGCAGGCGGTCGTGGAACAGCATGCGGTTCGGCAGGCCGGTCAGCATGTCGTGATGCACCATGTGGCGGATGCGTGCTTCGGCTTTCTTGCGTTCGCGCAGATCGCGCACCGCCACCACGCGCGCGGTGCGGTCCTCGTAGTCGATGGCCTGGGCGAGGACCTCCACGGGGATTTTCGTGCCGTCGCGGTGGCGCAGTTCGATTTCCGCGTTTTCGAGGGTCTGGCGCGCCAGCCGGTCTTCGATCACGCCGCGGCTGTTATCCTCGGCGAATTCAGTGATATGGCGGCCGACCAGTTGTTGCAAGCTGCGGCCGAGCAGCCGGCACAGGGCTTCGTTGGCGTCGACGATAATGCCGTTGACGTGGATGACGACGCCCTCGAAAGACGCTTCGGCCAATTGCCGGAAGCGCGCCTCGGAGGCGCGCAGGCGCGACGCTTCGAGCGCGGTGCGATTGGCCAGATGTTGATCGACGATGGCGCCGCCCAGGCTCAGCGCCAGAATCAGGATGGTGACCGCGCTGATCGCGATCGCCAGCAATCCGCTCGCGGCGGTGTCCGTCGCAATCGTCAGGGAGGGGTCGGCCACCAGGGTGCTGGCCGCCATGCCGGTAAAATGCAGGCCGCAAATACCGAGCGTCATGATCACCGCGCCGATGCAGCGGTGGCGCAGATCGAAGCGTCGGCAGGCGATGCGCGTGGCGGTGCCGCCGAACAGCATGCCGATCAGCACCGACGCGATCGCCAGCGAATGGTCGTAGCGAACGTGGCCCGCGATGTTCAGCGCCGCCATGCCCACGTAATGCATGGCGCCGATGCCGGCGCCGGCCAGCAGGCCGCCCGTCACCTGCATGGCCGGATTGCGACGCAGGGCCATCGCCAGGCCCAGCCACGAAACCACCACCGCGACCAGGATCGACAATACGGTGATATCCCAGACATAGCTCAGTTGCATCTGCGGGTGATACGCCAGCATGGCGACGAAGTGCGTGGTCCACACGCCGCTGCCGAGTGTGACCGCGCTGGCGGCGATCCAGGAGCGGCGCGCGCCGCCGATCGAGAGCCCGGCCCTTCCGATCAGGCTGAAAGTGGTATAGGTGGCGCTGAGGCAAATGAACGCGGCGAGAACGACAAGACGCAAATCATGCTGCTGGGTGAGGCAGTGAAAAACCTGATACATCGGACAACTCTTCGGACAAGCGGTATTTCGGGTCGATAGCAGTTTAGTCGACGAGAGGCGACTTGCCCGGGTTTTTAATTAACCACGGCTATTATGGGGACAAATGCGTTTATGAGGACAAATGCGTTTGTGGGGGCCAATGTGTTTGTAGGGACCAATGCGTTTGTAGAGACCAATTTGTTTGTAGAGACCAATGTGTTTGTAGAGACCAATGTGTTTGTGAGGACCAATGTGTTTATGGAGGTGAATACATTGCGGGCCCGGTTCGCGCGGGAGCGCGGCCCGGGCCGTTGCGATTTCAGTTGGCTGGCGATGCGTCGTGCGGATCGGCGATCAAATAATGCACGCTGAACAGCGCATTGCTGTCGCGCCAGGTCTGGCGCAGGCGGAAACCCGCGATGGAGGCCAGCATGGAAAATCCCTGCGTCGTGTATTTATAGGAATTTTCCGTGTGGATGCGTTCGCCCGCCTCGAACTGAAAAGTTTCGCCGCCGATGGTGACCGGGTGATCGTAGCGACTCTGCAAATGCATTTCGACGCGGCTGCGCGCGGGATTGTAGAACGCCACATGATCGAAGGCATCGACGGAAAAATTGCCTTCCGCCAGGCGGTTGATATGGTTCAGCACGTTTTTGTTGAACGCGGCGGTCACGCCCTGGCGATCGTTGTAGGCGGCGTTCAGCACCGATTCTTCCTTGGGCGAATCGACACCGATCAGCAGCGCTCCGTTCGGTCCGGCGATGCGCCGCCAGCGGCGCAAAAAATCCACGGCGGCCTGGGGATCGAAATTGCCGATGCTGGAACCCGGATAAAAAATCAGCCGTTCGCCGGCGGGCAGCTCTCCGGGTAACTGGAAATCCTCGTCGCAGTGATCGGCGGCGACGGCGTGGCATTCGAGGTCCGGAAAGCGCTCCGCCAATCGTTGCCCGGCGACTTGCATGTGATCGCCGGCGATATCGATGCCGACATAGGCGCAGGGTTGCAGCGCCTCGATCAGCAAGGCGACTTTTTCGCTGCTGCCGCTGCCCGGCTCGATGAGTACGCGCGCGATGCCGGTGTGTGTGGCGATGACATGCCGGTAGCGCCGCAGGATTTCCTTTTCCGCCCGGGTCGGATAATACTCGGGCAGTTCCGTGATGCGATCGAAAAGCTGCGAGCCATGCGTGTCGTAGAAAAATTTCGGATGGATGCGTCGCGGGGTTTGCCTGAGTCCCTCCACGATTTCACGGGTGACATCGCCCGTGTCCACGGTGTGGGGATAAAAATACAAACGCTGTCCCTGCTGTGGGTCGAGTGCCCTCATGATGCTTCCTTTTGTCGTGTTGACGGAGTGTTCCAGTCCGAACATGGAACGGGTGTTAAGCGTTTCGGAGCGAACGCGCCAGGCGAATTCCCGAAAACTGCCAACGATCCGGCGGATAAAAGAAATTGCGATAGCTGGCGCGAACGTGCTCGCGATCGGTGGCGCAGGAGCCGCCGCGCAACACCATCTGGTTGCACATGAATTTGCCGTTGTACTCACCGACCACGCCGGGGTGGGGCGCGAAACCGGGATACGCCACATAGTGGGAGGCGGTCCATTCCCAGACATCGCCGAACAGCTGCTGCATGTCGTCGCTGCGCCCGCAGCCCGGGCGCGGGTGCAGATAGCCGTCGTTGATGAAGTGTCCCTGGATCGGCATCGGCCGCGCCACGTGTTCCCATTCCATTTCCGTCGGCAGGCGCGCGTCGGCCCAGCGCGCGTAGGCGTCGGCCTCGTAATAACTGATGTGGCACACGGGCTCTTCCGGATTGAACGGCACGCTGCCGTGCAGGGTGAAAACGCGCCAGCTGTTGCCTTCTTCGCGCCAGTATAACGGCGCGCTCCAGCCGCCTTGCTGCAAGGCCAGCCAGCCGTCGGCGAGCCAGAATTCCGGGCGCCGGTAACCGCCGTCGCGGATGAAATTCATGTATTCGCCGTTGGTCACCGGCCTGCTCGCCAATGCGAACGGATGCAGGAAAACCTGGTGCAGCGGTGTTTCGTTGTCGAAGCAGAAACCGGTTGCGGGATCGAAACCCATTTCGCTCATGCCGCCCGCGAATTCGCACCAGCGCATTTTCGGCGCGGCGCCGGGGTGTGGTGTGAGCGCCGGCTCCACATAAACCGGTTGCAGCGGATTGAGGGAAAAATTGTATTTCAGATCGGTGAGCAGCAATTCCTGATGCTGTTGCTCGTGGTTCAGCCCGAGCTTGACGCGCTCGGCGATCAACGCTCTTTGCGACGGCTCGGCGCGCTCCAGCAATTCCAGCATGTGTTCGTCCACGGCGTCGCGGTAGCGAAAAATTTCCGCCGTGGTGGGACGCGACAGCACGCCGCGGCGCGCGCGCGGGAACGGCGTGCAGACACCGTTGTAATACGAATTGAACAGCGGTTCGTAGTGCTCGTTGTACGGCCGGTAGTTCTTGACGAAGGGCTTGAGCAGAAAGGTTTCGAAAAACCAGGTCGTATGCGCGAGATGCCATTTCGGCGGGCTGGTTTCCGGCATGGCCTGCAAGCCGTAATCGTCGGTCACCAGCGGCTGGCACAAGACCTCGGTTTGTTTGCGCACGCGCTTGTAGGCAAGAATTACCGGGCCCATTGCAGGTTTTTCCGCGGCCTGCGCCCAGTCATGCACCGACGCCGGCGTAAGAGCCTGCGGTTTTGAGCCGAATTGAGGTTGTTTCGATAACATGAAAATGTCCGCCGATATCAACCAGCGAGCCGTGCAAGCGGCTCATGATCGCGCCACCGCGCGGAGAACATTGCTTCGCCCGCCAGGTGGCGCTTCCCTCCGCGGCGTTGCGCAGGCCGCGGCCTGTCCAGTAGTCCGCCAGCACGGCGTTTGCCGAGCCGGTGGCGCTATCCTCCGCAACCCCATACTGCGGAGCGAAATAACGCAGACTGAAATCCCATCCGTGTTCGCGCCGCTGCGCGGCGGTGAATGCCTGCGTTGCGATCACCGCGCGTGTTTCGTCGCGAACGATTGCGTCGAGGTTCGGTCGCAAATTCGCAAGATCCGTGCCCGCCTGCCACTCCAAAATCCGGTAGCCCTGTGCGCCGCCCGCGACAGCGCCGCGTTGTGCGGGGCTGTCGAACCAGCGAACGCTCGCCCGCGGCGGCTCGGCGATCTCGCAGCGAACACGAGGCGTGCTGAGCCATAACTGGTTGTGCCGCAGCGCGCAGCGATAATCCGCGCTGGCGCTGCGCAGGGTCGGACATTGGCCATCCCGGCGGTACCAGACATTGGCGCAGGCCAGCAGACCATGTCCGCAGAAATCGATCATTCTGCCGCCGGCATAACAGCGCACGGCAAGGGTTTCCCGCTCGCGCCAGCAGAAACACCACGCGGCATTCGCGGACTCGGACGAGGCGCCGCTGAATACCACCCGTAACAGACGCATCAGCTCTGGTGTCGGCGGCACCGGCATCACCACCACGACGGCTTCACCGCCGAGTAGATCCGGCGAAGAAAAAACCACGGTTCTATGGATAATGATTTTTTCCACGCGCCGACCCTCTTACGCTATTCGACGGGTTGTGGGGCCTCGGGTTCAGTGCGCTGTCACCCGGAATTTTTTTCAAGAGCATTTTCAAACCGAAAAAATGAAAAGCGTGGGATTTTTTTGTAACTCGGGTTGGTCATTCGGAAGAGCCCACTAGTTGAAAAGTTTTCCAAAAAATAAAAGCGTTGGACGAAGGCTGCAATAGAGGGCGAGCGCTGGCACGTATCCTGCCTTTTTCTTTGCGCGGTTTTAATGAGCCGGTCTAGGGAGGTCAGGGCCATGTCGAGTGTCTCCATCAGAGGCTTGTGGAAAGGTTTGCCGGTTGCGGAAACCGTGGAGCTGGGACTGCCCGAGGATTTATGCGCTCAGCAGAAGCAAATCGCGGAGCTGGCGCTGGAGCACGTGGCGCCGGGCAGCAGCACGGTCGGCAGGGAGCGCACGAGGGATTCCAGCGAAAGCGCGGTCGATTTTGCGATGCGCCTGGGATTTACCAAGCTGGATTATTACTACAGGGAAGACGGCCGCGAAATCGTGGTCGATGTGATGGATCCCAGCAAAGCCGTTTGAGGTTTTACTATGACCGGCGCATCGTGATTGCGCCGGTTTCGACGAGGCGGGTACGAAATATTGAAAGGCTTGTGTCTTGGCTGAACGCCTGTACCGTCAGACTTGCCGCGGGAGTTGCCAGAGGGGCGGTGGTTGGTGACGAACTTCAGCTGTTGCTTTTTTCCGTCGCCTGCGAACTTTTGGCGAAGTCCTCAAGGTACCAGCCGATTTCCCAGTGGTGTACCTTGTCCTGCCATTCCTCGAACGAATCGCCGGTGGTGCTCGGCATGTTTTCGTGGCGGAAATAAGGATTTTCCATGGGATTACAACCTTGCTTTCTTGCAACCTTTCCGTCTTGTTCGATTTGCGTAAAGTTCATATCAGACATCCTTCTGGGTTGTGTCCGCACCTGATCCGCCGCAATGACAGGCATGTAAAAGGCCGGACTTGATTCATGAACTCAGTGATTCGATCAAGCAAACAAATTACAAGGCTATGTAAAATATGTTTGTGATTTGTTTTGCAACTTTTACAAGCGGGGTACTATGGAAAGCTCGGCCATAGTAGCATGGAAGTTGAGAAGAAATTAACGGAAAAGGTGTAATAAAAAGCTTTTTTCTGAGAGTCTGACGCAGCGACACTGCGGCCCTGCGAACAAATCTTCCGGTCCGTGCGATATGGGCCGTATCCTTGGAGATCCCGAATTCCCTTCGGGTCAGTCCTCCAACAAAAACAATCTGGAACGTGTTTGAAAAATTTGCCTCGAAGGGCTTTTCGTTCATGCAATGAGATTTAGGGAACCTCTGAAAAACGTAGCGAGCGCAGCAAAGACAAGGAAACGGAATAAATGAGGATTTTTAGCCTGTTTTTAACGCCGTATTTGCAAGCGCAGTCGTTTTTCAGAGGTTCCTTAAGGGTAGCGAGTTGATTTTTCATGAGTAAATTAACCATCGAGCGCGGCTTCAACGGCGTGGCCTTTGTCAAAGTGGAGAATAAGCCCGCGTTAAGCATATCGAGTTACGGCAATCGCGCGCTGGCGATGCAGGTTCTCGAGGTCATGGTCGGCGCACCTGAACTGGTGGAAACGCTGTCCGGAATGAGCGCCGCCGTGCAGTGCGCGATGGCCGCGGCCGAGGCGGGAGAGCCTGTCGACCGGGCGGAACTCGCGCGCTGGCTGGAAGCGGCGCGGGATCATCTGTCGAATGTGCCCGACGTATTTTTCCGCTGATCCTCCCGCCGCCGCGCGCGCGAACAAACGTCTTTTTTCCTTTTCCTAATTGAATGCGGAAAAAGATTTGAGCACGGAAAAAGCCGCTGCTGACGATGCCTCACAGGCGGGGGAGAGAATCATGGCTCATCAACGCAGACGCTGGTCCCGGCGCGTTACCGAAGACAGCCACGCGCTCGATCCGAAAGAGGGCGTGTTCGCCTCGGACGATCCGAAGCGCATCGCGCGGGCGCTGAAGGATTCGGCGGAGCACAGCCATCGGCGCAAGGCGGATCCGTATCGCTCGGCCATGTCGATGCTGACCTTCTACATCAACCGCGCCGGTAAAAACCTGCCGGCACAGCAGGTGCGGCGGCTGGAGGCGGCGAAGGATGAATGACGCAAGCTCTAGCGCCGGCAGTGAGTGCACGCCGGCCTCGGTTTTGCCGCTGCTGGTATTTTTTCTCGCCACCGGCGCGGTTGCGTTCTTCGCCAGCCGCTTCAAGCCCGGCGCCTGGTATCAAGCCCAGGCCAAACCCGCCTGGACCATGCCCGATGCCGTGTTCGCGCCGGTGTGGACGGTGTTATACATCGCCATCGCGCTGGCCGGATGGCTGGTGTGGTGCGCCGCTGGCGGCTGGCATATTGTGCTGGCGCTGTGGTTGTTGCAGCTGGTGCTGAACGCGCTGTGGTCGCCGTTGATGTTTGGATTGCACCGTCCGCTTTGGGCGTTGCTCGATATGGCCGCGCTGCTGGCAGTGGCGATCGGTTTTATTGTTTTCGCGGCGCCGCTCGATATGGCGGCCGCGTTGTTATTCGTGCCGTATGCGTTGTGGCTGGCGTTCGCTGCCTTGCTCAATGCCGATTTGTGGTATCGCAATCGATATCGCCCGATGCCGCCGTTTCCGCGTCTGTGAATCACTCGGCTCCGCCGGAGGAGGCCGCCCGGCCCGATCGATAAGCGCGCGCCGCGCCGTAGCGCAGAACCGGCGCCAGCGCGGTGCGGGTGATGAGCGCGGCCTTGGCTTCGGTCTGCGCCGCCGGAGGCAATTCCTGGAACCACCGCACCTCGTCGGCGATCAGCGCCGCCAGCGGCACGCCGTCCCGATAGAGAATGCGATTGCCGGCCAGCGCCGGTACCTTCGCTCCTGGCACCAGTACGCCGACGAGGTTGAGAGGATCGGCGCCGCTCACGCAGACGTCGGTCCGGTCGGGCGTTTCGCGCCGCACGGCGCGCAATTCCGCGAGCGCTTCGGGCCGCGCGTATTGTTCGCCGGTCACGCCGGCAACGAAGCGGCCGCCGCGAATTTCCCCGCGCGCTTCCAGGCGCCGCAAGACCCGCAACAGATCGCGCCAGGGCGGCAGCCAGTCCGCCTCGCGCGCGAGCAGGCGCCAGAAGATCACGCCGTAGCGATTGAGCAGTGCGCGCGCGATATGTTCGGTGACGGCCTCCTGTTCGGCCGTGCGCACGCGCAGCAACGACCAGCGGCCGGCGTCCTGGATGCCGAACGCGGCGCTGCGGCCCCGCCGCCTGGAACCGCCGCCGCTCAGCGATTTGCGCCGGTCGAGCGGCACCAGCAAGGCGCGGATGCCGGCGAAACTATCGGAATTGACGAGGCCCTGGGCCACCAGTTCCGCCAGCGCCTCTTCGGTTTCCGTGGGCAGCAGGCGCGCGCCGTCGACGATTTCATCGAAAAAGGAAGCGCCGTTGTCGGCGAGGAATTCGCGCACGGCCTGCGCGCGCGAGCTGGTCGCCGCCGGTTCCGTCTGCGTGTTCGCCGCCGCGTTCCACAAGGCGATGTTGCGCCGCGCCAGCAGCGCGATGGGGGTGGTGCGCACCGGGCCGGCACGGCGCGGGGCGCGCTCGCCGCCCTTGGGACGCGTGAGCCGGGTCCAGCCGGTGCGCCCGGCCAGGCACAAATCGTCGAGCCAGGTGAATTCGTAGTGCTGCATGCGCGCCGGCAGGATTTCGCTTTCCCAGGCGATGGCCGGCGCCTCGAAGCCTTCGAGCCGGGCCAGCACGGCCGCGAGCGCGTCGGCTCCCTCCTTGCGCCGGTCGGGCGCGACATGCTGCCACTGAAACAGAAAACGCATGAAATCCTGGGTGGTGACCGGTTCGATTTCCTTGCGCAAGCGGTGCACGGTGTAGCGGTGAATGCGCGCGAGCAGGCCGCGCTCGCACCATTCCTCGGCGCCGGCATCCGCCGTGAATTCACCGCGCAGCACGAAGCCTTCCTGCTCCAGGCCGAGCAGCGCCGTCGCAATCGCGCCGGCATCGAGGCCGAGCGGTTGCGCCAGCGTCGCGGCGCTGACCGGGCCCAGCGCTTCGAGTCGCCCGCGCAGCATTTCCGTCAATGCCGACTGCGCATCGAGCGCCTCGTTGGCATAGGGTTCCGGCGCGGCGATGCGCGGTTCCCACGCCGCCCGCGGAAACATCGCGCCGATTCTCGGCAGGCGTTCCGCCGCCAGCCACAGCGTGCCGCTATCGAGCGGCACGCGCGCGACGCGGCGCTGCTTCAGCAGGATTTTCAGCAGCGCATCCCAATGCGGCTGCGTTGCCATTTCGGTCGCGGTCATGAAACCGCTCCACATCAGCGCGTCGTGCAGTTCGTCGGCGGTTTCCGCGCTGGGAAACGCTTCCGCGCGCACGCGCTCGATAGCCTGCGGATCGAGGCGGCCGATGTCCGACGCGCTGGCCGGGTCGAGCCAGCGCCGGCTCATCACCGCCTGCGTGCGGCGTTCTTCCAGCGGCGCGTCGTCGAGGAAGGCGTAAGGTCGCGCCGCGAGAATTTGCAGCGCCAGCGGCGAGGGTTCGGTGACGTCGCGCGCGACGATCCGCACTGCACCGCTTTCGATGGCCGCGAGCAGGCGTATCAGGCCCGCGCAGTCCATCGCTTCTTCGAGGCAGTCGCGAATGGTTTGCTCGACCAGGGGATGCTGCGGAATCTCGCGCTCGCCGCTGAGGTTTTCGGCGCAGGCGATCTGATCGGGAAACACATCGGCGATCAGGTCCTCGGAATACATGCGCTGCAGTTGCGGCGGCGTTTTCCTGCCGCCGCGAAAACGCGGCACCGCCAGCGCCACGGTGGCGTTCCAGCGCCAGCGCGCGGCGAACAGCGGCGCGTCGAGCATGGCCTGGATCAGCACCTCGCGCACCGTGCGCGAGTTCAGGTACTGCGCGACTTCCGCCAGCGGAAAACTGTGGCTGGTGCTGAGCGAAAGAATGATCGAATCCTCGGTCGCGGCGGCCTGCAGTTCGAAATCGAATTTGCGGCAGAAACGCTTGCGCAGCGCCAGGCCCCAGGCGCGGTTGAGACGGCTGCCGAAGGGCGCATGAATGATGAATTGCATACCGCCGGTTTCATCGAAAAACCGCTCGAAAACCAGGGTGCTTTGTGTCGGCAGCACGCCGAGCGCGGCCTTGGCCGCGAACAGATAATCGACCAGCTGCGCCGCCACCGCCGGCGCGATGCGCAGCTCGTCGACCAACCACTGCAACGCGCTGTCGGCGTCGGGTTGGCGTTCGATGATTTCGCGCAGGCGCGCGACCGATTGCGACAGCTCATCGCTGCGCCCCGGCGCTTCGCCCAGCCAGAACGGAATATTGGGCGGCTGGCCGTGGGCATCCTCGACGCGCACGCGCCCGGCTTCGACGCGCACGATGCGATACGCCGCGTTCCCCAGTTGGAAAATATCGCCGGCGAGGCTTTCCACGGCGAAATCCTCGTTGACCGTGCCGACGATAATGCCTTCGGGTTCGAGCACCACGTTGTAATCGGCGTTATCGGGAATGGTGCCGCCGGAGGTGAGCGCGGTGAGGCGCGCGCCGCGGCGCCCGCGCAAGGTTTTCCGCACGGCGTCGCGGTGCAGATACTGGCGCGATGTGCCGCGCCGCGTGCCGTAGCCATCGGCCAGCAGCTGCAGGACTTCGTCGTATTGTTCGCGTTGCAGATCGCGGTAGGGATCGGCGCCGCGCAGCAATTCGAACAATTCATCCTCGTGCCATTCGCGCGCGGCGACCTCGGCGACAATTTGCTGCGCCAGCACATCGAGCGGTTGCTCGGGAATAATCAGTCGGTCGAGTTCGCCGCGGCGCACGGAATCGAGCAGCGCCACGCTGTCGACCAGCTCATCGCGCGACAGCGGAAACAGCCGCGCTTTCGGCACGCCGCCGACGGAGTGCCCGGCGCGGCCGGCGCGTTGCAAAAACGTGGCGATCGAGCGGCAGGCGCCGATCTGGCACACCAGATTGACGTCGCCGATATCGATGCCCAGCTCCAGCGAAGCGGTGGCCACCAGCGCCTTGAGGCTGCCGCTTTTGAGCCGCTGTTCCGCATCGAGGCGGCGCTCCTTCGACAAGCTGCCGTGGTGCGCGGTGACATGCTCGCTGCCCAGGCGCTCGGACAAATGGCGCGCGATGCGCTCGGCGTGACGGCGCGTATTGACGAAAATCAGCGTGGTTTTATGTTCCACCACCAGATTGGCGAGCCGATCGTACAGCTGTTGCCAGACATCGTTCGACATCACCGCTTCCAGCGGCGAGGGCGGCACGCAGATTTGCAGATCGCGCTCGCGCGCGTGGCCGCCGTCGACGATGACGCACCGCCGCGCGCGCTCCGCGCCCAGCATGAAGCGCGCCACCGCCGCGATGGGATTTTGCGTGGCGGAAAGTCCGACGATCTGCGGCGGCGTCGCGGTCAATGCCTGCAAGCGCGCCAGCGACAAGGCCAGATGACTGCCGCGCTTGCTGCCGACCACGGCGTGAATTTCGTCGACGATGACGGTGCGCACGCTGCCCAGCATGGCGCGCCCCGATTCCGAGCCGAGCAGCACGTACAGCGACTCCGGCGTGGTGATGACGATGTGCGGCGGCGCCTTGCGCATATGCTGGCGCTCGTTCCGCGGCGTATCGCCGGTGCGCACCCAGGTGCGGATGTCCACGTCGGGATAATGTTCGGCGAGCAGCTCGTCGCGAATGCCGCGCAGCGGTACATCCAGGTTGCGTTGCACATCGTTCGACAAGGCTTTCAGCGGCGAGACATACAACACGAAGGTTTGATCGGGCAGGGGCGCTTCGAGCCCTTGCCGGACCAGCGCGTCGATGGCGCTCATGAACGCGGCCAGGGTTTTGCCCGAGCCGGTCGGCGCCGCGATCAGCACATCCCGGCCGGCGCCGATGGCGGGCCAGGCGCGGGCCTGGGCTTCGGTGGGCGCATCGAAGCTGCGTTTGAGCCAGGCGTCCACTGCCGGATGAAATGCCTGTGTGGTGGCGGTCATGGGCAATCGATGGTTTCAGCGGCGGCGCGGGGGCCGGGAGGCCGGCGGCGATGGATAAACGGCCGGTGCGATAGATGAACAGCTCGCGCTAGGATAGGGCATTTGCCCTGCCTGACCAAGCCCGGCCGCCCCGCGCTCCGTTGAGTTGAGCTTGGGGCGCGCTGGGTGGCGGCGGGTTCGGGATTATTTTTTCGCGGCGCGGGAGCCGTGGGCTTTGTCGTCGGCCGATGCCTGCTCTTCATCTTCGTTATCGCCGAGCGGGCCTGAGCGCAGTTCGACCTGGAGCAGCTTGAAGGTTTTGCGGATGACGTCGTTTTGCGCCTTTTTGTAGTCGGCGGCTTCGATGACGTTGTTCATGTAGGCCTGGCACAGAAAGAACATGCTGTCGCGCAAATACTGGATCGACTGGGAGCGGCGAAAAATCGCATTGCTCGACGCCGCGCTGGCGCCGGCGTTGCCCATGTCGATGGCGGCGGAGAGCGGGCCTTTGCCGGCGGCGAGGGCCAGTTTGATCGCGTCCACCTGCGTCAGGTCGATGCTCGCGTCGGGCGAGGGCTCCGAGCAGAAAATCTGCCGGTTGAGGTCGCGGTAGGAAATACGCTGCCCGGCGTTGCCGAACCAGACCTCGAAATTCTTGTCGACCAGCGCCGCGTTTTGCGCCGCCGGATGCGCGGAGAAGCGCTGGTAGCCGATGTAGGAAACCGCGGTCAGCAGCAGAATGAAAAGCAGGGCGATCCCGAGTTCCAGTTTGCCTTCCTTTGACATTGTTATTATCCGTCCAGATGATTTTGCGGTCGTGGCGCCAGTGAAGCCGGGCTTCAGGCAATCGGCGTGGAAGCGGTGAGGAGCCGCGACAATCTATTTTTTTCCGTATGGCAAGTCAATTCATTCCTGGGCCGGAACACGGTGTTGCACGGCATAAGCGATTGTTTTTCGCTGACTGTATTGGATTGGTGAGGTCACGCGCGCCGGTGCGGGGGCCGGCGCGCGACAGAAACTCACAGTTGCCGCATGAAGGCGACCAGATCTTTTTTCTCCTGATCGCTGAGTCTGGTTTGCAGCACGAGGTTGAAGAACTCGACGGTATCTTCCAGCGTCAACAGGCGGCCATCGTGCAGGTACGGCGGCGAATCCTTGATGCCGCGCAGCGGGAAGGTTTTGATCGGACCGTCGGCGCTGGCCATGATGCCGTTGACCAGATGCGGCGTGTAGAAGCGTTCCGCTTTCAGGTTGTGCATCAGGTTATCCGTATAGAACGGCGGCATATGGCAGGTGGCGCACTGGCCTTTGCCGAAGAAAACCTCCTGGCCGTGCAATTCGGCCTGAGTGGCCTTGCCCGGATCGAGTTTTCCGAAGACATCCAGCTTGGGGGCACGAGGCAAGTGCAGTCTCTCCTGAAATTCCGCCATGAAATGCACCTGGCTGCCGCGCTCCAGGATATTCACGCCTTTTTTGGTGGCGATCACCGGATCGCCGTCGAAATAGGCGGCGCGCTGCTCGAACTCGGTGAAATCCTCCACGGTTTTCAGCGCGCGCTGCGAGCCGAACAGGCGCTGGATATTCACGCCGCGCAATGACGGCGTATCGATCCGGTGCCGGAATGCCTGCGGTCGAATATCGCCGACCAGGTGGGTCGAGGCGTTGGTGTGGCCGTTGGCGTGGCAGTCGAAACAGACGACGCCGCGGCTGGGTTTTTCCGAGCGCCGGTCATCGGTCTGGTTGAATTGCTGCTGGGGAAACGGCGTCACCAGCAGGCGCAGGCCCTCGATCTGCTTGGGATTGAGAATGCCGTTGAAAATATCGAAGTAATTTTCGATGGTCACCAGTTTGCCCTGCGAAACGTCGCCGAGGTCGGGGCGCGTGGTCAGGTAGATCGGCGGCGGAAATTCCGGCAGGAAGTGCTCGGGCAGATCGAAATCCAGGTCGAAGCGGGTCAGGTCCCGGCCTTCCTGGCGCTTGATCTCATCGATGTGGAACTGGGGAAACACCATGCCGCCCTCATCCTGGTGAGGATGGGGCAGGGGCAGAAAGCCGGCGGGGAAGAGATTGCGCTTGCGGATTTCCTCCGGCGCCATCTTGCCGAGCTGTTCCCAGGTGACGCCGCCCGACAGTTTCGCGCGCACGCCGTCCTGCACGGGTTTGCCGCGCGCCATCTTGACGCCCTGCGCCGAATGATCGCTCAGGTCGTAGCGCTCCTTGAGCAGCGCTTGCTGGCGCGCCATGACCTTGGCCTTGTCGGCCTTCATGCGGCGCATGATGTCCTCGAACTTCTCCTCCTGGGCCACGGGCATGTAGCTGGTTTTGCCGCGCGGGGCCGCCTGTTGCTGCTGGGCCTGTTGGGCGTGCGCGATCAGCGGTGCGGTGAGCGTGCACGCGCATAAGGCGGCTGCAATCCGGTGCAGAAACTTCCGTGTTAGCGGCATCGAACTTTCCTCCTTGCTGATAGCCCGGGAATTCATGGCGCTGAAAGCAGCGTCTTACGCCCTAACGCTGAAACACTGGCGCGGCGGCGATTGATCGCTGCAGGGGCTTGGCGCCCAACGCGTCCGGAGCGGATCGTGACTCATAAATACAGCGCCGCGGCCGCCGCGTCCGTGTTAAGGACAACTTAGGGAACCTCTGAAAAACGACTGCGCTTGCCGATGCGGCGTTAAAAATGCGCTCAAAATCCTCATTGATTGAGGTATAAACTGCGGTTTTTCGCTCATTTTTGCCTTGCCTCGGCTGCACTCGCTACGTTTTTCAGAGGTTCCTTATGTTTTTATGGGTTCGATAATTTCATTTTATGGCCGCGATGCGCGCCATGAGCGGGATGTCAGGCTCCCGGCCACAGGTCGTGGCGCGGGTTCCGCGGCAGGTTCACCGCGACGGGATGGGCTGGCATCGCAAGTGTCGCGCCGGATTTGAGGCCGCTCGCGTCATGTCTGCGCAGCAGGCGGCGCAGCAGTTCATCGGATCGGGGACTTTCGATTTTTCTGCAAAAAACACAGCCGCTGCCGACGATGGCGTCGTAATAACTCTCGTCCAGCGTTTCCGGATTGGAGTGTCCTGGCAAGAAGCGGATGAATCTCAGGTTGTCGTTGACGATAAAGTCTTTCCGGCTGGAATTGCACAGGATGGTTTGAAAGAACATTTCATCGGGACAGATGGTGTGCCTGAAAAACCGAAGCAGGCCGGGATGGTCCTTGAGATAGGCCAGCAACAAGGTAACCGAGGCTTTTGACAGTATCCACCACGAGGAGCCGCCGTAGGCTTTGAGGCCGTAAGGTATGCGCCGTTTTATCCCGCATTCGGCGTAGATTTTATTGAAGGCGCGAAACAGGAATTTTCGGGCGGGATTATTGCCCTGGTAGCGGAATGCGGAGAAGCGGTATTGCGCATCCCAGCCCGTTTCCGAAATTTCCTGCCAGCGCAGGTAATCCCGGTTTTTTTCCAGCGAAGCCAGGATCCCGGCATGGGTTTTTATCGGGAAATCCTGGCCGGAAATAAAAATCAGGTGATCGTAGTCGGGAACCTTGCGTTCGATTTCCTCGATGGAATTCAAGGTGGCCTTGACCTGGGAAATATCGCCCCATTGAATCGAAATCCGGTTGTCGATCAGCCGGGCCCCGCTATCGATAGCGTCGATATCCAGATCGGATTTCGCATCGATGTGGACAAAAACCTCGCACTGCCGGTGCTTGATTCTCGCTATGAGCTCGTTGAGTTGCCGGGGGTTTTTGTGAGCCTGGATCAAATAAATCAGCTTCATCCGCCTGCTCCGTGTTGGCGCGACGCCTGAACTCTGCCGCATGAGGCGAGGCGTCCTCCTCTATTCATCGTTTCGACGCCGGCCATTGCCGATGGTTGCGAAGTGCTTCGACGATTATTCGATGAATTGGAATCGTTCTTATGCTTTTGCGGATTTTCGACCGAAGGCGCCGGTCAGTTTCCCGCCTCCGGCGGTCGTATGTTTCGGCGCGTGTTGCGCTCTTGTGCCTGCTGTTCGGCGCGTTCTTCGCGCGTCGCGTCTGGGGCGGCGGAGGCGTTTTGCGGGCTGTCTTCCTCGCGCCAGCCGCCGCCCAGATTCTTGACCAGCAGCACGCTGCTTTGCAGTAATTGGCCCTGCGCATCTTTCAGGTTCTGCTGCGCCTGCAACAGCAGCAACTGTTGCGTGAGCAGGGTCTGCGTGCTGGCGGTGCCGGCGCTCAGTTGCGCTTCGGTGCTGCCGTAGAGTTGCCGGTTGCGTTGGTAGATATTGCCCAGCGCGGCGATTTTATCGCGCAGGTGATTGCACGAGGACAGGCTGTCCTCGACATTCTGGAACGCGGTCAGCACGGCTTGGCGATAATTCGCCACGTCTTCGTCGTAATTCGCTTCGGCTTCGGCCACTTGCGCCGAACGCGCGCCGGCGTCGAACAGCGTGTCGCTCAATGCCGGGCCGACCGACCAGATGCGATTCGGCAACGAAAACAGATGGGCGAAGGTGTTGTTGAAAAATCCCGTATCCGCCGAAATATCGAGCGTCGGAAAAAACGCCGCGCGCGCCAAGCCGATGCGGGCATTGGCCGATGCCGCCAGATGTTCAGCCGCCACCACGTCGGGCCTGCGCTGCAACAGCGTCGACGGCAGCGCCAGCGGGACCGGCGGCATGGAGAAATCATAGTCGGGCAGCGGCGCGATCGAGAAATGCGCTGGCGGCGAACCGACCAGCACGGCGATGGCGTGCTCGTATTGTTCGCGCTGTATCCTGCTGTCCTGCAGATTGAAAATCGCCGTTTCCAGTGTGTCCTGCGCCACCAGCACCGCGTCGCCCGAGGCGGTGCCGTGAAGGAAATTGGCGCGCACCATGTCGAGCAGGCGCCGGTCGATATCGACCTGCTGTTCGAGCAGCCTGATATCGATATCGGCTTGGCGCAGCGCGAAATAATTGGCGGCGACGCTGGCCGCGATCGACAGGCGCTGGCCCGCGAGCTGCGCGTCGGTGGCGCGCGCGTTTTCCCGGCCCGATTCGATCTGGCGACGGATCTGCCCCCACACGTCGACTTCCCAGCTGGCGTTCAGCAGCGCGCTGAATTGATTGCGAACGCCCGCCGCGCTGGACGTGGAGGTGGATGTCGCGGCGCTGGTGCCGACGTTGGTCAGATTGCCGCCGATCGCGCTGGAGCTCAGGCCCGAGGAGCGCCGGCCGCGCGTGGCGGAAACGTTGGCGTCGAGGCTGGGATACAGCGCGGCGTTATCCGCCGCGACGATGGCCTTCGCGCCGCGGTAGGCCGCTTCGGCGGCGGCGATGGAGGGATTGGCGTCGAGCGATTGCTCGATGTACGCGCTCAATTGCGCATCGTTGTACGAACTCCACCACTGGCTGGCGATGGCGCCGCGCGCGTTCGAGCGGGCGCGCTCCCAATCGGCGCCTTCCTTGAATTGCGTGGGAATTTCCAGCGCCGGCCGCCGGTAGTCCGGCCCGACCGGGCAGGCGCTGACGCACAGCAGCGCAATCGATGCGCACAGCGCGCGCAAAATCCGAAGCGGGATGGCGCGCGTCATGATGCCCGCTCTCCGCGCCGCAGGTTGTGATAGGCGCGATCCAGCCACAGGTATGCCACCGGCGTTGTATACAGCGTCAGCAACTGGCTGAACAGCAGGCCGCCGATGATGGAAATGCCGAGCGGCTTGCGGAATTCGGAACCGTAGCCCGAACCGACGACCAGCGGCAGCGCGCCGAGAATTGCGGCCAGCGTGGTCATCATGATCGGCCGGAAGCGGATCAGGCAGGCGCGCCGGATCGCGTGCTCCGGCGAGGTGCGATGTTCGCGTTCCTCGGTGATGGCGAAATCGATCATCATGATCGCGTTTTTTTTCACGATGCCGATCAGCAGAATCACGCCCACCAGCGCGATGATCGACAGTTCGGTGCCGGTCAGCAGCAGCGCGAGCAGGGCGCCGACGCCCGCCGACGGCAGCGCCGACAGAATGGTGAGCGGATGCATCAGGTTTTCGTAAAGAATGCCGAGCACGATATACACCGCCAGCAAGGCCGCGACGATCAGCAGCGGTTCGCTCGCCACCGACTGCTGGAACACCTGCGCGGTGCCGGCGAAATTGCCGGTGATGCCGGCCGGCATGCGCAGTTGCGCGATGGCGGCTTCGATGCGCTGCGTGGCCTCGCCGATGGAGCTGCCCGGCGCGAGATTGAACGACGCGGTGACGGCGGGAAAGGTGCCCTGGTGATTGATGGCGATGGCGGTGCGCTCGATCGGGAACTGCGCGATGGCGGATAGCGGTATCAGCGCGTTGCCATCGGCCTGCGCGGCGGTGGCGGGCGTGGATGCCGCCCGCGCCGGCGCACTGTTGCCGGCGTTCGCGCCTGCGGTGGTTTCCGTATTGGAAGCGGTGGCATTTCCGCTGCCGCCGGAATACGCGACCGCGTTATTGTTCGCGCGGCCGGCATTGACGCCGCCGGTTGCGCCCACCACGGTCGAGGCGGCCGCGCTCGCCGCCGTCGCGGTGAGGCCGGTGGTGGCGGCGCCCGGGCCGCTGCTGGCGCCGCTGCCGATGCCGCTCGGCGGGCCGGCGGGAAGGTAGACGGCTTTCAACGCCGTGGGATCGTTCCAATATTCGGGCGCCAGCTCCATGACCACGTGATACTGGTTCGCGGCCTTGTAGATGGTCGAAACCTGGCGCTGGCCGAAGGCGTCGTAAAGCGCCTGATCGATCGAGTTGAAATTCACGTCGAGCCGAGCCGCGGTATCGCGATTCACATTGACCGTGACCTGGCGGCTGTTGTCCTGCTGATCGGTGTTGATATCGGTGAGCGTCGGAATTCCGCGCAGCGCGGCGACCACCTTCGGCATCCAGGTGTCCAGATGGGTCTGGTTTTCCGCGGTCACCGTGTACTGATACTGCGCGCCGCTCTGGCGGCCGCCGACGGTAATATCCTGGGCCGCCTGCAGGTACAGGCGCGCGCCGGGAATATCGCCCAGCGCGCGGCGCAACTGGCCTATCACCGCGTCGGCGCTGTCCTGGCGCGGCCCCAGCGGTTTCAGCGTGATGAACATCTGCGCGTTGTTGATCGCGTTGGTGCCGCCGACGAATCCCGCCACCGCGGCGACATTCGGGTTTTCCAGCACGCGCCGGTTGATACTCAGGAATTTCTGCTGCATGGCCTTGTAGGAAATACTTTGCGCGGCCTGGATGCTGCCGCTCAGGCGGCCGGTGTCCTGCTGCGGAAAAAAGCCCTTCGGCACCACGATGTACAACACCACGTTGAGCGCGAGAATCAGCACAGTGGCGACGCCCATCAGCCGTTGATGGGCGATCACCCAGTCGAGGCTGCGCGCGTACCCGCGGTGGTAAATCGAATCGGGATATTCGCCGCTGTCCTCCCGGCGTTGTTCGCCGCGCAGCGCCAGCCCCGCCAGCATCGGCGTGATGGTCAGGGAAATCAGCATCGAGACCAGGATCGCAACCGACAGCGACACCGAGAATTCACGGAACAGGCGGCCGACGATGCCGCCCATCAGCAACAATGGAATGAACACGGCGACGAGCGAGACGCTGATCGACAGCACGGTGAAGCCGACTTCGCGCACGCCGTCGAGGGTGGCCCGCAGCGGATTTTCGCCGCGCTCGCGGTGGCGCATGATGTTTTCGACCACGACGATGGCGTCGTCGACCACGAAGCCGGTGGAAATGGTGAGCGCCATCAGCGACAGGTTGTTCAGGCTGAAATTCAGCAGGTACATCGCGCCGAAGGTGCCGAGCAGCGACAGCGGAACGACGATGGCGGGCACCAGCGTGGTGCGCCAGTCGCGGAAGAAGGCGAAGGTGACCGCCGTCACCAGCAGCACGGAAACGACGAGCGTGATTTCGATATCGCGCAGCGCGGCGCGTATCGTCGCCGTGCGGTCCAGCACGATATCGAGTCTGATCGCCGACGAGATCGATGCCTGCAGAAAGGGCAGCGTGGCTTTCACGTTGTCCACGGTTTTGATGACGTTGGCGCCGGGCTGCTTGAAGACGATCAGCAGCACCGCCTGCTTGCCGCTGGCGACGCCGAAATTCTGCAGGTTCTCGATGCCCCGGCGCACGTAACCGAGATCCTTCAGGCGCACCAGGTTGCCGTTGTCGACTTTGACCGCCAGCGATTCGTAATCGGCGGGCTCGAACAGCATGTCGTTGGCGCCGAGGTTATAGGCGAGGCCGCCGGCCGAGGTCCAGCCCTTGGGCAAAATCGCATTGGCGCCGGCGATGACCGCGCGGATCTGTTCCAGGCTGATGCCGTAATGGCTGACCCGGTTGGGATTCAGTTCGACGCGCACCGCGGGCAGGGCGCCGCCGCCGACAACCACATCGCCCACGCCCGGTGTTTGCAGCAGTTTTTGCTGCAGCACGGTGGCGGCGGCGTCGTACATCTGCCCGGCGGTGGCGGAGTCGGAGGTGAGGCTGATGACCAGGATCGGCGCGTCGGCGGGATTGACCTTGCGATAGGTCGGATTGCCGTTGAGATTGCTCGGCAGATTGGTGCGCGCCGCGTTGATCGCCGCCTGCACATCGCGCGCGGCACCGTCGATATCGCGATTCAAATCGAATTGCAGGGTGATGCGCGTGGTGCCGAGCGTGCTCGAGGACGTCATCTGCGTCACGCCGGCGATCTGGCCGAATTGCCGTTCCAACGGCGTTGCCACCGAGGTCGCCACCGTGTGCGGAGAGGCGCCCGGCAACTGCGCGGTGACATTGATCGTCGGGAAATCCACCTGCGGCAACGGCGCCACCGGCAACAGGAAAAAAGCGAGCATGCCGGACAGCGCTATGCCGATGGCGATCAGCGTGCTGGCCACCGGGCGTTTGACGAAGGGTGCGGAAATATTCATCGCCGTTCACTCCGCCGCCGCGTCGCGGCGCATGAAACGGCTTTCCACGCGATGCAGCGCGAGGTACATCACCGGCGTCGAAAACAAGGTCAGCAACTGGCTGACGAGCAGGCCGCCGACGATGGCGATGCCGAGCGGATGGCGCAGCTCCGAGCCCATGCCGGTGCCGAACGCCAGCGGCAGCGCGCCGAACAGCGAGGCCAGCGTGGTCATCAGGATCGGTCGGAAACGCAGTTCCGCCGCGCGCCGGATCGCTTCGAGCGCGGCCAGCTTTTCATTGCGCTCCAGCTCCAGCGCGAAGTCGATCATCATGATGGCGTTTTTCATCGCGATGCCGATCAGCAGCACGATGCCGATCAGGCCGATGATGTCGAACTGCGTGCCGCTGACCACCAGCGCCAGCAGCGCGCCCAGCGCCGCCGACGGCAAGGTCGACAGAATCGTCACCGGATGAATGAAACTTTCGTAGAGAATGCCGAGCATCAGGTAAACCACGATCACCGCCGCCGTCACCAGCCAGGCTTCGTTGGCCAGCGATGCGTCGAAGGTGGCGGCGGCGCCTTCCAGCGCGACCCGCACCGCCTGCGGCATCTGGATTTGCGTTTCGATGTCGCGCAGGCGCGCCACCGCATCGCCCAGCGTGTGCCCGGGCGCGAGATTGAAGGACACGTCGGCATAGGGAAATTGTCCCTGGCGGCTGATCGTCACCGGCACGCGCGCCAGACTCATCGAGGCCATCGCTGCCAGCGGCGCGACGCCGCCGGAGGGAATATCCACGTACAACCCGGATAAAAGCCCCGCCAGGTTGTCGCGATGGCGATCCGCCACCAGCACCACGTGATATTGATTGAGCTGGGTGAAAATGGTGGACACCTGGCGCTGGCCGAACGCGTCGTACAACACGTCGTCGATCGCCTGCGCGGTGATGCCGAGCCGCGAGGCGGTGCCGCGATCGAAATTCAGCTGAATCTGGTTGCCGAGCTGCCGCGCCACGCTTTGCACGTCGGTAAATATGGGATCGCGCCTGAGCGCGTCGATGAGGCGGCCGGACCAGCGCGCGAGCAGATCGGGATCGGTGGCCTGCAGCCCGAGCCGGTAGCTGGTGGTGGCGGCGCTGGCATCGAGCGTCAGGTCCTGCACCGAATGCAGGAACAGGCGCATGCCGGGCGATTCGTCGTTCAGCGCGGCGAGGCGCGCGATCACCGCCGCGGCGCTGTCGCGTTCGCTCTTGTCCTTGAGGTTGATCAGCAGGTTGCCCTGGTTGAGCGTCGGGTTGGTCTGGTCGATGCCGATGAACGACGACAGGCCGGCCACCGCCGGATCGCGCAGGATACGCTCCACCAGTTGCCGCTGTTTTTTCGCCATGTTGTCGAAGGAAATGCTCGGCGCGGCCTGCGCGATGCCCTGCACCAGGCCGGTATCCTGCTCGGGGAAAAATCCTTTCGGCATCCACAGCAGCACGATGAAGGTCAGCGCCGCCGTCGCTGCGACGGACAACAGCGTCGGGCCGCGGCGCAGCAAAATCCAGTCGAGTCCTTGGATATACAGCCGGTTGACGCGATCGAAAAAATCGACGCGGCGGCGCTCGTCGCGCCGCTTGAGCATGCGCGAACACATCATCGGCGTCAGCGACAGTGAAATGAACGCGGAGATCACGATGGCGACCGCCAGGGTCAGCGCGAATTCGCGGAACAGCCGGCCGACCACATCGCCCATGAACAACAGTGGAATCAGCACCGCGATCAGCGCCACCGACAGCGAAATGATGGTGAAGCCGATCTGGCGGGCGCCGCTGAGCGCGGCCTCTTTGGGCGGATGGCCGGAATCGAGATGACGGCTGATGTTTTCGATCATGACGATGGCGTCGTCGACCACGAAGCCGGTGGCGATGGTCAGGGCCATCAGCGTCAGGTTGTTGAGTGAAAAACCGAACGCATAAATCACCGCGAGCGTGCCGATCAGCGACAGCGGCACCGTGACCGCGGGAATCACGGTGGCCGGCACATCGCGCAGCACCGCGAAAATCACCAGCACCACCAGCAGCACGGCGACCGCCAGCTCGTATTGCACGTCGCGCACCGAGGCGCGAATGGTCTGGGTGCGGTCGGTGAGCACATCGACCTTGACCGTGCCGGGCAATCCCGCGCGCAGTTGCGGCAGCAGTTTCTGCACGCGGTCCACCACGTCGATGACATTGGCGCCGGGCTGGCGCTGGATATTCAGCACGATGGCCGGCTCGCGATCGGCCCACGCCGCCTGCTGCGTATTTTCCGCGCCATTGATCGCGCGCGCGATTTGCGAAATGCGGACCGGCGCGCCGTTCTTGTAGGCGATCACCAGATCGCGGTACGCGTCGGCCGATTGCAGCTGGTCGTTGGCGCCGATGGTGTAGGACTGATAGGTGCCGTCGAGGCTGCCCTTGGCCTGGTTGACGTTGGCGTTGCTGAGCGCGACGCGCACATCGTCGAGCGAAAGGCCGAGGGCGTTGAGCGCGCCGCTGTTGGCCTCGATGCGCACGGCGGGGCGTTGGCCGCCGCTCAAGGTCACCAGGCCGACACCGGAAATCTGCGAGATTTTCTGCGCCAGACGGGTGTCGGCCAGATCCTGGATTCGGGTCAGCGGCAGCACCTTCGAGGTCAGCGCCAGGGTGAGCACCGGCGCGTCGGCCGGGTTGACCTTGCTGTACACCGGCGGATACGGCAGGTCGGTCGGCAGATAACTGGCGGACGCGTTGATCGCGGCCTGCACTTCCTGCTCGGCGACATCGAGCGATAACGACAGATCGAATTGCAGCGTGACGACCGAAGCGCCGTTCGAGCTGGTCGAGTTCATGGTTTTCAATCCCGGCATCTGCCCGAACTGGCGTTCCAGCGGCGAGGCGATCGACGAACTCATCACCTCGGGACTGGCGCCCGGATATTGCGTGTAAACCTGGATGGTCGGGTAATCGACTTCAGGCAGCGCCGACACCGGCAGCAGGTGATAAGCGAGCAGGCCGCCCAGCAGCACCGCGACCATCAACAGCGCGGTGGCGATCGGGCGCAGGATGAAAATGCGCGAGATATTCACGGCGCGAATCCGCTCACGGTGGCGACGCCCGCACGAGCGCGCCGTTGTCGAGTTTGTCCGCGCCGTCGGTGACCACACGCTCGCCGGTTTTGACGCCGCCGTCGAGAATCGCCGTGTCGGTGCCGATGGGCGGCCCGATTTTCACCGTGCGCAGTTCGACCTTGGCGTCCGCGCCGACAATGAAAACGAAATCGCCGTTGCTGCCGTGCTGGATGGCCGCGGCCGGTATCACCGGCACCTGATGCAGCGTGTCCGCCTGCATGCGCGCGTTGACGAACTGATTCGGAAACAGCGCGTCGCCCGCGTGCTCGAACTGCGCCTTGACCTTGACCGTGCCGGTGACTGTATCGACCTGATTATCGAGGGCCAGCAATGCGCCGCGCGCCAGCTGCGTGCGATTGTCGCGATCGTAGGCGAACACCGGCACCGCGCCGCGCGCCACGGCGCCGTGAATTTGCCCGAGATAATCCTCGGGCACGGCGAACACCACCGTCGCCGGTTCCAACTGGGTGATCACCGCGATGCCCGTGGTGCTGGCGGTGGTGATGTAATTGCCCGGATCGACCAGGCGCAGGCCGACCACGCCATCGACCGGCGATGTGATCGTGCAGTAATCCACCTGCACCTGAAGATTGCGCACGTTGCCGATATCGGCCTGCACCGTGCCCTCGTTCTGACGCACCGTCGCGATTTGCGTATCGAGCGTCTGCCGGGTGATCGAGCCCGCCTTGATCAGCGCCTGGTAACGCTGCAAATCCAGTTGCGAATTGGCCAGCGTTGCCCGGTCGCGCAGCAGCTCTCCCCGCGCCTGCGCCAGTTGCGCCTCCAGCGCGCGCGAATCGATGCGGGCGATGACCTGGCCGCGTTTGACGCGCTGGCCTTCGCGGAATTCGACCGAACTGAGAATGCCGTTCACTTGCGTCATGACGGTGATGGTGCGGGTCGGCGTCACGGTGCCCAGGGCTTCGATGAACACCGGCACGTCGGTCACTCGCGCCGCCACCGCGGTGACCGGCGTGCCGCGCGGCGTCTCGTTCTTTTTGCCGTTTCCCCGGTGCCCATAAAAAAAGCAAAGCACCGCCACCGCCAGCAGCGCCAGCGCGCACACAACCAGCCAATGTTTTCCGCTATGGGTCATGGCTACTCTCGTTCACCGGGAGCGTCCACCGGAGACCTGCCACCGGCGGGAAACAATTCCCGGGTGAAGGTTCGTCATCGCACCGATCTGTTCGCGATGAATGCGCGCCGGCACATTTTTCACGCGCTTTTTCCTCGGCGAGGTCCGGCCGGCGACGGGAGGTTAGCGGAGACGGAGCCCGGCAGCGGTTCGCTGGCGAGCTTCCGGCCTGAATTTTTGTGCGGCGTCAAACGGATTAAGGAACCTCTGAAAAACGTAGCGAGTGCATGTATTTCGTGGCCGATACAGGCGTTGGCACAGGGGCGGGCAGTGAATATCCGATGGTTTTCGATGCCTTGCGGCGGGTTTGTTCCTGTCTGGGATCGACGGTTTTTATCTTCGAATTTTCATTCTTCGTTTGCCGCTTTGATGGCGTACAGACTGTTTCGACGGCATGAGGGATATTCCAGAGCACTTTCGTGCGAGCGCGCGGTCACGGAAAACTTCTCGTTGTTTTCGATTCGTGTATCCGCATGCTTGTGTCGAGCCTGTGGATGCGTCTTGGCCAGCCAATACGGAGCCTGGATTGCATTATCCGGATACGCGGGAGACGCGTTATGAATGGCATGGTTTGGAACAGCGCTCCTGCGCGTTGGCTGCTGATGGCAACGGTCGCCGCCTCCGGCATGGGTTTTCTCGACGGCAGTGTCGTCGGTGTGGCGCTGCCGACTATCGGGCGCGAGCTGAACGCGAGCATCGCGGATCTGCAATGGATCCAGAACGGCTACATGCTCACGCTCGCTTCGCTGATTCTGGTCAGCGGTTCGCTCAGCGATCGTTTTGGATTGCGGCGTATATTTCTCATCGGCACGGTCGGTTTTGCCGCGGCTTCGGCGCTGTGCGCGCTGGCGGTTTCCGTGGAGGTATTGATCGCCGCGCGCGTGTTGCAGGGCATCGGCGCCGCGGTTCTGACGCCTTGCAGCCTCGCGCTGCTGGAGGCCGAATTCGATGGCGCTGATCGCGACAAGGCCATCGGCGCATGGTCCGGACTCGCCGGTGTGTTCAACGCGGTTGGCCCGTTTCTCGGCGGCTGGCTGGTCGATGCGGGTGACTGGCGTTACATCTTCCTGATCAATATTCCTTTGGCGGCGCTGATCTTCGCCGTCATGCATTGGCGGGTTCCCGCATTGCACGACGTCGTTCGCGGCGGCGCGCAACGGCTGGACTGGTTTGGAGCGCTACTGACCGTGGTGGGCCTGGGTGGCGCCACGTACGCGCTGACCGCTTTGGGTGGCGCCGGGATCGGCGCTCCCGGTGTTTTTATTCCGGGGCTGATCGGCGTGGCCGCGTTGGCATTATTCGCGCGCACCATCTGGCGTGGAACGCATCCGTTAATTCCGCGCGTGTTGTTCCGCTCGCAACAGTTCGTGGCGGCGAATCTGACCACGGTCGGTGTTTACGCGGCGCTGGGCATCACATTTTTCCTGCTGGTGATGCAACTGCAATTAGTGGTGGGATACAGCGCGCTGCGCGCGGGTGCTGCGACCTTGCCGATCACCGTGCTGATGCTGCTGCTCTCGGCCCGCTCCGGCGCGCTCGCCGCGCGTATCGGACCGCGATGGCAGATGAGCGTGGGGCCGCTGCTGATGGCGATGGGATTATTGTTGATGCGCCGCATCGGCGCGGGCAGCGATTATCTCACCGTTATTTTTCCCGCCGTGACGGTGCTCGGATTGGGGCTCGCGGCCACGGTCGCGCCGTTGACGTCCACCGCGCTGGTGGCGGGAGGTTCCGACAATGCCGGCGTGGCGTCCGGCGTGAATAACGCCGTGTCGCGCGCGGCGCAACTCGCCGCGGTGGCGGCCATTCCGCCGTTGGTTGGCATCGGCGGCAAAAATTACCGGGACCCGGTGCAGTTCAGCGCGGCATTCGATTCCGCGCTGTATATCGCCGCGGGCCTGGCGGCGCTATCCGCCGTGCTGGCGTGGTGGCTCGTGCCCGGCCGCGCGCGATGCGATCGGGGCACCGCGCCGAAATATCTGTGTGGCGCGGATTCCGCTCCGTTGCAACAGGTTTCGGAGAAGCCGTCTTCCGCTGTTCCAGGGAGTGATCCTCGATGACGTGCCGAGAACAGACGGGTTGCTAAAAGCTGCTTGAGATCTTGAGGCCGCTCAGTTGCTGGAATGGGAGGCTGGCAATAAGCTCATCCAGGGTTTTTCTTTTTGCGGAAAAAATCGTCACATCTGGAAAGTAAAATGACGCTCGGGGCAGGTTATATTTTTGCGATTCACGGGGCGTGTTCTTTGGGGCGGTTCAGATGGTTGGTCGTGGGAAAAATTGCGTGTGCCGCGTTCTCTATGTATATTCCTTTGAGTTTTTAGTTATCTAAAGGAACCTCTGAAAAACGACTGCGCTTGCCGATGCTGTGTTAAAAATGAGCTCAAAATCCTCATTGATTGACCTATAAACCGCGGTTTTTCGCTCATTTTTGTCTTGCCTCGGCGGCACTCGCTACGTTTTTCAGAGGTTCCCTAAAAAATAAAAAAATTAGGAGAGCCATATTTTGGAAAAAATTTTTTCGAAAATAATTTCATGTTGTTTCCTGTTTTTCTCCATGGGATGTGTTGCCGCCGAGGAATGGAACAACGGCTTTGGCCCCATACTTGAGATGTCGGTTTATCCCACTTATGCCGTTGTCACCCAGGGAAGTCAATCAACCGGTGGAGCGGGTTGTCTAAACGCCAATCGTTGGACGGTTGATTGGTCGCAGATGGATACGGCGACGGCAAACAGAATCTTCAGCCTGTTGATGACCGTCTATACGACCAAGGCGTCGTTTTTGGCTGTGATCGACGGTGCATCCTGCGGCCAGGAGGGGTATAAGCGGGCTGTAGGGAAGTTTTATTTTCCTCCAAGTTGACGTCGAGTGCGTTGAGAACATTTGAGTCATCGATGCTTGCGATGTAAGACCGCCGCCTGATTTTATATATCGGGCGAGATTGATAAAAAATGAGGTAATGAAAAAGAGGTTTTGGTTGATGCCAATTTCGCTTGGGTTTTAAGGAGCCTCTGAAAAACGACTGCGCTTGCAAATACGGCGTTAAAAACAGGCTCAAAATCCTCATTGATTCCGTATAAACTCCGGTTTTTCGCCCGTTTTTTCCTTGCCTTTGCTGCGCTCGCTACGTTTTTCAGAGGTTCCTTAAGGTATTGATGCAATTGCCGAGTGCTTTCGTACGATAGCGAAATAATCTGAATAGTTCGCATGATTTTTTCAAATGCGCGGTCCAGATGAGCCGGTTCTCTCGCCGGCTCGGTGGCGGCAACGTTTTGCTGAGCGCTCGTGTCAAATTTATCGCCACTGAGTTTCAGCGTGAGCATGCGCATCGAGCCGAAGGTGCGGCTGTTTTCGACTGACGCTAACTTCCACCGGTGCTTGCAAGACTCGGATTTCGTCCTGGCAAGCGTTTGTTTACTTGACCTCCCGCCATGAATGATTAAAATCGTGCTCGCTCAAAAGGTGCTCGCCGGCTTTCCTGCCGGTGGGATAAACGGGAAGTCCGGTGACGCGCGAGATTTCATCTCCGCCATTCCGGCGCAGCCCCCGCTGCTGTAAGCCTGACGACACTGTTCGACCGCCACTGTGGAAACACGGGAAGGCAAGGGACAGTTGAGGATGACGGCGAGCCAGAAGACCGACCTTTTGCAGTTCAGTGATGGTGCGAAACCCGGGGTGTGGTTTTGTCCGTCGGTAAATTCTTTCGATGCCCGCAGTCTGCAGGAGTTTTCCACGGCGATACCGCCGCGGCTCTGCCATCCATGCCATGCCGTCATCGTCTCGATTACCGTCGTTCCGCTTTCGCGGATGCCCCTTTCTGGCCCAAGGAACAGGCCAGCGCGCTGCACCGTCTTTTTTTTGGGGCTGACTCAGGGATGACTGCGCCCTTCGCGACAGAGAGTGGTCGAATGAGCGGAACAAAAAATTATCTTCTGGGGGGCCTCGCGGCCTTGTCGCTGGCTAGCGTGCAGGTCGTGGCGGCGGACAATGAGACAGTATTGAAATCGATGCGGGTCCAGGCCGACGATGTGCAGTCCGACCT
>Ga0153956_1000565_pt1 | contig 40057 bp, 29 predicted proteins | sample TSFL040MetaG_FD_104704 | JGI IMG/M metagenome (GOLD analysis project Ga0153956, IMG submission 104704) | Attine ant fungus gardens microbial communities from Florida, USA - TSFL040 MetaG | ecosystem: Host-associated > Fungi > Mycelium > Unclassified | place: USA: Florida, Wekiwa Springs... | reverse complement strand
GTCCTCACGCACGGACTTGCCGGCGCGCGTGCGCGGCCTGCTCGAAGGCGTGCTCGACCAGTGCTGCTCCTACTTCGAACCGGCGGTGCAGCGTGCGCTCGACGAGACCGAGCAGGCGCTGTTCAACCTCGCGGAACGCGCCGGCGACAGCGGGCAACAACAGCATTGCATCGAAGGCGTGCGCGAGCTCAAGCGCGGGCGCGCCGATGTCGCGCCGCGTTTCGTGCAGCAGCTCGAAGCGCATCTCGCGCGCGTGCGCGGCACGAAAAACGGGCACGTCGCGACCAGCGCCCGCGCAGAGGCGCCGTTGACGCTGGAACTGGTCGACAGCGCCATGCTCGACGAAGACCTCGCGCTGCGGGAAGTCGCCAGCAAATCGGAAATCCGCAACAGCCAGTCCCTGTATGCGCTCGGCCATCGACTCGGCGTCGTCGCCGGCACGCCGGCGTGGACGACCGACGCGCTGCCCATCGGCCCGGCGCGGATCGTGGATGCGTTCCGCCAGGCGCTGGGCGGACTGGAACTGGACACCGCCCAGCGCGTGCTCGCCTACCGCCAGTTCGACCGCATGGCGATGCTGCGGATCGGCTCGTGCTACGACGCGATCAATGCCGCCCTCGTGGCGGCGCGCATACTGCCGAACCTGAAGACACCACACGGCTATCGCCGCGGCACGACACCGGCGGCGCCCCTCGCCGCCGCCGGATCGCCGGCGCCGCGCGACGACGGAACCGGCGTCGCGAACGCCGCCGCCGAGACGAATGCCGCGGGCGCGATCGCGCCGGTCGACGACACGGAGCTGTTCAAGACCCTGCGCAGCCTGCTCGCGGCGCGGCGCCAGCCCGGCGACGTCACGTTGCCGCCGTCGTCTCCCCGAGCCAGCAGCGCCGACGTGCAGAGCCTGCTCGGCGCCCTGCAACGCAGCAGCCCGCCGCGCGCCGATGCCGAGTACGACAGCGAGCATTTCCGCAACGTGCTGCACGTGAAGCTGCGCCGTGCCAGTCCGCTCGGCCAGCCGCTGCACTTGTCGGACGAGGACTCGGACACGGTCGACCTGATCGGCATGCTGTTCGACCACATCACGCGCGACACGCGCGGCGACAGCGGCACGCGCGCGCTGCTGACGCGCCTGCACGTGCCGGTGCTGCGCGTCGCGCTCGGCGACAAGACCTTCTTCACGCGCCGCGACCATCCGGCACGCGAACTGCTCAACACGATCGCGGAGACCAGCAGCCGCTGGAGCGACGATTCGGAAGCCGATCCCGAACTGGCGCGCAAGATGCAGCTCGTGGTCGACCACGTCAGCGCGGATTTCGACGGCGACCTGGCCGTGTTCGAGAACCTGCTGAACGACCTTTCCAGCCACATGCAACTGCTGGCGCGGCGCGCGGATGTCGTCGAGCGCCGCCATGTCGACGCCGCGCGCGGGCGCGACAAGCTCGAGGTCGCCCGCCGCACCGCGCAATCGGCGATCACGCGCGTGCTCGGCGCCGGCACGCCGACGCCGGTCGTGCGCGCCCTGCTCGAGCAAGCCTGGGCCGATGCGCTCGCGCTGAGCGCGTTGCGCGAAGGCGAAGACGGCGCGGAGTTCCAGCGCCGCCTCGAAGTCGCCGAGGAGCTGGTGCAGCGCGCCGCCGAACCGCAATCCACGCCGCCGGACACGGCCTTGCGCGAGGACCTCGATGCCGGACTGCGCCAGGTCGGACTGCACGGCGAGGAAGTCGGCGGCGTGCTCGACCACCTGTTCGCGCCGCCCGGGGACGGCAGCGCGGACTTCTCGGAAAACCTGCGTCGCGTCGACGAGATGCTGAAGAACAAGGCCCGCCTCGGCGGCGAGACGCCCGAAGCGGTACCGGAAGCGCCTGCGCTGACGCCGGCCGAAGCGGACATGCTGGCGCGCCTGCTGGCGACGCCGTTCGGTACCTGGTTCGAGTTCGTCACCAATCAGCAGGGCGCGACGGTGCGACGCAAGCTGGCCTGGTTCTCGACCGTCACCGGTCGCTGCCTGTTCGTCAACCAGCGCGGCATGCGCGGCGAGGACCGCACGCTCGATCAGCTCGCGCGCGACATGGTACGCGGCCAGGTCCGCGTGGCGGTACCGCAGCCGACGTCGCTGATCGACCGCGCATGGAAGACGATCATGGACGTGCTGCGACCGAGTGCCGCCGGTTCGACCGCGACGGTGAAAGCATGATCGAAAGACGCAAGATGCCGCGCAGGCGGCCCGAGATCGCCCTGCAGGTCGGCGACGCGATGACCGGCGAGGTTGTCGGCCACCTCGGCAACCTGTCGATCGAGGGCATGATGCTGGTGGCGCAGGTGCCGATCGTCGAGGACGGCCTCTATCAACTCGTGTTCCAGCTGCCGGATGCCTATGGCCGCCTGCATCCGATCGAGGTCGGCGCGCACGAATTGTGGTCCGAAGCGACCAACATCCGCGGCCACACATGGGTCGGCCTGCGCCTGATCGACATCAGCCCGGACGATGAACGCCTCATGCGCGATTGGCTCAAGCACGCGGAATCCACGCCGCGCTGACCGCGCGCGGCGCGGCATTCGAATCAGAGCGAAACCGGCGAAACGCGCCCCGGGCACGGCGCATAGGCGCGCAGGAAAACCTCGACCGTCGCGCGCACGTGGGCGTCGACGTCCTCGCCATTGAACGGTTGCCCGCAACCGTACAGCTGGCGCGCGTGGAATTCGCCCTTGAGCAGCGCGAAGAACTGCGCGGCCGCGCGCGGCACGTCGACGATTTCGAGTTGGCCCGCCTCGACCTCGCTGCGCAGGAATTGCTGGAAACCGCCCTGCACGCGCTGCGGCCCCGCCTCCCAGAACAACTGGACGAGCTTGCACGAGGCGCCGCTGCCGGAAGTGAGCAGGCGATGCAACGCGACCGAATCCGGCTGCATCAGCAGGGAGAAGAACGCATGTGCAATCGCCTCCAGCTGGCCGCGCACCGGCCCCTTCAGGTCGACGTCGAACAACTGCGCCGGCATCTGTTCCTCGCAGCGCGCGCGGATCGCGGCGACGAACAGGGTCTCCTTGTCGGTGAAATGACTGTAGACGGTGAGCTTGGACACGCCGGCTTCGGCGGCGATCGCATCCATGCTGGTGCCTTCGAAGCCCGACAGCGGGAACAGGCGCTTGGCCGCGTCGAGAATCGCGGCGCGCTTCTCGAGGTCCTTGGGGCGGCCGGGGCCACATGACTTTGCGATGGCTAACGTCATTTCAGTTTTTGTTTGCGGAAATCTGCTGGACTAACCGGTTCAGTTTCTATACTATACCAGTCGGTACATGAATGGAACGGCCTGTGCCGTGTCGGAATGGGACCCTCGGCGGATTATCCCGCGCCAGGGCCGGGGCGTGAAGGACGCGATCAAACTCGTACCGTCCATTCCGAACTCCTTGTTTTGAAAGTCTCTCGCCGCGCTTGCCCGGGAATCTCCCCTCCCCCGCTCCGGGCGGCGCGGTCGAGAGCATCGCGGTGGCTGCAACCTCGCGAGGCAGGAAGCGATCCGGTACGGACGCCACCGGTTCCACCCATGCAATTCCCGTGATCGCGGCCGACCGCCGCGATGGCCCATGTCTTGCTAGGAACGACGCCATGCAACCCCACTCGACCATCATGCATCCGATTGCCGCGACGCGCCTGCGCGCAATCAGCGGAGCCACGCCATGAACGCACCAGCTCCGTTGCCGGCGGAGGAGCCCGCCTGCCCTGCGATCGACTGGCCGTTGCGTCATGCGCAACGCGCGTTCGCCGCGCTGATCGAGCATGCCACGCACGCTCGCGCCGGCGGCGGATTCGGTGCTGCGCGCCTGCGCGCCGCCGCGCAACGGACAGTGTCCGCGTTGTCCGCGGACGATCGCACGCAACTGGCGCGCTGGCTGGCCGTGCTCGCGGCGAGCCAGCGCGAATCGGCGGCGGCAAGCCATGCGCTCGCCCGGGTCGACGCCGGGCTGGCCGCGAGCGCCGCCGCCTTGCTGGCGCGCACGCGCGAACGCCTCATGCAGCGCCGCCGGACGGGCGCCGCGGCATGAGGCTGCGCGGGCGCGGTGACTTCCGGCACTTCGTCGGCGCCCGGCGCGCCGCCAAGGTGGAATTGCCCGCGTTGCAGCGAGTACCTATGCTTTCCACCTTTTTCGCGGGCGGGAACCCCTGACATGCAGACGAATACCGAGCTGGCCAGACAGAACATGGTCGAGAACCAGGTGCGCCCCTGGGAAGTCCTCGACGCGCGCGTGCTCGACACCTTGCGCACGGTCCGTCGCGAGGATTTCGTGCCGCCGGCGCATCGCGCGCTGGCGTTCGCCGACATGGCGCTGCCGATCGGCCACGGCGAAGTCATGCTGAAACCGGTCGTCGAAGGCCGCATCCTGCAGGCGCTCGTCCTGCAACCGGGCGAGCGCGTGCTGGAGATCGGCACCGGCAGCGGCTTCCTGACCGCGTGCATGGCGCAACTGGCCGGCAGCGTGACCAGCGTCGAGATGCATGCCGACCTCGCCGAGGCCGCGCGCGCGCGGCTGGCGGCGGCGCAAATCCGCAACGCGCGGGTTGAAGTCGCCGAAGCACTCCACACTTTCTCGACCGCGGAGACGTTCGACGCGGTCGTGGTCGGCGGCGCGGTGCATGCGCTGCCGGACCGTTTCCGCGCCTGGGTCCGTCCCGGCGGCCGACTGTTCGCGTTCGTCGGCGACTCGCCGGCCATGCAGGCGACGCTGTACACGCGTGCCGACGAGACGCGGTGGTTGCAGGAAAGCCTGTTCGAAACCGACCTGCCGTATCTCAAGAATGCCGAACCGCCGCGCCGCTTCACGCTCTGAGCACGGCGACAGGAACCTTCTACACCTTCGAGGAAGAAACCGATGATCCGCATCCGATCCCTGTCGCTGGCACTCGTGCTCGCGCTCGGCGCATCCGCCGCACACGCGGACGACCTGATCCAGGTCTATCACGAGGCACGCGCATCGGACCCGACCCTGTCCGGCGCCGAAGCCACTAAACTCGCCACCGACGAGGGCGTCGACCAGGCGCGTTCGGCGCTTCTGCCGCAGATCGGCGCGGGGCTCAGCTTCACGCGCACGCATGGCGGCAGCAACGGCGTGTCGCTGATCGACCTGCCGATCCCGGGCGACCCGAACAACCAGGTGCTCGTGGACGGCAGCAGCAGCACCGGCTACCAGCGCACGCTCGGCGCCACGCTCAACCAGAGCATCCTCGACATCAGCCAGTGGACCGCGCTGAAGGCGAGCAAGTACACCGCCGACGCCGGCGCGGCCACCTACGATGCTGCGCAGCAGGACCTGCTGATCCGCGTCGCGACCGCGTACTTCAACGTGCTGAGCGCGCTCGACGCGCTGAAGTTCGCCGACGCGAACGAGAAGGCGCTCGGCCGCCAGCTCGAACAGGCGCAGCAGCGCTTCGACGTCGGCCTCGCCGCGATCACCGACGTCAACGACGCCAAGGCGCAGCACGACCAGGCCGTCGCCAGCGTGATCAGCAACCAGAACGCCGTCGACCAGGCGCGCGAGGCCGTGCGCCAGATCACCAACAAGGAGCCGGGCGAGTTCAAGAAGCTGCGCGAGGACCTGCCGCTCGACCATCCCACACCGGACGATCCGGCGGCATGGGTCGACGTCGCGCTGAAGCAGAACCCGACCCTGCACTCCGCCTCGCTGCAGGTCGACGCGGCCAACGCGAACATCAACACCGCGCGCGCCGGCCACCTGCCGACGATCACCGGACAGGTCGGCTATTCGCGCTCGCCGCAATGGGGCGACACCCGCTACGGCGGCCTGCCTGGCGACATCCACAACAGTTCCGATCCGAAGTGGGGCAGCTCGATCACGCTGACCCTGAACGTGCCGCTGTTCACCGGCGGCTACACGCAGTCGCGCGTGCGCCAGGCGGTCTACAACCGCGACTTCGCGCAGGACCAGTTCGAGATCAACCGCCGCCTCGTCGAGGCGACCACGCGCAACGACTTCCGTTCGGTCATCGCCGGCGCCAGCGAGGTCGAGGCGACCAAGGCGGCCGTCGTGTCCGCGCAGAGCTCGGTCGAGGCGACCAAGGCCGGCTACGAGGTCGGCACGCGCACGATCGTCGACGTGCTGATCAGCCAGCAGACCCTGCTGCAGGCGCAGAGCAGCTACTCCGCAGCGCGCCACACGTTCGTGCTGAACGGCCTGCTGCTTAAGCAAGCGGCCGGCGTGATCGAGGTCAAGGACATCGAAGCGATCAACGCATTGCTCGAGTGACCACGGGGAAGTCCGACGAGTCCGGCCCTGCCGGACTCGTCGCGCGTCTCATGCTTCGCGTCTCGCGTCTCGTTCCAGCACGCCTTCCACGATCGCCATCGTGCGTTCGACCGCGCCGCGCTCGCGCTGCATGACGCTGCGCGCGGCCTCGCCCATGCTGTGCCGCTCGGCATCGTGCGAGAGCAGGCGCACGACCATCGGACCCAGTTCGTCTCCGCTCCGCACGCGCACCACCGCGCCGGCCGCGATCAGGTCTTCGGTGACTTCCTCGAAGTTGAACGTCTGCGGGCCGACGATGACCGGCCGCTCCAGCGCGGCCGGCTCCAGCAGGTTGTGGCCACCGACCGGCACCAGGCTGCCGCCGACGAAAGCGACGTCCGCCGCCGCGTAGAACTCGATCAACTCGCCCATCGAATCGACGACGAAGCACTGGCAGTTCTTGTCGGCGCCGCCGTCCTCGCTGCGCGTCGCGCTGCGGAAGCCGTAGGCACGGCAGGCGGCGACGACCGGCTTGAAGCGCTCGGGATGGCGCGGCGCGATCAGCAGCAGCGCATCCGGAAAACGCCGCAGCACCGCCGCGTGCGCCTTCAGCACGATCATCTCCTCGCCCTCGTGCGTGCTCGCCGCGATCCACACCGGCCGCGCACCGCCGGCGGCAACGCGGAACGCGACGCCGCGCTCGCGCACTCGATCGGGCACGGCCATGTCAAACTTCAGGTTGCCGACCACCGCCAGGCGCGGCTCGGACGCACCGAGCGTGCGCAAGCGTTCCTCGTCGGACAGCGATTGCGCGGCAACGAAGCTCGCGCAGCGGATCGCGCGCCGCGCCAGCGGCTGGATCGGCCAATAGCCGCGCAGCGATTTTTCCGACAGGCGCGCGTTCGCGATCACGATCGAGATGCCGCGCTCGGCGCAGGTCATGAAGAGGTTCGGCCAGATCTCGGTCTCCATGATGACCGCCAACCGCGGCCGCACGCGATCGAGGAAACGCTTGACCGCGCTGGTCAGATCGTACGGAAGGTAGACGTGGAAGACCCGATCGCCGAACAACTGCAGCACGCGATCGGAGCCGGTCGGCGTGACGGTCGTGATCACGAAACGCGAGTCGCCGTAGCGGCGCATCAGCGCCTCGATCAACGGAACCGCCGCGTTGACCTCGCCGAGCGAGACCGCGTGAACCCAGATGCAATCGCGGATGCCGGGGTCCGGAAAGAAACCGAAGCGCTCGCGCCAGCGTGCGAAATAGCCGTGGTACTTGATGCCGCGCGCAGCCAGCCTGTACACCACGAACGGCGTCAGCAGGTACAGCGTGAGCGTGTAGATGAAGCGCTGGAACACGGAATGGACCGCGTGGAAAGTGCGGCAGTATAGCGGCGCGCCGTGGACCGGGCGGATCGCGATCGGCGCCGGCACCGCGACCGGCCGAACGCGCGAACCGCCCGCAGCGCGCCATCGAACCGCTATGCTTTCGCCGCTACCCGCCCACCTTTCCACTGTCGATGCCGCAGCCCCTGCCGCCGTTCCGCGCCGCCCTGCTCGCTCCGAAACACTGGCCCGCCTGGGCCGGGCTCGGCGTCATCCGGCTCGCGGCGTGCCTGCCACGTGCATGGTTGATGCGTGCCGGCCGCGGGCTCGGCTGGCTGTCCGCACGACTGCTGCGCGAACGCCGGCGCGTCGCCGCCGCCAACCTCGCGTCGTGCTTTCCGGAACTCGACGCGCGCCGACGCGACGCGCTGCTCGAGGAGAACCTGCGCGACAGCGGCTGCATGCTGGCCGAGTTCACCCTGGCGTGGATGGGAACGGCCCGGGCGGTCGAACGCGTTCCGGTCCGCTTCGAGGGCCTGCATCATCTCGAAGCCGCGCGGGCCGCCGGCCACGGCGTGCTGCTCGTCGGCGCGCACTTCTCGCACCTGGAACTGTGCGCGCGGCTGGTTTCGCAGCGCATCGCGATCGCCGGCATGTACCGCGAGCACGAGGACGCCGCGTTCGAATGGGCGATCAGGCGCGCGCGCCTGCGCTACGCGGATGCGATGTTCACCAAGGACGAACTGCGCCAGAGCGTGCGCTACCTCAAGTCCGGCGGCACGCTCTGGTACGCGCCCGACCAGGACATGCGCGGCAAGGACGCGGTGTTCGCGCCGTTCTTCGGCGTGCCGGCGGCGACGATCACCGCCACGCACCACCTCGCGCGCCTGTCGGGCGCGAAGGTGATTCCGTTCTTCCATCGCCGCGAGGACGATGGCGGCTACGCGATCCGCCTCGAAGCGCCGCTGGACGATTTCCCGAGCGCCGACGTGGTCGCCGACACCGCTCGCGTGAATGCTTGCATCGAACGCATGGTGCGCGAAGCGCCCAGCCAGTACCTTTGGATGCACAAGCGCTTCAAGACGCGCCCGCCGGGGCAGCCGGGCGTGTACTGACCAGCACCGCTGCCGCGGGAGAGCCGCATGCCGTTCCTGATCGTCGTTGCCGGTTGCATCGCGGGACTCGTGATCGGCGGCGTCGCCGGCAACGACGGCGACGCCGCACTCGGCTTCTTCGGCGGCCTCGCCATCGGCATCGTGCTGGCGCGCGTGCGCAGCCTGTCGGCCAGGGTCGATGCGTTGACGCGCGAAGTCGAAGGCCTCGCGCGCGCGCAGCGCATCGGCGCGCCGCGCGCGGCGACGGCGGGCGTCGCTTCGACGACGGATTCCGTCGACATGGGCGCGGCAGCGACCTCGACCCTCGCGATCCCGGCGTCCGCCGCCGGGTCGGCCGCGCGCGCGGCCGACCTGCCGGACGTGCCGGAACCGCCGCCACCGCCACCCCCGCGCATGGAATCCCCGGACGACGCCGCGCCGCCGCCGTCGCCCGATCCCACCCGCCAGGCGATCGCGTGGATCAAGCGCTGGTTCACCGAAGGCAACGTGCCGGTCAAGGTCGGCATGCTGGTGCTGTTCGCCGGTGTCGCCGCGCTGCTCAAGTATGCGACCGACGAGGGTTGGCTGACCCTGCCGATCGAGCTGCGCCTCGCCGGCATCGCGCTCGTCGCGACCGCGGCACTCGCGTTCGGCTGGCGCGAGCGCGTGCGGCGGCGCAGCTTCGGTCTCGCGCTCCAGGGCGGCGCGATCGGCGTGTTGCTGCTGACCGTGTTCGCGGCGTTCCGGCTCCATCAGTTGTTGCCGGCCGGCGCCGCGTTCGCGTTGTTGCTGGTGCTCGTCGCGGGCGCCGGCGTGCTCACGGTCCTGCAGGACGCGCTCGCGCTGGCCGTGCTCGGCATCCTCGGCGGCTTCGCAGCGCCGATCCTGATCTCGACCGGCAGCGGCAACCACGTCGTGCTGTTCTCGTACTACGCGCTGCTCAATCTCGCGATCTTCGCGATCGCCTGGCGCAAGCCCTGGCGCGCGCTGAACCTGCTCGGCTTCTTCTTCACCTATGCGATCGGCACCGCGTGGGGCGTGCTGAGCTATCGAAGCGAGCTGTTCGCGAGCACCGAGCCGTTCCTGCTGGCCAACTTCGCGATCTATCTGGCGATTCCGATCCTGTATGCACGGCGGCAGGACGCGACGCGACGCGACGCGATCGACGGCACCCTCGTGTTCGGCAATCCGTTGCTCGCTTTCGCGCTGCAGGCCGCGCTGCTCGAAGGCGACCACATGTCGCTCGCGTATTCGGCGCTCGCGCTGGCTGCGCTATATGCGCTGCTGGCGTGCCGGCTGCTGCGGCGCCGGCGCTTGCTCGGCGAATCGTTCGCGGTGCTCGCCACCGGTTTCGCGACCCTCGCGGTGCCGCTCGCGCTCAGCGCGCGCACGAGCGCCTGCACGTTCGCACTCGAAGGCGCGGCGCTGGTCTGGCTCGGCCGGCGCCAGTCGCGCCGACTGCCGCAGATCAGCGGCCTGGCATTGCAGGCGCTCGCTGCCTGCGCATTCGCGTTCGCACTGGCATTCGCGAACGACATCGACGCTGCGCGGCCGATCGCGAACGGCGTGCTCATCAGCAGCCTGCTGATCGCCGCCGCCGCGTTCGTCAGCGCATGGCTGTATCGCCGCGACAGCGCACAGCCGCAGCTTGCCGTGCTGCTCTACCTGTGGGGCATGGCATGGTGGCTCGGCGCCGGCCTGTACGAGATCGAGCGCTTCGTGCCAACGTCGCTGCAGATACACGCCGTGCTCGCATTCACCGCATTGACCTCCGTGCTGGCGGCACTCGCCTGCATGCACGTGCGCGCCAACGCGCCGGCATGGACATCCGCGCTCGCGCTCGCCAGCGGCATCGTGCTCGTGCTCCTGTTCGCCGATGCCGGCGCGCGACCGTTCGCCGGCTGGGGACTCGCCGCGTTCGCAATGTATGCCGCGAGCGGATTCGTCGCATTGCGCCTGATCGCGCACGCGCCGGACCTGATCGTGCGCGTCGCGCATCTCGGCTGGTTGTGGACGTGGACATTGGCGCTCGCGCTGAGCCTGCGCCAGCTCGCCATCGACGCACAGCTCGCTGCCGGCTGGCGCGACGCGCTCACGTTGCTGCCCGTGCTCGCGATGTGGGCGATCACGCTGCTTCGACCCGCATGGGTCGCAGCGCCGCTGGCGATGCGTTTGGCCGACTATCGCGGCCTGCTGCTGGCCTCGCAGGCGTCGATTGCCGTCGTCGCGTTTGCCCGCTTGTTGCTGCATGACGGAGCGAGCGCGCCATTGCCGTTCGTGCCGCTGCTCAATCCGGTCGAACTCGCGCAGATCGGTGTACTCGCCTGTTTCGCGCGTTGGCTCGTCGATCGCGATGCGCTGGCGGAACTATCCTTGCATCGCGCGCCACTGCTCGCCGCCGCCGGCTTCGCCTTCGTGACCGCGGCGACGTTGCGCGCGACGCATCACCTCGGCGGCGTTCACTGGGATGAAACGCTGTGGGCGTCGAACCTCGCGCAGACCTCGCTGACCGTGGTCTGGAGCGTGCTCGGCGTGATCGGCTGGGTGACGGGATCGCGCCGCGGCAACCGCCCGCTGTGGCTGGCCGGCGCGGTGCTGATGGGCGTGGTGCTGGCGAAACTGCTGCTGGTCGACCGCAGCCATCTCGGCAACCTGTTCGGCATTGCCTCGTTCATCGCCTACGGCTTGTTGTGCACGATGATCGGCTACTTCGCGCCGGCGCCGCCACGTGCACCGGCGCAGGAGGCAACTCCATGAAATCGCGACTCGCATTCGCCGTTTCGCTGCTCGTCGCAACGGCTGCGCAGGCGAACACGCCGACGGACTACGCGTACTCATTTCCGATCGAAACCACAACGCAGGAGAGCAGCAGCGCGTGGCGCATCGATCTAACGCCGGAGGTCTATGCCTGGGCGCAGGAAGCCGCGCTGCGCGACATCGAGGTGTTCAACGCGGCAGGACAGCCCGTGCCGTTCGCGCGCAGCACGAACGAACCGGCGGCGACGATGCGCGAACAGAGCGCGAGCCTGCCGCTACTCACGCTGCCGCCAACTCCATCGAATGCGCGTGCGAACGACCTGCGCCTGGTCATCGACCGCGACGCCTCTGGCCGCCTGCGCCGCATCGATGCCGGCGAGCAAGCGGCGAGCGCTGCGAGAGCAGGCGCGAAGGATTGGCTGCTCGATGCCAGCGGTGTCGCGCAGGCGATCGACCGCCTCGTGCTCGCATGGAGTGCGCCTGCCGCCGGTGTCGTCGCGCGTTTCGCGGTCGAGGCCAGCGACGATCTGCAGACATGGCGCAACGTCGGCAACGGCACCGTGCTCGCGCTGGAACAGGATGGCGCGCGCCTCGAACGCCACGACATCGCGCTCGGCGGCGTGCGCGCGAGCTACCTGCGCCTGCACCGCATCGACGATGGCGTCGAACTGGGTGGACTCACGGTGCGATCGCATTCGATCGAGCGCGAATCTTCTGCGCCTGCCCGCGTCTGGCTGGAGGCCGGCGCCGGCATTCGCGATGCCGGCGCGCCGACAGCCATCGCCGCGCGCTTCGACTATGTGCTGCCCGCCGCGCTGCCGGTCGATTCCGCCCGCATCGAGCTGGCGAACGACAATGCGCTCGCGCCGCTGACATTGTTGGCACGCATGCCTGGCAGCGCGTGGAATGAACTCGCGAGCGTCACCGCGTTCCGCCTGCGCTCCGGCGACGAGGCGATCCGCAACGGCGACATTGAATGGACCGGCAGCACGCGCCTGCGCGAGTTCCGTCTCGAAACACGCGTGCTGCTCGCCGCGCCGCCGCGATTGACGCTCCGCTATCGGCCGGACCGTTTCGTGTTTCTCGCCGAGGGCCACGGTCCGTACACGCTGGCCGTCGGCAGTGCGCATGCGCGGCATGCGGATTATCCCGTCGATGTCGCGCTGGCGAGCCTGCGCGCGCGACTGGGCAAGGACTGGCAGCCGCCCGCTGCGCAGCTCGGCGTCGCACGCGAGAGCGGCGGCATGCAGGCGCTGCACCCGGTCGCGATTGCGGCGCCGTCGCCATGGCGACGCTGGCTGTTGTGGGGCGTGCTGGTGGTGGCGGCTACGGTGGTCGGCGGTTTTGCGCTGAGCCTGCTGCGTCGCGCCGGCAGTGAAAGAAACGATGCCTGACGGCGCCTGCGCGCATCATCCCGGCGACTGCCCTCAATCGTCGGAACGACGCGCAGCGAGCGCCGCGCAATACAGCGCCAGCAACCACCAGAACAGCAATCCCCACCACGCCGAATAGAACGCGAGGTGCGTGTTGAGCGGAAAGCACATCGCCACCAGCGCAAGCCCCGGCGCGAACGCGCGCGCGCGCGCCGAGGCATCCGCACGCCACCACGCGCGCAATGCGAGCCAGGTGCCGAGGAGCCAGCAGAACAGCCCTGCGAGACCGGTTTCGCTGAGCACTTCGAGCACGATCTGGTGTGCATGCGAGGCGCCGATATCGGTGCTGGTGTCGACGAAGCGATCGCCCGGCGCGGCGTAGCGCGGATAGGCGTAGCGGAAGCCGCGCACGCCGACGCCGGCCAGCGGATGCGCGCGGCTCATCGCCAGCGCGGTGCGCCAGATGCTGAGGCGCCCTGCCGACGCATCGTCGACCGAGGCTTCGGTACCGTGCAGCACGAGCAGGCTGCGATCGACGCGCGCGCCGAAGCGGGCCGAATCGTGCAGCGCGAACGCCGCCAGCGCCGCCAGCGCGATCGCCGCAATGCCGAGCATGCCGGCGAAACGGCGCGGATCGCGCGTGACATGCCACGCGACCAGCACGCAGACCAGCGCGTAGGAAAGCCACGCCGCGCGCGAACCGGCGAGCAGGATCGGCGCCGCGAGCAACGCGAACGCGAACGCGAGACCGCGCCAGCCGAAGCGCGCATGCGCGGCCACCAGCACGAACGGCGACAGCACCGCGAGCACCGGCCCGAGCTTCAGGTTGCCGGCGCCGAAGATGCCGGACACGCGTTCCTTCTCGGCCGCGCCGCCGAGGCTGTAGCCGGTCGACATCTGCACGTAGGCGTCGAGCGCCCACAGCGCGGCGACGATCGCCACCGCGGCGACCATCGCCGCCCATGGCGACGCGCTCTTGCGCAAGGCCCAGATCGCGAACAGCGCGAACGGCAGGAAGCGCAACGTCGTCGCGACCGTCGACCAGGTCTTGCCCGGTTCGACCGCGGCGAAGCCGGAAAGAAACGCCGGCAGCCAATAGCACGCGAACACGGCGCCGGCGAGCCGCACCGCGGGATCGCGCAGATCGATCCGCCGCCGCGCCAGCAATGCCAGTCCCGCCAGCGCGCCGATCGCGAGCGGCAGCTCGCTGCTGCGGCCGAGCGGCAACAGCACGAGCACGGAGAAAACGAGCAGGGCGGGCCACACGGCGGCGAAGGTCGGGTTCACGGAAGGCATCTGCGCGAAGAGTCGGCGCATTCTAGTGGCTGCCGTCCATCGGGCCATCGGCCAACGACGTCTCAATCCCTGGCCGCCAGCTCCTGGTACAGGGCCAGCGTCGCCTGCTGCATGTCGGCAAGACGGTAGCGCGTCAGCGGTGCGATGGCCGGCGCGCGGCGCAGCAGTTCGGCGGCGCGTTCGGCCAGGCGTTCGCGGTCGCCGAGCGGCACGCGACCGGCCGGATACAGGTCGGCCAGCAGTTCGCCGACGCCGCCGTGGTCGTAGCCGAGCACCGGTCGGCACAACGCGATCGCCTCGACCACGGTGCGGCCGAACGATTCGGGCTTGTTCGACAGTTGCAGCACCAGCGCGGAAATCGCATAGACATCGCGCGCGTCGTCGCGCTGCGTGCTGACGACCACGGAATCGGCCACGCCGCGCGCCTGCGCGAGCTGTTCCAGTTCGGCGACGTAGGCCTCGCGCCCGGACTGGCGCGCGCCGAGCAACAGCAGGCGCGTGTCGATGCCGCGTGCCTTGAGGTCGGCGACGAGCTCGATCGCGTCGGCGTGCCCCTTGAGGCGCGTGCCCCTGCCCGGCAGCGTCAACAGCGGGGCACCGGCCAGCGGCGCGAATTCGGCGAAGAACCACTCGCGCCAGGAACCGTCCGGCTGGTAGCCGTAGGGAAACTCGTCCGGATCGACGCCACGCGGAATCACCACCAGCCGCGCCGGATCGACGCGCGGATAGTTGCGCAGCAGGTAGTCGCGCACCGTGTTCGACACGCAGATGACGCGCTCGCCACGCGCCATGATCGCGCTGTACCGACCCGGACTGTTCAGGCCGTGTGCGGTTGTGACAAATCGCGGCCGCGATGACATTCCGCGCAACGCCAGCCACCCGAGCCAGGCCGGCATGCGCGAACGCGCGTGCACGACATCCGGGCGCACCTGCTTGAACAGAGCCCGCAATTTAGGAACCTGCGCGAGACTGGCGAACGACTTCGCGCCGATCGGCAAGACGACGTGTTCGCTGCCTTCGGCGAGCAGACGGTCGACCATGCGGCCGCCGGCCGAGACCACGATCGAGCGATGGCCGGCGGCCACCAGCGCGCGCGCGATCTCGAGCGCCGAACGCTCGGCGCCGCCGGCTTCCAGCGCCGGCAGCAATTGCACGATGGTCAGGGCGCGCGGCGGCACGGTCGGGCCGTACTCAGGCGATCAGGTCGTATTCGGCGCCGCAGTACGGACACTTCGCGTGGCCGCCCTGCTCGGCGATCGGAAGGTATACCTTCGGGTGCGAATTCCACAACGACATGCCCGGCATCGGGCACGACAGCGGCAGGTCGGAAGGTCCGACCCGGTAACGGTTTTCGGCATTGGCGGGAATGGTCTTCTCCGCCGCGGGATTCGGGCGCGACATGCGGGTCTCCATCGACAGGCGGCGCAGTTTACCAGCAGGACGCGTGCCAACCGGTCGCCGTTCCCGCCGTGATGCCGCTCACGCCCCGTGCGTGAAGCCGGGCGCGGCACGGCATGCCGTCTTTCGGCCTAGAATGCCGCAGCGGCAGTCCATCACCGGAACGGGAGGAAAACGTGGATATCGACAAGCTGATCGCGCGGGTCAAGGCGATCCTCATGACACCGAAAACCGAGTGGCCGGCCATTGCGGCCGAACCCGCGACGGTGGCGGATCTGTACAAGAACTACATCGCGATCCTGGCGGTGATTCCGGCCGTCGCGGGCTTCATCAAGGGCAGCCTGATCGGATACGGCGCTTTCGGCATCCACATCCGCACGCCGATCGGAGCGGGCATCGCCGGCGCGATCGTCGGCTACGTGCTGACCCTCGTGCTCGCCTACGTGATGGCGTTGATCATCGATGCGCTGGCGCCGACCTTCGACGCGCAGAAGAATCCGGTGCAGGCGCTCAAGACCGTCGCGTTCGCATGGACCGCGAGCTGGGTCGCCGGCATCGGCCAGATCGTGCCGTGGCTGGGCTGGCTGATCGCGCTCGCGGGCGGCATCTACAGCATCTACCTGCTGTACCTCGGCTTGCCGAACACGATGAAATGCCCGCCCGAGAAGGCCGGCGGCTATACCGCCGTCAGCATCGTCATCGCGATCGTGTTGAGCTGGATCATCGCGATCGTCGTCGGCGGCATCCTCGGTACCGGCGCGATGATGAGCGGCGCCTTGAACGGCAGCAACATCAGCGGCAGCGGCGGTGAAGTCACCATCGACAAGGACAGCTCGCTCGGCAAGCTCGACGCCTGGAGCAAACAGATGGCGGCGGCCGGCAAGCAGATGGAGGCCGCGCAGAAGTCCGGCGACGCCGACGCGCAGGGCAAGGCGCTGGGCGCCGTGATGGGTGCCGCGATGGGCGCAGGCCAGGTCGAGGCGCTGGCGCCGGAGGCGCTGAAGCCGTTCGTGCCGGAAACGCTGGCCGGACTCAAGCGCACCGACTTCTCGGCCGAGCGCAACGGCGCCATGGGCATGCAGATCTCCGAGGCGCATGCGTCCTATTCGGACGGCGCGAATCGCAACCTGCGCCTCGAAGTCACCGACATGGGCAGCGCGAAAGGCGTGATGGCGCTGGCCGGCCTCGCCTCGGTCGAAAGCCAGAAGGAAACCGACCACGGCTACGACAAGACCTACAAGCAGGACGGTCGCCTCGTCCACGAGGAATGGGACAACAACGACAAGCGCGGCGAGTACGGCATCGTGCTCGGCGAGCGCTTCTCGGTGAAGGTCTCCGGCAATGCCGACAGCATGAACGACCTCAAGGCCGCGGTCGCCGGCCTCGACCTCGCCGGACTCGAGGCGCTGAAGAGCCACGGCGTGAAGAACGGCTGATACGCCGCTCCACGGGAACCGCGCGACCGCGCTGCGCGGCCGCGGGAACATCGCGCTTCCGGACCCTCCCCGCGCGGGAGCGGGTCCGGAAGCGCCGCCCGTCAGCCCTTCGGCTTCAGGCTTTCCGCATACGCCTTGGCGTCGATCGCCTCGCTGGTGATGTGGATCTTGATGTCGTCGCTGACCATCGGCACGTACTTGGAAATGCCGAAATCCGAGCGCTTGATCGTCGTCGACGCATCGAAGCCGGCTGCGGCGGCCTTGCGCATCGGATGCTCGCCGACCTTGTTGATCGTCACGTCGAGCGTCACCGGCTTGGTCACGCCGTGCAGGGTCAGGTCGCCGACGACCTTGAGCTTGTCCTTGGCGGCGCCCTGCTCGACCTTGGTGCTCTTGAAGGTCGCGTCCGGGAATTTCGCCGAATCGAAGAAATCCTCTCCCTGCAGGTGCTCGTCGAGCTTGGGCACGTTGCTGTTCACGCTGGCGAGCGGGATGGTGACGTTCACCGACGACTTGGTCGGATGGGCCTGGTCGAACTCCAGCGTGCCCTCGACCTTGCCGAACTGCGCGGTCGGGTTCGAATAACCGAAGTGGTTCCAGGCGAACACGACCTGGGTATGTCCCGGATCGAGCGTATAAGTGGCCGCGAAAACCGGTGCGGTGGCGAGCGCGAGCGCGCTGGCGAGGGCGATGCGACGAATCATGGGACAACTCCTGGTGGGGAAACGGCAGCCTGACTGCGCCAGCCCCAACGATGGGGAAATCCGGGCGCGATGACAAGGACCGCGCACGGGAAGCATTGTTTCCCCAGCGACAACAATCGAGCGACGGCGGCGCCCCCGTCGCCATCGAAGCACGCCTTGCACTAGTCTCCCGCCATGACCGCCTCTTCCGCCTCGCCCCCTTCGTGCTGGGCGATCAGCGATGGCGCCGCCGGCAACGAGCGGCAGGCGCTGGCGCTGGCGCGCGCGCTCGGCCTCGAGCCGCGCGTGCTGCGCATCTCCGTGCGCGAGCCGTGGAACCTGCTCGCGCCGCGCCTGCGCGCCGGTGCGCGCGGCGCGATCCGCGACCAGCACGGTGCCGTGCCCGCGCCGCCGTGGCCGGACATCGCGATCGGCTGCGGCCGTCGCGCCGCGCTGCTGACGCGCGGCCTGCGCGGCTGGAGCGGCGGACGCACGTTCACCGTGCAGGTCCTCGACCCGCGCATCGACAGCCGCGCGTTCGACGTCGTCGTCGTGCCGCAACACGACCGCGTCGCCGGCGCCAACGTGCTGCACAGCATCGGCGCGCTGAACCCGGTCGACTCCGGCTGGCTCGGCGACGGCCGCACGCGCTGCTGCGAACTCGGCGCGTTGCCGGCGCCGCGCACGGCCGTGCTGGTCGGCGGCTCGAATCGCGCGCAGCGCCTGGACGCCGCCTATTTCGACGCACTGCTCGAACGGCTCGCCGCACGCCATGCGACCGACGGCGGCAGCTTCCTCGTCAGCCTGTCGCGACGCACGCCGGCGGCGATTGCCGCACGCCTGCGTGCGGCCTTCGCGGCGTTTCCCGGCACGTTCTGGGGCGGACCCGAGGATGGCGAAAATCCCTACGCCGGCATCCTCGCCTGGGCCGATCGCCTCGTCGTCACGCCGGATTCGGTCAACATGGTTTCCGAAGCCTGCGCAACCGGCAAACCGGTCTACACGTTCGCGCCACGCGTGATCGCCGGCAAGCTCGCGCTGTTCCATGCCGAACTGATCGCCAGCGGCCACCTGCGCCGGCTCGGCGATACCGTGCCGGCCGCGCAAGTCGAGCCGCTCGCCGAGACCGCCGCGATTGCCGACCTGGTGCGTGGACGCTGGCAAGCATTCGCGGCAGGGCGGCCCGCCTGAGGCCACGCAATCGCGGCGATCCCGAAGCCGCGCACCGACAAGCGAAAGGGCACGCCACGACTCCCGATGACGGGAACACCGGCGCCCCGCGACACGCTATCGTCACGCCCTCGCCCACACCCGGACCATCGCCCGATGCCACGTCCCGCCGCTCCCGCGAACCCGCAAGCCGACCTCGCCGCCGGCAGCGCGCGTCCGCGCCTCGACCATGCGATGAAGCCACGCCAGTTGGTCATGATGGGCCTCGGCAGCGCGATCGGCGCCGGCCTGTTCCTCGGCTCCGGCATCGGCGTGCAGACCGCCGGGCCGGCCGTGCTGATCTCCTACCTGATCGCCGGCGCGCTCGTCATCGTCGTGATGCGCGCGCTCGGCGAGATGGCCGCGGCACGGCCGGCGAGCGGCGCCTTCTCGGTCTACGCCGCCGACGCGATGGGCGAGACCGCCGGCGCCACGGTGGGCTGGCTGTGGTGGGCCCAGGTCGTCGTCGTGGTCGCGGCCGAATCGGTCGGCGCCGCCAGCCTGCTGGCCACCGTGTGGCCGGCGCTGCCGGTCGCGCTGACATCGCTGGCCTTCATGCTCGCGTTCACCGCGATCAACCTGCTCGGCATCCGCAATTTCGGCGAGTTCGAGTTCTGGTTCGCGATCCTCAAGGTCGGCGCAATCGTCGCGTTCATCGGCATCGGCGCGCTGTTGCTGCTCGGCCTGCTCCCGGGCGTCGCCTCGCCGGGACTGGCGAACTTCTTCGCCCACGGCGGCTTCGCGCCGAAAGGCTGGGCCGGCATCGGCGCCGCGCTGCTGGTGGTGGTCTTCGCGTTCGGCGGCACCGAGATCGTCGCGATCGCCGCCGCCGAAACCGCGGACCCCGAGCGCAGCATCTCGCAGGCGATCCGCACCGTGGTGTGGCGCATCCTGGTGTTCTACGTCGGCTCGCTCGGCGTCATCATCGCCGTGGTGCCTTGGACCAGCGACGCGCTGAAGTCGCCGTTCGCCGCCGTGCTGCACGCCGCCGGGATTCCGGGCGCGGCGAACGCGATCACGCTGGTCGCCGTCGTCGCGCTGCTGTCCGCGCTGAACGCGAACCTCTACGGCGCCTCGCGCATGATCTTCTCGCTCGCCGAGCGCGGCGAGGCGCCGCGCTTCCTGGCACGCGTCAATCGCCGCCACGTTCCGGCGTTCGCGGTGCTCTCGTCCGTCGCGTTCGGTTTCTTCGCGACCGTGCTCGAACTGCTCTATCCGGACAAGGTGCTGCCGGCGCTGTTGAACCTGGTCGGCTCGACCTGCCTGCTGGTGTGGACGATCTCGCTGCTGTCGCAGTTGATCCTGCGCCGGCGCGCCGACCGCGCCGGCACGCCGCTGCCGCTGCGCATGTGGGCGTTCCCGTACGTGACGTGGCTCGGCCTGGCGATGCTCGGCGCGGTCTTCGTGCTGGCGATGTGCGCCGAAGGCCCGCGCGTGCAACTGTTGTCGACGGTCGCGCTGACGCTCGTCATCGCGGCCTGCAGCGGCGCCGCTCGACGCATGCGCGCCCGGCGCTGATGCGACCGGCCCGTCCGCTCGCGTCGACGACCCGCGAAGGCGATCACGCCACGGCCGGATGCGCGGCGTTCGTTGCTTGCGCGACGCACAGCGCCGTGGAACGCTAGCCCGAATCATCCAGTCATCGATGCAACGCGCGCCGTTTCCGACATGACCGAACTGCCCGAAGACGAAATCCGCATCCACATCGAAAGCGCGATCGAAGCGCGGCAGATGGATTTGTCGCTGCTCATGACCGACATGCAGCGGGAGCTGCGCCTGATCGCGCATCGCCAGCGCCGCCGCGGCACGCCCGGCGAAACGCTGTCGACCACGGCGCTGGTCAACGAGGCGTACCTGAAGTTCGCCCATTCGCCGGCGCTGTTCGAACGGATCGATCACCGGCATTTCCTCGCGATCGCCGCACGCGCGATGCGCAACATCCTCATGAACCACGCGCGCGACCGCATCGCGCAGAAGCGCGGCGGCGGCGTGCGCCTGGAAACGCTGGAGCACGGCGAGCAACTCGGCGACGACATCGTCGAGGCGAACCGCATCCTCGAGCTCAACGACGCGCTCGAACGCCTGGAGCAGGTTCGCCCGCGCCTCGCGCAGGTGGTGCAATTGCGTTATTTCGCCGGCCTCAGCGAGGACGAGACGGCCGACGCGCTCGAGCTCGACCGCAGCACCGTGCGCCGCGACTGGATCAAGGCGCGCGGCTGGCTGTACGACAAACTGCATCCGGACTCGGCGGCCTGATGCAGCCAGCGCCCGAAGACTGGCAGCGCCTGGAAGACCTGCTCGACACGCTGCTCGACCTGCCCGAACGCGAGCGAGCGGCATTCCTCGGCGAGATGACGCGCGAATCGCCCGGCGACGCGGCGATCCTGCGCGGCTGGCTGGCCGGGATCGATCGTTCGGAGGGCTATCTCGCATCGACGCGGCCCGATGCCTCGATCCATCGCGGCGGGGAATTGATCGGCAACTGGCGCGTGTCGCGGCTGATCGGGCGCGGCGGCATGGGCGAGGTCTGGTTGGGCGAGCGCGCCGACGGCCTGTTCGAGAAGCGCGTCGCGATCAAGTTCATCCGCGACGACCGCCCGCAACTCGCGCGCAGCATCGAATCGGAACGCCGCGTGCTGGCGGCGCTGCAACACCCCGGCATCGTGCGCCTGCTCGACGCCGGCACGACGTCCGACGGCCATCCGTTCCTCGTCACCGACTTCATCGACGGCGTCGCGCTCGACCACTGGATCGAACGCGAGCGCCCCGACCTCGCCCGGCGCCTGCGCCTGTTCCGGCGTATCGCCGAGGCGGTCGCCTACGCGCACGAACGACTGGTCATCCACCGCGACATCAAGCCGGCGAACATCCTCGTCGACGCCGACGCGCACGCGCACCTGCTCGACTTCGGCATCGCGCGTGCGCTCGCGCACGAGACCGATGCGGCGCAACCGACGCAACTGGCGCTCACGCCCGACTTCGCGGCGCCGGAAGTCGTCGCCGACAACAGCGCGAGCGTGCGTTCCGACATCTACGCGCTCGGCGCCCTGCTGTATTTCATGCTGTGCGGAAAGCCTCCGCTGGACCTGCGCGGACTCGCGCTGGCCGCGATGATCGAGCGCATCCGCGACGCGCAGGCGCCGAGGCCGAGCGAAGTCGTCGGTGCGGCGGCCTTCGCCGACGCGCCGAAACGGTTGCTCGTCGATCTCGACGCGATCGCGCTGAAGACGCTGTCGAAGACGCCGGCCGACCGCTACGGCACGGTCGACGCGCTGCTCGCCGACCTCGACGCGGCACGGGAGCACCGGCCGATCAGCGCGCGCGCGCCGGACGCGTGGGACCGCGCGCGCCGTGCATGGCGCCGACACCGCGTCGCCGTCACCGCCGCCGCGCTGCTCGCGCTGTCGCTGCTGGCCGGCATGGCCGGCACGCTGTGGCAGGCGCACGAGGCGCGGCTGCAGGGCCGGCGTGCCGAGCTCGCGGCGGCACGCGCGCTGACCGAGGCGAAAACCGCCAACGCGGTGCGCGATTTCCTCATCGGCGTGTTCAAGGCCGCCAACCCGGAAGAAACGGCCGGCACGCCGCCGACCGCGGTCGAACTGGTCGACGCGGCCGTGCGCGAGGCCGACAACGGCCTGCACGACCAGCCCGAACTGCAATCCCAGTTGTTCGCCGCGCTCGGTGCCACGTACATGGGGCTGGGCCGCTACGACCAGGCCAAGGCCCTGCTCGGCAAGGGACGCAAGATCGCGGCCGGCAGCCGCGGCGCGGATTCGCTGCAGGCGAAGAAGCTGGCGATCGATTTCGCCCGCGCGGTCGGATCGAGCGAGGGACCCTACGACGAAGCGCGCGCGCTGCTCGGCGGCATCGTCGCCGCGGATTCGCATGCCACGCCGGAAGACGCCGCGCTGACCGTGGCCGCATTGACCGAACTCGGCGGGATGCAGCGCAGGGTCGGCGAACTCGACGCGGCCGAGGCGAACCTGCGCCGCGCGGTGTCCGAAGCGCGCGAACTCAACGAGCCCGACGGCGAACACCTCGCAGCCGCCTTGCATCAGCTCGCGGGATGGGCAGCCGACAAGGGACGCCGGCTCGAGGCCGTCGACCTGTTGCGCGAAATCATCGCGATCCAGCAGCGCGACCCGGATCATTTCGAGGGACGCGTCAATGCGCTGCGCACGGAGCTGGCGACCGAGCTCGGTGTCATCGGCAGGAACGACGAGGCCGAATCGATCCTGCGGCAAGTCGTGGACGGCAACCGCCGCATCTACGGCGCGGAACATCCCGCCTATCTCGGCAGCGTGATCGAGCTCGGCCGCGCGCTGGTCCGCAAGCCCGCGGTCGACGAAGCGGAAGCCTTGCTGGACGAAGCATTGGCGACCTCGCGCCGCCGCTTCGGCAACGACAACGAGCTGACCGCGCATGCGCTGATCTCGCTGGCCGCGGTGAAGTATTCGAAGGACGACTTCACCGGCGCGATCGCGCTCGCCGAGGAATCCTCGCGCTACGTCACCGCGCATGACGGCCCCTACAGCGCGCGTGCGCTGCTGATGCTGCAGAACCTCGCGCGCATGCGCGCCGACAAGGGCGACTACGCGCAGGCCGAGCGCGAACTGCACGAAGTGCTGGAGGGCCTCGCGCGGATCCACTCGGACAAGGCATCCGATGCGCTCGAGCTGCTCGGCGACCTGCGTCGCTACCAGGGCGACGCGGCCGCCGCGCGCGCCTACCACCAGCAGGCGCTCGACGCCCTGCGCAGGAACGACGACGCGACCAGCTTCGACGTGCAGGAGGTCTACCTCGACCTGGCCCAGGACGAACGCAATCTCGGCAACCTGCGCGAAGCGCGCCGGCTCGCCGAAACCGGCCTGGCCGGCCTGGTCGATCTCGACCAGGACGCCAACTCGCGGATGATCGACGTCGCGCGCTACATCATCGGCCAGATCGACGTGCTGGAAGGACGCTGCGCGTCGTCGCTGCCGGCGATCGAGACGCTGCACGAGCGGTTCAAGGACCATTCGCCGCATCCGATGGTGCTGTGGAAGACCGCGCAGATCGGCCTGTTCCTAGGCATGTGCCGCCGGCAGCTCGACCGCGACGACGCGGCGGCGCAAGCGCTGGTCGCCGAGAGTGCCGGAACCCTGCGTCGCTCCACCTTGGCCGATCCCTGGCTCAAGCGCCTCGCCGCCGACGCGCTGCGCGGCAACCGTCGCTAGCGTCGATGCGGGCGTCCGCATCGACGCGCGGCTTCACGGCTTGCGCTGGATGTCGAACACGGCGCCGCTCGCGCGCAGGGCCTTGAGCCGGGCCGCATCGAGGACGACCGTGTCGTCGAGATCGTAGTAGCTGTCCGCATGGACGTCGTTGCGCCGCTCGTCCTTGCGCAACGCGGATTTCCTGTCCCACGCGTGCGCGGCGACCGCGAACGTGCGCTGGTCGCCCTCGATCGACAGCAGCTTCATGTCCCCGTAGGCGTGCTTGCCGTCGAAGCTGTCGCTGACGCCGGGCAGGTCCACGCTGTAGACGTCGCCGACCTGCGGCGCATCGATCCAGGCGGCCATCTTCTTGTCGTTCTCGCCGGCCTCGTACATGCCGAACGCGAGCGCCGGTGCCAGCACCAATGCGGGCAGCATCCAGCCGCGCCGGCGCATGAACGGAATCGGGTCCTTGCCCAGCAGGCTCCTGTATTCGGCCGGCTGCGCGACGACGCCGTTGCCGCAGCGCGTGCAGCTGAATTCGTAGCGGCGCCGCGTCACGAACGACAACACGTACCAGAAGTGCCAATAGCGATAATTCACGACGAGATTGAACGGCTGCAGCGAGTTGCAGATCGCGCACGGCCGGCTGCCCGCGTTTGCGACGACGGCCTGGTCGCCGCCCGAACCCCAGATGTAGAACATGTCGAATCCTCCCTTGTCGATTGGACCGCGGCGGCGCCGGCCGGACCGGCGCCGCGCGGGTGTCGCGGTGGTTGTTCACGGCGCCGGACACGCGGCGGCGACCCGCACGCGTGCCAGCGCCGCCCAATACACGGCATTCCAGCCGATGCGCAGGCCGATGCCGATGAGCATTCCGGCCGCGACCACGGCCGGATCGCAGGTGCTGCCGTCGTCGGGAACGCCGTCGCGCAGCGCGTACTGGAACAGCGTCGACACGATGCCCGCCCCCGCCAGCAGCACGGCGATGCGCCCGGAGGCAAGCCCCGCGGCGTCGTTTCCGCGCAATCGCAGGTTGGCGCGGATGCCGAACAGCGCCAGGCCCGCGTCGGCCGCCCACTGTGCCGCCAGCAACGCCAGCATCGGCGCCGCCACGTCGTCGCTGCCGTCGCGGACGACGGCGACGACGGCCAGCAGGCACAGCACGCCGCGCAAGGCGCACAGGAGCAGGTCCGTACCGAAGACGACAGCGACGAAATCGCGGTTCGATCGCGCTCGCCAGTCGTCGGCGTCGATCGCGCCGCCGCTGCCGGACCGGACCGCCATCAGAACGGCCTCACCGGCATCCAGCCGCGATCGCCGAGCACCTTGAAGCTGTAGAAGTCGCGCGGCGCCGTCACCATGAACAGCGCACCGCCGGCGAAACGCAGGCCGTTGACCAGTTGCGGCACGCCGAACAGCGTGAACAGCGTGGCCAGCACGAGCATGCCGGCGAGGACGAAGGCGAGCAGCACGAGGCCCTTCTTCCACATGCCCTTGGCGAGGTAGTAGAAGAAGCCGAACACGAACGCCAGCGCCATCGACGCCAGCGGCGGCTTGAGTTCCTTCATGGCGGCTTTCCGGTTCTCTTTCGGCAACGCCTTGAAGACCGGGAGATCGAGCCCGCCGTATTTGCGGATCGCGGTGAAATACGCCTTCCAGGCGGGCGAGACGTCCAGCCCGTCGATGCGGGCGGTCGTGCCGGAAGGGTTGTCGGTGATGGTGGCGTTCATGGTGGTCCTTTGCCGAGCGGATGAGCGCGGGCGTTTCGACGCGAAGGCCAGGCCCGCGCGCAGCTCCAGGGGAGGAAGATCGACAAGACAGCTTTCGTCGATCGACCCGCTTGCTGGTACTAGCTCACCGAAGCGCGATCGGTTGCGTCATTTTTCCCGACGCCGCGGACGACGCGGACCCCGCCGCCCGGAACACGCGGATGCCGAGCGGGACGACGGCTTGCCCGGGCGGCTCGCCGGGAACGTGCGGCGCGCGATGCGCGCGGAGTCGTCGCGCCGGCCGGCGCGCGCGTACGATGCGCCGACGGGCTATTGGATCAGCCCGGCCCCAGGCCGGCGCGCCGGGCGGCCTCGAGCACGACGTTCGCCGCGCGCTCGACCGCTTCACCGCGCGCGACCACGCGCGCGCGGCCGTCGAGCGTGCAGCGGATCGCGCGCGCGAGCAGCGCGGCGTGCGCTTCGGCGAGCGCTCGCGCGTCGTCGACCGCGAGCACGCCGGTGGCCGCCGCTGCCGCGATCAGTTCGGCGCTGTTGCCGGCGGCGAGCAGCGGCGGATGCGCCGCGGCATGCATCAGCACCAGCGCCTGCAGCAGGAATTCGACGTCGACCAGTCCGCCCGCGCCTTGCTTGAGATCGAACTGGCGCTCGTCGGAACGATCGCGCTCGGCGCGCCAGCGCTCGCGCATCGTGCGCACGTCCTCGCGCACGCGGTCGACCTCGCGCGCGGTGCCGAGCAGGTCGACGCGCAGGTCGGCGAATCGTCGCAGCAGGGCGACATCGCCGGCGATCGCCCGCGCGCGCACCAGCGCCTGCAGCTCCCAGGTCCAGGCGCGCTCGCGCTGGTAGGCCTCGTAGGCCGCGAAGCTCAGCACGAGCATGCCCTTGCTGCCGTCCGGGCGCAGGCGTACGTCGACCTCGTAGAGCCGGCCCGCGCGGGTCAGCATGCCGAGCAGATGCACGATGCGCTGCGCGAGGCGCGCGTAGTAGCGCGACCCGTCGAGCGGGCGCGGCCCGTCCGATTCGCCCTGCGAGAGGTCGCCCTCGTAGACGAAGACGAGATCGAGGTCGGAACCGAAACCGAGTTCCGCTCCGCCGAAACTGCCGTAGGCGATGATCGTGAGGCCGGTCCCTTCCCCGATGCGTTCGCCGATCCGGCCATGCGCCGCGACCAGGTCGCGCTCGGCGATGCGCAGCACGGCGACGAGCACCACCTCGGCCACGTCGGCGAGCAGGCGCGCCGTCGCTGTCGCATCGATGCGGCCGCCGAGGAAGGCGAGGCCGATGCGGAACAGCGCGGACTGGCGCTGCTCCTGGATCAACTCGATCTCGGCTTCGGGGTCGGCGTCGCCGAGCGTCGCCAGGCGACGCGCGAGTTCCCCTGAAAGATCCTCGCGCCGCAGCGGCAGGGTGTCGACGCGATCGTCGAACAGGTCGTCGAGCAACAGCGGATGCGCGATCACGCGCTCGGCGAGGAACGCACTGGCCGAGAACACCGCGCTAAGGCGCTTCAGCGCGGCGGGTTGTTCGTCGAGCAGGGCGAGATAGACCGAACGCCGCGCGATCGCGTGCACGAGCTTGAGCAGGCGGACGAGACAGCTGACGGGCTCGGCCTGCGCAGCCGCCGCGGCGAACAATGCCGGCATCACCCGGTCGAGGCGCTCGCGCGAACGCGCCGACATGTTGCGCAGCGCGGCGCTGCCGCGCAGGGCCTCGAGTTCGGCGACCGCTGCCTGCGGCGGATCGAAGCCGGCCTCGACCAGCACCGTTTCGTCGATGTCGTCGCCGGCCGCCAGCACGCGCCAGAACTGCAGCCATTGCGCCTGCGTCTTCTGCGCGTCGCTGCGCGCCTCGACCGCCATCAGCGCGGCGAATTCCTCGGCGACCGCGGCGCGATGCCGCGCCAGTTCCGCCGCCAGCGCGTCCCAGTCCGCCCGGTCGAGCGCGCTCGCGATGCGCTGGCGCACCTCGGCGTCGACCGGAATCTCGTGGGTCTGCTGGTCGGCGAACATCTGCACGCGGTTCTCGAGCCGGCGCAGGAAGCGGTATGCGTCGCGCAAGCGCTTCGCGCGTTCGGCCGGCATGAAGCCGAGCTGCTCGCAGGCGGCCAGCGCCGGCAGCAAGCCGCGCACGCGCAAGGTCGGTTCGCGTCCGCCGCGGATCAATTGCACGAGCTGCACGATGAACTCGATCTCGCGGATGCCGCCGGGGCCGAGCTTGAGATGGTCGGCGAGGTCCTTGCGCGCGACCTCGCCGTCGATCAGCGCCTTCATCTCACGCAGGCCGGCGAATGCGGTGTAGTCGAGGTAGCGACGGAACACGAACGGCCGCAGGGTGTCGAGCAGGCGCGCACCGGCGGCGCGATCGCCGGCGACCGGGCGCGCCTTGATCCACGCGTAGCGCTCCCAGTCGCGGCCTTCGCGCTGGAAATACTGTTCCATCGCGGCGAACGACAACGCGAGCCGGCCGGCGTTGCCGAACGGGCGCAGCCGCAGGTCGACGCGAAACACGTAGCCGTCGGCATTGCGATCGGCCAGCAGCGACACCAGCGACTGGCCGACCCGCGCGTAGTACGCGCTTGCGTCGAGAGGGCGCGCGCCGTCGCTGTCGCCATGCTCGGCGAACGCGAACACGACGTCGATGTCCGACGAAAAATTCAGCTCGCCGCCGCCGAGCTTGCCGAGCGCGAGCACGACCAGGCGCTGCACGCGACCGTGCGCGTCGCGCAACACCCCGTGGCGCTGCGCGACCTCGCGCTCGGCGCCGCGCAACGCCGCCTCGATGCAGCAGTCGGCCAGCACGGAGGCCCCGGCGAGCGTGGTCTCGACCGCATCGGCGCCGTTCACGTCGCGCCAGATCAGGCGCAACGCCTCGCGCTGGCGGAAGCGGCGCAGCCCGGCACGCAACTCGGCATCCCCGTGCATGTCGACGAGCGTGCCGGCGCGCGCGTCGGCATGGCGCGGATCGGTCATCAGCTGCAGGAAATCCGGCCCGAGCAGATGCGGATCGCGCAGGAAGCAGTGGTAGGCGAAATCGCTGGCCAGCAGTACGCGCTGCAGGTGGTCGTCGACGCCGGCATCGTCGTGGAAGCGCACGCCGGCTTCGCGGCAGGCGACCTCCAGGCGGGCCAGGCGCTCGTCGAGGAAAGCGGCCGTCGCGCGCGGCCAGGCGGTGGACTGGGGCATCCGCCGATTGTCGCAGCAGCGGCGTCGTACCGGCCAGCCGCCATGGCGCGGGTTCGCGCCCGCCCGCTCCTGCGCGGAGCGGGGAAGACGATGGACAAATCCTAACGAAGCGTTAATGCGTCGCTCATCGTGTCATGGCATTGTCACGCCCCTGCCATGAACACCCTCACCCTTCCTTCCACGCCGGAAGCCCGGCGGCGACGCCTGCTACGCGAGACCGCGGCGGCCGCCGGCTGCGCGTTGCTGGTCGTGCTGCTGATCGCGCAGCTCGATCCTGGCATCGATTTCGCGCAGTCCTCGCGACGCGGCGAAACGCTGCAGCGGCTGCTGCTCAACGGCCTGCCGGGGCTGACCGCGTTCGCATTGCTGCTGGCGCTGACACGACGGCTGTTGTTGTCGAGCTGGCTGGTGCTGCTCGCGATCGGCGGGCTGTACGCGGCGAATGCGGCCAAGATCGGCACCTTGCAGATGCCGCTGCTGCCGGCCGACCTGCGCTTCCTCGCCGAACCGGGCCCGGCGTTGCATCTGTTCTCGCAATACCTGCACGTCGACGCGACGCGCTGGCTGCTGATCGCGCTCGGCCTCGGTTTCACCGCGCTGCTGCTGCGCGAGCCGCGCCTGCGCGCATTGCGCGGCTGGCGTTCGCCCGCGCTCGCCGCGCTGGCCTTGCTGGCCGGCTGCAGCCTGTTCATCGGCGCCGCGCCGTGGCGACGCGTATACCAGTCCGCCGAAGCCGGTTTCCAGCCGTGGTCGCTGTCGGACAGCGCGCTGCATACCGGCCTGATCGGCAGCCTGCTGATGTATCACTGGCAGATCGGCGGCGGCGACGTGCCGGCAGCCGACCGCGAGGCCGCGCTCGCGCTGCTTCGCGCCAGGGCACCCGAGCTGCGCGCCGCGCTGGCCGCGACGACGCCGCCGGGCCAGTTGCCGGACATCGTCGTCGTACAGAGTGAATCGCTGTTCGATCCGGCGCGCCTGCGCGAAGTGCTGAGCGGGCGCTACCTGCGCGAATACCATCGCCTCGCCGCGCGCGGCGCGACCGGCGACCTCGTCGTGCCGACCTTCGCGGGCGGCACGATCCGAACCGAGTTCGAAGTGCTGACCGGCGCGCCGCTGGCCAGCCTCGGCGGGGTGCAATACCCGTGGCTCGAACTCGACGTGCCGGCCTACCCGGGCCTGACCCGCGTGCTCGACGAGCACGGTTATCGCAGCGTCGCGATCCACCCGAATTCGGCCGCGTTCTGGAATCGCGCCAGCGCGTATCCGGCGCTGGGCTTCGACCGCTTCATCGACGGCGCGTCGTTCCCGACCGACCGCATCGTCGGCCTGTTCACCTCCGACGCGGCGATGACCGATCGCGTGCTCGACGAACTCGCCGACGACGGTCCGCCGCAATTCGTGTTCGCGGTCAGCATGGAAAACCACGGCCCGTTCGACTGGCGCCCCGGGCTGGACCCGCAGCGCCTCGCCGCGCTGCCGATGCCGGAAACGCTCGACGCCGGCGGCCGCCTGTGGTTCGGCAACTACCTGTACCTGCTCGACGATGCCGATCACGAACTCGGCCGCCTCGCCAACGCGCTGCAGCAACGCAAGCGGCGCACCTTGCTGCTGTTCTACGGCGACCATCTGCCCGGGCTCGGGCCGGTATACGCGCAACTCGGTTTCGACGACGGCCGCAACGAGATGCAGCAGCCGGTGCCGTGGCTGCTGCTCGACAGCAGGGATCCGAGGCCGCACCGCCTGGACACGCGCAGCTGGATGCTGCCGGCGCTGCTGCTGCAGGCTGCCGACATCCACGACGGCGCCTGGTTCAGCCTGCTCGCCGTGCTCGCGCGCGACCACGATTTCGACCCGGACGACCCGGCAAGTGCGGACGGCCTGAACGCGCTCGCGCGCCTGCAGTTGCGCGGCGAGCTGGAGTCCGCGATCGGCGAAGCGCTCAACCTCGCTTCGATGCAGGGCGCCGAATAGCCGCGGAGCGGGCAAAAACCGGTCTTTTCGTTACTTTGCAATTTGTTTACGGGTGGCGCTCGGGGACGTGACTACCCTGTTTTTCGACTGGTGGGGAGACCAGAATTGCCCGAAGCAAGGCAACGCAACAAAGTCGTCGTCAATCTTGCGTGGAGCCTGACGAGCGCCACCGCCGCGATCGTCGCCCTGGTTGCACTCGTATATCTGCGCGATCCGGCATTCCAGGCCGGACACGGCGCCGAGGGCGATCTCGGACTCGCCGCGCTGAATGCCGTGCCGCCTGCATTGTTCGCCCTGCTCGTGCTGGCGCTGACGCGCCGCCCGCTGCTCGCGTTCTGGTCCGCCGCGCTGCTGACCTTTCTGCTGTACACGATCAACGACCTGAAGCTGGCGTCGCTGGCCACCCCGTTGCTGCCCGGCGATTTCGCGATGCTGCGCCAGGTCGATGCCGGCCACGGGCTTCTGTACCACTACGTGCCGACCGCTCGCACCGACCTCGAAAACTACGTCCTGGTGCTGCTGGCGACGATCGCCGCGATCGCGATTCCGCTGCGCCTGTCGATGCGCCTGTGGCCCCGCGTGGCGTCGGCGATCGTCCTGGTCGCCGCCAGCGCCAGCCTGATCGCCGGCACGCCGGCATGGCCTGCGCTGTATTCGAACGAGCGCTTCGATTTCCAGCCGTGGGCGCCGACGTTCAGCGCCGACCATGCGGGCCTGATCGCTTCCTTGCTGCGCTACCACTGGGATGTCTCGGCCACGCTCGACGAACCCGATCGCGACGGCGCGCGCGCGCTCGTCGTGCGCCACGGCGATGCGCTGGACGTGTCCGCCGCACCGGCCCCGCCGGCCGGCGAGCTGCCCGACATCATCGTGCTGCAGAGCGAATCGTTCTTCGACGCGGCGCGCCTGCAGGGTCTCGAACCGGACCAGATCGCGCCGGCCCTGCGCAGGCTCGACGCGCAGGCCACCCACGGCGACCTGTGGGTACCCACCTACGGCGGCGGCACCATCCGTACCGAGTTCGAAGTGTTGACCGGCATCGGCATGCGCTATTTCCCGCAAGTGCAGTACCCGTACTACGAGATGGCCACGCGCGCGTTGCCGACCCTGGCCGACGTGCTCTCGGCACGCGGCTATCGCACGCTCGCGGTGCATCCGAACGATCCGGTGTTCTGGAACCGCGCCACCGCTTTCAAGGCGATGGGCTTCGACCGCTTCGACGACGAAAGCCAGTTCGGCGATGCGCCGCGCGAAGGCTTCTTCGTCAGTGACGAAGCGCTGGTCGACCACATCCTGCAGCGGCTCGACGACGACGGCCCGCCGGCCTTCATCTTCGCGATCAGCATGGAGAACCACGGCCCCTACGACAACAGCCCCGGCATCGACGAACGGCGGCGCGATACGGAGCCGGTGCCGCCCGGCACGCCGCCCGAGGCGGCCGCGGAATTGCGCGACTACCTCTACCACCTGCACAACGCGGATCGGTCGCTCGGCCGCCTCGCCGACGCGCTCGGCCGACGCAAGCGGCGCAGCCTGCTGCTGTTCTACGGCGACCACCTGCCGGCACTGACCAAGACCTACCAGAGCACCGGCTTCGACGACACCAACATGCCGACCGGCCAGCCCGTGCCCTACCTGCTGCTCGACACCGCCGACCGCAGCGAGCACGTGCAGGACAGCGCGTCGTTCTTCCTGCCGGCGCAACTGCTCGCCGCCGCCGGCATCCACGATCGGTATTTCGACGTGCTCGACCGCGTCCGCGACGAAACCGCCTTCGGTCCCGGCTACGTGCCGGCCGAGGATGCCGATCTCGGTGCGTTGATGCGCATGCGCCAGGCCGGCGAATGGCCCGATCTCCTGCTTGCCGCGCCCGCATCGCCGGAAACGGCGAACGCCGGCCCGGCGCCCTGATTCCACGACCCGCCCTGCCGGCCGGGCGCGCATCGCCGGCCGCCGGCACGCCGCGTCGCCCCGCGTTTCGTCCGGCAGGCGGATTGATCCCCGCCTGCTGCCGACGGGCGGCCATGCGTATGTACGCCCGCGCGGAACCCGACCGGTCCCGCGCGACACTCGCGGCGGACGAACCGCGCCCGCGTGCGGACGATCACCTGCCGCGAGGGGTGCGCGGGCGGTTCGCCGCCCGCGCACCCGGGATCGTCAGCGCTTGCGCTTGTGCAGCCTGGCTGCATCCGCGCGCGCCACGTGGCGCCCGAATGCGTGGCGGTCGGGCGCGTTGGTCGCATCGACGCTGACGTCGTCGATGAGGATGTTGCCGTCGGTACTGCCGCCGCCCGGATAGTCGTAGGCGAACTGGATCGTGTGCGATGCGCCGTCGGCGTAGCTGCTGACGTCGATCGACTGCAGCACGTAGACGTCGTCCGGCGAGATCGAGCTGAGGTCGGTCGTCTCGACGACGCTGCCGTCGACCGATACCGTCAGGGTACCGGGCAGGTCGGGCGTAGCCGCCGCGTAGCGCCAGTAGTTGAGGTACTGCGGGCCGCCGCTCGGCATCGTCACGGTCTGCGAGATCGTCTGCGTCTCCTGGTCGCCGCCGCCCCATCCGCCGAACCACACGGCGTAGACGCCGCCGTGCGTGGGCACGTTCGACGCGAAGTTCGTGCCACCGCCGGCTTGCGGATTGCCGTCGACGCCGTCCCAGTAGGGATTCGGGCCGAAGCTGCCGCTCGTTTCCTCGAAACCGCCGTCGGCCACCGTCGGCGGCGGCGGCGGCGGATCGAACCCGTCGGAGAAAATGTGGTCGACCGGCGAATTCGCGCCGTCGACGACGAGCGACACGTTCCCGCCCGAGCCGAAGGCCCAGCCGGCGACCTTGGAACCGTCGCCGGACACCGCCGTCAGGCCGCCCTGCAGCGGCAGCAGGATGTCGGACGGCAGGGCGATCGCACGCTCGGCGAGGTAGTCGCTCAGCAATTGCGAGCCACCGGCTTCGGTCCAGATCAGCAGCGCGCGCGGCGGCGTGTCGAAGAAGCCACTCGCACCGACGATCGTCTTGCCGTCGTCGCTGACGCCGAACGCGAACGGCATGTCGGGAATCGACGTCACGTTTCCGCTCTGCACGTCGTAGAGCCAGCCGCTGCCGACGACCCATCGGCCGTTGCCGCTGACCCCGTCGGCTTCGCCGAGCGCGTTGCCGTCGGCGTCCTGGATGTAGGTCGCCACGCGGTCGACCCAGACCACGCCGCGGCGGAAACCCGTATCGGGATCGTCGTTCCAGCCGCCCACGACGTGGCCGTCGGCGCTGATCGCGTTGCCGCGCGAGGCGCTCGTCGCGTTGTCGGTCGGCAGGTCGACGACGCCGTCGGCGGTCGAGTAGTAGTACGCCTTGGCGACGCTGAAGTCGTCGCTCCAGGCGAGACCGATGCTGGTGCCGTCGTCGGCGACGTCGTAGACGTCGACGTTGTCGGTGCCGACCGGCAGCGGCAACGCATCCGGCGTGGTCGAGCCTACCGGCAACAACGCCGGCAGGTCATGGCCGCCATTGGCGGAACCGCCGTCGTTGGAGATCGCGCCGGACACCGTGCCGAGGTTGTTGACGCCGTTCGCGTAGACGAGGCTGGACAGCAACTCCTCGACACCGGTCGAGGCGGTCCAGCGCACGCCGCCGGCGCCGAACACGGAAGCCACGAGGTATTCGCCGTTCTGCGAGAACTTCGTCGCCTGGGCGTTCGGCGTCTGCAACTCGATCACGGTTCCGGCAGCGTGGGCGAGGCCGCCGCCGGCTGCCGTGAAAGCAACCGCGAGCGCCGCGGCCATCGGGGAAATGCGCATGGTGACTCCTGTGGGTGAACGGAGGGAATCGGCGCGGGTCGGCGGGCGTGCTCGTGCTCCGCCATTCTCCGGGCCCGTCGACGCATATCCGACAAGCGGACACCCGCGTCATTCGCGGACCATTCGCGCATCATTCGCGCGCGCTTCACGCCGACATTTACCGCCGTGCGAACAAGCACTTGGAAAAACGCCCGGATCGATCGCGGCGGCTCCGGCGACCACCGCCGCACGGTACGCCGCGGCCCACCGCCCGGTACCGGGCCCTCTCCGCCGGACCACTCGCCGCAGCGCGTCCGCCGGCGAGCCGCGGATCGGGCGCAACGAGCCGGCGGCGAGGCGCTACCATTTCCCGATCTACGTCGCGGAAGGATTCCGACATGAAGCCCCGTCGCCTTGCCAGCCTCCTGGCGGCCCTGTCGGCCATCGCGCTGCCCGGCCCGGTCGGCGCGCAATGCGTCGAATGCGCGCAACAGATGTTCCAGGCGACGCTCACCACCAACGCCTGGTACAACATCGATCAGGACCAGATCGACCAGAATCGCAGCCGCGACGCCAGGCACGGCACCTGCTACGACGCCAACCGGAGTTTCGAGGGCTGCCGGGACACGGCGCCCCCATTGAGGTCCCCTGGCATCGCCGCCGACGTCGCCGGCCAGGCGGAAGGCGCCGTATTGGCCGTGCTCGACGCCGAACATCGGCGCCGCGCCCAGGCATATGGCGCCGCGGATGCCGACCAATGGCTCAACAAGGCCGCGGGCGACACCGGCCGCCAGGTCGGCGCGCTGAATGCCGAGTACCGGCGCCGCCTGGGTACGACGGGTGGCGCCGACCGCTGGTATGTCGAAAGCGCGTCGCGGATCGCCGCACGCTACGTCGACGAGAACCGGGGCGTCCGGACCGCTGCGACGGCGACCGGCGCGATTCCCGCCGCGACACGCCAGCGCGCGGAAGACGCGACCTTCGCGGTCCTCGCGCCGGAGATCGACCGCCGCGGCCAGCGCGACGGGCACGCCGCGACGCTCGAATGGGCCCGGACGAAGGGGCTGGCCGTGGGCGCGGGGGTCAGGAACCTGGCGCCCGAATACCTCCAGCGCGCGAAGGTCGACGGCCGCGACAGCGCCGACGGGTGGTATGTCGAGCAGGCCAGGAATCTCGCGACGCTTCAGCTGCGCAGCGGCCGGTAGCCGTCCGCCCGGAAGGCTACGGCGCTGCTGCCGTGCGGCCCGCTGCGGGATCCCGCGCGCACGGCGGCAGGCGCAAAGACGCCATCGCCTGCGCTCCGCCCGCACGATCGGACGGCGCGCGTCGCCGCGACGCCCGTCGGCCCGGTGCGTCAGTCGGTCACTGTCACCGGCGGCATCGCGGCCCGAGACTGTGCGGCCCGCAGCGCGACCCGATTCGCCGCGCATGCGCCTCCATGCCGACAGGGACGCCGATGCCGCGCATCCACTTTCTCGCCGCCGCGCTGGCGTCCTCGTTCGCCGCGAATGCAAGCGAGGCGCCGGCGGTCGACCTCGAACGCGTCGTCGTCACCGCGAGCGCGAACAGCGAAGTCGCGCCGGACACGCCCGCGCCCGCCTTCGGCCTCGACGCCGAGGCGGTCGATGCGTTCAATGCGACCAGCTCGGACGATGCGCTCAAGCATGCGCCGAACCTCGCCGTACGACGGCGCTTCGTCGGCGACGACAACGCGATCGTATCGGTGCGCGGCACCAGCTCGCGACAGTCCGCGCGCGCGCTGGTCTATGCGGACGGCCTGCTGCTGAGCAACCTGCTCGGCTCGGATTTCGGTTTCGCGCCACGCTGGTCGGTCGTCGCACCGGCAGAGATCGAGCGCGTCGACGTGTTGTACGGCCCCTACTCGGCCGCGCTGCCGGGCAATTCGCTCGGCGCCAGCGTGCTGATCCGCACGCGCATGCCGGCGCAATTCGAAGCCGACGCCTCCGCGCAACGGCTGCACCAGGATTTCGACCTCTTCCGCACCCGCGGCGGCTACGAGGGTTCGCACGAAAGCGCCTTCATCGGTGATCGCAGCGGTGCCTGGTCGTATCTGGCCAGTGTCGATCATCTGCGCAATACCGGCCAGCCACTGAGCTTCTACACCGCAGCGCAGTCGACCCTGCCGGCACACGCGGGCGACGTCGCGGTGAGCGGCGCCTCGCCTTATGTCGACCAGTTCGGCCGCGGCGGCTTCGCGCTCGGCATCAATGGCGAAGGCGAGACGCGGATCGACAGCACGCAGTTCAAGGCCAAGCTCGCCTACGACGTCAATCCGGCGACGCGGCTCGCGCTGACCGTGGTCGACTGGACGCAGGATTCGCGCAATCGCACCGGCAGCACTCTGCGCGACGCGCAAGGCCGCGTCGTCGACAGCGGCGGCATCGCGATCGATGGCTGGCATTACGACCTGCCGGCGAACGCGTTCGCGCCCGGCGACGGCGAAGGCGAGCGGCACCTGTACGGGCTGTCGCTGTCCTCGCGCGGCCACGACGGCTGGAGCTACGCGGCGACGGCTTCGCTGTTCGATGTCGCACGCGACATCGCCGCGACATCGGCCAGCGCCGGCGATAGTGCCGGCCAGGTCAGCTACGGCGACGGCAGCGGCTGGCGCACGTTCGACTTGCGCGCCGATCGCCGTCCGGCCGGCGCGGACGGCGCGCACACGCTGGCGTTCGGTTACCACATCGACCGCTACGCGCTCGCCAGCACGACGTTCGATGCGCTCGACTGGCGCGCGCGCACCTTGTCCACGTTCAACAACGCCTTCGCCGGCACCACGCAGACGCAAGCCGTCTATGCGCAGGATGCCTGGCGTTTCGCGCCGCGATGGAAGCTCGTCGCCGGCCTGCGCTACGAGCGCTGGCGCGCGTTCGACGGCCTGCGCGCGCAAGCGCCGACGCGGATCGACTATGCCAATCGCGCGAACGCGTACTGGTCGCCGAAGCTCGCGCTCGAACACGAACTTCTGGGCGGCTGGACCGCGAGGCTCTCGCTCGGTCGCGCGGTGCGCCTGCCGACCGTGAGCGAATTGTTCCAGGGCCGCATCACTGGCGACGCGCTGGTCAACAACGATCCGAACCTGGAACCCGAGCGCGCGTTCTCGAAGAACCTCGACCTCGAACGCACGCTCGATTCCGGCACATTGCGCTTCTCGCTGTACGAGGACGACGTGCGCGACGCGCTGTTCAGCCAGACCAACACGACCGTGTTCCCGACCGTGACGAACATCCAGAACGTCGACCGCGTGCGCACGCGCGGCGAGGAGATCGCCTGGGACGCGCACGAAGTCGTCGCCGGCCTCGACCTCTCGCTCGGCGCCGCGCACAACGACGCGCGCACGCTCGCCAACCCGAACAATCCGGCCAGCGTCGGCAAGCGCTTCTACCGCATTCCCGAATGGCGCGCCGACGCGGTCGGAACGTATCGATTCGACGACGCGCTCGCGCTGACCCTGGCTGCGCGCTATTCGGGACGGCAATACAACACGCTCGACAATTCGGACCTCCATCCGGACACGTTCGGCGGCACCAGTTCGTACTTCCTCGTCGATGCGAAGCTGCGCATGCGCGTCGGCGCGCAGGCCGAGCTTTCCCTCGGCGTCGACAACGCGACCGACCGGCGCTACTTCGTCTATCACCCGTATCCGGGCCGCACGTTCTACGCCGAAGCCAAGGTGGCGTACCGATGAACGCCATCGCGCGACCGGACGCGAAACGCGGACTCGACTACCGCACGGTCTGGCGCTGGCATTTCTACGCCGGGCTGTTCTGCATCCCGTTCGTGCTGTGGCTGGCGGCGACCGGTTCCATCTACCTGTTCAAGCCGCAGATCGAGCGCTGGCTCGATCGCCCGTACGACCATCTCGCGATCGACGGCCCGCGCGCGCAGCCCTCGGCACAGGCCGCCGCCGCGCTCGCCGCGGTACCCGGCGCGGCATTGAACGCCTACGAACTGCCGCCGTCGACCGACGCCGCGGCACGCGTGCTGGTCGGCGAAGGCGAGCGGCTCGTGCGCGTCTACGTGCATCCGCAGACGCTCGCGATCCTCAAGGTCGTCGACGAGGACACCCGGCCGATGCGCTTCATCTTCCGCCTGCACGGCGAACTCATGCTCGGCGATCGCGGTTCGATGATCGTGGAGCTGGCTGCGTCGTGGACGATCGTGATGCTGCTGACCGGCCTGTTCCTGTGGTGGCCGCGTGGCCGCGGCGTCGCCGGCATCGTCTACCCGCGGCTGCGTGGCGGCGCTCGCGTGTTCTGGCGTGACCTGCACGCGGTGACCGGGCTGTGGATTTCCGTGTTCGCCTTGTTCCTGCTGATCTCCGGCCTGCCGTGGGCCGCATCCTGGGGCGGCCTGCTGAAGGAAGTCCGCAGCCTCGGCAGCACGACCGTGGTGCAGCAGGACTGGAGCAGCGGGCGCGCATCCGAACTCACCGAGCGCCGCGCGGCGAACGCCGCCGCGGGCGGTGAACATGCCGCGCACCGCATGCACGTGGATGCTTCGGCCGTGCGCGACTACGCCGCGCTCGATCGCCTCGTGCCCTTGGTCGATGCGCAAGGACTGGCCGCGCCGGTGCTGATCGCGCCGCCCTCGCGCGCAGCCGCCACATGGACCGCGCGCTCGGACGCGCAGAACCGCCCGCTGCGCGCGAACCTCGAACTCGACGGCGCGAACGGAACCATTCTCGCGCGCAGCGATTTCGCGCAACGGCCGCTGCTCGACCGCATCGTCGGCATCGGCGTCGCCGCGCACGAGGGCCAACTGTTCGGATGGCCGAACCAGGCGCTCGGTGCGTTCACCGCGCTCGGCCTGATCCTCGTGTCGTCGAGCGCGATCGTGCTGTGGTGGCGACGCCGCCTGCGCGGCGTGCTCGGCGCACCACGCGCACATGCATCGCAGTCCATGTCTGCACTGCTGCTCGGCGGCATCGCGCTGCTGGCATTGCTGCTGCCGCTGTTCGGCCTGTCGCTGCTGGCAATGCTCATGCTCGAACGCTTCGCGTTGCGGCGTTCTGCGAGAATCAGCCATTTCCTGGGACTGCGCGCGGCCGACTGACAGCGCGCACCCGTCACTTCCCGCGCCCCGGCCATGACCGCAACCGTCAACGACATCTCGCCGAGCCTGCTGCGCAACCTCGCGACCTTGCGCTGGTTCGCCGTCGGCGGGCAGTCGGCCGCGGTGCTGCTCGCCGTGCATGCGCTTGGCCTGCCGCTGCGCACAGCGCCGTTGTGGAGCGGCATCGGCGCCCTGGCCGTGTTCAACCTGTGGGCAAGCTGGCGCGCACGCCGCGTTGCCGGCGTCGACGCGCGCGAAGTCGTCGCGCATGCGGTCGTCGACATCGTCGTGCTGGCCTGGCTGATCGGCTGGAGCGGCGGCAT
>Ga0153956_1000564_pt1 | contig 40070 bp, 27 predicted proteins | sample TSFL040MetaG_FD_104704 | JGI IMG/M metagenome (GOLD analysis project Ga0153956, IMG submission 104704) | Attine ant fungus gardens microbial communities from Florida, USA - TSFL040 MetaG | ecosystem: Host-associated > Fungi > Mycelium > Unclassified | place: USA: Florida, Wekiwa Springs... | reverse complement strand
TGTCTACTCCAAACTCACCTGAATTGGTCAGATAACTTCTCTCTGTAAATTGCTTTGGGAAAAAATCCAGCGCGTGGTGGAGAACGACGAGCGTGGCGGCAAACCAGCGCAGATGTTGAATGGAATAGATTTTACGTTTCGTCTCTTGCGGCCCTATCGATGAGGCAACTATTTCCGCAGTAACGTCTGTTCTCGGCGTGTTTGGCAACGCTCTCCCCTTATCTCGGTTATTGTACGTTTACAAGTGGCAGAAATGTATTTCATGGTGTGGTGAAATTTCTTCGCCTGTGGGTGCTCCGGCAAAGTACACTTCCACTCGGAGACCCTTCCCTGAATCATGCTGTTTAAAACGCGTAGTGCGGCGGTGTATGGAATTGATGCCCACCCGATTGACGTTGAAGTAGATTTTGCCGGCGTGCTGAGTATGAAGGATGCCACCTTCAGTACGGTGGGCTTACCGGATGCCGCGGTGCGTGAAAGTCGCGACCGTGTTCGCGCTGCCATAAAGAATTCCGGTTTCGATATTCCGCCGACACGCATCACCATTAACCTTGCACCCGCGGATTTGAAAAAAGAGGGATCAGGTTTCGATCTTCCCATTGCGATTGCAATTCTGGGTGCGTACGGAGCTTTGCACAACAAGGACCTATCGAATTTTCTGCTTGTAGGGGAACTGGGACTTGAGGGGAATCTGCGCTCTGTGCCTGGCGTTTTGCCGATGGCGATTATGGCACGTGAGCTTGGAATTCGTAACGTGATTCTGCCGGAAGCGAATGCAAGGGAAGCGGCGGTGGTGGATGGTGTGGATGTCTACCCGGTGCGCACGCTGGCGGAGGTCCGCGAGCTGCTGAATGCATTTGTTTATGGCAATTCTGAAGTTGCTCCATTGCGGATGGAGCCGTCGGAGTTGCTGAATGAGCTACAGCAGTTTCCGCTGGACTTTAAAGATGTACGCGGACAGCATACGGCGAAGCGTGCCATGGAAGTGGCTGCTGCTGGTGGGCACAATCTTTTGATGATCGGGCCGCCGGGTAGCGGCAAGACGATGCTGGCCAAACGGCTGCCATCGATTCTTGCGCCGCTGACATTCCGCGAAGCGTTGGAGACAACCAAGGTTCATTCGGTTGCAGGTGTGCTCGATTCTACTGAGGGGTTGGTAACGCATCGTCCGTTTCGTGCTCCGCACCACACGGTGAGTGACGCGGGCCTGATCGGAGGCGGCATGGTGCCGCGTCCCGGCGAAGTTTCGTTGGCACACAACGGTTTGCTGTTTCTGGATGAACTACCGGAGTTTCCGCGCAATGTATTGGAAGTGATGCGGCAACCTCTGGAGGATGGCACGGTTACCATCTCGCGTGCGGCCATGACCCTGAGTTTTCCGTCGCGGTTCATGCTGTTGGCGGCGATGAATCCGTGCCCATGCGGATTCTTCAACGATAAGAGCCGCGAATGCATGTGTACGCCACCCATGATCCAGCGTTATGTGAGCAAGGTGAGTGGCCCGCTGCTGGATCGCATTGATATTCATATTGAAGTTCCCGCTGTGCAGTACAAGGAGTTGCGTCAAGGAACCGAAGGAGAAAGCTCGGCACAGATTCGCGAACGTGTTCTGGCTGCGCGGGAACGGCAGGCGACACGTTTTGGCAGATTTGGAGAGCAGCAGACGACCAAACGGCATCGTCCCGTGTACAGCAACGCGCAGATGTCGTCGCAGCAGGTGCGTGAGTTCTGTGAACTATCGAGCGATGCAGAGCGCCTGCTGGAGCGAGCCATGCAGCAGCAGGGGTTAAGTGCCCGCGCGCACGACCGCATTCTGAAGGTGGCACGAACCGTTGCCGACCTGGAGGGCGCGCAGGATATTGCGGTGAAGCATATTGCCGAAGCTATCCAGTATCGAACGCTGGATCGGAATTACTGGTCATAAGTGACAGTAATGTAATGAGTTATGTTTATTTTCCTGTGGATGGAGTTTCGATCCGCTGAAATGGGATGAGTTTCCTCCAAAATTTTGTAGAGATGGCGCGATCTGGTACGAAAAAAAGTATTGCTATACCAGATTGAAGCAATTATGGTGCTTAAAGAGCCACTTCGGGAGAATCCAGCCGGAGGTAGTTACGGTTCTTTGCCGATACATTTGGCCGTGTATTGGAAAAAGTCCTGGTTTGGTTGGGACAGTTTTGTTTTCCTGTTGCGATGGCCTTCGCAACAAATCCAAACGATACTTGCGTAAGGCTTTACAGAGTCTGCGCGATGCTGTGGAAATGCCTCAGGACATTGGCTGGGCATAAATACGGTGAAGCTTGCGGGATAGAAAATCATCCAATAGACAGAAGTCTGCGGATGCCCGAGGTTTTACCGCGAACTTTGAAGGAGAATCATGCGCTCTGATCTGATTTTTGGCGCTCTTACGCACGTGCAGAACCGTTACCAGCTTTGCCAGCTTGCCAGCAAGGCAACTCGCAAGCTGCACAAGCCCAATACCCGTTTGCAGGACACGACGAACGAGGTTCTTGACCGTTTTCGTGAGTCCGCTCCCAGTGATCTGAAGACCGGCCCTGAGCCGGCAACGGTACTGGAAACCATTGAGGAACGCCGCGCGGCCTAACCGGCCGTGCGGTACTCCGCACTCTTTTATTTCCGGTTTCTCTCAACCCCACATAACAGAAACAGCGCGAACGACTTGCAAGGCCTGTTCTTCCTAGGCAGAACTCGTAACATTCCGCACCAAACCCTCCGCACCGCATCCCTTCCAGATTCATTTATTCCCATACAACGCACGTAGACGCAGGTACCTATGACCATTACTGAACTCAAAGAAAAGAGCATTGCCGAACTCGGAAAGCTCGCACGCGGCCTTGAAATTCCGGGCACCAGCGCCCTGCGCAAGCAGGACCTGATTTTTAAGATTCTCCAGGCTCAGAGCGAAAAAGAGGGCCACATCTTTGCCGAGGGCGTACTCGAAATTTTGCCCGACGGCTATGGCTTCCTGCGCTCGCCGGATTACAACTATCTGCCCGGCCCCGATGACATTTATGTTTCACCTTCGCAGATTCGCAAGTTCGATCTGAAGACCGGCGATACCATCTCCGGCAATGTGCGGCCGCCGCATGAGGGTGAAAAGTATTTTGCGCTGGTCAAGATTGAGGCGATTAACTTCGAGTCGCCTGAAGAGACACGCAACAAGATTCTGTTCGATAACCTGACGCCGCTTTACGCCGACGAGCGCCTGAAGATGGAGACGGTGCGCGACAACATCAGCGGTCGCGTGATGGACCTGCTGACACCGGTGGGCAAGGGCCAGCGTGGCCTGATCGTGGCGCCTCCTCGTACCGGTAAGACGGTTCTGTTGCAGTCGATTGCGAACTCCATTACGGCGAACCACCCGGAAGTTGTCCTGATTGTCCTGCTGATCGATGAGCGCCCGGAAGAAGTCACCGACATGCAGCGCAGCGTGAAGGGCGAAGTTATCTCCTCGACCTTTGACGAGCCCGCGGCACGCCATGTACAGGTGGCCGAGATGGTGATCGAAAAGGCGAAGAGACTGGTGGAGCACAAGCGTGATGTGGTGATCCTGCTGGACTCGATTACGCGTCTGGCGCGCGCCTACAACACGATTGTTCCGCCCTCCGGCAAGGTTCTCTCCGGTGGTGTGGATTCGAATGCGTTGCAGCGTCCGAAGCGCTTCTTCGGTGCGGCCCGCAATATCGAAGAGGGCGGTTCACTGACGATTATGGCGACGGCTCTGGTCGATACCGGATCGCGCATGGACGAAGTGATCTTTGAAGAGTTCAAGGGCACAGGCAACATGGAAGTGATCCTCGACCGCAAGCTGGTCGATAAGCGTGTGTTCCCGGCGATTGACATTCAGCGTTCCGGTACGCGTAAGGAAGAACTACTGATACCCAAGGAAGACCTGCAACGTACATGGATCCTGCGCAAGGTGCTGAATCCGCTCTCGCCGGTGGAAGCCATGGAGCTGCTGACCGACAAGCTGACCAAGACGCGCAACAACCAGGAGTTCCTGCACAACATGAGCTCTCTGTAAGACGAATGTCTTTACGAAAGACAAAATGCCTGCGATCCGAAGATCGCGGGCATTTTGTTTGAAGAGCGGTTGAGATTTACGCTCGTGCCGTTACGGACATGACGGTTGGGTAGGAATGCAGGAATGGCATGATGGGATTGGCCGAGAACATGCGTGTCAGGCGTTCGGCCGGTTGCGGCCGCGAGAGCAGAAAGCCCTGAATCTCATCGCAGTTCATGCTGCGCAGAATATTGAGTTCATCCTGCGTCTCCACGCCTTCCGCAATTACAGTGAGCTTCAGTGTGTGTGCCATTTCGATGATGGCCTGCACGACTGCGGCTCCGTTCGAGGTCTCGCCTGCGGACTGAATGAACTTACGGTCGATCTTCAGCGTATCGGCATCGAGCTCCTGCACGCGGCTCAATGACGAGTAGCCAGTGCCGAAGTCGTCGATGGAGATACGGACTCCAATGCGGCGTAGCTGACGCAGGTGTCTCTTTACGGTTTCAAAGTCCTTTGCCAGTGCGCCTTCTGTGAGTTCCAGTTCGAGGCATTCGGGTGGCAGGCCGGTTCTGCGCAGAGTATTTTCGACTGTTTCCACGAAGTCACGTCGCCAGACCTGCTTCACCGATACGTTCACGGCAATACGGCGCGGCGCACGATCGATCTTGCGCCACTCCACCATCTGGCGGCAGGATTCGGCGAGCACCCAGTTGGACAGCGGTACGATGAGGCCGGTGGCTTCAGCGATTGGAACAAACTCGCCGGGCGAGATGTTGCCCTCCTCGTCGTCGCGCCAGCGTGCCAGTGCTTCTGCGGCAACGGGGGCACCCGCCAGATTGTAGATGGGTTGATAGACCAGCTCCAGAGAACCGGAGAGCAGGGCACGCTCCAGTTTGTGCGAGAGGCGTGTCTGGCGTTCGTCCACCGGGCGGCGCAGGTCGGAGGCGAAGCGGTAGTCATTCCCTCCGTCGTCCTTGACCGCAGTTGCGGCACGCTCGGCTTCGGCGAGCAGGGTTGCCGGATCGGAGGAGTCGGATGTGGAGGTAGCGATACCGATGTAGGTGTTGGTGCACATCTCGCGCCCACCGACTCTGTGCGGTATCGACAGGGAACGAAGAAAGCTTTCTGCCTGGCCTACCAGCTGCGAATACGCATGGGGACGATGAATCAACAACACGAAACGGTCTGTGCTGTAACGTCCGAAGAGATCTTCGCGGTGCACGCATTCCCGCATACGATCCGCGGCGGAACGCAGCAGCTCGATGCTGGCTTCCGGGCCTGCGGAATCGTTTATGGCGGCAATGCCATCCAGTTCCACCATGATGCAGGCAACTGGCATGCCGGTATGCAGACGGGCTTCGAGATGAGCTTCAATGGCTGCGCGGTTGAGTAGCGAGGTTGCCGAGTCGTGGAAGGCCCGTTGCAACTGGTCGTGCTGCCGTTTCTGCAATTCGCCCATGGAGCGGGCTTCGCGTGCACGCACGCGGTTCGACCACAGTAGAAAGGCGTTGCACAGAACGAGTTTGAGCACTTCGTTCATCCATGCCCAATGCGCATGCGCGACAGAGGACTGTGAATGGAAGAAGATGTGGCTCATGAGGAAGCTGGCCACCATGTATGTGGACGAGGCTGTTGCCAGTACAGTCCAGTCCGCATAAAACGCAAGGAATGCCAGTGAACCGTAAACGTGAAAGTCCATGCTTGCGGTTCCCTGTAGATAAAACAGCAGGAGTACCGACATGAGCATCTGGCAGCAGCCAAGGGCAATTCTTGCTTTGCGACGGCCGTTCCAGCGGTGAACTGCCATACCGGAGATGAAAGTCAGCAGGCCACCTGCGAGCAATGCCGATAGAAGCAGTGTGCCCACTTTGAGGTGTGCTCCGAAGGGTGTGTGCGGAGTGAAAAGAAATGCAAGACAGAGAGCAGCGACCCACTGGATATACATGATCGTCAGCAGTTGCCGATCGACGCGACGATTCTCGCGCTCCATCGGGTTTTCGCCTCGCATAGGGTCCTCAAGGCCGGGAGGCAGTGGCGGAAGATCGTTTCTATCGGGACTGGACGCGTTCATACACCCTACTTATCGGATGGGTGAGGAGAGAGGAATATGGAAGTGTCCGAAATTTGGACAAGGGCTTCGGACCTTTGCATGGGTAATGTTCCGTGGTTTTCTGCCGCTAATGTAGAGTGCGGAAGCTGCTGAGTATGACCTTGCGCCGATAAGTCAGTGCTGGCCGTACTCAGTGTGTTTTTCTGTGGCTTCAACTTACTGCGGAGACATACTTCCAAAGCATCAGGGAGAGCGGCTTCATGGAAACAGCTTCGCCGCCATGGGCTGAAATAGCCTGCTGCGTGTCGCTTTCCGTGGCAAGGAGTCGCTGCCATTCGCCTGCGTCCTGTATCTGCGGCAGGGTGAACTGCATCTCGCTTTGTTGATCGTTTACCAATATCAATAAGGATTCACGCTGGCTGGCAACCGGCAGGCCGGATGAGCGCGTTCGTCCGGCAATCTGCATGCCAAAGGCTCTGGGGTTGTCGAGGTTCCATTCGTGCCGTGGGAACTCTTCGCCGTTGGGGCCGAACCATACCAGCTCGCGAAACTTCAACTCCGGATCTTCGTCGGTGTGCAGGTAATGGTTGCAATGCAGCAGGGAATAGTCGCGGCGAAGGTGCAGAAGATAGCGCGTGAACTCCAGCATGTCGGCATGCTTCTCGGCGGACGACCAGTTCACCCAACTGATTTCATTGTCCTGGCAATATGCATTGTTGTTGCCGTTCTGCGTGCGTGCAAATTCATCGCCTGCAAGCAGCATCGGTGTGCCCTGCGCCAGCAGCAGCGTCGCCATCAGGTTTCGCATCTGGCGCTGACGCAGTTCGTTTATGGCAGCGTCATCGGTTGGACCTTCGGCGCCGCAGTTCGATGACAGGTTATGGTTGCTGCCGTCGCGATTGTCTTCGCCGTTATCGAGGTTGTGCTTTTCGTTGTAACTGAAAAGATCGTTCAGGGTGAAGCCGTCGTGTGCGGTGATGAAGTTCACGCTGGTCCACGGGCGGCGTCCGTAGTGGTCGAAGATCTCGGGCGAACCTGTGAGGGCCTTGGCCATCTCTTCCGCGCCTGCGCGGCCAGTCCAGTAGGCGCGTGAGCGATCGCGGAAGGTATCGTTCCACTCCATCCATCCGGGTGGAAATTCGCCTACGCGATAGCCTCCCGGTCCAATATCCCATGGCTCTGCAATCAGCTTCACGCGGTTCAGAATGGGGTCCTGCATAACGACTTTCAGAAAGCCTGAGCCTTTATCGAAACCGCCGGGTTCGCGCGCAAGAATGGTGCCGAGATCGAAACGGAAACCATCCACGTGTGTCTCTTCCACCCAGTAGCGCAGCGAATCGCAGATCATCTGCAAAACGCGCGGATGGCTTACATTCACGGTGTTTCCGGTGCCAGTGTCGTTCACGTAGTAACGCGGATTGTCTGCGTGCAGGCGGTAGTAGCTGGCGTTATCAATGCCCTTGAATGAGAGTGTAGGACCGCGTTCGTTGCCTTCGGCGGTGTGGTTGTATACCACGTCCATGATGACTTCCATGCGGTGTTGGTGGTACTGCGACACCATGGACTTGAATTCCTGAAGCGCAAACTTGGGATGGGCCGCGTAGCGCGGATCGGGAGCAAAGAAGCCAATGCTGTTATAGCCCCAGTAGTTTGTCAGGTGAAGATCGTGCAGGTGTGCTTCATCGACGAAGGTGTGGATGGGCAGTAGCTCAATGGAAGTAATGCCGAGCTGTTTGAGGTATTCGAGCACCTCGCTGTGCGCCAGACCCGAGTATGTACCGCGAATGTCTTCCGGCAGCCCGGGAAAGAGTTTGGTAAATCCCTTCACGTGCAGTTCGTACAGCACCGTGTCCTGATGTTCCACGCGGCAATGGCTTGAACGCGCGGGAGAGTCAGTCCATGTGAAGGTGGGGTCGCTGACAAGGCACTTGGGCATGCATGGGGCGCTATCCCGTGTGTCGAATGTGGTGTCGTCGCCGGTCTCCATTACATAACCAAAGATCTCGGGTTGCCACTGAATATGCCCCAGGTGCTCGGTTGCGTAAGGGTCAAGAAGGAGCTTGTTCGCGTTGAAGCGGTGTCCCTGTTCGGGCTGGTATGGCCCGTGTACACGGTAGCCATAGGCTGTACCGGGGCAAAGACCTTCTACATAAACATGCCAGATGCCGTCGGTGTATTCCGGCAGCGAGATGCGTGTAAGCTCTTCGTTACCGCTGGCGTCGAACAGGCACAACTCCACACCCGTTGCATGTTCGCTGAAGAGAGAAAAATTAGTGCCGCGACCATCCCAGTGTGCTCCAAGAGGAAGCGGGGTACCGGAGCTTACCGTATAGTTACTCTTTTCCACTACTTTTCTTTCCTTAAAAACATTCCCTCAGCGGCTAAAGCCGCGTGGCTTTTTTAGGACTTTTACGGTATGGCTGAAGCCGTGCGAAAAGTTCTCTTGGCTTTCGAGAGAGTGTCTGAATTGCTCACACTAGTGTAACGATGCTGGCAGCAAAAGAAAAAAGAAGAATCGAGTCTGGCAGAAGCCAGGATCGATTCTTCTTTTTTCGTGCGTGCTATTTATGGTTTTGGCAGTTGGTTTGCATCCCATCCGCCGCCCAGTGCTTTCACCAGCAGGATGGTGCTGTCCAGGCGGCGACGATGAATATCAATATCATTGCGCTGGTTTTGCAGCAAGGCAGTCTGCCATGTGATGACTTGCAGGTATGTGTCCACGCCGCCTTCATAGCGGACATTGAACAGGTCGAGCGACTGTTGTGCTGCCGCGGTGGAGTCAAGCTGTTGCTGCGCCTCTACTTCCAGGTGGCGCAACGCGGCGAGATTGTCTTCTACTTCAGAGAAAGCCTGTAGAGCGGTCTGCTGATAGTCCGCTACAGTGCTGTCGTATTCTGCGCGTGCCACATCTGAGAGCGAACGCCGACGACCGTGGTCATATAACGTCTGCGAGAACGCCGGACTTACAGCGAAGAAACGCGAAGGCCACGTAAACCAGTTCACCGCGGACGTGCCGATGAAGCCCGCTGTGGCCGAGATGGAGAGCGTGGGATAGAACGCTGCCTTTGTAATACCGATCTGTTCATTGGCCGCGGCAGTTCTGCGTTCTGCGGCGGCGATATCCGGACGGCGTTCGAGCAGTGCTGCCGGCAACATGCCCGGGACTATAGGCATTGTTGGTGGCTGCACTGTGAGCGGGCTGCGCGGAATGGTGAGTGCGGCCGGAGGTTGTCCAATGAGCACAGCGATAGCATGCTCTAGGCGTGAGCGCTGTACATCCACGTCGGTTTCCTGCACCAGTGCCGTCTGCAACTGTGTGCGTGCCTGTGATACGTCGCTCAAGGGAGCGGCGCCACCGTTGTAGCGATCTTCAGTGAGTTGTAGGGCGCGCTGATAGGCAGTTACGGTATCGGCCAGCAGTTTCTGTTGCGCATCGGCTGCGCGCAGATCCATGTAGTTCTGCGCGAGTTCGGTGTGCAGCGAGAGTCGGATGTTTTCGCGATCCGCTGCAGACGCCTGTGCCTGATCGCCAGCCTGTTCAATGCTGCGATGGATGCGTCCCCACAGATCGACTTCATAGTTCAGCGTGAAGGGAAGTGAGAGATTGCCGAGACCGTTGGTTGTGGCGGAGGGGGACGAACCATTGAAGTATGGCTGGTTTTGCGAGTTTCTTATTGCACCGGGTGAAGGCGCTACACCAACAGTCGGCGCGTGATTCGCACGATAGAAGCTGACATAAGCCTGTGCGGCACGGTAGTTTGCATCGGCAGCTTTCAATGTCTGGTTGGCTGTATCGACCTTCGCCTCCAGTTCATTCAGTAGTGGATCGTCGAAGATGGTCCACCAGTCGCCACGCAGTTGTGCGTCGTTGGGTGTGGCGACACGCCATCCTTCTGCTTCGCCAAAAGCTGCGGGAGGAGTCTCTTTGAAAGCCGGTGGAGCAACAGCAACAGGTTTCTGATAGTTCGGGCCAACGCGGCAGCCTGTTACAAGCAAGGCTGCGCACGATAACGCGAAGAGTGAACGTATGCGGAGTTTATTCATTCTGGCTCCGTTTTTTCTGCTCTTCCGGTCGTACTTCCGCACCTTCTGAGAGCGAATCCGGAGGATCGACTACGATCTGGTCGTTCTCCGAAATACCCGACAGAATTTCGAGACGATCTCCATAGTCATGGCCGATCATGATGGGCTGTAGATGCACCTTGTTGTCACGCACAATCGCCAGGCGCGGACCTTCGCTGCGGAAGATCAGCGTGTTGGAAGGAACCATGAAGTGTCCTGCGGCAACTGGCAGCTTGAAGTGTACGAAGACGTACGCTCCGGGAAGCAGGCGGCCATCCTTGTTGTCCACGTTGCTTTCTACGTTCAGTGTGCGCGTTACATTGTCAATCGCGTTTGCGTTGCGCACAATGGTGCCGATCAACGGGCGCGTCGGGTCGGATTGATGCGTGATGGTGACTGTTCCGCCGTTGCGAATAAGGTCTGCATAGACTTCAGGAACAGCGGCAAAGACGCGCATCTTGCCCGCGGCTGCAAGGTGGAAGAGTTCGCGCGGTGCGGCTCCGCTGCCTCCGCCATTGCTGCCTGCATTAATCAGGTCGCCGATATCGGTGTTGCGTGCGGTGATTACACCATCAAACGGAGCCAGAATGCGTTCGTAGCTCTGCAACTGTTCCAGGCGGCGAACATTGGCGCGGCTCGCATCCACTGCGGCCTGCGCAGCAATGTAGTTGCTGCGTGTCTGGTCGGCTTCCTGCTGTGAGACTGCATGTTTGGCCAGCAGGGACTGCCAGCGGTCGCTGGTGGTCTCGGCCAGCTTCGCGTTGGCCTCCATACGGTTTAATTCGCTGCGCGATTGCAATAACTGCTGATCGACTTCCGGCGTTTCGATCACTGCGAGCAATGCACCCTGCTTCACATGCTGGCCAATGTCGTAGTACCAATTTTTCAGATAGCCATTCGTGCGCGAGTAGATGGGGGTTTCCGTGTAGGCCTGTACGTTGCCGGGCAGCTTCAGCTCCTGCACGTCCGATCCGGCAGTAGGACGAATAACGCTGACGATCTGTGCAGCATCGTTTCGTGTCTGCTCGATCAGTTCATGTTCGCTGCTGTGACGAACCCAGATACCGTATCCGACGCCGCAGAGCACAACGACCAGGAAGATCAGGCCGATGGTAAGTCCACCGCCGGGGTTGGAAACATGCTGGTCCACAGGAGCGTCATCACGTGCCGAGACGATATTGGATGGTCCTGCATCCGGCTGCGTGTGAGTTTCCGCTGGGTCATTTGTCGGTGTCGTCTGGCTCATGCATGTACCTCTACAGGCTGCTGTGAATTGTCTTTATTTTTCTTACTGGCGCGGCCGTGGATCAGTGCAAAAACACTGGGCACGAACACTAGTGTGGCCACTGTTGCAAGTAGCAGTCCACCAATCACGGCGCGTCCAAGCGGAGCGTTCTGTTCGCCGCCATCGCCTGCGCCCAGCGCCATGGGCACCATGCCGATGATCATGGCAAGCGCGGTCATCAACACAGGACGGAAGCGTGTAGCACCGGCTTCGAGTGCTGCTCGGATGGCGTCACCATGTTGTTCAAGCTGATCCTTGGCGAACGATACAACAAGGATGGAGTTTGCCGTCGCCACACCCATGCACATGATGGCACCCATGAGAGCGGGAACACTCAGCCGCGTTCCGCTGAAGAAGAGCATCATGATAATGCCGGCAAGAGCCGCCGGAAGCGCGGTGATGATAATGAACGGATCGACCCAGCTCTGGAAGTTCACCACGATCAACAGGTAAACCAGGATGATGGAGAAGGCCAGGCCACCGATCAGTCCGATGTAAGAAGTACGCATCGTCTGAATCTGGCCCTTGAGTGTGATGAAGGTGCCTTTCGGTGTGTCCTTGCGATCCTGAGCCAGAATCTTCTCAATCTGGTTGGCGACTGCTCCCAGATCGCGTCCCTGCACGTTGCCGTATATGTCCACGACTCGACGGATATTGTAGTGGTTCACTACTTTCATTTCCGTTCCGCGTTCGATGGATGCAATGTCGCCGAGAATTTCCGGCGATCTCGGTGACGCTCCCGCAGATGAAGGTGTGCTCCGGTTGACAGGAATGTTCTGTAGATCCTGCAGCGATTTCATGGAGTATTGCGGTGCCATCGCCACCATGTTGTAGTTCACATGGTTTTTCCAGTTCAGGAAGAACATGGGTGTTACCTGCTGGCTGCCGCTCAAGGTATTCAGCACACTGCTCGCTACGTCGCGTGCACTGAAGCCGCCCTGCAAGGCCTTCGTGCGATCAAGAGAGACTTGCAGTGTAGGACCATCGAACGGCTGTTGAATGCGCAAATCGACCATGCCCGGAATCTGGCGAAGCTGTGCCAGAATCTTGTCCGCCTGCACCTTGCTGGCTTCAATATTGTTGCCTTCGATCTGCACGTCGATCGGAGCCGGGATACCGAAGTTCAGGATCTGCGATGTGATATCCGCAGGAAGGAAATAGAACGTCGCCGTGGGAAATTTTTTGGGAAGCTCCTGGCGCATGCGTTTGATGTAAGCGTCTGTTGAGTGGTGATCTTCGTTCAGCGTAACGAAGATATCGCCATCCTCCACCCCCACCGTGCCATTAGTCAGATGTTGCGTGTTCATTACGCTGTATGGCATGCCGATGTTGTCGAGGATGCTGACCACCTCCTTCTGCGGAATGATGGCGCGAATCTGCTGTTCTACCAGGTCGAAGAGCTTGGCTGTTTCTTCAATACGCGTTCCGGTTGGAGCGCGTACATGGAGAACGAACTGTCCGCTGTCCACCGAGGGGAAGAAGTCCTGGCCAAGAAACGGCACAAGGAGGAAGCAGAGCAGGCAGCCCAGGATGAAAACTGCAACAAAGACCTTGCGAGCATCTACAAGGCGGTTCAACATGCGTTGGTACGCAGCGCGCACCTGTTCGAAGCGGCGTTCAAAGCTGCGTTGGAAACGAGCAAATATGTTGTTGCTGACTGTGCTGTGATCGTGTGCCTTCAACAGGTACATGGCCAGTGTAGGCACCAGCGTACGGCTGAGGATGTAGCTGGCGAGCATGGCAAAGACCACTGCTTCGGCCAGCGGAACAAACAGGAAGCGTGCTACGCCGCCCAGGAAGAACATGGGCAGGAACACAATACAGATGCAGAGCGTGGAGACAAGAGCAGGAACAGCAATCTGCGCCGCGCCCTGTTCAATGGCTTCCAGCAACGGATAGCCATCTTCGAGATAGCGTTCGATGTTTTCAATGGTGACAGTTGCATCGTCCACCAGGATGCCCACGGCCAGCGCGAGGCCGCCCAGAGTCATGGTGTTAATGGTTTCGCCCAGCAACCCAAGGATGATGATCGAAGTCAGAATCGACAGCGGGATGGAGATGGCGATAATGATGGTCGACCGCCAACTGCCGAGGAAGACCAGGATCATGATGGCCGTGAGCACAGCGGCAATCACTGCTTCGCGAATCACGCCTTCAACAGCCGCACGCACAAAGATACTCTGGTCGCCGAGAGGTGCGATCTTGACTCCCTGAGGCAGTGTGGATTCCACAATGGGGAGCTTCGTCTTCACACCTTTCACTACATCCAGCGTGGAGGCGTTTCCATTTTTCAGAATGGAAATCAATACGCCGCGATGACCATCGAGACGGACCACGTTTGTCTGAAAGGCGAAGCCCTGCGCCACGGACGCGACATCGTGCAGGTAAGTGGTGACACCGTTCATCTGCTTTACGGGCAGATTCCCGATGTCCTGAATTGTGCGGGGCGTGCCGTTTGTGCGCACGTCGTACTCCGTTGTGCCGATCTTGATGGTGCCGGAAGGAGTGACAACGTTCTGCTGTGCGAGTGCAGTCAGCAGATCGCCGGGAGCGATGGCCCGAGCCTGCATGGCTGCCTGATCCATCGATATGGTGATCTGCGGCAGCTTGCCACCGTAGGGCAGCGGAATCACCGTGCCGGGAACAGTCACCAGCCCGGTACGCAGAAAATTTTGCGAAATATCGTTCAACTCTGCTTCGGAGAAGCCCGTGCCTGAAACGCCGAGCTGCAGAATGGGAACGCTTGAAGCAGAGAAGTTAATGATCTCCGGTGGAAGGATTCCTGGCGGTAATTGACGCAGCAAATATTGTGAAGCTGCCGTGACCTGTGCGTTGGCGGTATCCAGTGAAGCGCCTGGTTGCAGAAAGACCTTAATCACCGCACTGCCGTTGTAGCTGGTCGCTTCCGTGTGCTCGATGTTATCGACCAGGGTTGTCAACGCCTTCTCATAAGGCGTAGTAAGCCGTCCTTCCACTTCTTCCGGATTCAATCCCGTGTAGGTCCAACCGATTGAAACTACAGGTATATCGATGTTCGGGAAGATGTCGGTCGGGGTGCGCAGAATCATGATCGGCGCTGCCAATAGAATCAGCAGGGCAAGCACGATAAAGGTGTAAGGGCGGGTCAGCGCTACCTTGACGATCCACATCCGAAGGTGTTCCTCAGAGCCGCAGCTGCGGCATTCTTCTATCTGACTTTATAAGTCTCTCAAATGCATCAGGTTTGTTCCGTGCACAGCCATCGGAAAAACCGATAGCATGGCAATTATGGAATTGCGTCATCTGCGTTATCTCGTTGCTGTGGCAGAACAGCAAAGCTTTAGTCGGGCTGCTGTTCATCTGCATGTTTCTCAATCTGCCATCAGCGAACAGATGGCGGACCTGGAAGATGAGGTCGGTGTAAAACTGCTGGATCGAGGACCGAGGCACACCACGCTGACCGAACCGGGCAAGGTGTTTCTGCAACGAGCGCAGCGCATTCTCGATGAAAGCCTGATTGCTTTTACAGAAACTCGCCGCGCTGCTCGAGGACAGGTAGGCACGTTGCGTATTGCCTTTTTTTCCGGAGGGGTTGGAGAAGGATTTCCTGAGATGATTCGCCGTTTTCGCGAAGTCTATCCTGGTGTGGAGCTAACGCTGCTGGAGATGCATGTTACGGAGCAGTGGAAGGCTTTGCAGGAAGGACGTATCGATCTGGCATTTACGCGTGTGCCGGAGCCGCATCTTCGCCGTGAAATTCGTCATGAAGTCATCTGGAACGATCCGATGGTTGCGGTTCTACCAATCTCTCATCCTGCTGCAAAGGCGAAGCGGCTGGATGTGAAGGATCTCGCGTCGGAACGGTTCGTGGTCTCTTCACGCAGTACGTCGCCGCCTGTGTATGACAAGGTGATTGAGCTTTGTCTGGATGCGGGATTCACACCGAATATCGTCAGCGTGTCCACCGTATGGAACAGTGTCATCATCATGGTGCAGTCGGGCGAAGGCGTTTCCATCATGCCGTATAACCGCCAGCAGATTGGCTTGCGCGGGCTTGCATTTATTCCGTTGAAATCAAAGAAAGCGCAGGTGGAGTTCTGCATCTGCTGGTCGGCAAGAAAGGATCCGGTGCTACTGCGAAACTTTCGCGAACTGGTGAAAAAACATGCTACCTACGGAAGGCTGTAGTGCCTCTGTGCATTTACTCCTGTGATTCGGCGCTTTCTTACCTTTGCGAAACCCAAGTAGTCTAAGAACCAGAGGTTTCCCCCATGCGTTTTCGCTCTGTTCTTGCTGCCGCTGCTGTTCTGTTCGCAACCTGCCTGCACTCCAATGCCAGGGCTCAAACGGGCGCGTATGTGCAGATCACGGGACAGTCCAACGATCTGACGAGTAATGGTTATTTCTGGGGGCCAACGTTCGGCCTGTACCACGACACGCACAGCCTTACCCTGCTGCATCTGGGAGCGGATTTCCGCGGATCTTTTTTGAAAAACGGCAGCGCTTCGTACACCAGCGGTCTGGGTGGCCTGCGTGCTTCCATCGTCCCGCATGTTGTACCGATCAAGGTGTATGGGGAGGCCCTGGGCGGCATCGGTGTGGTGGATAATGGCGGCAGCTCAACCCATTTTCAGTACCAGATTAACGGTGGCCTTGAATACACGATTCTGCCGCGCATCGACTGGCGCGCGATTGAAGTGGCGTACAACGGTTTCTCCGGCAATGTGGGCGGTAACCCGATAGGGCTTTCGACCGGCATTGTGCTGCGTATTTTTTAGAACAGCCTCTAACTCCGGCACTTTCTTGCGGATGGCGTAATTCCGACACAGACTGAAGTTGCCTCCGTGATACCCTGAAATCCTATAGGTAGTTCACGGAATTATGAGCACTGAGACGCAGAAATACACACGCAATAGTCCTTACACCTCCACCATGCTGGTCAACTATGTGTTGACCGACAAGGATTCAGAGAAGGAAACCCGCCACATCGAACTGTCGTTGGAAGACGGCATGACGTACACGCCCGGCGATGCAGTCGGCATTCAGCCTACTAATCGTGACGATGAAGTGGAAGCCGTCCTGAAGGTACTGGGCTTTAAGGGCGATGAGAAGGTTCTCGACTTCTTCAAGAAAGAAGACACGCTGGAGAACTCGCTGCGCACCAAGCTGCACATCGGCAAGCTGACACGCGGCTCCGTGAACTCCTACGCGAAGATTGCGCCGGAGACAGTGCCGGGACTTGATTTTCTGAAAGGCCTTTCCGGGCAGGACAACAAGTCAAAGGCCGAAGAGTATGTCTGGGGCCGCGAATTTCTCGATCTGATCACGGAGCATCCGGGGGGTATCACCGATCCGCAGCAGCTCTTCACCGTGCTCCAACGACTGACGCCGCGCATGTACTCCATTGCTTCGTCGCAGGCAAGGCATAAGGATGCCGTGCACACTACAGTGCGCGTGGTGCGCTATCACACGCACAATCGCGATCGCCAGGGCCTGTGCTCAGGTCATCTGGGTGAGCGTGCGGATGAGGGCGCAACCATGCCCATCTTCCTGCATGCGAATGTAAACTTCCGCCTGCCGGAAGACACGGATACACCGGTCATCATGGTAGGGCCGGGTACGGGCGTGGCTCCGTTCCGTTCGTTTCTACAGCATCGTCAGTCTCACGGACACAAGGGCCAGAACTGGCTGTTCTTCGGCGAACAGCGTTCCGCATCGGACTTCCTGTACAAGGACGAGTTTCAGGGCATGCTGAACGACGGAACGCTTACGCGTCTGGATACGGCGTTTTCGCGCGATCAGCACAAGAAGATCTACGTGCAGGATCGCATGAAGGAGGGCCAGGCGGAATTGTGGGCGTGGCTGGAGCGTGGAGCCTACTTCTACGTCTGTGGCGATGCTTCGCGCATGGCGAAGGACGTGGAGCAGACCCTGCTGGACGCGATTGCGAACGGTAAGGATTGCAGCCCTGAACACGCTCAGGATTACCTGAACGAGCTGAAGAAGCAGAAGCGTTACCAACTTGACGTGTACTAAGCTATTTTCCTGACGCTGTACGTTAGCTCTAAAACCACATCTGAAGGTTACATCAACAAAAGGAGAGCAGCGATGACTGCTCTCCTTTGTTTTGCTTTATAGATGAAGTTCGCTATACGCGGTAATCGTCGGCGCGCCAGCTTACGATTGTCTGCTTGATCTGCTTGCCGGTAAGGTTTTCGGCCTTCGCGCGTGCAGCCAGCGCAGGCAACTCCTGGTCCGAAGCAAAGCGGAGAGCGATGAAGTGAGCTATGTCCAGGCCTTCTGTGGGAACTCCAAGACGTTCGCAGCGTTGTGTCTCTTCCAGCCGGATCACTCGGTCCTGCACCTTCATGGCATACATGCGTGCTGTTGTGACTGCAAACAGAAGGCCGAAGGTGATGGGAACCAGCAGGATATTTGCCGGGGTTTGCTCCTTCCATACGTGAAAGATAGACGCGATGAAACATAGCAGGAGCAATGGAAGCAGAAAGAAGTGGAACTTCGGATCGAAGCGTGTGTGGTTGCTGTAGTTCTGTGTTTCGGCCATGTCGCTCTCCAGGGGAACGCAACCAGTCTCGCATGTTCCCTGGGTTCTTTCACGCAAAAGAAGCAGGGAAGAACTGAACACGGGAATGCTTTAACGGTAGCGTTCCGCGGTGAAAACAATTCGATATCGGGAAAAGCTCACTCTTTGGCAGTGAAGAGGATCGGAAGGGAATAACAGATATTTTATTTGCCGCCGGATGCAGTCTGTTACTGCATCCGGCGGCAGGAAATTCCGAATGATTTAGGAGTAGATGCGGCGCGACAGGAAGTTTTCGATCTGTTCCTGTTTGCCTGAGCGAGGATTGGGTTGGATTGCGTTCTTCTCCGCATCGGCAGCGATCTGTTCCAGGGAAACCCTTCCACGCAGCATCGCCTGCGCTTCGGTTGTGTTCCAACCGGCGTAGCGTTCGGCGATCATGTTGTCGTATGTGCCTTCTTCGATGAGGGCAGCCGCCTTCAGGAAGCCGTGCGCGCACAGGTCTACGCCACCTACGTGGGCATGAATCAGGTCTTCCGGAGTAAAGCTCTGGCGACGAACCTTCGCATCGAAGTTGCATCCGCCCCTGCCCAGACCACCGGCCTTGATCACCTGGTACATTGCCATCGTCATCGACCACAGATCGTTGGGGAACTGGTCGGTGTCCCATCCCAGCAATGGATCGCCACGATTGATGTCGAGCGAACCCAGGATGCCGAAGGTGGCAGCCGTGGCAATCTCGTGCTCGAAGGTGTGGCCGGCAAGAGTAGCGTGATTGGCTTCGAGGTTGACGCGTACTTCGTTTTCCAGACCGTAGCGCTTCAGGAATCCGTATACCGTGGCTGTGTCGAAGTCGTACTGGTGAGCTGTCGGTTCCTTCGGCTTGGGCTCAACCAGGATCTGGCCTTCAAAACCAATCTTGTGCTTGTAGTCGACGACGAGCGACAGGAGGCGACCCATCTGGTCGAGTTCCTGCTTCATGTTGGTGTTCAGCAGGGTTTCGTAGCCTTCGCGTCCACCCCAAAGCACGTAGTTGGAGCCGCCAAGCTGCTTCGTCACATCCAGGCAGTTTTTGATGGTGGCCGCACTCCACGCAAAGACCGCAGGATCGGGATTGGTGGAAGCACCGGCCATGAAGCGAGGATGTGAGAAGAGATTCGCCGTGCCCCACAGCAGTTTGGCTTTCGATGCAGCCATCTTTTGGCCAAGATAATCGGCGATGGTGTGCAGGTTCTTCAACGAACCGGAGAGTGTATCTTCCGGCGACACAATGTCGGCATCGTGGAAGCAGTAGAAGGGAAGATCGAGGATGCGAAAGAAATCGAATGCCGCATCTGCCTTTTTCTTTGCCTGTGCAATGGCATCGCCGGACTCCATCCACGGGCGATGGATAGTGGGGCCACCGAAGGGGTCGGTGCCGTTCATGGCAAAGGAGTGCCAGTAGGCTACGGCGAAGCGCAGATGATCTTTCAGCGGTTTGCCCAGCACAACGCGGTCCGCATCGTAGTAGCGGTAGGCCAGCGGCGAATCGCTCTGAGGCCCTTCATACTTCACTGTGGGAAAGGTTTGGAATACGGTGTCTGACAAGGCGATCTCCAATCGTGAAGTTTTAGGGCTTCGGTTTCAGTTCAGGGTAAGTTGCGATTAACTGTAAGTTATAACGGTTCTGCGCTGTGCGATAACGTTCGCGCAGATGGGATTGCGGCGTGGCGGTACGGGAGTTGTCCACCCTCACCATGCGGTCGCATAGCGAGGCGAAACTCTCCTTTTGACCTTCGGCTGCAAGCTGTATATACATGGCCTGTATGGCGGCACCCAGGCATCCGGCTTCGTCTTCAAGAGGAACCTGGATCGTGGCTCCGGTTGCATCGGCGAGTAGCTGACGCCATTGCTTCGAGCGCGCGCCGCCGCCGATGACAAGAATCTTCGATGCAGGCTTGCCTTCAAGAATAAGTTCAAGCCCATTCAAAACACCGAAGGTAACGCCTTCCACTGCACTGCGTACAAGGTTCGCGGAGGTGTAATTCACCGACGAGATGTTGTATAGACCGCCGCGTGCGTTTGGTAGATCGGGCGTGCGCTCACCATTGAGAAAAGGCAGGAATACCAGGCCACCTGCGCCCGGTTCGGTGCTTTCCAACAGGGAATCGATATCGTTCACGGTGAGGCCAAGCAGTTGCAACGTCTGTGTTACGACGTTAGTGGCGTTCATGGTGCACACCAGCGGCAGCCATCCGCCTGAAGAAGAGCAAAAAGGGGCTACGCTGCTGTTGACTTCGGCCAGTGGTTGATCGCGGAAGGAATAGACCGTGGACGAGGTACCGAGGCTCAGCGTGACAACACCTTCGCGTACATTGCCGGTTCCGATGGCACCCATCATATTGTCGCCGCCGCCCGGTGCCACAATGCACTCCGGCGAAATTCCAAGCTCCTTCGCAACCTCGGGCAGAACTTTGCCGACGATCTCATCTGGCCCAAGCAGAGGAGGCAGTGCCTTGCGCAATTGCCCTGTGCCGCCGTCAATTGCGTCGAGTATCTCTGCAATCCACGTGCGAGTACGTACATCAAAAAACGCTGTTCCCGATGCGTCGCCGTATTCGGCATACAGCTCGCCTGTGAGCCAGAAGTTCAAATATTCGTGAGGCAAAAGAATATGTCGAACGCGGGCAAAATTCTCCGATTCGTTTTCCTTCAGCCAGAGCAGTTTTGAAACTGTGTATCCGGTAAGGGGAAGTATGCCGTAACGCTGTATCACCTCTGCTGCGCCACCAAGCATCTCGATTAGTTTCGCGTTCTGCGGAGCGGTCTCGGTATCGTTCCACAGCTTTGCCGGACGGATGACCTGTAGTTTTTCATCGAGCACAACCAGCCCGTGCTGCTGCCCGGAGACGGCGAGCGCTTTCACATAGCTTCCGCTACCGCCAACAGCCTGCCGTACGGCTGTTTTCAATGCGTCAACCCACCATGCAGGAGACTGTTCGCGTGCCCCGGTTTCCCGTTCGATCAGGTCGTGCTTTTGATAGCCGCGGCCGTGAACTTCTCCAGTGTGGTCTACAAGGAGCGCTTTTGTTCCCTGCGTGCCGCAATCAATGCCAAGGTACATGGGGTCGGCTCCTTTCGTTGTTTTGCGGGCCTTGTTCTATCCGGTTCAATCGAAGATCAGGTATAAGGAAATATTTTGTTTACGACAGAAACTATATATCGACGGATAGACCTTCTGTCAATGAGGAACGCAGTTTGTTTGCAGGTCTTTCATCCTGTCTACGTCGTATCGCGCCGTTCATGAGTGGAACGGTGATAGCCCGCATGGCGCTGCATCAACATGGCAGCTCCACCGCTGAGGCGAGCCAACTCCGCATCGCCCGCCGCACGGATTTTGGGTGGATCACCGGCAAGCATGGAGGAGGCGAGTTCGCGTTCGATGATCGGTGCACTCAGATCCCACGAAGCCGTGATATCGCCGACCAGCAGAATCAGTTCGGGTGAGAGCGTTGCCGTAATCATTCGCAGCCCGCGGCCAAGTGCGCGCGCCTGTTCGGAGATGGCAGTGACTGCATGGCTGTCGCCGTCCTCTACCAGCAGCAGTAGTTCATAGAAGTTCTGCACTTTTTTGCGACTTGCGGCCTGATAGTAGCGCATAGCCGCGCGGGAGGACGCCACCATCTCCCAGCAGCCTTTCTGGCCGCATTGGCAGAGTGGGCCCTCCGGATCGACGGAGACGTGGCCGAACTCGCCTGCCAGCCCCTGGTACCCTGCGTGCATGTGGCCTCCTGCAAGAATTGCAGCACCCACGCCTTCCGCGACTGCAACCAGGACTGCGTTTTTCACGCCTTCCAGCCGACCGTACCAGAGCTCGGACACTAGACAGACGTTCGCGTCGTTATCGATCTCTACCTGTAGTTCCGACTCTTTTTCAAGCGCAGTCTTCAGGTCAAAGTCATGCCATTTCATATTGGGTGCCAGCAATACGCGTTGCGTTACAGGATCGAGACGGCCCGGCAGGCTGACACCGACACCTTCAAACGACTGGGAAGAATACTCCTCTCGCAGGGCACGCATGCGCTTGCCCACCTGGCTTACGGTGCGCGCCAGGTCGGTTGCGCTGGGGATGGTCTCTCGTGTGAGAAAGCGTCCGCTCAGATCGACAACCGCAAGGATGGCGCGATCAGGCCGAAGATCGAGTGCAAAGGTCACCATAGAGCTGTTCACGCTGAGCATGGTGGAAGGGCGCCCGCGTGCGGCTCTGATGACCGCACCCTCCTGCACCCAGTTCTCCTGGACAAGCTGCTCCACGATCTTGGAGACGGTGCTGGGACGCAGGCCCGAGATACGCGAGAGGTCTGCGCGCGCCAAAGGCTGCTTGAAGCGGATGAGTTCCAGGATGATGTCGCGATTGATGTCGCGCGCAATTTCGCTGGATGCAGGCTGCATCGAGGTTAGATCGATTCTGCGGATACCACGTCTGGGTGCAGCCTGCGTTTGTGATGAAGACTTCATCTGGTTAAGGCCATTCTTTTCTGTGGTACAGGCTCTATAGCTTTGTCCAGGCTGAATCAGCCTGTGCGGAGTCAAGAGTTGCGTCGATGAACTTCATGCCGCGAACGCCATCTTCAACACCCGGCAGCAGCGTGGAGATCGGGTTCGGATCGCGCCCTTCCAATCTGGCAGTGATGAGTTCGGCAAGGTCGCTGTAAAGCTGCCCAAAGGCCTCAAGGTAACCTTCCGGGTGTCCGGAGGGAACGCGGGTGCTGTGCGTTGCCCAGGGCAGGGCAGTCGGTCCACCGCGCGTAATCAGTTGCGGCGCGGCATTTAGCGGCAGGTGGTGCAGATAGTTCGGATTCTCCTGGCTCCACTCGAAGCTGCCTTTTTCGCCGCTGATGCGGATGCTGAGATCGTTCTCGAATCCGGCTGCAATCTGCGAAGCGTACAGATTGGCCTTGGCACCGCCTTCAAAGCGAAGCATGGCCTGTACGTTGTCGTCCACGCGACGGCCGGGGACGAAGGTGGTCACATCGGCTGCGATGGAATCCCCCGTCAGTCCGGTGGTGAACAGTGCGAGGTGGTACGCGTGGGTGGCAATGTCTCCCAGTGCGCCACCCTTGCCGGTCTTCGTGGGATCGGTGCGCCACTCGGCCTGCTTGGCTCCCGTGTTTTCCAGTGGCGTGGCGAGCCAGCCCTGTATGTACGACACGTCGATCATGCGAATCTTGCCCAGAGCGCCGGCCTGGATCATCTCGCGCATCTGGCGGACCATGGGATAGCCGGAATAGGTGTGGGTCAGGCCGAAGATCAGCCCGGTACGTTTCACCGTGGCAGCAAGGTCTTCCGCCTCTTCCACGCTTATGGTCATGGGCTTGTCGCACATGACGTGGATGCCCGCCTCGAGGAATGCCTTGGCCACCGGGTAGTGCGTGCTGTTCGGCGTTACGATCGCCACCACGTCAATGGGTTCGGCATGTTTTGCTTCGCCTTCGACCATCTCCTGATAGCTGCCGTAAGCACGCGGAATATGCAGCTCCTTTGCGAAGTCGATTGCCTTTTCCGGGTTGGAAGAGAGTGCCGCGGCTACCAATTCAAAACGGTCGTCGAGGCGTGCGGCCATGCGATGCACTGCACCGATGAAGGCTCCGGGACCACCGCCCACCATGCCCAGACGAAGACGTCGTTGCAACTTTGCCATAACTTTCTGACTACTCCTTGAAATACCGTTCCTGCATTGCCAGGAAGACGTTCTACTAGTTCAATCCCATGAGTGCGCGAAGCATATTTTCGTCGGTGTCCGCACCGGCAAAATCATCGAACGCTCTTTCGACGGCCTGAATCATATGCTTCTGAATGAACGGAGCACCTTCACGCGCGCCCTGTTCCGAACTCTTGATGCAGCACTCCCATTCCAGCACAGCCCAGCCGTCAAAGCCATACTGCGTGAGCTTGGAGAAGATGGCGCTGAAGTCTACCTGACCATCTCCGAGTGAACGGAAGCGTCCCGCGCGGTTGGCCCACGACTGAAATCCGCCGTAAACGCCCTGCCGTCCGCTGGGACGGAACTCGGCGTCCTTTACGTGGAACATGCGAATGCGGTCGTGGTACAGGTCGATGTATTCCAGGTAGTCCAGTTGCTGTAGAACAAAGTGGCTGGGATCGAATAGCAGGTTGCAGCGAGGATGCCCTTTTACTGCGTCGAGGAACATCTCGAACGAGGAGCCGTCGTGCAGGTCTTCGCCCGGATGAATCTCGTAGCAGAGATCAACACCGTTTTCATCGAAGGTGTTCAGGATTGGCTCCCAACGTTTGGCAAGCTCGCCAAAGGCCATCTCTACCAGCCCTGCGGGACGCTGTGGCCATGGATAGACATACGGCCATGCCAGTGCGCCGGAGAAGGTTGCGTGTGCCTTGAGTCCGAGATTGGCCGAGGCCTTTGCCGCATAGCGCAACTGATCGATTGCCCATTCCGTGCGTGCCTTGGGATTGTTATGTACTTCGGCTGGCGCAAAGCTGTCGAAAAGTTGATCGTAGGCCGGATGCACGGCTACGAGCTGTCCCTGCAGATGGGTGGAGAGTTCCGTAAGAGTGACACCGTTTGCAGCCAGCGTTCCCAGAACTTCGTCGCAGTAGGTCTTGCTCTCGGCGGCCTTCTTCAGGTCGAACAGGCGCGCATCCCACGAGGGAATCTGTACGCCTCTGTATCCAAGCGAGGCTGCCCATTTGCTGATGTCGTTCAGGTTGTTGAAGGGTGCTTCATCGCCTGCAAACTGTGCCAGAAATACCGCTGGCCCTTTGATCGTCTTCATTCCATCTCCAAGATAGCGCTGTCAAAAGCATCTTACCGCTGTGGAGCCTGTGGCTGCGCGGCGGGTGTTGTCGGAGTCGCAGGACGTGGTCCTGCGGGCCGTGTCGGCATCGTCATATCCATGGGATTCATGCCCTTTTTGTAGTTGGGATCCATGGAGGCAAGATCGCTGCGGAAGCTGACGGTGTTAGCCGTGGGGAATGCGGAAGGCACAGGCTGTGTCACCTTGCCTGTAGCAGTCCACTCCACGCCGCGTTGAAAGAGCACTACCGAATCGGTGGAACTCTGAGCAAAGACATCGTGGCCCCACGCCGAATGAAAGACACGTCCCTTACCGAAGCGGGATGTCATGACAAGCGGTTCATCATAACCAGTGCCGTGATTTGTCGGATCGGAATACGCTGTGGCCAGTACATTCATGCCGCCGGGACCGCGCATATTTGAGTAAAGCTCGTCACCGAGATGCATCCAGGTCTTCGGCAGACCTTTCAGAATGGGGTTGTTGGTGTCGCGTACGGTGACAAGGTACGGCAAGCGAAGACCGTGATTACCGGCGTTGCCCGGTGCATCCAGCGCGGTGAGTTTGCCGTTCTGCCACACCCAGTGGGGACCGGCGTTTTCATTGCGCCCGCGCCATCCGCCGATGCCGATCATCTGGTTGTACGCCTTCCAGTGAGGAAAGGCATTATCGGCTGCGTGGATCGTAACCAGTCCTCCTCCATTCTGCATGTACTTTTCAAAGTCCTGCTTCACGCTGTCGGGCCAGCGTTCGTCAGGCGCGTCATAGTTCAACACAACCACGTTGTACTTTGCCCAGTCTGGGTGAAAGCCACTGAAGTCCGAACCCTTGGGAGGTGCGGTCAGCACCTCCACGTCGAACAGGTTGGTCTCCTCCAGTTCCTTCTTCAACACAGGCGTGATCGCGGCCCAGTTATGGTACGAAGCCGCGCTTTCTCCATCGAGCAGCAGAACGTGGATTCTAGGTGCGGCCCATGCGCTGGTAGCGCAGAAAAGAGAAGCTGCGATTGCGATGCGTGCTTTCAAGCTCATTGAGCCTTTACCTCGGATTTGGTTGCGGAAGTATGTTGGGCCTTTGGCTTTGCAGGTGAATCGGGCAGTGTCCATGCGTAGAGCACGCCACCGCTGCTCATCAACACCACCTGCTTGCCGTCGAGCATGTACGTGATCGGAGTGGATGCGATGTTGCCGCCGGTGGTCATGTGCCACAGTGTTTTGCCGGTGGCTGTATCCAGACCGAGGAAGTTGCCCTGTCCATCGCCGCTGAAGGTAAGGCCTGCATCGGTTGTGAGAACGCCTGAACCTGCGCGGCGACCAAGTTCATGCGACCAGCGAATCTTGCCGGTGCGGTAATCAATGGCTTTGAGAACACCTTTACCCCATACGCCGTAATCCGCTCCGGCCCAGCCGTATTTGCCGTCTGCGGGCTTGGAAAAATACACGCTGTAGCTCTCCGCCGCACTGACGATGAACAGGCCGGTTTTAGGATCGAAGCTGGGCGAACGGAAGTTCGTCATGCCGCCTTCATCCGGTGCAATCAGCCTGCCGTCCGGCGAAGGTTCTTTGTCCGGATTCGGAATGGGCCGACCTTCTTTATCCACGCCCAGTGTCCAGTTCACAGGTCCGAACGGGGCCGTAACCAGGCTCTTGCCGTTTGTACGATCCACCACGAAGAAGTAGCCGTTGCGCGAAGCCTGCATCAGCACCTTGCGCTTCTGTCCCTGCCAGTCCACATCTGCGAGCACGGGGATTTCAACCGCGTCCCAGTCATGCGTATCGTGTGGCGAAGGCTGGAAGGCCCATTTCAGTTTGCCTGTGTCCGGATCAATCGCAACGATGCTGCACGTATATAGGTTGTCGCCGGGGCGCGGCTTGCCATTGAGCACCGGTGTTGGATTGCCTGTGCCCCAGTACATGAGGTTCAGCTCAGGATCATAGGTTCCGGTCATCCAGATGTTGCCACCGCTGGTTTTGCCGGGAGTGCCCACAGGTTCTGTGGCATACCACGTCCACTGTGTGGCTCCGGTCTCAGGATCGAGCGAACGCAGGAAGCCCTGTAGGTTATCGAAGTCGCCCGATGCGCCCACCAGCACATGGTTGCCGATAATCAGAGGCGACATGGTGGACCACTGTCCCTTATCGGAATCGGCAACGACGACATCCCACAGAACCTTGCCGGTCCTGGCATCCAGCGCCAGTGCATGAGCGTCGGTGGACATGTAAAAGATGCGACTGCCCAGGATGCTTACGCCACGTTGACCGATGTGGAATGCCTTGTTCGGCGGTGCAGTGTAATGCCACAGGGGGTGCCCTGTGCGCGCGTCGATCGCATAGATGTTATCGGGCATGGTGAAGTACAGCACGCCGTCCACGAGAATCGGTGTGGCTTTAATGGGCTGTGCCTGGCCGGTTTGAAATGTCCATGCGGGCGTCAGCGTGTGTACGTTGGAGGCGTTGACCTGGGTGAGCGCGCTGTGGCGGCGTCCGCTGTAGTCGCCGTGAAATCCGGGCCAGCTATCAGCCGGAGGATGCTTCAGCATGTTGGCATCGACCGACTGCGCCACGGTACACGGCGCGAGAAGGGCAGCAGCGCAGACGAGATGGATGTTTTTTGAGCAGTGTTTCTTAAACCAATGCATAACCTGAACCTTTGCGTATTCGCAGCTTGTATCGAAGCCTGGGTTACTTCAACGTCTGGATGTAAGCGAGCACATCGTGCATGTCTTTATCGGTGTACCGGCTCATGATCTCTACGTGCTTCAGCGCGGGATTGTGAACCTGATAGGTGATCGCAGATACAGGCCAGGAATGATAGGTTCCAAAGCTATCTTTCATCCCGATGTGAAACTCGTCCTGATATTCCAGCGGGCCATCGTAGCTCTGGCCGCTTGCTGTCTTCACCGAGACGGTGATCTTGGGATTGCGGGGATAGAGCATCTGCTCCATCAGTTGTAGACCGGTGTAGCGAGTGGCTACACCCGCGAGATCGCCCGTAACCGAGTGGCAGGCTGTGCAGCCGCCGGTGGTTTCAAAGTAGCGCTTGCCTGCATCGACATTGCCGGTTTTCAAATCGGCTTCATCCACGCCTTTGCGATTACCCGATTGCGACATGGCTGCGTCCTGCTGCGCATGAATGAATGCGACGAGGTTCACAATCTCTGCATCGCTCAGGTTGAAGCGCGGCATGCCTTTTTCCTGGCGTCCGGTTCTTACAACCTGACCAATCGCTTCACCATTCTTGTCGCCCATCACTAATTTCGAACGGGTAAGGTCGGGTCCGCTTTCGCCACCACTCGTATCCTTACCGTGGCAAAAGGCGCAGTTTTGCAGAAAGAGCGTGCCGCCATTTTCAGCCTGCTCTTTGGTGAAGGTTGCATGCACGGGAAGCGGTCCCTGCGAACCGACGGTTACCTGTGCTCGAGCGGGACGCGCTGCCGCGGCGGCCTGTGCATGTGCGGTTGGATGGATTGCGGCAGGGAAGAGAAGTACAGCGGCCAGTACGGCACAGCGTGTAACGAGTTTTTTGGGCGAATACCAGTGTCGATCCTGCATCGGTCTTCTTCTTGAATTCACGGTCACTCCGTGTGTTAGTTAAAGGAAAAGGAAGCAGCCTGTTTTTGCAGGCTGCTTCTGGAGGCAAGGTACAACAATTTAGAAGTTAACGCGAAGCACAAATTCCATGGTGCGCGGATCGGCAGTTCCTGTGATCTGTCCAAAGGCGTTCTGGAAGGCACCGGTCGAATCGTAATTGGGAGCGTATGTTCCGTTCGATACGGTACCTAATCCTCCGCTGACCGTGAAGGGCGACAGATGGTTGGGTGCGTTGAACATCTCCGCACGGAACTCCGCACTGAGGGATTCACGGATAGGAATGTTCTTTTGCAGAGCAACATCCCAGTTATTAAACAACGGTCCTACGAAAGCATCGTAACGAACGTTGCCATAAGTGCCGGCTGCGGGTTGAATAAAAGCAGCATAGTTCAGATACTGCTTTCCTTTGCGTGTGTAGGGGTTGACACCCGGCACAAGATTGGGACGCTGCGGAACAGCGGCCGTTGTTACGAGGTTACCCGCGACGGACAGGCCAGAAGGTTGGGTCACGTTGATGGGGAGACCACTGGAGATACGGGTGATACCCGAAATCTGCCAACCACCCAGAGCGGCTTTATACCACTCGTGTTCATGCTGCCAGAACGGAAGCGGATACACATAGCTGGCCACAAAAATCTTGGGCTGGTTGTATGAACAACGACCGTATTCACCCATGATATTGGTGCTGTCCTGCGGTTGAGAATCGAAGGACGATCCCGAGGTGAGGCACTGCGACCAGGTATAGGAAAGACCAACCAGCCCACCCTTGCTGAAGCGCGTTTGCATACGTGCCTGTAGCGAGTTGTAATTGGAGTGAGAACCATTGGTGTACTGGTAGATTTCGCTATATCCCAGATAGGGACGGCAGGAATTACGCTGTGCAGGGCACTGTGGATTTGCCTGTTCTGTTCCCGCCGCAGCCTGATTGAGATTCTTGCGATAGGTCAGGTTCGTAGAGCGAGAGCCAACGTAGTTTACTTCCAGCGAAGTGTTATTAAACAACTTGTGCTGTACGCCAATGCTGTAGTTGTGGATGCGAGGTGGTGCGAGATTGCGGTCACCCGAGTTGCCGATTTGTTGTGGTGAAGCGTTTGCTCCGATCGAACCGAGAGAGTCTACATTGCCGGCTCCAAGACCAGCCACGGCAACAAATGGAATCTGTGAAGCTGCACCGTAAATATAGTTTCCTTCTACGCGTTCGTAGGACATGCCGTAACCACCACGAACCACCGTGTCCTGCTTGCCGGTAACGTCATAAGCGAATCCAGCACGGGGAGCGAAGGTGTTATAGACCGTTTTGATGATTCCGGCTGGCAGGTTGTGGAATAGAGCCTGTACCTGCGGATTGTTATATACATTGGCAGCGACGACATTCTTCGCCTTCTCTGAGAAGCCTGTTCCGGGAAGGATGAGGCCGTTGTAAGGTGAAGGATTTGATGTAATGAATCCAGTGACACCACTTACAGTCGCGGCCTTTGTCTGATCGAAGGAGTTCGGATCAAAAAAGGCTGTATTGTTTGGCCAACTGCTGATCGGTGGCATGTACTGCCAGCGCAGGCCCATGTTCAGGGTTAAACGACGGCTTAGAGTCCAGTCATCCTGAAGATACGTTTCAAATTGTGTGAAGCGTGCCTGGATCATTGGAATATTGCTTCCTTCTGTATAGGAGGTAAAGTTACCCGCCACCAGCGATGCAATGCTTCCAAACTGAAATGCACCATTCAACTGCGGAGGAGCTGTCTGGTTCTTGCGGGCACGCCAGAAGTAAGCGCCTGTTTTCAGGGAGTGATTTCCCAGCACAAGTGCAAAATCGTCTTTCAATGCATAAATACGTTGGTAATTGTCGAATTGTCTCGGAGTGACGCCGGGGTTCCCATAGCCCGTGATTGTGATCTGAGGGATGTATGTAGATGCACCATAAAGGGTGGCATAGTTAAGGCCATAGTCTGCTCGCTGAACGGATCTGTTTTGAAGTTGCGGATTGGCTCGAATATTTCCGCCTTCATTAATCACATTGCCAGAGAAAGAGCCTACCGCCGTGTTTACAGCCTTCGAATTAAAGGTATGGATCCAACGTACGTTGGATGTAAGTCCCGGAATCGTACGGTCATATATGACAAAGTTTGTTGGGTTACCAATGACCTTTACATTGTCATGCACATAAGAACCACTAATCTGGTTCTTTTCGTTCATGTGGTAGTCAATCTTGATTAACCATTCGGACTGGTCGTTATTCCCCAGGCTGAGATAGGAATAGTTTCCGCTTGGTGCCTGTGGCTTATCGGCCGGAGGAGCGACAGTTAAAACAGATGCTGCCAGGGCGCGTCCTGTAGCTGTGGAAGGACCTGTTGCGATTGCGTTGGTAATAGCGTAAGTCGTTGGTACTGTGACATTCTGCTGTGTCGAGGTGCGCAGTCGTTTATATTCCTGCCCGGCAAAGAAAAACAGCTTATCCCGATTACGATTGAACACGCCTGGAATCCAGACTGGGCCGCCGAGTGTCCATCCAAAGTCGTTGTACCGAAGAGGGGCCTTTACGAATGGCTGTGCCTGTTGATAGGCGCTCAGGGCACGGAACTGATACGCCTGAATTGCATCGTTGCGGATGTACTCGTATAGATTGCCGTGGAAGGCCTGGCCGCCGCTCTTGATGGCTACCGATACCGTTGCGCCTGAACTGCCGCCGTAGCTGGCATCGTATGCAGATGCGACATTGCGGAACTGTTGCAGAGAGTCCGGTGAAATGTTGACAAAGTTGTTGCCGCCGCCGCCATTGTCCTTGTTGTCTACGCCATCAATGAAGAAGTTCATGGAATCCGTGCGGATACCATTTACCGATTGCGAGTTGCCGTTCACGCCATATGTCCCGGAGATGGCAAAACCGCTGGCCACCGTCTGCGAAACGCCGGGTTGCAGAGTGATCAACTGGATATAGTTGCGGCCATTTAACTGGATCTGTGTAGCTTCCGTGCTGGTAACAACGCCTCCGATTTCGGCGGTGGTCGTCTGGATCATGATGCTCTCGGCTTTTACTTCTACCGATTCTCCGACGGCACCCACTTCAAGCTGAACCGGAACAGCAGGCTTGGAACCGACGTCCACACTTACGGATGTGATGACGGATTTCTTGAAGCCATCCATCGTCGTGCTCACGGTGTAGGTGCCCACCGGTACGTTCAGAACGTTATACAGGCCGTCACCATTGGTTTTTACAGATGAGGTGATCTTGGTCGCTTCGTTGGTAACCGTTACGGTAGCGCCGGCAATTGCAGCGCCGGTTGCGTCCGTTACGGTTCCTGAGATGGACTGGCTATCGGTTACCTGGCCTCTTGCTATACCTGCCGATACGCAGGCCAGGACAATCGGGATGATGACTCCATGCTTCATATGACCCCTCTCAATGCCTCCCGCTCTTGCATGCGCACTGCGGAAAGGTGGAACCAGCATGCTATGTTGGTCCGATCCTCCAGACCCTTGCAAAGCTTGGTTTTGTACGCGACGCAAACTATATATGAACCACAAAGACAAATGTCAAGACAGAAATATTTGCATTTTTGCGGGTCCTATGTGGAAAGGAGGACAGGAAGATGCCAAACCGAGACAATTTATAGGAATCCAAACCCGTATGGGGCGCTGGTTGTGTGTCCACGAGGCGAAAAATAGCCGATGCAAAGGCTTTTCTTCGATCCTTTTTCAAGGACACAAAGTTATTGACAGCACTTCGTCGAGTAAAGATTTTCAAGGATTTACGGGGTAGAGTTTCTTTTGAATCGATTCAAACAGAAAGTAGCTGAAGCATCCGAAGGCTTCATGCTGGCGCATTGCCTTGCTTCTGGGGCAAACTATCTTTCTCAAGGAGAAACGGGAAATGCCCTTTGCCCATCCTATGGCGGCGGTACTGCTGGCCTCACAGCTCACGCATCTTTCCGGGATCGATATTTTGATCCTCGCGCTGTACTTCGTCATGGTGATCTTTATTGGTTTCTATGTGAAGGGTGGCACCAATACGAGCGAAGAGTTCTTCCTGGCCGGACGTGAGATGTCTGCTTGGATTGCGGGCCTCAGCTTTGTCTCGGCAAACCTGGGCTCGCTTGAACTGATGGGATGGGCGGGGTCGGCTTACCAGTACGGCATTCTCGCCACGCACTGGTACTGGATTGGAGCCATCCCGGCCATGCTGTTCCTTGGCATTGTGATGATGCCGTTCTATTACATCTCCAAGACGCATTCTGTACCGGGTTATCTGCAACTGCGGTTTGGTGAAGGTGCTCGCGGACTTGCGGCCATCAGCTTTGGCCTGATGACCATCCTGATGAGCGGCGTCAATATGTACGCGATGGCCGTCGTAATGCAGACGGTGCTCGGCTGGAACATTACTTTCTCCATTTGGGTTGGTGCTGTTACGGTGGCGGTCTACGTGATGCTCGGCGGCCTGCGGTCGGCGATCATCAACGAGGTTCTGCAGTTTGTACTCATCTGGGCAGGCGCAGCATTGATCCCGATTCTCGGTCTGATCGAAGCCGGTGGTTGGAGCAATCTGAAAGCACAGATCGCGCACAACGTCGGCTCGAACGACTACATGCACATGTGGTCCACGCTGGGTACATTTGCCGGCAATCCCATGGGCATTCACTGGACGGGAATCGTCTTTGGTCTGGGTGCGATTGTTTCCTTCGGCTACTGGACGACGGACTTCCTTGTGGTGCAGCGCGTGTTGAGCGCCAAGGATCTGCGCGCTGCCAAGATGGCTCCTGTGATTGGAGCGGCCTTCAAGATGGCAGTGCCGCTGATCGTAATTGTTCCGGGCTTGTTGGCTCTTGCCGTGTTGAAGAACCCGGATGGTTCGCTGATGCATCTGGTACCGGGTGATATTGCCAAGGTAACCGGTCAGCATTCGTACGATGAAGTGCTGCCGCTGATGCTTATCCGTTATTGCGGACCGGGGTTGCTCGGTCTGGGTATTACGGCGTTGGTGGCCGGATTTATGAGCGGTATGGCCGGCAACGTTTCGGCATTCTCCACTGTGTGGACATACGACATCTATGGTGCGTACATCAAGCGCAACGCGTCCGATAAGCACTATGTTTCCATGGGCCGCTGGTCCACGGTGGTTGGCATGCTGGTGTCGATCGCAACGGCTTATCTCGTTGCCAACGCCGGATCGATCATGGACTACGTGCAGGCGCTCTTCTCGTTCTTCATTGCGCCGCTGTTCGGAACCGTGATCCTTGGCATGCTTTGGAAGCGCGCCACCAAGGAAGGCGGCTTCTGGGGACTGCTTGCCGGTACTGTCAGTTCCATCGCCATGTTCACCTACGTCGAACTCGGTGGTAAAGAAGCATTGGCGCGCATCGCACTATCGCCAGACGCGAAACCCATGGCCGAGAATATGTATCGAGCCATGTGGAGCTGGCTGATCTGTGTCTTTGTCACCATCGTTGTCAGCCTGATGACAAAGCCCAAGCCGGAATCCGAACTGGATGGCCTGGTGTATGGTGCAACGGTCATTCCGCACGACGGTGCAAAGAACCTGTTCCAGAAGCCGATCTTCTGGGCAGGAGTGGTTAGCGTGGTTTTCATCGCGCTGAATATACTTTTCTGGTAGGCGAGGGGGAGAAACGATGGAAGAGACAACACCGCATATTCATGACGTACATACCTCGCTGGCAGATCGCGATGTAAAGCCACGTGAAGCACTATCGTTGTGGTTCTTCGTGGGAGCACTCTGCCTCATGTACGGACTGGTGCTGCTCCCCGTAGGCATCTACGAGTTATCGCATCCGCCCGCGGTCGTCCTGGCAAACCTGCACGCATCCTTCTGGTGGGGTCTGCTACTCACCCTCTTCGGAGCCTTTTACGTCATCCGCTTCCGCCCCGGCAGCGGCCGATAAGTAATCAATAAAAGTGAAATGGGCAGGAGTGAACTCCTGCCCATTTCACTTTTAAAGTAGCTCTGCAAGGTAAGAGCCTCAGGTCTGAAGATCTTACTTTGCATCGCGCCAGTTGGGGCCTTGGCCTACCTCGGCGACGATGGGGATAGAGAGTTCAATAACGCTCTCCATTTCCTTTTTTACCAGTGCGGCAATTGACTCGGCTTCTTCTTCTGGTGCGTCGAAGAGCAGTTCGTCGTGAACTTGTAGTGTCATGCGTGTGCGGTAGCTGCCTGCGGTCAGAGCAGCGTCAATGTGCAGCATGGCCACTTTAATCATGTCGGCTGCGGTGCCTTGCAGGGGTGTGTTGACCGCTGTGCGTTCTGCGAATCCGCGCATGTTTGGATTGCGTGACTGAATGTCCGGGATAGGACGAGTTCGTCCGAAGAGTGTGGTTACCTTACCGGTTTCGCGTGTTTGCGCAAGTGTTTCCGCAATGAATGCCTGCACACCTTTGTAGCGTTCGAAGTAGGTTTCAATGTAAGTGCGTGCTTCTTTCTGGTCGATATTTAATTGCGCTGCCAGCCCAAAAGGAGAAATGCCATAGACGATGCCGAAGTTCACAGCCTTGGCTCGATTGCGTGTTTCCTTGCTCATGGTTTTAGGGTCTACGCCAAAGACTTCGCTTGCTGTAAGCGTGTGAATATCCTTGCCGGTACGATAGGCGTCCAATAGCAGAGGATCCTGCGAGAAGTGAGCCATCAGGCGCAGTTCAATCTGCGAATAATCTGCGGACAGAATTACATTACCGGGTGCTGGAATAAACGCAGATCGAATCTCGCGTCCCAGCTCTGTGCGCACAGGAATGTTCTGCAAATTTGGATTCGTGGACGATAGCCTTCCTGTTGCCGTGCCTACCTGGTTAAAGGTTGTGTGCACACGTGAGTCCGCATCCACCATCAGTGGCAACTGTTCTGTATAGTTGCTGCGCAGTTTGGCTAACTGACGATACTCCAATACCAGTCGCGGAGCCTCATGGTCTTCGGCAAGTTCTTCCAGTACATCCTGCGCGGTTGAGATAATTTTCCCCTTGCCGTGTTTTGTCGGCCTGGGCAGATTCATGTCGGTGAAGAGGACTTCTCCTAATTGTTTCGGAGAGTTGATGTTGAAACGTTTGTCCGCAAGTTTGTAGATGCGTTCGGCAAGATCGTCCATGGCAACGGCAAGCCGTGTGTTCTGTGCGCGTAGAAGCTCAGTATCAATGCGGCAGCCCGCCTGTTCCATTCGTAAGAGTAGAGGCACCAGCGGAAGATCTATGCCCTCGTATGTGTCCCCGAGCGATGCATCTTTCACTTGCTGGCGTAACGTTTTCGTGAGTTGAAAGACCGCGGAGGCCGCTTCCGGCAGAATGTGCGCAGGTGGTATTTGCTTCTTTTCCACCTGCGTCAGAGCGCGGTCATTGAAGCGTGCAGCTACGTCGCTCAGCTTGTGGCTGCCGTGCGTTGGATTGATGAGATAGCTGTAGAGCATCACATCGTCGCGCACATTCTGTATAGAGATTCCGTACTGTTCGCATGTGCGTAGAGCAGCCTTCAGATCATGAACACTCTTGGAAATGGAAGCGTCGGCAAGGGCTTTGCGAATAGGTTCCGCCAGTTCACACTTCAGGTCGATCAGCAGTGCTTTGTTTGGAGTGGAAGAGAATCCTGCTTTGAGTGAAGCGCTGTTCTTTTGCTCGCTCATGTCCTGTGCCGTGTTATCGGCAAGAGGCGTTGCAAAGAGATCGAGGTTTTGTGCAACAGGTTCTGCTTCATCGGAGTCTTCAGTGTTTGCACCTGTGTCGGCGCTGGTTTCTTCTGCCAGGGCTTGCATGTCTTCGGGGAAGAAGACAGCCAAGACCGTATCTTCTGCATCGGAAGAGTTCCGTGTAAATGGAGCAAGCAACTCAGAGATATCGCTCGCAGTCGGTTCAAGGACATACTCCACGTTCTTTGCTTCCGGTGTGGCAAGGTTTTTGAGTAATGTGGTGAATTCCAGTTCTGTATAGAGCGAGCGAAGCGCGGTAATGTCGGGTTCAGTCGACGTGCTCATTGCTTCGAGCGAGTAATCCACCGGCAGGTTGCAGTGGATGGTGACGAGGTCTTTCGACAGAAGAACCATATCGCGATTGTTCGCAAGAGATTCACGATAGGTTTTGCGCTTGATACTGTCGGGATTCGCAATCGCAGCATCAAGTGCATCTTCAACGGAACCAAACTGCTGGATGAGTTCGACGGAGCCTTTATCGCCAATGCCCGGAGCGCCCGGTACGTTATCAACGGAGTCACCGCGGAGCGCCATTACATCGATCACGCGATTGGGCGGTACACCCAGAACCTCTTCCACCTTTGCCGGATTGAGAATGAGATTGTCTTTAGTTGGATTGAGAATGTGTACGTGGTCGGTGACCAACTGCATCATGTCCTTGTCGGACGAAACAATATAAACCGGGTGTCCCTGTTCACTTAAATGTTGTGACAAGGTGCCGATTACGTCATCGGCTTCGAAGCCTTCGTGCGAGAGGATGGGGATGCCAAAGGCTTCGAGTGCACGTCGAATATAGGGTTGCTGTTGTTCCAGGTCGGGAGGGGTTTCTGTGCGCGTGGCCTTATAACCTGCGTAATCCACATCGTCGAACTGCTGTGTACGAATGTTGAATTTGCGGATCGTCTTCATGGCAGCAGCGGCTTCGTTGCGATGCACCGGTGCTCCGCCTTCGTAGATCGCTGCAAGATATTGAGGGTGAAAGTCCTCGCGCAGCTTATTGATCATATTGATGAAGACGTAGGTCGCCGCAGTAGGCACGCCGGTGCGCGTGGACATGGGGCGCGAGCGCTGCATCGCGTGGTAGGCGCGGAAGACGAAGGCCATGGTGTCGAGCAGATAAACGGGCGGCTTGGTTGCGTTCGGCATCTCTCTTAGTATCGCGCCGAACGCATTCCTCTGCGGCTTGGCTTTACGATTACTTTGTATCGGGGCAATGCAGATCAGCTAAGAAACATGCAGTCACCGTAGGAGAAGAAACGGTATTGCTGTTCCACTGCATGTTGATACGCCCGCAGGATATTCTTCCGGCCGTTAGACGCTGCGTTACCACTTTCGGCAAGCGCGCTCACCAGCATCAGCAAGGTGGATTTGGGTAGATGGAAATTTGTCAGCAGCGCATCGACCATTTTGAAACGGTATCCCGGAGAGAGAAAGATGCTGGTTGTGCCGCTGTGTTCGCGCAGTTGGTTCGTGGAGGCAATATGTTCCAGGGTACGCGTGGTGGTCGTACCCACGGCTACTACTCTGCGTCCTTCTGCTTTTGCAGATCGCAGAGCCTCGGCGGTTGCAGCGGGTAGTGTGTAAGGCTCTTCGTGCAGGCGAATGTCCGCAAGATCATCGACGCGCACTGGCTGAAAGGTGCCGAGGCCTACGTGGAGTGTGATGTATTCAATCTGCACGCCGCGTTTGCGAACAGCATCAAGAATCTCCGGCGTAAAGTGCAAGCCAGCTGTAGGTGCGGCTGCTGAACCGTGTGTGTTTTCTCCTGCATAGACCGTCTGGTAGCGTGTGCGGTCTTCGGGTTCATCGTTGTCGCGATGAATGTAGGGCGGCAGCGGCATGTGCCCAATCCGTTCCAGCGCTCCAAAGAAATCGGCAACGGGTGTGAACAGCAGGGTTCGTTCGCCAAACTCACCGGCATCTATGACTTCCGCTTCAAGCTCGTTTTCATTGAAGATCAGGCGCTCACCCGCAGGTACTTTGCGTCCGGGTTTCACCAACGCTCGCCAGTGATTGTTGCCGAGAGGCTGCGTAAGTAGAACCTCCACGTGTCCACTGGGAGCAGGTGAATTCTTTTGTGTGCGCAGGCCCGCGCGTCGCGCATACAGACGCGCCGGAATCACGCGGCTGTTGTTCATCACCAATAGATCGCCATGGTTTAACCGGGTAGGGAAGTCGCGGAAATGCGCGTCCTGAGAGTCACCGCTATGGCGATCCACGAGAAGCATGCGGCTGTCGCCGCGCTCCGCCGGTGGATGCTGTGCGATGAGTTCTGGTGGAAGAAAAAAATCAAAATCGGTAACACGCACAGCTTTGATTGTACGTATTGTTTGTAGGGCATTCGTGTGTCAAATCCGGAAGTGAATGGAACTATCCGCGCTGAACGTGCGTATACATTCGAGTATCGAGGGGAAATATGAGATTGGAACGCTGTGAGGCTAAAGCGCTGGGGATTGTTGTACTGAGTCTGACCGGCATGATTTCGAACACAGTGTTCGCGCAAAATACTGTGTCTCCAACGTTTGATGTTGCAGTGATTAAACCTGCAAGACCCGACGAAACAGGCATGCACTGGGACTCGGATACAAACACCACCAGGATCGGGAACTTTCCCCTGTTTGAGCTGATTCTGCGTGCCTATAACCTCAAGACTCCGTCGCAGGTATTGGAGGCTCCGGGGTGGACAGAGCAGGATCGCTATGATGTTGTGGCGAAGATGTCGCCTGAAGAATATCGCAGGCTGGAGAGTCTTCCGCAACTGCAAAGCGACGAGGAGTATCGAGGCATGCTGCAAGCCATGCTGGCAGAGCGCTTTGGATTGCGGATAGAACATACAACACGCCGCATGCCGCGATTTGCCATGGAACAGGTTGTACAAGGTTCATTGGGGCCTGCGTTACAGTCGACTCCGGCAGGAGCAGATGGAAGACCTGTAGGAGATAAAAACGTCTTACAGCACGGCAATCAGAATAAGGTATCTATGGAGGTATCGGGGGCGACCATGGACGACATCGCGGATCTCTTTTCCGGAAGAGATGAAATTGGCCAGCGTGTCATTATAAATCGCACAGGAGTGACTGGATATTATCGCTTCAATCTCGAATATGCGCCGGACCGAGGCATGGGCATCTCACCCGAAGCAACTTTACCGGGGTTGCTGGATGTCATGCGGCTGCAGCTTGGATTGAAGCTGGTGAAGGATGAAGGCGATGTTCCGGTGGTGATTGTAAAGGCAGCAAAGAAGCCTGAATTTGATTGAGTATTTGCTACATAAGAGTTTCCGCAGTGGCTACAGCAGCTTCCAGTGATTCCTGTAGAAGAGGTGTAGTCGCATTGGCAATGGGAGACTGCCACGCGATGCGTACGCGGCTGAAGGGCCTGGGGATCAAAAAACGGTCCCAGCTCTTCAGTGTCCATGCGCTTTCCGGATGCAGGTAGAAGCAGGACGCTGTGCTGTGGCTGCGTTGCGCAATGGCCGCAGCTCCGTCTTTTGCGACCTGTGCGGGGCCGCGTGGACCATCGGCGGTGATGGCGACTTTGTGGTTTTGCAGGCGAGCTCGTGTAGCTGCAAGCAGTGCGGTAGCTCCTCCGCGAGAGGATGATCCACGAATCGGAACGAACCCCAGCCGTGCTACCAGACGGGCAATCAACTCTCCATCAAACGAATCCGAGATGAGAATGCGTATGCCAAGGTGGCGATAGCGCCATGCTGCCAGTAACAGGCAACGATGCCAGAAGATATACACTTCAGGTTCATTCGGGAAGACATCTGCTGGATGAGCTTCCGGCGCGTACACCGTCTCCCAGCGCAGTGTGCTGCACAGCAGGCGCAGGATGGCGGATGCCACAGGTGGCGCAACGGCCAGAAGAAATTTTTGTCCTGCGGTATAGTCGCGCACTGATTTTATTGTAGGCTTCAAGTCCATCGCTATAGACCGTTTCCAGCGTTGGCATCATAGATGCGACGATGTTTTGCGGTAGCATATCTTCTGTGCCGCAGTCAGGAAGGCCGACATTTATGGATCAGTTGCCGGTCATGCAATCCATTCTG
>Ga0153956_1000563_pt1 | contig 40250 bp, 31 predicted proteins | sample TSFL040MetaG_FD_104704 | JGI IMG/M metagenome (GOLD analysis project Ga0153956, IMG submission 104704) | Attine ant fungus gardens microbial communities from Florida, USA - TSFL040 MetaG | ecosystem: Host-associated > Fungi > Mycelium > Unclassified | place: USA: Florida, Wekiwa Springs... | reverse complement strand
TTCCCGGCGATCAACGTCAACGACTCGGTCACCAAGTCCAAGTTCGACAACCTCTACGGCTGCCGCCACTCGCTGATCGACGGCATCAACCGCGGCACCGACGTGATGATCGGCGGCAAGGTCTGCGTCGTCCTCGGCTACGGCGACGTCGGCAAGGGCTGCGCGGAGTCGCTGCGCGGCCAGGGCGGCCGCGTGATCGTCACCGAGATCGACCCGATCTGCGCGCTGCAGGCGGCGATGGAGGGCTACCAGGTCGCGCGCCTGGAGGACGTCGTCGAGACGGCCGACATCTTCGTCACCTGCACTGGCAACAAGGACGTCATCAAGGCGTCCGACATGGCCCGCATGAAGCACCAGGCGATCGTCGGCAACATCGGCCACTTCGACAACGAGATCGACATGGCCGGCCTCGCGCAGATCGACGGCGTCGAGCGGATCGAGATCAAGCCGCAGGTGCACGAGTGGCGCTTCCGCGACGGCCACACGATCATCGTGCTCTCCGAGGGACGCCTGCTGAACCTCGGCAACGCGACCGGCCACCCGAGCTTCGTGATGTCGAACTCCTTCACGAACCAGACGATCGCCCAGATCGAGCTGTTCACGAAGCCGGCGGACTACGACAAGCAGGTCTACGTGCTGCCCAAGCACCTGGACGAGAAGGTCGCGCGCCTGCACCTGGACGCGCTCGGCGTCCGGCTGACCGAGCTCTCGCCCGAGCAGGCCGCCTACATCGGCGTGCCGGTCGACGGCCCCTACAAGGCCAACCACTACCGCTACTAGCGCTCGCTCGCGCCGTCCGGCCGCACGGGCCGGGCGGCGCGCGTCAGGCTACGGTTCAGGCCATCACCGCGACCGCGTCCGACATCGCCGATCCCGCGCTGGCGGCCGCCGGCCGCGCGCGCATCGCCTGGGCCGACGCGCAGATGCCGGTGCTGCGCTCGATCCGCGAGCGCTTCGCGCGCGAGCGCCCGCTCGCCGGCGTCGTCGTCGGCGCCTGCCTGCACGTCACCTCCGAGACGGCGAACCTGGTCCGCGCGCTGCAGGCCGGCGGCGCCGAGGTCGTGCTCTGCGCGTCGAACCCGTTCGCCACGCAGGACGACGTCGCCGCCGCGCTGGTCGGCGACCACGGCGCCGAGGTCCACGCCGTGCGCGGCGACGGCGCCGACGTCTGGGCCGACCGGCTGGCGGCGGTGCTGGCGCGCGCGCCGCGGATCACGCTCGACGACGGTGCCGACCTGCTCGGCGCGCTGCACGCGGCGCGGCCGGACCTGCTGGCCGGCATGCTCGGCGGCACCGAGGAGACGACGACCGGGCTCGTGCGCGTGCGCGCGCTGGCCGCCGAGGGGCGGCTCGCGGTGCCGGTCCTGGCGGTCAACGAGGCGCGCGCCGAGCGCGCCTTCAACGATCGCTTCGGCGCCGGCCAGTCGGTGCTCGACGCGATCCTGCGGACGACCAACGTGCTGCTCGCCGGCCAGACCGTCGTCGTGCTCGGCTACGGCGCGACGGGCCGCGGCGTCGCGCTGCGCGCGCACGGCCTCGGCGCCTCGGTGATCGTCTGCGAGGTCGACCCGCTGCGCGCGCTGGAGGCGCGGATGGAGGGCTTCGCCGTGCTGCCGGCGCTGGCGGCGGCCGAGCGCGGCGACGTCTTCATCACGGTCACCGGCATGCGCGACGTGCTGACGGGCGACCACTTCGCGCGCATGAAGGACGGCGCGATCCTCGCCAACGCCGGCCACTTCGACGTCGAGATCTCGCGCGGCGACCTCGCGGCGGCCGCGCGCGACGGCCGTGGGCGCGAGATCCTGCCGCTGGTCGAGCGCTACGAGCTGCCCGACGGGCGCGCGCTGCACCTGCTCGCCGGCGGCCGCGTGGTCAACCTGGCGGCGGCGGCCGGGCATCCCGCCGCCGTGATGGACGTCTCCTTCGCGCTGCAGGCGCTCGCCGCCGAGGCGCTGGCGCGCGGCGGCTTCTCGCCTGGCGTGCACGCGGTGCCGGAGGCGATCGAGCGCGAGGTGGCGACGCGCAAGCTGGCGGCGCTCGGCGTCGCGATCGACGCGCTGACGCCCGCCCAGGCCGCCTACCTCAGCTCATGGGCACCGCCCGGCCGCTGACGCGGATCTGCGGCCGCTCGTCGATCAGCACGCGCAGCAGGCTCGGCCGGCCCATGTCCTCGCCCTGGTGGATCGTCAGCGCGACCGGCGGCGCGACCAGCCCGAGCGTGCGCAGGTAGGCGCCGAAGGCGGCCGCCGCGGCGCCGGTCGCGGGGTCCTCGACGACGCCGCCGACCGGGAACGGGTTGCGCGCGTGGAAGGTCGTCGCGTCGGCGCGGTAGACGAGGTCGACGGTCGTCAGGTCGTGCGCGAGCATCGCCGCCGTCAGCGCCGGCACGTCGTAGTCGAGCGCGGCCAGCCGCGCGCGCGTCGCCGCCGCGAGGATCAGGTGGCGCGCGCCGGCGAAGGCGATCCGCGGCGCCAGCGCCGGGTCGAGCTGCTCGCGCCGCCAGCGCAGCGCGTCCAGCGCGGCGTCCAGCAGCGCCGCCGGCGCCGGCTCGACGGCCGGCGCGACGCTGGTCAGCGTCGCGCTGATCGCGCCGCCGTCGACGCTCGTCGCGACCGGCACGGTCCCGGCCGGGGTGTGGAAGGTCAGCGTGTCGGCGCCGTCGCGCTCGGCCAGCGCGACGGCGGTCGCGATCGTCGCGTGGCCGCAGAACGGCACCTCGCGGGCCGGCGCGAAGTAGCGCACGTCGTACGCGCCGGCGGCGTCGCGGGGGCTCGCGAAGGCGGTCTCGGAGTAGCCGAGCTCGGCGGCGATCGCCAGCATCCGCGCCGCGTCCAGGCCGCGCGCGTCGAGCACGACGCCGGCCGGGTTGCCGCCGCGCGGGTCGTCGCTGAAGGCGGCGTAGCGAAGCGGCGCGCTCAATGGTGGAACGAGGTCCGCTGCGGCCGGTCGCCGCCCTGCTCGAGCTCGCGCTCGACGCGGCAGAGGTGCTTGACGAAGAGGTCGGCCATGTCGCGGCTGAAGCCGTTGCGGACGACCACGCGCAGCACGTCCACGTCCTCCATTCCCTTCGGCATCGGGTAGGCGGGCACGAGCCAGCCGTGCGCGCGCAGCCGCTCGGAGACGTCGTAGACGGTCCAGGGCACGCCGTCGCGCACCTTGAAGGCGAAGACGGGCAGCTCGTCGCCGCGGCTGAGCAGCTCGAACGAGTCCAGCCGCTCGACGCGGCGGGCGGTCCAGGTGGCGACGTCGCGGCAGTCCTGCTGGACCGCCTGGTAGCCCGCGCGCCCGAGCCGGACGAGGTTGTAGTACTGCGCGATCACCTGCGCGCCGGGGCGCGAGAAGTTCAGGCCGAAGTCCGGCATGTCGCCGCCGAGGTAGTCGACGTGGAAGACGAGCTCCTCGGGCAGCGCGTCGCGGTCGCGCCAGACCGCCCAGCCGACGCCGGGGAAGACGAGCCCGTACTTGTGGCCGGAGGCGTTGATCGAGGCCACGCGCGGCAGCCGGAAGTCCCAGACCAGGTCGGGGTCCAGGAACGGCGCGACGAAGCCGCCCGAGGCGGCGTCGACGTGGATCGGCACGTCGAGCCCGGCGAGCCCGTCGAGCGCCGCGGCGATCTCGGCGACCGGCTCGAAGCTGCCGTCGAACGTCGAGCCGAGGATCGCGACGACGCCGATCGTGTTCTCGTCGCAGGCCGCCGCCGCGCGCTCGGCGGTCAGGTGCGTGGCGCCGTCGCCGACCGCGACCTGGCGCGCCTCGACGTCCCAGTAGCGGCAGAACTTCTCCCAGCAGACCTGCACGTTCGAGCCCGTCACGAGGTTCGGCCGGCCGCTGCCGCCGCGGGCGCGCCAGCGCCGCAGCAGCGCCATCCCGGAGAGCATGCAGGCCTCGCTGGAGCCGGTCGTCGAGGTGCCGACCGGCTCGCCCTCGGGAGCGTGCCAGAGGTGCGCGAGCATGCGCACGCAGCGGCGCTCGAGCTCGGCCGTCTGCGGGTACTCGTCCTTGTCGACGAGGTTCTTGTCGAGGCACTCGGCGATCAGCACGCGCGCCTCGGGCTCCATCCACGTCGTCACGAACGTGGCGAGGTTCAGGCGGGCGTTGCCGTCCAGCATCAGCTCGTCGTGGACGAGCTGGTAGGCGGTTCCCGGGTCGATCGAGCGCTCGGGAAGCTGCGCGTAGGGCACCTCGACGCGCTGGGCCAGCGTCAGCTGCGGGCGGACCCAGATCGTGTCGTCGTCTGCGGAGGCCATGCCGCGGACGCTACTCGCCGCGCGGGCGGTCAGCGCTCGGTGGGGGCGAGACCGGCGGCTTCGAGCCGGTCGCTGCGCTCGTCCTGCGCGTCGGCCTCGGCGAGCATGCGGATGAACAGGTAGGCCAGCGCGATGCCCATCACGATCGACTGCTCGAGCGCCATCAGCAGGCCGGCGACGTGCTGGTCCTCGAGCGGCGTCAGCCCCCAGCGCGTGCCGTCGACGGCGTAGAAGTCGAAGATCAGCGTCGGCGAGAAGGCGAGCACGATGCCGATCAGGCCGACGAAGATCTTCGTCGTCGCCATGTACATCACCGGTCCGATCCCGCGCAGGCGCATGCGCGAGCGGATCGGCGAGATCAGGTGCCACCAGTACAGGAGCCCGGCGGCGCCGAACGTCAGGTGCTCGAGCGTGTGGACGTACTGGTTGCGCAGCGCGGCGTCGTACATCGCCGGGACGTGCCAGAGCGCCATCGCGCCGACGTAGGCGACGACGCCGAAGACCGGGTGCCCGAGCGGGCCTGCGGCGCGCTCGAGCCGCTGGATGCGGCGCGTCGCCGGCCGCAGGATCCACTTCGTCAGGCCGAGCGTGAAGCAGATCGGCGCCAGGTCGATGATCAGCAGGTGCTGGAGCATGTGCATCCAGACGAGCTCCTCGCCGAGCGCGTCGATCGGCGAGACGAGCGCCAGGAACAGGCAGAAGACGCCGAGGCACCAGAGCACCAGGCGGCTGACCGGCGCGGCGCGCGCGCCGCCCTCGCGGCGCGACGTGCGCCAGCGCCACGCGTAGATGCCGACGTAGCAGAGCAGCGCGATGACGACCGGCGGCTGGAAGGTCCAGTTGACCTCGACCGGGATCGCCGTCCAGAGAGTCGGCGCGAACACGACACGAGATTGTGACGCGCTTGTGTGGTCGCGTGACGGGCGGCGCGGCGACGATGCCCGCATGACCTCCGTGCTGACCGAGCTGATCGCGCTGCTGGCGCCGCCGGGCTGCCTCGCCTGCCGCGCGCCGCTGGCGGGCGCCGAGCGGCGGCTCTGCGTCGCGTGCGCGCGCGGGATGCCGTGGCTGGAGCCCGGCTGCCCGCGCTGCGCGCTGCCGGCGCATCGCGGCGGCGTCTGCCCGGCGGCCGCGCTCGCGTTCGAGCGCGCCTGGGCGCCGCTGGCCTTCGCCGGCCCGGCGCGCGCGCTCGTGCACGCGCTGAAGTTCCGCGGCGCGCTGCCGGCGGCGCAGCTGATGGCGGCGCAGATGGCCGCGAACCTGCCCGCCGACCTGCGCGCGCCGCTCGTCGGCCTCGCGGAGACGGCCGCGAGCCGGCCGGTGCCGCTGGTCGGCCTCCCGGAGGTGGCTGCGAGCCGGCCGGTGCCGCTGGTCGGCCTCCCGGAGGTGGCTGCGCGCCGGCCGGCGCCGCTGGTCGGCCTCCCGGACTGTCGTGGCGACCAGCCGGCGCCGTGGGCGCCGACGCTGGCGATCGTGCCGGCGCCGACGGTCGCGCGGCGGCGCCGCGCTCGCGGCTTCGACCCGGCGGTCGTGCTCGCCGGCGCCCTCGCGCGCCGGCTGGAGCGTCCGCTCGCTGACTGCCTGCGCCGGCGCGACCGCGCGCCGAGCCAGATCGGCCGCGGCCGCTCCGCCCGCCGCGCCGGCGGCCGGCGGATCGAGCTGGCGCTGCGGCGCGCGCCGCCGCCCTGCGCGCTGCTGGTCGACGACGTGCACACCACCGGCGCGACGCTCGACGCCGCCACCCGCGCGCTGGCCGCCGCGGGCTGCCGCGTCGTCGCCGCGATCAGCTACGCGAGGACGCTCTGACGCGTGTGAAGATTCTGCGTCCGGCACAGGTACGATGAGAGCCACCACCGTCGATTCCCCTGCAGAGAGGAGTCCCATGCGCATCGAGGTCAAGGGACGCAACCTTCAGGTCACCGATGAGCTGCGCGAGTGCGTCGAGCGGCGGATGGACAAGGTCGCCCGCCAGGTGTCGGACTTGGCCGAGCTCGAGCTGGAGCTGCACGACGCGCGCACGCCGACTGACCACATCGTGGCGGAGGCGACGCTGCGGCTGAAGGGGACGACCTTGCGCGCGACGGCGGCGTCCGACGAGGCGAGACGGTCGATCATCCTCGTCTCGGAGGAGCTCGCCCGGCAGGTCAAGCGCCAGCGCGACAAGCGCCGCGCGCGGCGCGAGGCGCACGCCGTGGCGGAGCGGCTGCGCAGCGGCGAGGCGCCGCCCGCCGAGCTGCTCGAGGATGCCGCGAACCGCCTGTGAACGGCCGCTCAGCGGCTCTCTTGCGTCGCTAGGCTAAGAAGCTATGTCGCTCCTCGATCGCGCCCTCCGGATGGGCGAAGCGAAGCAGTTCAAGGCCTACGAACGTCGCGTCGATCTGATCAACGCCTGGGCGGACGAGCTCGAGCTGCTCGAGGACGACGAGATCCGCGAGCAGTTCGGCGAGCTTCGCGAGCGCGCGGTCGAGGGCGCCGAGCTCGACGAGCTGCTGCCGGAGACCTTCGCGCTGGTGCGCGAGGTCGGCCGCCGCAAGATGGCGATGCGCCACTTCGACGTCCAGATGATCGGCGGCATGGTGCTGCACGGCGGCTCGATCGCCGAGATGCGCACCGGCGAGGGCAAGACGCTGACCGGCACGCTCGCCGTGGTCCTGAACGCACTGCCCGGCAAGGGCGTCCACGTCGTCACCGTCAACGACTACCTGGCGCGCCGCGACGCGGACTGGATGCGGCCGATCTACGAGACGCTCGGCCTGACCGTCGGCGTGCTGCAGTCCAACCAGCCCAACGAGGAGAAGCGCGCGGCCTACGCCGCCGACATCACCTACGGGACGAACTCCGAGTTCGGCTTCGACTACCTGCGCGACAACATGGCGACGACGCTGGAGGAGAAGGTCCAGCACGGCGGCCGCATCGCCACCGACGAGGACGGCAACCAGCGCGCCATCGCGATGCACAACTTCGCGATCGTCGACGAGGTCGACAACATCCTGATCGACGAGGCGCGGACGCCGCTGATCATCTCCGGCGCGCCCGAGCAGGCGGCCGACCTCTACGACCGCTTCGCCAAGCTCGCGCCGCTGATGGAGCCGGGCAAGAAGCCGGACGGGATGGACCCGCGCACCAAGCGCGAGTTCGTCGCCGACTTCGACTACGAGTTCGACGAGAAGCACAAGCAGGTCTCGGTCACCGAGCGCGGCGTCGCCAAGGCCGAGAAGTTCCTCGGCATCCAGCACCTGTACCGGGCCGAGAACGGCCCGCTGGTCAACCACCTGCAGCAGGCGCTGAAGGCCGAGTCGCTCTACAAGCGCGACGTCGACTACGCGGTGATCGACGGCGAGGTCAAGATCATCGACGAGTTCACCGGCCGCATCCTCGACGGCCGCCGCTGGTCGGAGGGCCTGCACCAGGCGGTCGAGGCCAAGGAGGGCGTGCGCGTCCGCGAGGAGAACCAGACGCTCGCGACGATCACGCTGCAGAACTACTTCCGCATGTACGACAAGCTCGCCGGGATGTCGGGCACCGCCCTGACCGAGGCGACGGAGTTCATGAAGATCTACAAGGTCGGCGTGGTCGAGATCCCGACCAACCGGCCGATGGTCCGCGCCGATCGCAACGATCAGATCTACAAGACCAAGGAAGGCAAATGGGCCGCGGTCGTGCGCGAGATCAAGGAGCGCAACGCCAAGGGCCAGCCGGTCCTGGTCGGCACGATCTCGGTCGAGGTCTCCGAGCTGCTGTCCGATCGCCTGCGCAAGATCGGCGTGCCGCACTCGGTGCTGAACGCCAAGCCCGAGCACGCCCAACGCGAGGGCGAGATCATCGCCGAGGCCGGCCGCCCCGGCGCGGTCACGATCGCCACCAACATGGCCGGCCGCGGCGTCGACATCAAGCTCGGCGGCAACCCCGAGCATCAGACGCAGATGGAGCTCGCCAAGCTCGGCCTGCGCCCGGGCGACCCCGACTACGCGGAGCGCTTCGCGCAGATCCTGCCGACGCTCGAGGCGCGCGTCGAGGACGACCGCGAGCGCGTCGAGAGCGCCGGCGGCCTGTTCATCTGCGGCACCGAGCGGCACGAGTCGCGCCGCATCGACAACCAGCTGCGCGGCCGTGCCGGCCGCCAGGGCGATCCCGGCGAGTCGCGCTTCTTCCTCTCGGCCGAGGACGAGCTGGTGCGCCTGTTCGCAGGCGACCGCATCTACAAGATCCTCGACCGCCTCGGCCCGAAGTCCGACGAGGGCGAAGAGGAGCCGATCGAGGCGAAGATGCTCTCGAAGCAGATCGAGAACGCGCAGCGCAAGGTCGAGGAGCAGAACTACCTGATCCGCAAGCGCGTCCTCGAGTACGACGACGTGATGAACCAGCAGCGCGAGGTCGTCTACCAGTACCGCGACGAGGTGCTGGAGGGCCGCGACATGGGTCCGGTCGCGCGTGAGCAGATCGGCGAGGTCATCTCGCGCACGGTCGACGAGTTCACGCCCGGCGACTTCGTCGACGACTGGGACCTCGACGCGCTCTGGACGCAGCTGGACCAGATGTTCGAGGTCGACTTCGCGGCCGAGGACATCGACCGGCACGCGATCGACCGCGAGCAGCTCAAGCAGCTGATCGGCGACGACGCGCTCAAGCTCTACGACGAGCGCGAGGAGCAGCTCGGCACCGAGCTGATGCGCGCGCTCGAGCGCTACCTGATCCTGCAGATCATCGATCAGCGCTGGCGCGAGCACCTCTACGACATGGACTACCTGCGCGAGGGCATCCACCTGCGCGGGTTCGCCCAGATCGAGCCGCTCGTCGCCTACAAGAACGAGGCGTTCACGCTGTTCGCCGACCTGATGAACTCGATCTGGGCGGACTTCGCGCGGATGATCTTCAACGTTCAGGTCGAGGTGCAGGAGAACCCGCCCGCGGACGGCGCCGAGCCGCCGCAGCAGGTCGCCGAGTTCCCGGCGCAGTCCGAGCTGGCGCCGCCGCCCGGCAACGACGGCAGCGGCCTCGGCGCGCTCGCCTACACGAGCGCCGGCACGGCGCAGGCGGCCGGTGCCTACGGCATGGCCGTCGAGGAGGCGCCGGCGCCGGCCGAGGCGCCCGCGCCGGTCCAGCAGCGGCGCGTCGAGGAGCACGAGCAGCTCGGTCGCAACGACCCCTGCTGGTGCGGCTCGGGCAAGAAGTTCAAGAAGTGCCACGGCGCCTGAGCGACGCGCTCGGGCAGGATCGCGGCGCGCTGCCCGGCGCGCCGCGCGGCGTCCGCTAGCCTGACCGGCCCGATGGCCACCGCACCAGACCTTCCCACGCCGCAGCGCCTGGCCGCCATCCGTGAGCAGATGTCCCTGCTCTCGGACTATCTTTGACCCGGCTGGCATCCGCGAGCGGCTGACCGAGCTGGAGGCCGCGATGGGCGCGGCCGGCTTCTGGGACGACCCGGAGTCGGCGGCCAAGGTCGGCGCCGAGCACACGCGCCTGCAGCGCAGGCTGGAGAGCTTCACGAAGCTCGAGGCCGACGCCGACGACCTCGAGGGTTTGGCCGAGCTCGCCGACGAGGACGAGGAGATCGCGGCCGAGCTCGAGGGCGCGATCGCGTCGGTCGAGCGGCGGCTCGCCGAGCTCGAGGAGCAGCGCCTGTTCACCGGCGACTACGACGGCGGCGACGCGCTCGTCACGGTCAACGCCGGCGCCGGCGGCACCGACGCCCAGGACTGGGCCGAGATGGTGCTGCGGATGGAGATGCGCTGGGCCGAGCGGCGCGGCTTCAAGGTCGAGTTGCTGGAGGCGAGCGCGGGCGAGGAGGCCGGCATCAAGTCGGCGACCTTCCGCGTCTCCGGCGACAACGCCTACGGCCTCTACAGCGCCGAGAAGGGCGTCCACCGGCTGGTCCGGCTGTCGCCGTTCGACTCGGCCAACCGGCGCCAGACGTCGTTCGCTGGCGTCGAGGTCGCGCCGGTCGTCGAGGAGACGGCGGACGTCGCGATCGAGGACGACGACCTGCAGGTCGACACCTACCGCGCCTCCGGCGCCGGCGGCCAGCACGTCAACAAGACCGACTCGGCCGTGCGGATCACGCACCGGCCGACAGGGATCGTCGTCCAGTGCCAGAACGAGCGCTCGCAGTCCGCCAACCGCGCGACGGCGATGGCGATGCTGCGCTCGAAGCTGATCGAGCGCGCGGAGCGCGAGCGCCAGGAGGAGATCGCGCGCGCCCGCGGCGAGTCGCTGGACGTGAACTTCGGCTCGCAGATCCGCAGCTACGTCCTGCATCCGTACACGATGGTCAAGGACCACCGCACCAGCCACGAGGTCGGCAACGCGAACGCGGTGCTCGACGGCGACCTCGACGGCTTCGTCCGCGCCTGGCTCGAGGCGCACGCGCGCTCGAGCGCGAACTAGCGGTCGGGGCGGCCGTACCCGCGTGAGCGGCCGCGCGTGGCCGCTCACGGTACGTGGCCGCTCGTCGTACGTGGCCGCTCGTCGTACGCAGTCGCTCGTCGTACGTGGCCGCTCGTCGTACGCGGTCGCTCGCCGTACGCGGTCGCTCGCCGTGTGCGCTGAGCGCGGCGTCCGCGCCGAGCGCGGTGCGCCGCCGCACCCCGAGGTGCCGCGCCTCGGGGTACCCCTAGTCGGCCGCACGCGTTTGTAGGGCCGCCTCTGAAGCGCCGCGCCGCGCGCGGTTATAGATATCTCGACTTGATCTGATCGATCGTGGCGCGCCAGGGGCGTGTGGCCATCGAGAGCGATCAAAGTCCACCATCCCGTTGGGGGGAACCAGTGACGCCTCGCAGTGAGCAGGCGCCGGTCGCGCCGGTGCGCCGCAGCACGCGGCGCCGGCGCGCGGCCGAGCCGCCGACCTAGCCGGTCGCCCCGGCGCGCGGCCCGCGCGGGCCGCCGGCGCCGGGCAGGTGCACAGCAGCAGCAGCAGCGGTGCGCGCGGGCCCGGACGGGAGGTCGTCCCCTGGGCGCGCCGGCACCGCGGCGATACGTGGGACACACGAGGGAGAGGACACCGAGACATGAGACGTGTGCGGCGGATCGACACTCCGAGGCGATGGCGGCGGCTGCCGCTCGCCGGGGCATCCGCGCTCGTAGCCACCGTCGCGCTCACGAGCGCGTCGGCCCGGGCCGACTCGACGCCGACGCCGGGCGGCCCGAACCAGCTGTCGTTCCCGGCGCTGGACGGCGGCAGCTTCAAGACGCCGCCCGCGGCGACGCGGCCGATGTTCCGCTGGTGGCAGCCGGTCGCGGACACCAACGACGCCGAGATCCAGCGCGAGCTGGGCAACGTCGCCGCCGACTTCGGCGGCGGCCTCGAGCAGAACGGCTTCGCGGCGAGCATGAACTCGGGCGGCTACAGCTCGCAGTTCTCGACTTACGCGGCCAGCCAGGCGTTCGGCCAGGTCTACGGCTGGGGCAGCCCGCTCTGGTCGCACCGGACCGAGGTCTACCAAGTCGCCGCCGCCGACAACGGCGTGATCGGCGACATGAACCAGGGCTCGCGCTGGAACAACACGGTTCCGAACGTCTTCAGCCCGAACCAGAGCGCCGTCGCGCAGGACCTCGCCGGCGGCTTCCGCCAGTACCAGCCGGGCCAGGACCCGAGCGGCCAGCTGCCGACGACCGGCTCGCCCGCGCAGGGCGGCGTCTCGACGAAGCTCAGCGTCGACGCCGCGCCCGGCGACTCGACGGTCCAGGTCCAGACCGTCGCGGGCCTGCTGGCCGGCGACGAGATCACGCTCGGCGCCGGCGCGCAGTCCGAGCAGGCGACGATCGCCGCCGTCGGCACCTCCTCGCCGGCGGTGCCGCTCTCGCAGGCGGCCGCGGCCGGCGCGAGCGTGATCCACGTGGCGCCGGGCAACAACAGCAGCGGCCTGACCGGCACGAACGACCCGGCGGCGCAGTTCGTCGCCGGCATGACGGTGAAGATCGGCAGCGGCGCGAGCGCCGAGACCGACGTCATCGCCACCATCGGCACCTACGACATCGCGAATCCGACGACCGTCGTCGCGGCGCCCGGCAGCGCCGATTCGACGATCCCGGCAGGGGCGACGAACGTCGAGCTGGCGAGCGTCAGCAACGTGCTCAAGGGCGACACGATCACGTTCGGCACGGGCGCGAGCGCGCAGTCGGCGAAGATCACCTCGGTCGGCGCGACCGGCCGCGGCACGACGCTGTCGGCGTCCGCGAGCAGCGGCGCGACGTCGATCGCCGTCGCCAGCGGCAGCGGGTTGTCCGCCGGCCAGTGGATCGAGATCGGCACCGGCGCCGGGCAGGAGCTCGACCGGATCGCGACAGTCAGCGGCACGACGCTGACGCTCTACACGCCGCTCAGCGGCGCGCACGCGTCCGGCGACGCCCTCTTCCTGCGCTCGATCGGCGTGACCTTCACGCCGGCGCTGGCATCCTCGGTCGCGGTCGGCAGCGCCGCCGTCGACAGCGGCAGCGGCATCACGCTGCAGAGCCCGCTGAAGTCCGACCACGCCGCCGGCGACAGCTTCCTCGCGCCGGGCACCGGCGTGACGTTGAAGGCGCCGCTGACGAAGGCGCACGCGGCGGGCACCAACTCGCGCACGTCGACCACGCTCGCGGCCTCCGCCGGCGCGGGTGACACGACGATCAAGGTCGCGAGCGTCAACGGCATCGCGCCCGGCGACGTCATCACGGTCGGCGCCAACGGCTTCAGCGAGGACGTGACGGTGGCGGCCAACGGCGTCGGCACGGCCGGCGCGTCGGGCACCGGCATCGCGCTGACGTCCGGCCTGGCGCGTGCGCACTTCTCCGGCGACGCGGTCGTCGACCCCGGCGCGAACGGCAGCGCCGGCCTGCAGGACCTCGAGAAGCAGACGCTCGTCAAGGCGGAGCTGATCCAGTGCCTGGCGCCGAGCCAGGCCGATCCGGCCAGCGCCGCGACGACGACGGTCTTCACGCCGACCGCCGGCTCGATCGCGAGCAACGGCAGCGTGATCAGCGTCAGTGCCACGACGGGCATCAACGCCGGTGACGTGATCACCGTCGGCAGCGGTGCCGGCGCGCAGACGGTCGCCGTCAGCGCCGTCGGCTCGCAGGGGCGCAACACGACGCTGTCGGCGGCCGCCGCCGCCGGGGCGACGAGCGTCAGCGTCGCGAGCGCGACCGGCCTGGCCGTCGGCGACCCGCTGCGGATCGCCGGCGCGACCGTCGCCAACGAGACGATCACGAGCGTCTCCGGCAGCACGATCGGCGTCTCGCCGGCGCTGCCGGCGGCCTACGCCAGCGGCGCGGCGGTCAGCGACAACGGCACCGGCGTGACGGTCGGCAGCACGCTGTCCGGCATCGCCTCCGGCGCGAACGTCTACGACACCTGCCCGAGCGCCGCGACCGGCGGCAGCCGTGCGCTCGATCCGAGCTCGGCGATCGACGTCACCGACCAGGTCGGCGACAACCCCGCCGGCATCAATTGGGCTCCCGGGACGCTGCACGCCGGCAACCGGCTCGGCACCGGCTCGAACACGTACACGCCGCCGGGCGGGACGACGACCGGCATGCCGTACGAGCTGTTCGACTTCTACATGCAGGGCGACACCCAGACCAACTCGGGCGGCACGGCGACGACGCCGAACCAGTGGCTCGGGCATCTGACGGCCGAGTCGGCGAAGGCGATGACCGACTACTTCGGCGATCACATCCTCAACGACCCGGCGACGCAGGCCGCGATCGACTACGAGGACCAGCACAACGGCGTGCCGGCGGTCTTCGAGGACTCGCTCGAGAACTCGAACAACCTCAACTGGACGCCGACGATGCTGAGCGACTGGCAGAGCCGGCTCGGCTACGACGTCTCGCCGCTGCTGCCGGCGCTGCTCGGCACCGGCCGCAACGCGACCGGCACCTCGCTGTTCAACTACCCGCAGAGCGACAGCTCGGCGCGCGGCTCGACGCTGGCCTGGCGCACGCGCGACGACTACGGCTCGCTCTACACGTACCTGTACGACACCCGCTACGCGGCGACGATGAACGACTGGGCCAAGGCCCACGGCCTCGCGTTCCGCGCCCAGGCCTACGGCGATCCGATCGACGACGGCGAGGCCAGCGCGAACATCGGCATCTCCGAGGGCGAGCACTTCGAGTTCAACGGCGACGACGAGTCGCAGCAGTTCAAGGTGATCGCCTCCGGCGGCTACCAGCTGAACACGAAGCACTTCGCCTCCGACGAGTGCTGCGAGGCCAGCGGCCAGGCGTGGGCCGACCCGTTCGGCTACGACGGCACCGGCAGCGCCGCCTCGCCGACCCAGACGCAGCCGAACGGCATCTCGGACTACCTCGACCAGGCCGGCGGCGTCTCGCAGATCGTCTACCACGGCTGGCCGTACACGATCGGCGCGGCCGGCTCGCCGGCGCTCTGGCCGGGCAACACCTACGGCGGCGACACCAGCTTCGCCGCCGGCAACGGCCCGAACCAGCCGCAGTTCGCGGACGACCGCAACAACAACGTCAACGTCGCCCGCCGCAACACGATCCTGCGCCAGGGCCAGCCGGCGTTCGACGTCGCCGTGCTGCACGAGGACAACGGCCTCGGCGGCCAGGGCCAGGACAACCTGACCAACGGCTGGCAGATGGGCACGGTGATCTCGGGCGGCAGCTCGCAGCCGGCGCCGTCCTCCGGCAAGCTGCTGCGCAGCTCGTCCTCGCTCGCCCAGGCGGGCTACCTGTACGGCTACGTCAGCCCGGCGTTCTTCGACTATCCGTCGGCGTCGTTCGCCGTCGATCCCAACGACATCGACGCCAGCAACCAGGCGCAGGACAACAAGGTGCTGTTCCCGGGCCACGGCGACTACCGCTCGCTGGTGCTCTACGACCAGACGGTCCTGCCGGTCGACACCGCGCAGCGGATCGCGACGCTGGCCGGTGAGGGCCTGCCGATCGTGATCGTCGGCCCGGTGCCGGACGCGGCGCCGACCGCGGCGGGCACGAGCGTCGCCGCGATGACCGCGGCGGACGCGAAGGTGCAGGCGGCGGTCGCGCAGATCGTCGCGTCGCCGAAGACGGTCGTGGTCGCCGACTCGACGGCGACGGGCTCGCTGTCCTCGGACGCGAACGCGCCGGCCGCGCTGCAGTCGCTCGGCATCCTCGCCTCGACGCAGATGAACACCGCCTCGCTGCCCGCGGGCAGCGCCACCAAGACCCCCGTGCTCGGCATCCGCCGGCACGACGGGACGACCGGCACCGACTACTACCAGCTGTACAACATGGCGCTCTCGCAGACGGCGACCTTCTCGGTCACGCTGGTCGGCAACGGGCGTCCGTACCTGCTGAACACGTGGACCGGCACGTCGACGCCGATCGCCGACTACAGCGCCAGCGGCGACCGCGTGACGCTGTCGCTGCGGCTCGGTCCGGGCAACGCGCAGGACATCGCGATCTCGCCGTCGGACCCGACCAAGAGCGGCAACGAGCCGGCGGTCCACGCCACCGGCACGACCGCGAACGCGACGGCCGAGGGCGTCGACAACGTCGTCTACGACGGCCACGGCCAGCTCGTCGCGCGCGCCTCGACCAGCGGCACGTACACGACGACGCTGAGCGACGGCAGCACGAGCATCAGCGCGATCGCGGTCCCGAGCGCCCCGACGGGCTCGGCCGTCAGCACGATCGGCGGCACCGCGACGCTGACCCGGTGGCAGCTGTGGGTCGACGGCTGGAGCGAGACGCCCTCGGGCGACCCGACGCAGACGCAGCACACCGAGATCCCGGCCTGCCCGGGCGCGACCCAGCAGCCCGGCGTCACCTCGACGACGCAGCTGCCCGGGCCGATCCTCGGCTCGCCGACGGCCGACGGCGGCGTCAACGAGATCCCGTCGAGTCCGCCGAAGGGCGCCTGCGACAGCACGTTCACGGTCCAGCCGCTGACGACGACGAGCAACGGCACGCTGCCGCCGTGGGCGCAGATCACGCCGCAGGCGGCGGAGAGCCCGGCGTTCACGAGCGCCGACACGCTCACCGACGTCGCCGGCATCGGCGTCTACAGCTCGTCGTTCACGCTGCCGGACGGCTGGTCGACCGCGGCCGGCGGCCTCTACCTGAACGTCGGTGCGGCCGTCGACACGGTCGACGTCTGGGTCAACGACAAGCTCGTGACCGGCCTGGACGAGAACGACCGCAACCAGATCGACATCGGTCCCTGGCTGCAGGGCGGCACGAACACGCTGACGATCTCCGTGGCGACGCCGCTGCGCAACGCGGTGGCGGTCGCTCCGGCGACGCCGGCGACGGGCCAGGTCCCGAACTCGTCGGAGACGATCGGGGCGCTGCAGGGCGGCACCAAGCTCGCCAACACGGGCCTGATCGGCCCCGTCACGCTGACGCCGTACGGCCAGTCGGCGCCGATCCAGACCAGCTCGAGCAGCGGCTCCGGCTCGGTCTCGGTGCCGGTGACGGTCACCGGCTCGGCCGGCGGTGACGTGCCCGGCGTGCTGGCGCTGTCGCTCGCCGGCAACGGGATCGACTTCGGCGCGTTCGATCCGACCGCGGGCACGCGGACGTACACGGCGTCGGTCGCGGCGACCGCCACCAGCACCGCCGCAGCGGCGGCGCTGACGGTGTCCGACCCGTCGGCGCAGGCGCCCGGCCACCTGGCCAACGGCACCTACACGCTGACGGAGCCGCTGAAGGTGTCGGCGGACTCGTCCGGCGACCCGAGGACGGGCGTCTCGACCGGCCCGCAGCCGGTCGGCACGACCGCCAGCCCGGCGACGCTGCTCAGCTACCCGAGCCCGGTTCGCAACGACCCGCTGACGCTCGGCTTCTCGCAGACCGTCGACGGCAACGAGGTGCTGCGCTCCGGCGACTACAGCAAGACGGTGGTGCTCAGCCTCTCGGTGCTGGCGCCATAGGCCACGACCGCGTCGGCGGGCGGCCCAGGGGCTGCCCGCCGGCGCGGCGGACGAGCGCCGGCGAGCCCGCTGCGGGCTCGCCGGCCGCTCGTCGGTTCAGACATCCGACAGGGAGGGGAGAGATGACCGCCACGCGCAGCAGAGGCCAGGCCCACGACTCCGACGCGGCCGCCGGCCGCGCCGCGCGCGCCGCCAGGCGGCTCGCGGCCGTGCTGCGTGCCGCCGCACCATGGGGCGCCGCGCCGCGCCGTGCCGCGTGGCTCGCGGCCGCGCCACGCCGCGCCCTGCCGCTCGCGGCCGCGCTGCTCGCCGCCGGCTGCGGCGCCACGGCCGGCGGCTCCGCGTCGGCACCGGCGCCGCGGACCTTCGTCGACGTCGTCAAGGCCGACAACGCGATCTGCGGCGGCGTCGGCACGAAGGTCGCGCGGATCGCGCCACCGAACTTCACGCCGAGCTCGGTCAGCCAGGCCAAGCTGGCGACCGCGCGCAGCTACCTCGACCGCGTTCTGCCGCTGCTGCAGGACGAGTACGCGCAGATCGCCGCGGTCAAGCGGCCGGCGAGCATGACGGCGAGCCAGCGCGCGCTCTACACGCAGGTGCTCGGCGCCCTGACGACGATGCTCGACGACGAGCGGGCCGCGCGCAACGCCGCCGCGGCCGGCAGCCTCGTCGGCTTCAAGGCCTCGCTGAACGCCCAGCGGACCGACAGCCAGCGGCTGACCGGGCTGGCGGTGCAGACGGGCCTGACGACCTGCGCCGGGGGCTGAGCGAGATGGCAGCGAACGGCGCCGGCGCGGCGGCCGCGGTCGATTCGGCACGGCTGCGCGCGCTCGGCCGCGGCGCGCTTGCGCTCGCCGCGGCCTGCGCGCTGTTCGCCGCCTACGTGCTCTACGCCGCCTTCCCGGGCCGCGGCGACGGGCGGCCGATCCGCGGCGGCGCCGGGCGTGTGCTGAACGCGCTGGTGCCGCAGGGCTGGGCCTTCTTCACGGCCGACCCGAGCGCCGTCGCCTACGTCGCCTACCGGCAGACGCCCGACGGCTGGACGCCGACGACCGGCCCGCTGGCGAGCGTCGCCTACGGCTGGGGCTTCGACCGCGCGCCGCGGCTGCAGGACCAGCAGATCCAGAGCGTCGCCGCCGGCATCGACCGCCGCTACTGGCGGCCCTGCCCGCGCGGCCTCGGGCTTGCGGACGTCGGCTCCTGCCTGGCGACCGACACGGTCGGCGCCTACGCCGACAACCCCTGGCCGTCGCCCGTGCTCTGCGGGCGCCTGGCGATCGTGGCCGCGCGCCCGGTCGGCTGGGCGGACACCCGCGCCGGCGGGCCGGTGCTGGAGCCGGCGAGCGTGCTCAACGTCGACCTGCGCTGCCCGTGACCGGCCCCGCGCTGACGGAGCGCGCCGGCGCCGCCGCGCTGCGGCGGATCGACCGCGCGCCCTGGACCGACGTCTACGGCGTCGGCCGGACGCTGATCGCGCTCGCCACGCTCGGCGTCGTCCTCGCCAACGACCCGCGCCGGCTGTTCCTCGACCACGGCGCCGCCGGCAGCGCGCGCAGCTGCTCGGGCGTCGCGACGCTCAGCCTCTTCTGCCACACGCCCGCGCAGGCGATGCCGTGGGCGCGGCTGCTGGCGGTCGTGATCCTGCTCGCCGCCGCGAGCGGCTGGCGGCCGCGCTGGACCTGCATCCCGCACTGGTGGATCAGCTTCAGCGTCGCGATCTCCGCTGTCGTCGAGGACGGCGGCGACCAGGCGGCGACGATCCTGACGCTGCTGCTGATCCCCGTCGCGCTCGGCGACGCGCGGACCTGGGTCTGGAGCGCGCCGCGCGCGCCCGGCGAGAGCTCGGACGCGCGGCGGCTGATCGCCTTCGCGGCGCTGCTCGCGATCCGCATCCAGGTCGCCGCGATCTACTTCCAGGCCTTCAGCGCCAAGCTCGCCGTCGCCGAGTGGCTGAACGGGACGGCGGTCGCCTACTACCTGCGCAACCCGTACGTCGGCGCGCCGCACTGGCTCGGGCCGCTGCTCGACCCGCTGCTGCGCAGCGCCGTCGGCGTCGGGCTGCTGACCTACGACACGCTGGCCGTCGAGCTGCTGCTCTGCGTCTGTCTGGTGCTGCCGCGCCGGATCACCCACCGCGTGCTCTGGGCCGGCCTGCTGCTGCACCTGCTGTTCGCGCTGCTGATGGGGCTGCCGAGCTTCAGCCTCGTCATGTGGGGCGCGCTCGTGCTCGACCTGCGCGACTGGTCGGCGCCGTTCGCTGTGCCGTGGGCGCGGCCGCGGCGGGCGCGGGAGACCGCCGCGGCGGCGCGGCCCGCGGCCGTCGGGCCGCCGCGGAGGCGCCAGGCCCCGGCGCGCCGCTAGGCACGTGGGGGCGACGACGGCATGAGCGCGCACGAGACCCGCGGCCCGCGGCTGGTCGAGGAGCGCCGCCAGCAGATCCGCGAGCTGCTGCTGCGCCGCGGCGCGGTGACGATCAGCGAGCTGCAGTCGCGCTTCGGCGTGTCCTCGATGACCGCACGCCGCGACCTCGAGCAGCTCGCCAGCCGCGGCTACGCGCAGCGCGCGCACGGCGGCGCGGTGCTGCCGTCGGTCGTGCTGCCGGAGAACTCGTTCGCGCAGCGCATGCACGTCGCCAGCGAGGCCAAGCGGCGGCTCGCCGAGGCGACGCTGGCGCTGCTCGGCGCCGGCGAGACGATCTTCCTCGACTCGTCCTCGACCGCGTACCACGTCGCCAGCCAGATCGCGCAGCAGGGGCGCGAGGTGCGCGTGATCACCAACAGCGGGCCCGTCGTGCAGCTGCTGACGGCGTCCGACGACGCGCGCGTCGAGCTGTGCGTGATCGGCGGCATGCTGCGGCGGCTGACGTCCTCCTACGTCGGGCCGTCGTCGATCCGGGCGATCAAGGACCTGTTCGCCGACCGCGTCGTGCTCAGCGTCGCCGGGATCACCGCGACCGGCGTCCTGACCGACGCCGACCCGCTCGAGGCGCAGGTCAAGCGCAGCATGATCGAGCAGTCCGGCGAGTCGATCCTGCTGCTCGACGAGAGCAAGCTCGCCACGCACGCGCGCCAGGCGATCGTCCCGCTCGCGCGGATCACGCTCGTGATCGCCGACGGCATCGGCGGCGAGGACGCGCGCCGGCTGCGCGCCGCCGGCCCGCGCGTGCAGCTGATCTAGGGTGCGACCGCGTCGTCGAAGACGGCGGCGTGGTCGCGCAGCTGCGTGCGCGACTTGATCCCGAGCTTGAAGAAGATGTGCGTGAGGTGGACCTCGACGGTCTTGACGCTCAACGAGAGCCCTGACGCGACCTCGCGATTGGTCTTGCCGGTCACGACCATGCGCGCGACGGCCTGCTCCTGCGGCGTCAGCCGCGCGGTGGCCCGCGACGGCGCCGCCGGCCGCCGGTTCAGGCCGCAGGCGACCAGCTCGCGCTCGCAGCGCTCGAGCGCCGGCCGCGCTCGCAGCGCCGCCAGCGTCGTCCGCGCTAGCTCGAGCTGCTCGGCCGCCGCGCGGCGGTGCGCGCCGCGCCGCAGGTGCTGCCCGTAGGCGAGCCGGATCAGCGCCTGCTCGTAGGGCATCGCGACGCCGGCGATCGCCGCCAGCGCGCGCTCGAACGCCGCCGTCGCCGGCTCGAAGCGCTCGCGCGCCGCCTCGAGCAGCCCGCGCGCGCGGGCCAGCTTGGCGATCGACGACGCGCTCTCGCGCTCGGCCGCCAGCGCCTCGTGCGCGTCCAGGAAGGCCGCCGCCTCGGCGAGCCGCTGAGCGCCGACGAGCGCCTCCGCGTAGAGGTCCTGCCAGCCCCAGCAGCCGGGAGCGTCGACGTTGGCGCGCGTCGCGAGCGCGCGCACGCCCGCCAGCGCGGCGAGCACCGCGGCGCCGTCGCCGCGCGCCGCGGCGGGCAGCGCGACCGTCAGCGCCGCGGCGACGCGGCGCTCGGCGACGTCGCTCGGCGCCGCCGGCAGCTCGGCCAGGCCGGCGGCGACCGCCTCGCCGTCGCCGCGCGCCGCCGGCACCATGATCGCCGCCTGCCGGGCGAGCGCGCGCGGGCGGCCCTCGCCGAGCTCGGCCGTGATCGTGAGCGCGCGCCCGGCCGCGGCGACGGCGTCGTCCCAGGCGCCGGCGGCGTAGCAGGCGCGGGCCAGCGCGCTGAGGTGGACGGCGGCGCCGCCGCGCGCGCCGAGCCGCAGCTCGGCGTCGATCGCCGCCGCCAGGTCCGCGCGGCCGCGGCGCAGGTCGTCGTCGGCGCAGCGCAGCATGCCGCGGGTCGCGAGCAGCAGCGGATCGGGGTCGCCGCGCGCCGGCCACGCCTCGGCCAGCGCGGCGTAAGCGTCGCGCCGCTCGCCGAGCCGCCAGAGCGCCGGCGCGAGCAGCGCGGCGGCCTGCCGGCCGAGCGCGCCGTCGCCGAGCGCCGTGGCGTGGACGTCCGGCTCGACGTGCGTGCCGTCGCCGAGCGCTGCGGCGGCGACGGCCGGCTCGACGCGCGCGCCGTCGCCGGCGCAGGCGCGCGCTCGCGCGCACCAGCTGACGACGTCGCGGTCGCGCAGGTCGAGCAGCGCGACGCGCGCGGTGCGCAGCGCGATCAGCCCGGCCAGCGCCGGATCGGCCGCCGCGTCGGCGGACGCCCAGGCGCTCGCGAGCAGCGCGGTCGCCGTCTCGACGTCGCCCGCGGCGACCGCCAGCGAGGCGCGCACGGCGTCGCGGCGGGCGCCGCTCGGCAGCGCGGCCAGCTCGCCGCCGAGCTCGCGGGCGCGCGCGAGGTCGCCGACGTCGAGCGTCCAGTCGACCGCCTGCAGCAGCCGCTCGCTGCGGCGGCCGGCGTCGGCGGTCAGGCGGCTCGCCGTCAGCAGCGCGTCGGCCGCGGCGGGCGGCCGCCAGCGCGCGAGCGCACGCTGCGCGTAGGCGTCGAGCTCGTCCGCCAGCGCGTCGTCGCGCCCGGCGGCCGCGGCGGCGCGGTGCCGCAGCGCGACGCCCTCGTCGTCGGCGAGCGCGGCGGCGCGGCGGTGCAGCAGCGCGCGGCGCGCCGGCCGCAGCGCGCCGGCGACCGCCGCGGCGACGAGCGGGCTCGGGAAGCGCAGCGCGAGCGCGTCGCCGGCGTCGAGCAGCCCGGCCGAGGCCGCCTCGTCGGCGGCGTCGAAGCTCTCGTCGACGTCGCAGATCGCGCACGCGTCGGCGAGCGAGCAGCCGGCGCCGAGCACCGTCACGGCCTCGACGAGCCGGCGCGCCGCGGGCGAGCAGGCGGCGAGCCGGCGCGCGACCAGCGCGGCGTAGGAGCGCGGCGCGGGCAGCGTGACGTCGGCGCCGCTCCAGGCGTCGGCGGGCAGCTCCTCGAGCAGCGCCCGCGCGTGCAGCGGGACGCCCTCGGTGTGCATCCACATCAGCGTCGCCGAGCGCTGCGGCAGCTCGACGCCGACGCCGGCCGCGAGCGCGCGCAGCTCCGACGGCCGGAACGCGCGCAGCCGCAGCCGCACGCCGTGCGGGTGGTCGAAGAAGCGCCGCAGCGGCTCCGGCGGCGCCTCGCCGCGCCCGCTCAGCAGCAGCAGCGCGCGCTCGTCGACGAGCCGGTGGGCGAGGAAGGCGAGCGCGTCGAGCGACGCGGCGTCCGCCCACTGCACGTCGTCGAGCGCGATCAGCACGGCGCCGTCGTCCTGCAGCGCGCCGAGCACGTCGAGCAGACGCCGCCCGACCAGCAGCGGGTCGGTGTCCTGCGCGGCGAGCAGCTCGAGCTCGGGCGCGCCGGCCGCGCGCAGCAGCTGCTCGGCGACGCCGAAGCGCAGCTCGCGCTCCGGCTCGAGGCCGCTCGCGCGCAGCACCCGCAGGTCGCCGGCCTGCAGCAGGAAGTGCTCGGCGAGCGTCGTCTTGCCGATGCCGCTCGGCCCGTGGATGAAGGCGAAGCGCGGGCTCCCGGACTGCGCCGCGTCGCTCGCCAGCGCCAGGATCTCCAGCTCGTCTCTACGTCCGACGAACACCCCGAGTGCGGACGTCACGCTCACGGGCGCGACAGTACTGTCGCGCCCGATGGGTTGCAATGTCCATATGTGTTCGTTTCGTGGGGAGCTCTCATCAAATCGATCGTCGACGCCCCGCAAGACGCGACCTAGGGTCGTTGTGGTCGCAACGACCTAATCCTTCCTACACTTCCAGGTGCGATGGTGCATCTGGAACTGGACTTCGTCGACCGCGCGCTCGCCGAGGACGTCGGCGACGGCGACGTGACGACGGAGGCGACCGTCGACGCCGCGGCCCGCGGCGGTGCGACGATCCGGCAGAAGTCGGCCGGCGTGATCTCCGGCCTGGCGGTCGCCGAGGCCGTGCTGCGGCGGCTCGACCCGGAGCTCGCGGTCGAGCGGCTCTGCGAGGAGGGGCGCTGGAACGAGGCCGGCACGCTCGTGCTGCGCGCCGAGGGCTCGGCGCGGGCGCTGCTGACCGGCGAGCGCACGGCGCTCAACTTCCTCGGCCGGCTCTCCGGCGTGGCGACCACGACCGCGCGGATCGTCCGCGCGATCGAGCAGGCCGGCGGCGCGGCGAAGCTGCTGGACACGCGCAAGACGACGCCCGGCCTGCGGCTGCTCGAGAAGCAGGCGGTCGCCGACGGCGGCGGCGTCAACCACCGCATCGGCCTGTTCGACTTCATCCTGATCAAGGAGAACCACAGCACGCTCGCCGGCGGCGTCGCCGAGGCGGTGCGCCGCGCCCGCGAGCAGCGGCCGGACCTCGGGCTCGCCGTCGAGGTCCGCGACAGCGCCGAGATCCAGCAGGCGCTCGACGCCGGCGCGCCGCGCATCCTCGTCGACAACATGACGCCCGAGCAGGTCCGCGCCGCCGTCGCTCAGGTCGACGGCAGGGCGCTGATCGAGGTCTCCGGCGGCGTCGACGAGACCACGGTTTTGGTCTATGCGACCATTCCCGGTGTCGACTACGTCTCGATGGGCGCGCTCACGCACTCCGCCGGCGCGCTCGACCTCTCGCTGATCCTGGAGACGCTCCCGTGACGCTCCTGACGCTCGAATCGATCCCCCAGCTGCAGGACGAGGTGCGCGCGCTCGCCCGCGAGCGCGGCGCCGTGATCCTCGCGCACAACTACCAGCTGCCCGAGGTCCAGGACGTCGCCGACTACGTCGGCGACTCGCTCGGCCTCTCGCAGCGGGCGGCCGCGACGGACGCCGACGTGATCGCCTTCTGCGGCGTGCACTTCATGGCCGAGACGGCCTCGGTGCTCTCGCCGGACAAGACCGTGCTGCTGCCGGACATGGGCGCCGGCTGCAGCCTCGCCGACTCGATCGACGCCGAGCAGCTGCGCGCCTGGAAGGCGCGGCACCCGGGCGCGCTCGTCGTCATGTACGTCAACACGACGGCCGAGGTCAAGGCCGAGACCGACTACTGCGTGACGTCGGCCAACGCCGTCCAGGTCGTCGAGCACATCTACCGCGAGCACGGCGAGGACACGGAGATCCTGTTCGGCCCGGACATGTTCCTCGGCGCCTACGTCGAGCGCCGCACCGGCCGCCCGATGCACGTCTGGGACGGCGAGTGCCACGTCCACGCCGGCATCCGCCCGCGCGACATCGCCGACATGCGCGGCGCGCATCCGGGCGCCGACTTCCTGATCCACCCGGAGTGCGGCTGCTCGACCTCGGTCATGGAGTACGTCGCCGCCGGCGACGTCGCCGCCGACGGCGTGCACATGCTCTCGACCGGCGGCATGCTCGGCTGGGCCAAGGCCGCGCCGCGGGGCGCGACCGCGATCATGGCGACCGAGGTCGGGATGCTGCACCCGCTGCGCGAGCTGCGGCCGGACATCGACTTCGTCGCCGCCAACGAGGCGGCCAGCTGCCGCTTCATGAAGATGATCACGCTGCCGAAGCTGCGCGACACGCTGCGCGACATGAGCGGCGTCGTCAAGGTGCCCGCGGCGGTCGCCGAGCGCGCGCGGCTGCCGATCGAGCGCATGGTCGCGATCGGCTGAGCGCGCGTCAGGCGGGCTCGGGCATCAGCTCGAGCCCGCGCTCGAGCGCCGCTCGCACCAGCGGCAGCCGCCCGCGCCGGCGCTCCAGCTCGGCCGCCGTGTAGCAGTGCACGTCGGCGGTCGCGCCCATCTCGTAGGCGTCCCAGAGCGTCCCGGTGACGTAGACGCGCTCCAGCCAGGGCACGCCGTCGAAGAACTCGGAGACGAGCACGATCACGTACTCGGGGCCGCGCTCACGCTGCGGCCCGGCGCCGCGCAGGTCGTCCACGCGCGCGCCGCCGAGCACCGCGCGGTCCAGGGGCCAGCGGTCGCTGACCCTCCGGACGTAGCGCTCGAGCTCGCGATGATTGAGCTCCTGGGTCACGCCGCCAGATTGTGGCCCAAGCCCAGCGGACCGGCAAGGCCCCGGCTCACCTTCGCGAACGCTCAGCTGAGGTCGCTCGCCTCGTGCGGGCCGACGCAGGCGACCGACAGCTCCGCCGAGATGCCGCGCGCGACGGCGTCGACCTCCTCGAAGCTGACGTCGTCGACCGCCGCGATCGCCGCGTCGGGATCGATGTCGGCGCCGTAGACGATCGTCTGCGCGGCGCCGTAGCGGGCGACGGCGTTGGTGTTCTCGAACGCCAGCACGCGGCGGCCGGCGGCGTAGGCGCGCGCCCGCTCGACCTCCTCGCGCGTCGGCCCCTCGCGCCGCAGCTCGTCGACGATCTCGCGCATCCGCCCGTAGGCCTCGACGCACTTGGCGGACTCCAGGCCCGCCGACAGCTGCAGGATCGGCGCGTCGGCGAAGCTGTGCTCGAACGCGTAGACGGAGTAGGCGAGCCCGCGCTGCTCGCGGATCTCGTCGAACAGGCGCGAGCCCATCGAGCCGCCGAGCAGCGTCGCGTAGACGCCGAGCGCGGCGCGCTGGCGGCCGTCGCGCGGGTCGATGCCCGGCCGGTAGGAGAGGCGCAGGTGCGACTGCTTGGAGTCGCGCGGCTCGACCAGCGTCGTCGGCCGCAGCGGCGGCGCCGGCTCGAAGGCTCCGTTCGGCGAGATCGACGGGAAGCGCGAGAACAGCTCCGCCAGCTCGGCGTCGTCGGGCAGCGCCGAGAGATTGCCGACGAGGAAGGCGCCGCCCCTGGCGCCGACCCACTGGCGCCGGCGGAAGGCGAGGATCGCGTCGCGCGAGAACGTGCGCAGGTGCTCCTCGGGCCCGAGCACCGGCCGCCCGAGCGGGTGGTCGCCGAAGGCGGCGCGGTCGATCAGGTGCTCGGCCAGCACGGACGGCTGGTCGTGCGCGCGGGCGATCTCCTGGATCACGACGCCGCGCTCGCGGTCGAGCTCTTCGGCGTCGACCTTCGGCCGGCCGACGAAGTCGGTCAGCAGGTCCAGCGCCTCGCCGATCGCCTCGGCGCGGCAGGTGATGTGGAAGGCGACGAGATCGTGCGAGGTGTAGGCGTTCAGCACCGCGCCCATCGTCTCCGCGGTCTGGTTGACCTTGCGGTAGTCGTCGTACTTGACGCCGCCCTTGAAGACGAGGTGCTCGAGGAAGTGCGCCATGCCGTTCTCCTCCGGGCGCTCGGTGCGCGCGCCGGCGTTGAAGGCGACGAGCGCGGTGACCGAGCGCGTCGCCAGATCGACCCGGTGCAGCGGCAGTCCGTTGGGCAGGGAGGAGGACTCGATTCGCGCCATGCGGCGGAGCGTATCGATCGTGCAGGAATGCTTGCATTGCAGGCGAGATTGCGGGAAACGAGCCGCTGCCGCCTAGCCTCATCGGCGGTCATGGCAGCAACCGAACGACACATCCGCCGTCGTCGCCGTCGCGACGACGCCCATCGCCCTGAGGCTCCGCGCCCGCCGGCGACCGGTGCCGTCGTCTCCTTCTCCGCCGTCGCGAAGCGCTACGAGAGCGGCGACACGGCCCTCGCCGGCATCACGTTCGACGTCTTCCCGGGCGAGTTCGTGTTCCTGGTCGGCGCGTCCGGCTCCGGCAAGTCGACGACGATGCGGCTGCTGATCAAGGAGAGCGAGCCGTCGTCCGGCGAGATCCGCGTCGCCGGCCGCGACCTGGCGAAGATCCCGCGCGCCCGCGTGCCGTACTACCGGCGCAACCTCGGCGTCGTCTTCCAGGACTACAAGCTGCTGCCGAACCGCACGGTCTACGACAACGTCGCCTACGCGCTGCAGGTGACCGGCGGCAGCCGCCGCGAGATCCGCGCCAAGGTGCCGGACATCCTGCGCCTGACCGGCCTCTCGACGAAGCTGCACAACTTCCCCGACCAGCTCTCGGGCGGCGAGCAGCAGCGCGTCTCGGTGGCGCGCGCGTTCGTCAACCATCCGCCGCTGCTGATCGCGGACGAGCCGACCGGCAACCTCGATCCCGAGACCTCGATCGGGATCATGCAGCTGCTCTACCGGATCAACCAGACCGGCACGACGGTGCTCGTCGCCACGCACGACGTCGCGATGGTCGACAAGATGCGCCGGCGCGTGATCGAGCTGGCCGGCGGCCGCATCATCCGCGACGAGCAGGCCGGCGCCTACGCCGCGCGCGAGAACACGCGCGAGTTCGCGATTCGCATGCGGAGCGCCCAGGGATGAGGCCGATCTTCTTCCTGCGCGAGGCGCTGCGCGCGCTCAAGCGCAACGCCGTGCCGTCGTTCGCCGCGACCGCGACCGTGCTCGTCACGGTGCTCGTGCTCGGCATCTTCATCCCGGTCGTGCAGGCGACGGCCGGCGCGGCCAACCAGGTCCGCGGCAAGGTGATCGCCGACGTCTACCTGAAGACGGACGCGACCGCGGCCGACGCCGATCGCGTCGGCGCGCTGATCCGCTCGGAGTCGATGGTCAAGAGCGTCCAGTACGTCTCCAAGCAGCAGGCCTACGCGGAGGAGCGCAAGCAGAACCCGGAGGCCTACCAGCTGCTGGGCTCGAACCCGCTGCCGGACACCTTCCGCGTGACGCCGAAGAACCCGGACGACATCAACAGGCTGCGCGACGCGCTCGAGCCGCTGTCGCCGTCGGGCGGCCGCGCGCCGGTCGACAAGGCGATCGACGAGGTGCGCAACCGCGAGCAGGACACGAGCAAGATCCTCTCGGTCACGCGCGTCGTGAAGCTGACGATGGCGCTGCTCGCGGGCCTGCTGGCGATCGCCTCGATGCTGCTGATCGCGAACACGATCCGGCTCTCGCTCTACGCCCGCCGCCGCGAGGTCGAGGTGATGAAGCTGGTCGGCGCGACCGACTGGTTCATCCGCTGGCCGTTCGTGCTCGAGGGCGTGATCGTCGGCGTGATCGGCGGCGTGCTGGCGATCCTGATGCTCGGGGTCGTCAAGATCACGGTCGTCGACCCGCTGGCGAAGGACTTCGCGCTGATCGCGGCGCCGAGCACGATCAACTTCCCGGCGCTGATCGCGGTGCTGCTGGCGGCGGCGATCGGCGTCTCGGCGCTCGGGTCGGGCCTCTCGCTGCGCCGCTTCCTGCGCGTCTGACGTTGACGCACGGCCAGTAGGGTCAGGGAGCGCCCATGCGCCGCCCCCGCTACCTCGCTCCCCTGCTGGCCGTGTCGCTGCTGCTGGCGCTCGTCCTCGGGATCTACTGGGGCGGGCACCCGTCGAGCCTGCCGCCGTTCGCGCGCAACGCGCTGGTCGGCGACTCCGACGGTCGCGTCTTCGACGAGGCGATCGGCAAGATCGAGCGCGACTACTACCGCAAGGTCGACCCGAGCCAGCTGCTGACGACCTCGCTCAGCGCCGCCGTCCAGTCGCTCAACGACCGCTTCTCGACCTACATCCCGCCGAGCGGCTACTCGGACTTCGAGCAGTCGACGCAGGGGCAGTTCGAGGGCGTCGGCATGACCGTCCAGTCGGCCAAGGGCGGCGGGCTGGAGGTCGTCACCGTCTACGACGGCTCGCCGGCGAAGGCCGGCGGCGTCAAGCCCGGCGACCGGATCGTCGCCGTCGACGGCCGCTCGGTCGTCGGCCGCACGACGACGCAGGCGACGGCGCTGATCAAGGGCAAGGCCGGCACGTCGGTGACGCTGACGCTCGAGCGCGGCGGCGCCAGGCACGACGTCACGCTCAAGCGCGCCGAGGTCGACGTCCCGGTCGTGCGGACGAAGCTGGAGCGCTTCGACGGCAAGAAGATCGGCTGGGTCGCGCTGTCGAGCTTCACGGCGGGCGCCGGCGGCGAGGTCGACGCCGACACGCGGCGGCTGATCGCACAGGGGGCGCAGGGGATCGTGCTCGACCTGCGCGACAACGGCGGCGGGCTGCTCGACGAGGCGGTCCAGGTCGCGTCGGTCTTCATCCCGCAGGGGCGGATCGTCTCGACGAAGGGCCGCTCGCGGCCCGAGCACGTCTACGACGCGACGGGCGGCGCGATCTCGCCGAAGCTGCCGATGGCGGTGCTCGTCAACGGCAACACCGCGTCCTCGTCGGAGATCGTCACCGGCGCGCTGCAGGACCACAAGCGCGCGACGGTCGTCGGCACGCACACCTACGGCAAGGGCGTCTTCCAGGAGATCGAGGACCTCTCCAACGGCGGCGCGCTCGACATCACGGTCGGCGAGTACTTCACGCCGAACGGCCGCAACCTCGGTGGCGGCGGCGTGCGCAAGGGCGCCGGCATCACCCCCGACGTCCAGGCGCAGGACGATCCGAAGACGCCGAAGGACGAGGCGCTGGACGTCGCGCTGCGCGTCGTCGCACAGAAGCTGTGAGCGCGCCGCGCCGCGGCGGCGGCGCGCCGATCGTCGCCGTCGTCGAGCGCCACGGCAGGCAGCTGGCGGCGATGCCGTTCTTCACGCGAGCCGGCCGCATCGCGCTCGACAAGCCGCGCGCCGGCGCGGCGCGGCCGGGCGACCTCGTCCTCGTCGCGCCGGTCGGCGCGCGCGGCGGCCACGGCCGGCTGCTGCGGCGGATCGGCCGGCCCGACGTCGCGCGCGACGTGCTCGAGGCGCTGCTGGTCGACCGCGGCCTGCGGCGGCGCTTCGACCCGCTCGTCGAGCGCGCGGCGCGCGCCGCGGCGCAGGCCGGCGCCGCCGCCGGCGCGCGCCGCGACCTGCGCGCGCTGGCGACCTTCACGATCGACCCGCCGAGCGCGCGCGACTTCGACGACGCGATCTCGGCCGAGCGGCTGGCGGACGGCGCGACGCGGATCTGGGTCCACATCGCCGACGTCGCCGCCTTCGTGCGGCCCGGCGACGCGCTCGACCGCGAGGCCTACCGGCGCGCGACCTCCGTCTACGTGCCCGGGCTGGTCGAGCCGATGCTGCCGGAGGCGCTCTCGAACCGCGCCTGCTCGCTGCTGCCGGGCGAGGACCGGCTGGCCGTCAGCGTCGAGCTCGAGTACGAAGGCGCGCGGCTGCGGCGCAGCGCCTTCCATCGCTCGCTGGTGCGCTCTGACGCGCGGCTCGACTACCCGCTGGTCGACCGCGTCTTCGCCGGCGCCGAGCGCGCCGGCGAGCCCTGGGCGGCGCCGCTGGCGGCGGCGCGCGAGGTCGCCGCGGCGCTGCAGCGCCTGCGCGAGCAGCGCGGCGGGCTCGTCGTCGAGTCGGACGAGCCGGAGTTCGCGTTCAGCCGCGACGGCCACGTGACCGGCGTGCGGGCGAGCGAGCAGAGCGAGTCGCACCGGCTGGTCGAGCACCTGATGATCGCCGCCAACGAGGCGGTCGCCGCGCTGCTGGAGGCGCGCCGGCTGCCGACGCTCTACCGCGTCCACGAGCCGCCGGACCCGCCGCGGGTCGAGCGGCTGGTCGCGCAGCTGGACGCGCTCGGCGTGCCGACGCCGCCGCTGCCGCAGGCGCTGACGCCGCAGCAGGCCGGCGAGCTGGCGGCGCAGGCGTCGCAGCTGGTCGCCGCGGAGCTGCGCCGGCGCGGCGGCGCCGGCCGGATCGCGCTCGGCTCGCTCGTGCTGCGTTCGCTCAAGCAGGCGCACTACCAGCCGCGCAACGTCGGCCACTATGGTTTGCGCTCGCCGCGCTACTGCCACTTCACGTCGCCGATCCGCCGCTACCCGGACCTGATCTGCCACCGCGCGCTGCTGAGCGCGATCGGCGCCGGCGAGGAGGCGCCGCGCGCCGGCGACCTCGAGCGCAGCGGCGAGTGGTGCTCGCTGCGCGAGCGCGACGCGATGCAGATCGAGCGCGCGGCCGACGACGTCGCGCGCGCCTTCCTGCTCGAGCGCGAGCTGTTCGAGCACGGCTGGCAGCGCGAGTTCGCGGGCGAGGTCACGGGCGTGATCGGCGCCGGCGCGTTCGTCGCCTTCGACGGCTTCGAGGGGATGCTCGGCGTGCGGCGGCTGCGCGGCGACTTCTGGCAGCTCGACGAGACCGAGACGGCGCTCGTCGGCGCCGACTCCGGACGCCGGATCGGGCTCGGCGACCGCGTCCTCGTGCAGGTCGTCTCGGTCGACCCGCCGCGCGGGCGCGCGGAGCTCGCGCCGGTCGAGATCCAGCTGCGAACATAGGTCGTTCGCCATGCCCGACATCGCCACCAATCGCCAGGCCGCCTACCGCTACCACCTGCTCGACACGTGGGAGGCCGGCCTCGTGCTGACCGGCACCGAGGTCAAGTCGCTGCGCGGCGGCAAGGCGCAGCTCAAGGACGGCTACGCGGCGATCCAGAACGGCGAGGTCTGGCTGCACAACGTGCACATCCCGCCGTACGGGCCGGCGACGCGCGAGAACCACGAGCCCGAGCGCCCGCGCAAGCTGCTGATGCACCGGCGCGAGATCGAGCGGCTGATCGGCAAGACCAAGGAGAAGGGGCTGACCCTGGTGCCGACGCGGCTCTACTTCCGCGGCGCGCGCGCCAAGGTCGAGATCGCCCTGGCGCGCGGCAAGGATGTCGGTGACAAGCGGCAGACCATCAAGGAGCGCGAGATGAAGCGCGAGATGGCCCGCGCCGTCAGGCGCTGACGGCGTCCTTGCCGACGAAGACGACCAGGCGCCGGAACGGCGGCTTGGTCGGCGTCGGCGTGGCGGTCTCGCTGGCCGTGCCCGCGGTCGGGGCCTGCTGGTCCGTGGTCGTGTCCACGTGGCCTCCTCTCCTGTAGTTCGACGAGAATCGTACCAGGCGATTCGACGAAAGTCGAACCAGGATCGTTCAGACGCCGGCCTGCTCGAGCAGCGAGAGCCAGATCTCGCTGCGCGTGGGGAACGGCGGCACGGCGTGGCGCAGCCGCTCCAGCGGCACCTCGCCGACGATCGCGATCGTCGCCGCGTGCAGGAAGTCCGCGATCTCCGCGCCGGTGATCGTGCAGCCGACGACGATCCGCCGCTCCGTGTCGACGACCCAGCGCGCCGTGCCGGGCGCGTCGTGGCCGTAGAAGGAGCCGCCGGCGTTGCCGGAGGTCTCGCTGTCGTAGACGGCGACGTCGAGCCCGGACTCGGCGGCGCTGCGCGAGGTGTGGCCGACGGCTGCGACCTGCGGGTCGGTGAAGGTCACGCGCGGCGCCAGCGGGCCGTCGGCGCCGTGGCTGAGCAGGTGGTCGTGGCCGAGGATCGCGTCGGCGGCGAGTCGGCCCTGGTACTTGCCCATGTGCGTCAGCAGCGCGCGGCCGTTGACGTCGCCGATCGCGTAGAGCCAGGGGTAGCCCGGGACGCGCATGTGGGCGTCGACGTGGATCGTCGCGCCGGGTTCGAGTCCGGCGACCTCGACGCCGAGGTCGGCGGTCGCCGGCGTGCGGCCGAGCGCGACCAGCAGCCGGTCGCCGCCGGCGGTCGCGCCGTCGTCGGTCGTCACGAGCACGCCGCCGCCGGCCTCGCGCTCGACGCGGACGACGCTGCGGCCGGTGCGGATGTCGACGCCGGCGGCGGCGAGCGCGGCGGTCACCTGCTCGCAGGCGAAGTGCTCCTCGCGCGCCAGCAGCCGGCGCTCGCCCTCGATCAGCGTGACCTCGCTGCCGAGCGTGCGGAAGGCCTGCGAGAGCTCGGCGCCGACGACGCCGCCGCCGAGCACGACGAGCCGCCGCGGGATCGCCTGCGCGGTCGTCGCCTCGCGGTTGGTCCAGGCGTCGTCGATCGCGTCGAGGCCGGCGATCGGCGGGAAGGCGGGCAGCGAGCCGGGGGCGAGGATCACGGCGCGGCGCGCCTCGATCGTCTCGTCGCCGACCGTGACCCGCCGCTCGCCGCTGAGCCGCGCGCGGCCGCGCAGCAGCGTCACGCCGCGCGCGTCGAGCCACGGCAGCTGCGCCGCGTCGTCGAGCCCGTGGACGATCTCGTCGCGGCGCGCGAGCACGGCGGCGACGTCGAGCGCGCCCGTGATCGCCTCGCGCGCGCCGGCGACGCGGCGCGCCTCGGCCAGCGCTTCGTACGGGCGCAGCAGCGCCTTCGACGGCATGCAGGCCCAGTACGAGCACTCGCCGCCGACGAGCCGGTCCTCGACGATCGCCACCTGCAGGCCCTTGCCGCCCAGCCGCCCCGCCGCGACCTCTCCCGCCGGTCCGGCACCGATCACCACGACATCGAAGCTGCGCATGCGCGGACCCTACCCGGCGCCGCGCCGGGTATCCTGGAGGGCGACATAGACACATCTCTGGGGACGACAGGTTTCGACGTGGTCGGTTCGCAGGGGTGGTCGCGAGCCGAGGTACCGGTGGCCTCGTAAAACCCCGGCAAACACAAATGCGAAGAACAACGTCGCTGGCGCGAGCCACGACTTCGCGCTCGTCGCCTAGCCGAAACTAGTCACGAGCCTTGGCCCCCGGAGCCTGCGTCGGGACTAGGCCGAGTCATGTAGCAGGCTCACCCGCGAGACGCCCGTCCGAGCCGACCAAGGGGACATTCGATCGGACTGGCCCGCGGAAACCCGGCCGGTGAGGCGACCCGCGAGCGAGATCTAGAGCACCGGCTACGCTCGTAGACGCCACCTTTCGCGCGATCGCGGACGCGGGTTCAATTCCCGCCGTCTCCACTCGGGCGAGCTATCTGAACAGCTTTCAAAATTCAGAGGCTCGAAGAAAACCCCGCTCCGGCGGGGTTTTCTGCGTCCTGGGAAGGCTTCAGGCCGTGGTCATCGGCGCGCGGCGGCGGCTTCGGCCGGCCTGTCGGGCGCTCCGGAACGACGACCGGCGCAAGGGCGCTCGCTGATCGGTCCGGCGGCACCGCTAGGTTCGCCGGTCGGCATGGAGGCAGACAGCCCCGCCAGTTCCGGGCCTGGGCCGCGCGGCGGCGCCGGCCGCTTCGAGACCCGCTACGCGGGAGAGGACCTCCTGCGCGGTGTGCGCCACGTGCTCGCCGACGAGCTCGGCCTCGCCCTCGGCGAGCACCTCGGCCAGCGGCCGTTCGACCGCGCCGCCGAGGGCTGCGAGCACCTGCCGGACTTCCCGTCCGCCCGCCAGATCGCCACGCGGCTGCGCCAGTCGTGGGAGGGCGTGGTCCGTACCGCCTGGCAGGTCGACCCGGACGTCGCCTCCTACGAGGGGGCCGCCATGCACGCCGAACGCGAACCCGAGCGTGAGCTCGACGACCGCGACACGGTCGCCGCGCTCGGGACGGTGGCTCGGCACCTCGACGTCGACACGCTCACCCCCGGCTCGTATGAGACCGGCCGCGAGGCGCTGCTGGCGCAGGCGCGCCGCGACGGCACGCTCGAGCACTGGCGCGAGCTCTTGCCCACCGCCCACCAGGTCACTCAGGCCAACGAGCGCTCCTGGGACTTCGCGTTGGCCAAGGCCGGCCTGCGGCCCCGCCCGGGCGCCGAGCTGTCCAAAGCCGCCTGGAAGCGGGTGCGGGCCGCCCGTCGCGCCCTCGGACTGCCGGTCGAGGCGCCCCACGACGAGCCGGAGACCGACGCGCCCCCGACCGTGGCGGAGCTCGAGGAGATCTTCGGCCCGTCACCGGCTTCGGCGCCGAGCGCCGAGCCGGAGACAGCGGTCCAGCCGGAGGACCCGCAGCCGGCGGAGTCCTCGGAGCCGCCGCCCGATCTCCGGCCATCCGTCGACGCCGAAGCGGCGCCCACCGTCGACCAACCCGAGCTCGACGACGAGCCCCTCATCATCACCGGGCCGCGCCGGGGCGGCAACACCTCCTCGCGCGAGGCGCTCAGTCCGACCGACGCGGTCGTCGCCTTCGTGCGCCATCAGGGCGCCTGGCCGAGCAGCCGAGGCGCTCTGGACGACTGGAGCGCCCACTACGGCGTCGCGGTGAGCAAGCTCTCCGGCCCGCTTGACGCTGTGCTCGACGCCGCAGCGGCGGCATTGGAGGCGGCCGACGAGCCGGCGCCGTCGCGGCGCTTCATGCTCACCGGCCGCCAGCTCGACCTGACGCTGCCCGCGCCGGAGGGGGATGACCGAACGGCCGTGCTGCAGGCCCCAGCACAGCATGACCTGCGCCGGCGTCTTGTCGTGCGCGTCAGCGATGCCGGTGATCGTCGGATCCTCGAGCGTGCTGGTGTGGCCGCTGTCGCGGTAGAACGTGATCCCGCCGATCGGCGACCACGCCTGGGCGAGGATGTCGTGCTGCTCGCCGAAGGCCTGCACGTCGGCCTGGGCGAAGTACGGGTGCTGCTCGATCTGGTTGACCGCCGGCACGATCGAGGCGTGCTCGAGCAGCCGGGTGAGATGGTCGACCATGAAGTTGCTGACGCCGATTGCCCGCACCTTGCCGTCGGCCAGCAGCGTCTCCAGCGCGCGGTATGCCTCGAGCGTGCGGTCGAAGGCGGAGGGCAGCGCTTGGTGGAGGATCAGGAGGTCGATCTGCTCGACGCCGAGCTTGCGGGCACTCTTCTCGAACCCGTGCAGCGTCTTGTCGTAGCCGTAGTCGGAGATCCAGATCTTCGTCTCCAGGAACACGTCCGAGCGGTCCAGGCCCGAGGCACGGAGCGCCTCGCCCACCTCGCGCTCGTTCCCGTAGGCGGCGGCGGTGTCGATGTGGCGGTAGCCGTCGCGCAGCGCGGCCTCGACGGCGGCAGTGGTCTCCTCGGGCGGGCTCTGGAAGACGCCGAGCCCGAGCGCGGGCATCGTCACGCCGTTGCTGAGCGTCAGGGCAGGGGCAATTGCAGGAGCCATAATCAGGGTCCTCTCGGTGGGGGTTGATCGGGGCCGCTGCCGTGGCGGCGATGCGGCACGCGGTTAGGTGGCGGCTGGCGTCGCGGTCCAGCTGCCCAGCAGGTCAAGCGCTTCCTGTGAGCGGCTGCCGGGCTCGGCGCTGTAGACGCTGATCGTCAGCCCGGTATCAGCGGAGAGCTCCATCACCTCGTAGGAGAGCTCGAGGTCGCCGACCACGGGGTGGTGCAGGCGCTTGACGCCGGTCTGGTGGTAGCGGACGTTGTGCGCCGCCCACCAGGTGCGGAACTCCGGGCTGCGCGTCGACAGCGCACCGACGAGGTCGTGCAGCTCCTTGTCGTACGGGTTGCGGCCGGCCTCGGAGCGTAGGTGCGCGACGAGGTCCTTGGCGGTGCGTTCCCAGTCGGCGTAGAAGTCGCGCGCGGCGGGGTCCAGGAAGGTGAAGCGGGCGCTGTTGGCGGGCTGTTCGCGGCTCTCGAAGACCGGCGCGTACAGCGCGCGGCCGAGCGCGTTGGCCGACAGGTAGTCAACGCGGCTGTTGCGCACGATCGCCGGAGTGGTCATCGCGTCGACGATCCGCTGCACCACCGGGCGCACCCGCTGCGGCAACCGGCGGCGTTTCGGCGCGACCGGGTTGACGGCCCGCGCAAGGTCGTGCAGGTGGGCTCGCTCGGCATCGTCGAGCCGAAGCGCGCCGACGAGCGCCTCCAGGACACCGTCAGAGACGCCACTGGCGTTCCCGCGCTCCAGCCGCTTGTAGTACTCGACGCTGACGCCGGCCAGCGACGCGACCTCCTCGCGGCGCAGACCCTTCACGCGGCGCGGCCCGTACGACGGCAGTCCGACCTGCTCCGGCGTGACCTTCTCCCGGCGCGAGGTGAGGAACTCGGCAATGTCCTTGGCGGGGTCCACGTGATCCAACGTACTCCTTACCCGGACGACGCAAAGGTGCCCTGTCAGTACCCCTCTCGCAGGGCCTCTCAGCAAGGCGCGATCGGGGGCACAGTGAATGTCATGCGTGCCGCGATCTTCAACGAGCCCCGCTCGATCACTCCCGGCGACCGGCCCGATCCGTCGCTCGCCGAGCCTACGGACGCCATCGTCCGCGTGGTGCTGGCCTGCGTCTGCGGGTCGGACCTCTGGTACTACCGGGGCGACTCCCCGTTCCATCCCGGACCCATCGGCCACGAGTTCATCGGTGTCGTCGAAGACACCGGCTCGATGGTTTCCAGCGTCAACAAGGGCGATCTGGCCATCGCGCCGTTCGCCTTCAGCGATGGGACGTGTCCCAACTGCCAGCACGGGATCACCACCGCCTGCATGAACGGCGGCTTCTTCCCCCAGAACGGCGACGGCGGCCAGGGCGAAGCCGTCCGCGTCCCGCTTGCCGACAGCACCCTGGTCACCGTGCCGGGCTCCGGCCACTCCGACGAGATGATGCGCTCGCTGCTCACCCTGTCGGACGTCTTCGCCACCGGCCATCACGCCGCCGTGTGCGCCAACGTCGAAGCCGGCCAGACGGTCGCCGTGGTCGGCGGCGGCGCCGTCGGCCTCTCCGGCGTGCTCGCCGCCAAACGCCTCGGCGCTGAGCGGATCATCGCGCTCTCGCGACACGCCGACCGCCAGGCGCTCGCCCAGCAGTTCGGCGCCACGGACATCGTCGCCGAGCGCGGCGAGGAGGCCGTCGAGATGATCAAGGAGATGACCGGCGGTGTCTGCGCCGACGCCACCCTGGAGTGCGTCGGCACCGGCCAGTCAATGGAGACCGCGATCGCCATCGCCCGAGCCGGCTCCATGGTCGGCTTCGTCGGCGTCCCGCATGGCGTGGAACTGCCGATCGGGCAGATGTTCTACCGGACGGTGGGTGTTAGGGGCGGCGGCGCGCCGGTGCGCGTGTACCTGCCCGAACTGCTCGACGACGTCCTGTCCGAGAGCATCAACCCGGGCCTGGTGCTCGACTACGAGACCGACCTCGAGGGCATCGCTGAGGCGTACGCCGCGATGGACGAGCGCCGCGCCATCAAGTCGCTCGTGCGCGTGGGGAGCCTGTGATGCCCTCCTGGACCGACGACGAACTGCGGCGCATCGACGGCGCCGACGAACTGAACATGGCGGCGGTGCGCGGCAACGGCGAGCTGCGTCGCGCGACCCCGATCTGGGTGGTGCACGTCGGCGACGACGTCTACGTGCGCGCCGCCTATGGCTCGGGCAGCGGCTGGTACGGCGTCGCCCGCGCAAGCCACCACGCGCACATCCGCGTCGGCGGCGTCGAACGTGATGTCACCGTCGAAGACGTCGACGGCTCGGTGCTGGACTCCGTGGACGTCGCCTACCGCTCCAAGTACGGCGGTCGCTACGCGAGCATCGTCGACACGCTCGTCGAGCCGCAGCACCGCGTCAACACCGTCCGCATCGTGCCGCAGGAGACCGTCTGATGGCCGGCGTCCGCGAGCTGCGCAAGGGGGCGATCCTGGCGATCGTCCTGGCCAGCTACACGATGATCGTGCTGGACATCTCGATCGTCATCACCGCGCTGCCGAAGATCCACCGCAGCCTGGACTTCTCACCGGTCGCGCTGTCCTGGGTGCAGAACGCGTACTTGCTGGCCTTCGGCGGCCTGCTGCTGCTCGGCGCCCGCGCCGGCGACCTTCTCGGCCGCCGCAAGGTCTTCATCATCGGGCTCGGCTTCTTCACCCTGGCATCAGTGGCCGTCGGCAGCGCGCAGTCGGAGACGTGGCTGATCGCGGCGCGCGCCGTGCAGGGCGCAGGCGCTGCGATCCTCGCGCCCTCGACGCTCGCGTTGCTGCAGACCTCGTTCGACGAGGGCCCGGAGCGCACCCGCGCGGTGGCCTACTACGCGGCCGTCGCCGGCGTCGCCTCGACCGTCGGCCTGGTCGTCGGCGGCATGTTCGCCGGCTGGCTGTCGTGGCGCGTCGGGTTCTTCATCAACCTCCCGATCGGCATCGCGATGATGCTCGCGGCGCCCCGTGTTCTGCCCGAGACGCAGCCGCGCCGGGGCCAGAGCGACGCCGCCGGCGCGATCACCTCCACGCTCGGCATGACGTTGCTGGTCTTCGGGATCGTGCACTCCGCCGACGCGGGCTGGGGCGACCCGGTGACGTTCGCGGCCATCGCGCTTGGCGCGATCCTGCTCGGGCTGTTCGTGGTCAACGAGCGGCGCGCGCCGCAGCCGATCATGCCGTTGCGGCTGTTCTCCAGCCGCGAGCGGACCGGCGCGTACGCCGCCCGTCTGCTGTTCCTCGGCGCCATGGCTCCGTTCTGGTTCTTCACGACGCAGTGGCTGCAGAGCGTCGCCGGCTACAGCGCCGTCGCCGCCGGCCTGGCGTTCCTGCCGGTCACGCTGCCGAACTTCGCCGCCGCCCTGGCGATCCCGCGCCTGACGCAGCGCTACGGCAACCCCACCGTGTTGGTCGGCGGCCTGCTGATCTCCCTCATCGGCATGGTCTGGCTGAGCCGCCTCGGGCCCGACACGCCCTACTGGACCGGCATCGCGCTGCCGATGGCGCTCATCGGCATCGGGCAGGGCGGATCGCTCGGCCCGCTGACTGCCGGTGGCTTGGCCGGCGTGTCGTCTGAGGATGCCGGCGCCGCTGGCGGCGTCACGAACGTCGCGCACCAGATCGGCGGCTCGCTCGGGCTGGCCGTGCTGGTGGTGGTCTTTGCCGCCGCAGACGCTGGCGGCGCGCTGAGCGGCGGCGCGCTGCTCGCGCACCGCATCGCCGCCGCGCTCACCGCCGGCGCGGTCCTGCTGGCTCTGGCACTGATCGTCTCGCTGGCGGTCCGCCCGCGCCGCGCGGCCACTACCGACTCGGCCAACGCTCCCGTGCCGGCGGCAACAACCGGCGTCGCGGCTTCGGAGTCCCTCGCCGGACGCTGAATCGGCGCGTCAAGGGGGATGGCAATCGTCCGCTGAGCACCCTGCCGCTCGGCGGGGCGGAAGCGCACAGTAGAGCCAAACCCGGCCGCGAGCACCGCTGAGCACCCAAACATCCCCGCTGAGCACCCCGGCCGGAATCCCAGCGTTCATGCGGCGTCTCGAATTCTGAGAGCTCTGAGCCGGACCGGGTCTGACGGAGTCCGTGATCGTTGCTTTAGATGATTATAGTAGTGAGGGTGCTTGGCTAGGGAAGTGTGGTGCGTGTAGGGCTTCGAACTCGGCGGGTGGGAGGTCGC
>Ga0153956_1000562_pt1 | contig 40399 bp, 43 predicted proteins | sample TSFL040MetaG_FD_104704 | JGI IMG/M metagenome (GOLD analysis project Ga0153956, IMG submission 104704) | Attine ant fungus gardens microbial communities from Florida, USA - TSFL040 MetaG | ecosystem: Host-associated > Fungi > Mycelium > Unclassified | place: USA: Florida, Wekiwa Springs... | reverse complement strand
GGGCCGAGCAGCGACAGGTCGGCCTCGCCGAGGCGGTCGCTGGCGGTCCAGAGCTGGTGCCAGTAGGGATAGAGCACCGGCGGAAGGCTGACGTCGTCGAGCCGCTTGCGATCTTCCGCCGACAGCACGAGGCCGGCGGCGGACAAGATTGTCCTTGAACTGCGCTTCCGTCCGGCCGCCGATGATGACCGAGGTCACGCCCTTGCGGCCGATCAGCCAGGAAAGCGCCACCTGCGCCGGCGAAACGCCGCGGCTTTCGGCAATCGCCACCAGCGTATCCACGATGTTCCAGAGGCGGTCTTCGTCGCGGATCGGTGGCTCGCTCCAGCCGGCAAGCTGGCGCGTACCTTCCGGCGTCGCCTGGTTGCGCTGATGCTTGCCGGAGAGCAGCCCGCCGGCAAGCGGGCTCCAGACCAGCACGCCGAGACCCTGGTCGATGGAGATCGGCAGCAGCTCGTATTCGGCCTCGCGCGCCTCCAGCGTATAGTGGATCTGCTGGCTGACGAAGCGCTGGTGGTTTTTCGCCTCGCTGATGCCGAGCGCCTTCATGACGTGCCAGCCGGAATAGTTCGAGCAGCCGACATAGCGCACCTTGCCCTGTTTTATCAGCGTGTCGAGCGCCTCCAGCGTTTCCTCGAGCGGCGTCTGGCCGTCCCACTGGTGCACCTGGTAGAGGTCGATGACGTCGGTCCTGAGCCGCTTCAGGCTCGCCTCGCATTCGCGGATGAGGTGATAGCGCGACAGGCCGCGGTCGTTCGGGCCGTCGCCCATCGGAAAGCGCGCCTTGGTCGCCAGCAGCACGCCGCCCTTGCGCTTGCCGCCGAGCACCTCGCCGATGATTTCCTCCGACGTTCCCTTCGAATAGACGTTGGCGGTGTCGATCAGGTTGACGCCGGCGTCGAGGCACATGTCGACATAGCGGCGGGCGTCGTCGACGCCGACATTGCCGACCTTGGAAAACGCTTCCTTTCCGCCGATGGTCATCGTGCCCATGGTGATAACGGAAATTTTCAGACCCGAGCGGCCGAGCAGACGGTGTTCCATGATTGTCCTCCTGACGATGTTTCGCGCCAGCAGATATTGGCGGGTCCCCGAGGTCAAGGCCGAATGCGTGGTGCTCGCCCCGCGAGGCCGACAAGACGGTTGTCCCGCTCGCGTGCCTGTGCTTGATTTGCCTCTCACGAAAGCGGATCGATCCATGTCCCTGCGTCTTGCGACCTTCAATGTCGAAAATCTCCTGACCCGCTTCGATTTCACCGGATTTCGCAACCAATTGCGGCAGGACCGGGTGCTGCGGCTGTTCGAGGTGCGCAGCGAAAACGTCTTTCAGCAGTTGGAGCAGGCGCGGGTGATCGCGGCCACCGACGACACACGGCAGATGACGGCGCTGGCGATCGCGGACACGGACGCCGATATCATCTGCCTGCAGGAGGTCGACAATCTCTCGGCGCTGGAGGCTTTCGAATACGGCTATCTCTACCGCATGGCCGGCAACGGCTACCGCCAGAAATTCCTGATCGAGGGCAATGACGGCCGCGGCATCGATGTCGCCGTGATGATGCGCGAGGAGACGCGGGACGGCCAGCGCATCGAGGTTCGCGACGTCAAGAGCCACGCCATGGCGACCTATCGCGATTTCGGCCTGTTCACCGAGGAGCTTGCGGCGCTGGGGCATCATCTCGACGACAAGATCTTCAAGCGCGATTGCCTGGAGATCGATGTTTCGGTCGGCGGCGTGCCGCTGACGCTCTATGTCGTGCACCTGAAATCGATGGGCGGCGGGCGCGAGGGGGTGGACGGCCGCCATGCGACCATGCCGATCCGCCGCGCGGAAACGCTCGCCGTGCGCCGCATCATCGAGGACCGTTTCGGTGCCGGCCACACACATACGAAGCGCTTCGCCATCTGCGGCGACATGAACGATTATCAGGAGCGGATCGACGTCATCGGCTCGCGCCGCGCCGGCTATCGCTTCGAGCCGCAGGCGGAGGCGGTGAGCGCCCTCGACGTCTTCTCCGAGGGCGGCTTTGCCGAGAATGTCGTGAAGCGGCTCGACCCGATGCACCGCTGGACGCTCTATCATGCCCGCGGGCCGCAGGAGCAATGGCTCTGTCAGCTCGACTATATCTGGCTTTCGCCGGCGCTGGCGCAGGCGAATATCACGCGAAAGCCGGAAATCATCCGCGGCGGGCAACCCTACCGCACCGTCTTTCCACCCGGCCAGGAGGTCGAGCGCTATCCGCGCGTCGGCTGGGACCGGCCGAAGGCCTCCGACCATTGCCCCGTCGTCATGCCCCTGGATCTCCTATGACCGTGACCCTTTCCGAAGACACCGCCGGCTGGCCGCCGGAAGGCCGCCTCTTTCCGATCCGCCGGTTCGACCTGCGCATCCTGCCCGGCGACCACCCCGTCCTCGGGCAGGCCGAGGCGATCGCCGAAAACTGGGCGCGGGAGACGGCGGCCAATCCGGCGCTCTTCGACGGCCGCCTGATGTTCTTCGATCGCATGGCCGTCAGCTCCGAGGGCGTTTTCGCGGAAGGCTATTCCACGCCGTTTTCCGCCTTCATGTGGTGGCGGCGGGAGCCGCGCACCGAAGGCTTTCACATTTTCGCCTATCCGGTGCTTGCGACCTCGGACGGGGCGCTGGTGGCGATCCGGATGGGGCCGAAGACGGCCAATGCCGGCCAGGTCTATTTCGCCGCCGGCTCGCTTGAGGACGTCGACGTGATCGACGGGCGCTGCGACGTGGAGAAGAACATGCGCCGCGAGGTGCTGGAGGAGACGGGCATCGACCTTGACGAGGCCGAGGGCGGGGAGGGGTACCACGCCGTGCACATCCGGCGGCGGGTGACGCTGGTGAAGCTCTTCCGGTTCCGCGAGACGGCGGACGCGCTGATCGCGCGGATCGAGGCGCATATCCGTGTCGCCGAGGAGGAGGAGATTGCCGGGGCGGTCGCAATCCGCTCGGCCGATCCGACGGCCCATCCCTATAACGCGGCCATGCTGCCGATCATCGAATGGTATTTTTCAAGAGCGGAAGAGTAGAGCGCTTGCGTCTTGCGCGAACCGGCTGTGTCGGGCAGGTTGCGAGCTAGAACGCTTGAGGGGAGGTTGGTTTGGCTCGCAGCTACGGCGTCTATGACGTCTTTACCGATCAGAGGCTCGCCGGCAATCCGGTGGCCGTCGTCTTCGACGGCGACGGGCTCAGCGACGAGGCGATGCAGGCGATCACGCGCGAGATGAACCTGTCGGAGACGGTGTTCGTCTGCAAGCCGTCCAATCCGGCGCATAGTGCCGCGCTTCGCATCTTCACGCCGCAGCGCGAACTGCCGTTTGCCGGCCATCCGACGGTGGGGGCGGCCATCGCGCTTGCCGAGCGGGCGCATGCCCGGCATGGCGGCGATCTCGATCTCGATCTCGTCTCCGTTCTCGACGAGCGGGTCGGCCCGGTCCGCTGCGCGGTGCGGCTGCGCCAGCATCAGGCGAGCTTTGCCGAATTCGACCTGCCGAGGAAATCGCAGCAGGTGGCGCTGCCGCTCGACAAGCTCGGCATCGCCAGCGCCCTCGGCCTGAAGGTCAACCAGATCGGCTTCGAGAATCACGTCCCCTCCGTCTGGAGCGCCGGCGTGGCCTTCCTGCTGGTGCCGGTGCATGATGTGGGCGCGGCCGAGCGGGTGGAGTTCGATCCGCAGCTTTGGGACAAGACGGCGCCCTTCGTCGACGGCGGGCTGGTGTCGGCCTACATTTATTGCCGGCGCGCCGTGAACCACACCGCCAAGTTCCACGCCCGCAAATTCGCAGCCGGACCCGGCATCGTCGAAGACCCCGCGACCGGCTCGGCGGTGGCGGCCCTTTCCGGCGCCATCCACCGCTTCGACCGCCTGCCCGACGGGCATCACCCAATCATCGTAGAGCAGGGCCTGGAGATGGGCCGCCCCTCCTTCATCCACCTCCATATCGACGTCGACGGCGGCGAGATTTCCAATGCGCGAATAGGCGGGCAGGCGGTGCGTCTTGCAAGCGGAACGCTCGACCTTTGATTTTTCAGCATTTTTTTCCTGTCGCCCAATTTTTTTGACAATTTCGCAAAGAAAATTCGCCAAGCCGCTGGACAATGAAACCGAAGCTATTTATATGCCCGGTCACGCCGCCAGCAAGCGGTGACGGGTGATTAGCTCAGTTGGTAGAGCAGCTGACTCTTAATCAGCGGGTCGTAGGTTCGAGCCCTACATCACCCACCATTTTTCTCTAATGAGATCAATGGTTTAAGTTGATTTCTTCTGTCAGAAGCTAAAACACTGACACTTCGCTAGATCACCATTAGATCACGCGCGATAAGTAGCTGTTTTTTCGTTCTATTTTTGTTCGCGGTCCACATATTTGTGGATAACCGCATTTCGGCTCGGCAGTCCAGTGCTGAACCTAGTCCCCTCTCTGTTCAAAACTGAGAAACGATTCGGCATTCCCTTGCTCGCGCTCACGGATTTTTCGGTTGCTGTGAGTAAGCAGGTGCGGCTAGAGACGATCGCACTCCATTTACCTCTCCGGAAGATTTGGGGCTCCCAAAGGATTCTGGTCCGTATAGCGTCAGGCCTCCTGATCAACAGGAGTGCTGCACATGACGATCTTCACATCTCGCGATCCCGCAGGCCGCGCCGCCGGCGAACTCGCACTGCTCACCGCCGGCATCGTTGGCAGCATGGCTGACGCACACGCCGCAGGTCTCCAGGCTGCGGAAGAGCGCCAGGAGCGTCGCGCCGCATATCTCTACGCATGTGAACTGGCAGAAGCACGCGGCCGCGCCGACGAACTCGGAGGAATCGCCATCCGAGCCGTTCGTCACGTCGCATCGCTTGAGGCTGAGGTTCGTCGCCTGCGTGTCGCTCTCGAGCAGCGCCAGGCTCACATCAATCGCCTGCGGGACGCCGCATGAGCATCATCCCGGATCTCTCTGACGAAGGCATGGTTCGCCAGTTCGGAGACGTGCTGTTCGAAATCCCGGAACTTTGGGAGGCGCTGCGAATGTTTGAACTGCAGAACCGCCCGGCAGGGAAACCGGGTGGCTTTAAAATGAGTGGCAGCGGGCTGTCAGTGCAGCGTGGCGGCGATATGCTTCGGGTCAAGGTTGGGGACCCCGGGAGCATGGAATAGCTCTTTCTGGGCTTGCCGGAACAAAGCCGCGATCTGCCGCCGTTTCATTTCCTCGATCTCTTCCTCGGTCTGGGGCCTCGGGATCTCGATCGTTTCCAATTCCTGCTGTCTCGGATAGCGCGGTAGCACCCGCAGCGCCTCAAGGCTTCGTGCGCAGCCACTCGACGTCGACATCGCCAGCTTGCCGAGATCCTCGTCCGACAACCGCAGCAACCAGTCTTGTTGGGTAATATCGAGCGCGGACAGATCCATCGTTGCCCGACAGTCAGCATTAGCCTTGGCGTAGGCGTGGACGACCTCCGCAGGAGGCATCTCTCGGGCGATCGTGTCCACGGCGGCTTCCTGCTCCTGCGCCAGCTTGGCTGCGTCGCAGACGTCTTCCTTCGTCAGGTTCTGGAATCCATCCGTCGATGGCGGGTTGAGTATTCCGAGCCAGCGCAGGATCGGAGTGAACACGGCTGCCAGCAGTGCGAGCGCGGTGTTCAGCCACTCCAGTGGATTCAGCAGCGACATCCATGATTTCTTCTTTTGCATGACGACCTCCTTGTCTTGTGAGACTAGGATCACGCCGGCGGACGAAGGCGACAAATGGCCGAGGAGTTCACGGAAAAATCCGTTGGTGGGCATTCGGGAAAGCCGACCACGTAACCTGATGATGGCCTGTCGCCGACAGCGTGGCAGCCTATGGCCGCAGAGAAATGAAAGGCCCCGGAATTCGGGGCCTTCAGGTTTCATCGATCTGATCGTCGCTGCGCGCAGCCTGCTCGCCATCCGGATCGCCGTTATCGTCACGGTCTTCCCTGGCGCGCTCCGCACGGCGCTCGGCCTCTGCGATGCGCGCCGCCAGGTTCTTGAAGTGCGGATTGCGCGTCAATGGACGCTCCCCGTCGTGAACTTCGAGAGAAACTGGTCGACGCCGATCACGAGAAACGCGGCGATCCAGTCATCCGATTTCATCACCTCTTCGACGCTGCGCAGCGTCCAGGTGCCCTCGAACGGGACCCAGAGCGCGTCGGCAGGACAGTGCGAACGGGCATGGCGGCGTTCAGCCAACTCGAAGTGAGCGACGAACTCGTTATCCAGCTTCGCCGTCCAGATGTACGCGCCGAGTTCGTCATAGTCCTCGTCGACCTCGGCCGATGAGCGCGTGGAGAGGTACCAGATCGCGCGGGCATGGAGAGATGCCATGACATCCTCCAGTTCGGCGACGGTCGTGAAGGTCTGGTCGACGTCGATCAGGGGCATGGGGAGACGATGGCTCATGCAGCTACTCCTGTTGTTTCGCCGCGGTTTTCGGCAGACATGATCAGCGACCGCAGGACGCCCGGGGAGCGGAAGCAGGCCTGCCACTGATCCTCGATCAAGCAGAAGCCGATCTGCTGGAGGGTCGGTTCGTCGATCGGGATGCCGTCCATGTCGTGTCCGTCATCAAACGGCACAAGGAGGGCATCCGATGGCACGACACTCGACCAGTCGGTACGCGTGCGATCTGCGAACGCGAGCTTGCCTTCGGCCTTCCCGTCAATGATCTCGACCCAGATGGCGAGAGTCGGATGCGCAGGCGCGGCCTCGGAGAATGCCTGGTGCAGCACCATCATCTCGCGACCGAGCAGGCCGATGTCGGTCGCAAGAGCATCGCCCAGTGCGGATACGGCTGCCGCCGAGTAGCCGGGAGCCATGGTTGCGTAGAGGTCGTCGAGGAGGCGGAAGTCGTCGTGAACCGCGCTCATGCCGACACCTCGGTCTTGATGTTCAGGAAGCGCTGATCACGCGGGAACAGGACGTTCTTCATGAACTGAGCGAAGGCGTCATCGCTGACGCGCTCCAGGCGGATCTGCGCGGTGGTGGTGTCGACTGCGACGTAGAAGCGCTCGCTGTCGAGCATAACGAAGTCGGAGAGGTACAAGGCACGTTTCCTTTCTGCTGCCGTTGAGTACGAACCAAGGGAACCGGACCTCGTCGGTCTCGTCAACACATAATGACAAGGAAACGCGCGTGAATAAGCGTTATTTCGCAGTGGCTTGCGATGTGTTGCTGTTTCGACATCACGGTCTATTCCGTGACATCTATAGATCATTGTAAACGGATTTTGCCGTTATCCAGGTGACGAGATCGCCCCCGGATTTGAAATGCCGCTGCCGTCCAGCTTGCCGCCATCGGCGTCGCAGTCTTGCTCGGTGTGCAGAGCTAAGTCTTCGATGGCGCGGAATTCGCATCTCTATTTCGACGGCGGCGCGCAGGACGGTGCGGTGATCGGCGGCTATGAGCCATAGAAACAGCGGCTCGGGAAGGGAAAGACCAGCGAGACGTCCTCACGGGCTAGGGACGCCAGATAGGAGAATGCGCTAACGCATTAATTGGCTCTGCCCGTCAGGGTCAGCCTGAGGTCGCCTCCTTGCGAGGCGTGACTACGGCATCGGCCCGATTTTCGGGCCAATGCATAGATTCGAAGAATTGCTGCTTCGTTCGTTCAAAAGGATGCAGGAAGAGCTTTACGAGAACGACGATCCGAGCACCCGATCCTCGAAGCTCCGAGGATCAGCGGTTTTCGTAAGGATCTCATCCATGATGCGGCCGCTGTTCATGACGCATACACGGTCGCAACGGTGTAGTTCCGCAGTTTCCGTCGAATACCAGAGGACGGCAGTACCAGATCGCGCCTGCGCTTTCACCAGCGAAAAGATTTCTAACTTCGTCTGCTCGTCGACGCCGCGTGTCGGGTCGTCCAACAAAAGGACATCGGGAATCTGGGCAAGGGCGCGCCCGACAAGCACCTTCTGTTGTGTTCCGCCACTGAGGGAGACGATCGGGTCGTCGATGGTTCCCTTCACTCTCAAGCGCCGATGCCATTTTAGGACGAGCGCCCTCTCTCGTAATCGGGACACTAGCCCCATTCTCGATAAGGCCGAAAGGCAGGACACGGACAAATTGGATTCGACATTCCAGAGCGGAAATATTCCATCCGTGCGGCGGTCGCCGCTGACGAAGGCTGCCTGCCCCTTGATTGCGAATGAGGGATCGCGCTCGTATCCGCTTGCTTGCGCAAATACGGCCCGCAGAAGGCGTTTCTGCCCCTGTCCCTCCAGGCCACCGATACCGACGATCTCTCCGGCGTTAATCTCAAGTTGGTCGATGGAAAGTCCAGCCGACCGCAGATTGCGGATTGCAATCGAACCGCTCGCTTTGGCCATTCCTTCGGTTTCGACCGAAAGAACGTGGACATCTTCTGCTTTTTCAGTGGATATGCTGGCGCTCGCGTGCTGCATGGCGGCGACCAGATCGGCGCTCGTCGTGCCCTTCATCGGGCGCTCGGATGCTATTTGCCCGTCGACCATGACATAGGCTCGGTCCAGTTCCCCGACCACTTCGTTCAACTTGTGGGTCGAAACCAGAACGCCAAGACCGCGCTGCCGAGCCTCCTTGCGCAACCAGTCGTAGAGGCCTTTGGCGCTGAAGGCATCCAGCGAACTTGTCGGTTCGTCGAGGATCAGGCATGTGGCGGGCTGCTTTTCCGGCCAGAGGCCGGCGAGTGCAATGGCTAGCATCTGCCGCTGCGAAATCGACAGCCGATCGATGCGCTGCCCGGCCGCGATACCGGACTGCGGAAATATCTCCTGCAGCCGCTCCATGATCATTCGCTCGGAGCGCCGGCGCCAGCCTCGCAGCGTGCCGACGGCCTTGGGCGCCGCAAACACTGCCGCCTCCCTGATTTTCAGGTTTCCCGGCAGTTCCAGTTCCTGATAGACCGTGCGGATTCCCATATCCAGGGCAAGCCCCGCATTGTGACGGGAGGTTATATCCTGGCCCCGCACGAAAACGCTGCCGCCGTCGGGATGATACTCCCCGGCGATCGTTCGCATGGTCGTGCTCTTGCCCGCGCCGTTGTGGCCAATCAGTCCGACCAACTCGCCGGGTCTGATTTCGAGCGAGACGTCGGAAAGCGCCTTCGTGCGGCCGAAGGTTTTGGAGATTTTTGAAAGGCGAACGACGGGATGGGGATTGCTCATCGAAAGTCGACCACGATTTTGATGGCGTCGGCGCTTCGGTCGTCGAGTGAAGCCAGCATATCCGCCACGTCTGCGATGCCACCTCGCCGGAACAGGAGGCTGAGGCCGCGATCATCCGCGGGGATGAGGCCGTTGCCGAGCAGGTCGAGTGCCTCCTTGAATTCTGCTCGCGTGTACATATGCGAGCCGGTTACGGTGCGTTCCTGCCGCTGGAGAAGGATGCCGCTGAACATAAGTTCCGGCGAGGCAACGCCGACCAGAACGACCGCTCCTGCGGCGCGAACCGTTTCTAGTGCCGAGCGGGCAGCACCTGCACCACCGACGCAATCGAAGACCGCATCGAATTCTTCGCTGGGAGCGGTCACGTCGGAGCGGAATCCGAACGACCGCGCGATGTCGACCCGGCGCGGGTCCAGGTCGAGAAGGAACACGTCGCGGGCACCCCTGTGCCGCAGGACGAGGGCCAGTAACAGGCCGATGGGGCCTGCGCCCATAACAAGGCAGTTCGTCTCTTCGCAGACAGTCGTACGCCCGGCCGCATGGACGCCTACCGCGAGCGGTTCGGCCAGCACCCGCAACGGAGCCGGTATGCTGTCAGGCACATGAATGAGGTTTTCGATCGGAACGATAACCGCGGTGGCCATGCCGCCCGGTATCTGGCCCCCGATCAAGCGCATGCTGCGGCACAGTCGATGGTCACCGCGCCGGCAGGCCGAACATTCGTCGCATCCAACTTGAGGGAGGAATGCAACCCGATCGCCCACTTTGAAATCCGGCTGGGCGGGATCGATCTCAGACAGCGTGCCGATCACTTCGTGTCCAAAAACGATCGGCGGCTTGATGACAGGATGAGCGCCGCGGTACATCGTCAGATCTGAGCCGCAGATGCCGCAGCTTTCCACCTCGATCGCTGCGTAACCGGAAGCTGCGGGCGGCAGCAGGGTCTCGACGACCTCGATACGCTTTGGTTCGACAATCGTCGCCTGCTGGATGGTCCTGACTTCGCTCATCTCATTTGTCCTTTCTGCTGCACGACTGCCAATACGCCGACGATCACCAACCCTTCGACGATTCGCTGGACGCCGGGGCCGGCCGACGTGACGCTCATCAACGTGCTGAGCATGGTCAAGAGCAGCGCTGCCCACCAGACGCCGACCACGTTGGAACGGCCGCCGCCGATTGCGGTGCCACCGAGAACAACCACCGCAATGGCGCCAAGCTGATACTGTCCGGCCATGTCAAGCGACGGCCCGTTTGAATAGGCGGCGAGCAGAAGCCCGCACAGCGCCGCGGCCAGGCCGCATAGGACATAAGCGACAGCATCGATGCGCCAAACGAAGATTCCCGCCAGGCGTGCAGCCTCTGCCGATTGCCCCGCGGCGATTGCTTGTCGGCCGAAGCGGCTTTGCATCAGGAACACATGAACCAGGACCCCGACCGCGACGACGAAGATCGCAAGGATCGCGATGCCTCCGATCCGCTGGGTGGCAAATGCGGTCAAAATCGGTGAAGGTGCCTTGGCGCCGGATTCCGCGACCAGTTCGACGACGGTGCGCAGGACGAAACCGACGGCAAGCGTGCCGATCAAGGGAGGCACAGAGAGCGCCCGGATCACCGCGAAATTGACGATCCCGACAGTCGCGCCGATTGCAAGCGACGCCATGATGGCGGGAAGTAGCATGGTATCGGCGCCATCCATTATGCGCGATCCGACATAGGCCGAAAGGGTCAAGACGTAAGGGACGGACAGATCGATATTGCCGCGTCCGAGGGTGATGACGAGCAGTTCGCCGAACCCGACCAGAGCCAGAAAGGACGCGACCACGACCCCTTGCGCCAGCGTCCCGACGAGACCTTGGCCCGCCAGTGAGGCGGTCGCGACCCACACCGCGAGTGCTCCGAGAACGGCGGGAAACCAATCGGCCCGCAGCAGTTGCTTGATGAAGGACAGCATGATCAGCCCCACTCCCCTTTATCAGCACGACGCCCCATCCATCCGCCGAGGAGACGAATGCTCAGCGCTGCGATGAGGATCGCTCCTTCCACGGCGCTGGTATAAGCGGCAGAAATATTGAGGAAGGCCATGATCGATGTGATAAGGCCTATGGCGACTGCCGCACAGATGGCGCCCGTCGGGTTGACACGTCCGCCTCGGAACTCGCCGCCGCCGACGATGACGGCCGCCACCGTCGACAGAACGATGGCCGAGGCACCGTTCGGGTCGCCCGATCCAGTGATGCCGGTCAGGACGAATCCGGCCAGCAGCGCGAAGGCCGCCGCGACGCTATAAAGGATCGCCTTGCTTCTGGTTATGGAGATACCGATCCGCTCGGCAGCGTGCGGCGTTTCGGCTGCACCGCGCAGGCGAATGCCAAGCCTCGTGCGGAAAAGCAGGATATGGGACACGACGCCGGCAATCACAAACAGGATGATGGGCAACGGAATGAGCGCCGGCGATGCGTTGACTGCATCGACCAACCAACCCGGCGCTTCACCACCAGGTACCGGCGAGACGATGAGCGCAGCACCGAGCCAGATCGACCCCATGCCGAAGGTTACCACGATCGCCGGAATGCGGCGCCATTCGATCACAATGCCCATCAATACGTACGCGAGCGCGGCGACCGCCAGATAGATGAGGCAAACCACCGGGGCCTGGGTGAGCATGGACGCGACCAGGACGTTGACCAGTCCAACGAACTGGCCGAGCCCGAGATCGATATCGCCCGCGGCCATGATGAAGAGTTGCGCGAGGGTCGCAAGGATGACCGGCATCGTGCCGATCAGGATCAGCGACAGGCCGTCATAGCTCAGAACCGAGGGCTCGATGGCGGCCATCGCTCCGAGAGCCGCCACCAGCATGACCACGGGGATGACTTGGGCGCCGTCGATGCGAGGGCGCCGGATCTCTGCGTTCACGATGGCGCTCCCTACTCGTGCGCCTTCTGAAGCGCCGAGGCGGCATTGCCCCAGTTGATCGAACTGATGAAGCCGCCGTCGACGATGATATCGGTTCCCGTCACGAATTCACCGATGTCGGCGGACAGGAACAGCACGGCCTTGGCGATGTCCGCCGGCAGGCCGAGTCGGCGCAACGGCGTATGATTGATAGTCGCGGCGCGGATTGCCTCCTGGCCGAGCGTATCGCGGTTGATGCCGGTTTCGATGACACCGGGCGAGATCGAGTTGATCCGGATCCCCATCGGCGCCAGTTCCGAAGCGAGCTGCCGGGTGATGGCCAGTACGCCGCCCTTCGCCGCGGTATATGCCGGATAGGCGTAGCCGATATGGGCCGTCGCCGAAGCGATCTGGATGATGCGGCCACTGCCCGACCTGGCCTTGGCCAACAGTGGAACAGTCGCCTTCAGCACGTTAAAATAGCCGGTGATATTGACGTCGAGGACCCGCTGCCATTCGTCGTGGCTGGTTTCCAGCAACGTCTTGCGCACAATGATGCCGGCCGCGTTCAAAACAATGTCGAGCGGCTCTGTGCCGACGGCTCGTTGCACGTCCGCCGGCACTGTGACGTCCGCCTCCACGGCTTCCGCCGAACCGCCTTCCCGGAGGATTTGAGCGACGGTCTCATTGCTTGCGGCGAGTTGCCGGTCGAGCACGAGGACATGGGCGCCGGCAGTGGCCAGAAGCTCTGCCGAACCGCGGCCAATGCCTGATCCGCCTCCTGTCACGAGGGCACGCCGTCCCTGTAGATTGATAAGCTCGCTCGCACGCTGAGAAACCATCGTCAAATCCTCCTTATTGAGATTGCTTTATGCTCAGAACTGGAATTCGCCGGGTTTTGCCTTGACGCTTTCCGGGACCGTTCCGGCCGCATTGCTCTTCAGAAGAGCTTCGCCGTCGGCCATGGTCAGGTTGGTGCTCGCCACGCCGTCGGCCGGCGTCGCCTCGATCCAGGCGTCGAGTGTATCCTTCGTCACGGCAAGAAGCGGGAAGCGGATCTGCTTGCCGACCTTTTCGCCCTTGAGGATCGCGACCGTCGCCCAGACGCCGGCAGAGCCGATGCCCGGCATAGACATGGTCGAGACGGCCACGTAATTCGGATCCTTCTTCAAGGCGTCTGCCCAGATCCTCAATTCGTTTCCGCGGTTGCCGAAACCGAGAAACGGCAGGGGACGGCCGGCCGCTTCGAAAGCACGGGCAGTGCCTGCGCCGTCGCCGCCTTGACCTATGACCGCGTCCACCTTCGGCAGGCTGGGCAGCAAGGCGCTGACCTTCTGCTGGGCGACCGTGTCGGTCCAGTCGGCGTAGACGGTGCCAACGATCTTCATATCGGGATGGTCTTTGAATCCGGCTTTCATGCCATCCGCCATCTGCTGGTCGGGGATCGTGCCGGCGGTGCCGCGCACTTCAAGGACGTTGCCCTTGCCATTCAGCGCCTTGGCGAAAGCGAGCGCCTGTTCCTTGGTGGCCGCCTCGAAGGTTTCGTAGACGTTGTAGGCGCAATCTGCCGTAACCGTCTGATCGACCGCGACGACCACGATGCCGCGGGCACATGCCTGCTTGATCGCGCCGTTCAGCGCCGTGCCGGAAGTGGCGTCGACAATGATAGCGTCATAGCCCTTGACGGTCAGCGCCCGGATCTGGTTGGCCTGCTCGGTCGGATCGCCATTGGCGTTGACCGAGGTGAAATCGCCGATCAGCCCTTCCTTCTTGGCCTCGGCCACCGCGGCCTCGATACTTTTGATATATCCCTGATGCCAGCTATTTCCGATGGTCGCGTTTGCGAATGCGACCTTGAACGGCGCCTTTTTCTCGGCAGCCTGTGCCGGAATTGCCGTGCCGACCATAGCCAGAGCCATCAGCGACGCAGTTGCGCCACAAATCAATGCGTTCCTCATTATACTCCTCCCAATTCGCCAAATCGGCGAGATATCGCCCGGCGAGATACCGGGCGAATTCGATCATTTTGGTAGTCGTTGGCGGTCCTGGTCCCTCTGCTCCATGAGGACCGCCTGCATATCCTTTTCCTGCCAAAGCAGGGTACGGTGACGAGTGGAGGCGGGCTGATCGAGCCGATCCATTGCCCGCTTCATCACCGTTTTCAGCCCGCTATGGTCGAGCGCGTAGTACCGATACATATGCGTCGGAGGACCAATGATCGCGAAATCGGTCAGGCCATGTTTGAACACGGGCACCGAGATACCCGCTTCCAGTAGCGCCGTTTGCACGGATGCGCCGATGCCGCTTTCGATGAGATGATCCTCGGGAACCAGAATGGCGCGGTGTTTGGCCGCCAGAGCAGCTACTTCGTCCACTGGGAAGGGGCGTAGTGTATGCAGGTCCGCGACAGTGACGGACACCCCCTCCTGCGCCAGTGCCTTTGCGGCATCCCGAGCCGCATGCACGACGATGCCGCTCGTCAGGACGAGCAGATCCTTCCCTTCATGTACAATCGCAGGTTTGCCAAACGTGATCTCGGAAGGGTCCCTGTAGATCGACGGACCATCGGCGCCACGGCCGAGACGGAAATAGACCGGACCGGGCAAATCATGCGTATCGCGGATGAGTGCTTCGGCCGCAACCAGGTCGGCCGGTGCGCACACCGTAAGATTCGGGATCGTCTTCAGCGCGCCGATGTCCTCGATCGCGTGATGGGACGATGCGAAATAGCCCATCGAGATGCCGCAATGCGTTCCAACCGTGCGGACGGGGAGGTTGGTATAGGCGTGGTCGTTGCGGATCACGTCGAGGCACTGCATGCTGGCGAAGGCGGAGAACGTCGTGACGTAGGGGATATAACCCGTCTCGGCGAGACCAGCGGCAAGCCCGAGCATGTTGCGCTCGCTGATGCCGGCCTGAATGAAGCGCTTGGGATGGCGCTCCATAAATTCGGCGACGAAGGTCGACCAGGCCAGGTCGGCGGTGGCGACGACGACCCGCGGATCGGTGTCGGCACGGTTGCTTAGGATCGTGCCCAGCGTGTGACGGGCGATGCCGCCACGCCCCTCGTGGTCATATGAAAGCGGATCACGAAGATCCGTCGGTTGACGTACCAGATTTGTCATCTTCAGATCCTGCTTTGCGTCCTACGAATGCTTTCGAGCGCACGCTCGACATCCACACCTCCAAGGAAGCCGATATGCCATTCGGCCATACCTTCGATAAATTCGACACCTTTGCCCGACACCGTGTCGGCGAGGATGACCGTGGGCGGGCCGTCGGCAGCACGGCGCTTTTCGAAGCCCGCATAGGCTTTCGTCAGTGCGGTAATCGAGTGACCGTCGAGGCGCTCGACGTGCCAGCCGAAGGACGCCCACTTGGCGTCGAGCGGCTCGAAGGACAGGACGTCGCTTGTGGTGCCATCGACGCAAACCTTGTTGACGTCGACGATGGCCAGAAGGTTTGAGAGCCGGTTGGCGCTCGCAAAGGCGGCAGCCTCCCAGATCTGACCCTCGTTCAATTCGCCGTCGCCAAGAATGGCGATGGCGCGGCGACCGCTGCCGTCGAACAGGCCGGCTTGCGCCATTCCAGCGGCAACCGAAAGGCCGTGCCCGAGGGCACCGGCGGAGAAGTCGCATCCCGGCACCTTGCGCATGTCCGGATGGTCGCCAAACGGGCTTCCCAGCCGCGTGAACGTGTCGAGATCCTCGATCGGGAAAAACCCGAGGTCGGCGAGGATCGGGTAGAGCGCCGAGCAGGCGTGACCCTTGCTAAGCACCAGCCGATCGCGCTCCCGCCACTTGGGCTGGGATACGTCGAGCCGCATGAAATCGTGGTAAAGCGTCACCAACATTTCGACGCACGAAAAACTTGGCCCATAGTGACCGCTGCCGCAGATCGCGGCTTCGCGCATGATGGCTTCGCGCACTGCAATGCAGCGGTCGGCGAGATCGTTGACGCGGTTGTTTTGCGTGGGATGCATTCCCGGCACTGCCTCCTCCCAGAAATTCGTTGCCTATAGTCGATAGGGGCTTTACCGCCCGCTCACGCATTGCTATCCTGAATACGTATACAGAATACGTATTCTCGAGGGCTGGCGATGTCAACCGAAAAATCCGCACCATTTGTTTCGACCCGTGCACCGACCAGCATCGACGTGGCTCGGCGGGCCGGCGTTTCCCAGGCTTCCGTCTCCCGCTACCTCAACGGCAGGCCGCTTTCTCCGGATATGGTCGAGGCGATCAAGGCAGCGATTGCGGAGTTGGGTTACCGACCCAATCAGAGTGCGAGAAGCCTCGTTACGGCGCGGAGCAATGTCATCGCTGTCGTGATTGGGGATATGCTGAACGGCTACTACGCCGAGCTGATTTCGACGATAAATCAGGAGCTTTCCAAAAGCGGCCTGAAGTCGCTCATCGTAGAAGGCCGTACCGGGCTGGGCAGCAGTCCGGGTGAAATTCTCTCCGAAGTCGATGTCGATGGGGTGATCGTCGCCACGTCGCTGATGCTGGCTCAGCAGGAAGAACTCATTCTCGCAAGCGGCAAGCCAATCGTGTTCTTTAACAGGCCGAGCATCCGATCCTGCGATACGGTCCATACGCAGAACGAGCTTGGCGGGGAACTTGCTGGAGAACTGCTGGTCCGGCTTGGTCACCGCCGCATCGCCGTGATAAGCGGCCCGGAAGGCGCCGACGCTATCGTCGCCAGGCATCTCGGCTTTACCGAAGCCTTGAGGAAAGCCGGCGCGACCGACGCGCTTAAAGCCGTCGTCACGCCGGGCTTCGACTACGACCGCGGCTATGCGGCGGCAATCGAACTTCTCAAGAACCGCGCTGACAGGCCGACGGCTTTGTTTTGTCATAACGATCAATTGGCGCTGGCGGCGCTTAACGCGGCCCGCGCTTTGTCGATTGCCGTGCCCGGCGAACTGTCGGTCGTCGGTTTCGACGATGTTTCCATGGCGTCGTGGGAGACGCTTTCGCTGACAACGATGCGGCAGCCGATCCGGGAAATGGCGACAACCGCTGTTGATCTGGTGGTCAAACGTATCCGCGAACCGGAGCGAGCCGTGGAGACCGTAATTTTGCCCTGCACCCTCGTCGAACGTGGATCGACAGGCCCCGCAGCGGATGTTTCCAAGAGGAGGACGACACATGCGACTGCCGAAATACCGCGAACTGCCGGTTGACCCGTCGATGCCGCCAGGCTCTGCCTGGGGCCTTTGGGGAAAGGACGATGAACTCGGCACACTCAACCTGTTGGGCCCGGAACAGGTGCGTCGCGGCATGGCCACCGTCAGGAATGCAGAGGTCTTTCCGCTGAACTGGAAGCTGGAGGAGCCGAATCCGCCATTTTACGGCCGCTGCGCGCTGGCGCATCACCCGTTCCCCAACGAGGTGGGATTCGACGACAGTTATGACAGCTTCTATCCACAGGCCTCGACCCAATGGGATGCGCTTTGCCATGTGGAAAACCCCAAATACGGCTTCTACAACGGCCGAAAGCGCGAGGAATTCACCGCCGAAGGCGGTGGCCGCAACGGCATGCAGAATTATGCCCGCAAGGGCATTGTCGGCCGCGGCGTACTACTCGACGTTGCCGCCTATCTTGCAAGCCAGGGAAGGCCGGTCGACGGCGGCAAACGCCAGGACTTCACGGTCGACGATTTGGAGAACACTCGGAAAGCCGCCGGAATAACTTACGAGACCGGCGATATCCTGATCATCCGGACAGGGTGGATGGACTGGTATCAGAAGGCGGACCTCGAAACGAAACAGGAATTGGCGAACGATTCGATCCATCTGCTGCAATCGCCGGGCTTGTCGGGCGGCGAGGACATGGCGGAATATCTATGGGACAGCCACGTGGCGGCGACCGCATCCGACTGCCCTGCGGTCGAAGCCTGGCCGCACAAGCTGGAGATCGACCACTATCTGCACTTCCGGCTGATCCCGCTGCTCGGCATGGCGCTGGGCGAGATGTGGTATTTGGAGGACCTTGCGAAGGCGTGTCAGGCGGACCTATCCTATGAGTTCCTGGTCACATCCGCGCCCCTCAACAAGCTCGGCGGCGTGGGATCGCCGGCCAACGTTCTCGCCATCAAATGACTTGCGCCGTGGGCCGCGATAAGCCCAACGACCGATTGGCCCGGCCGCACTCGCGTGCGGCTGGCGGCGAGATCGTCGAGGCGATCATCCGGGCGACCGACGGGGTAGTTTCCAACGCCACCGGCAGGGCGGAGGCAGCGCCCAGGGAAATACCTCGTCCACCCGAAGGTCGAAGCTGACCGCAACAATGATGGCACTTCCTGCCTTGCCGATGTTGAGCTAGTAGCAAAGCCCACATTGGGTGATAGGAAATCCTCCTCAATGTTGTTGGAAGATTGCTTGTACCGGCGTATCAGAGCGTAGGTCAGTCCTCAATCTCGTCAGAACGCCAGAAGGCGTCGTTAGCATTCGTAGGATGAAGATCTGCGCGCTCCAAGCGATCGAGGAAGCTGTCGATCTCATCGGGTTTCATGGCCCGTGACAAGTCGACGTCCTGTTGCTTGACCCCGTTGAGCTTTGGTATGGCCCTACCTGTCGGTGCCGACTTCTTCCTGTTGAGCTTCATTTTCTTGCGCGGGAACAGCCGTGCTGTGCGCAGGTCGGAGCGGCCGGCAAGAGCCGCGAATTTGCCAGGCGGCAACCCATCCTCGAATTCGCGATACAGCCGCAGCGCCGATCGCATATCGGATTTGGATCGGACATTGAGGGTGCCTTTCCTGAAGGCCTTCACATCCGCATCCTTCCGAAAGGCTTCGCGGGGAAGCCAGGCGTAGGGAGCGGTGCGTTCAAGCGCCGCTAACTCCTCGGCTCCGGACGCGAAGGTCCTGCCGCCCAGCAGACGCCTTGCTCGATTGACGCGGCTGAGAATGTTCGCAATCGAAGCCTTGGCCTTCAGTCCCTTCCGTCCTGTCTTTGGATTCGGCTTCGCCAGGAACTCTGCGAATCCTTCCCGGAGTTTTGGAATGTCGCCGCTGTCGATGTCTTCGCGCGCCATGATCACCTTGCCGATAGTCTCGGCCATTGGTGAAGGCACGGCGTTAGCGATCATCTGCGTCACTTCGCGATCTGACCATCCGTCGCGCGCGCGCGCCTGGGAGCGGCGACGGAAATCGAACCCGACCGGGAACCCCTGGATGCGCGCGATCTGATCGAGCGTCAGCAGATGGGCGTCTTCGGCCGGGATCGCGTCTTCAGGATGCGCGACATAGGACGGGCCGGGAGCCTCGTGCGTTGTCCGGATGATGGTCGGACAGGTTTCGTCGATGGACCTGACGCCACGCCCGCCGACCTCGCCCGACTTGCCGCTCCATGGCCTCGCCCAGAAGTATCCCTTTTCCAAGAGCGCCTTGTCTTCCGGAAAACGTCTAGGGTTGAGCATATCGCGCACCGTCATCTGACGCGGAGCTGCAGCGTCTCTCACAGCGGATTCGAGGAAGCCGTCCCGTTCGCCGAGCCGGCCGATGCACAGGAACCGGATCCGCTGCTGCGGGACACCATAGCGACTGCAATCGACATACAGTTCGGTCAGCCCGTAACCCGCCCGCTTCCATGTCGCGCGGGCATATTGATAGCTGCGAGAACGCGGCGCCCTGTCGACATTCTCGAACAGGAACCATTGCGGTCGCAGGACCGACACCGTCATGGCGAAGATCGGTGTCAGCCTGGCGTTTGTCTTTTCCTGACGGCCACCTGCCTTCGAGAAATCCTGGCAGGGCGGACCGCCGACGATGATGTCCGGGCGACCGGTAATGAGGAAGGCTGTCGTGGCAACGTCGTTGAGGTCGGTCTTGTGCACCCGCTTTCCGGTGTTCACCAGGACATCATGGGCGGCTTCGCCGATTTCAAAGGAGACGCCGTGCTTCATGCCGGCGGCTTCAAGTCCGCGGCCCAGGCCGCCCGCGCCAGCAAACAATTCAACGTATTTCAAGACACTGATCCACGTACACTTACGTGAGGGATATCCGGGAGTTGGTTGCAGCCTGGTAAACGTCAGCAGGCGACAAGCAGCCTCGCTGTTGCTTTGCTTGTTGCGCGCCGGCAGCGGAAATTCGCATCACGTTGTGATGGCAGAGGTTGTTTCGCCATCTCGTAGTGATGAGGTGGCGGGGACGATGCCCAGACCGCGTAATTCGGTGAACGAGAAACAGCGCGCCGCGCAGGAGCGGTATCGTGCGCGGCTGCGTATTATTCGGCGGCCAGAAGCACCACGCGTCGACGGTGCTGTTGCTGCCGCGTTCGCGGTCGCTCTCGCGCGGGTGCGTGGAACGGATGAGCGAAGTGCCACCTTGGAGGCCATCATCGCGGATGCGAAGGAGCTCCTGATCGCTGCCGGTTATGCACCGAACGAAGCCGTGAGGAAGCTTATGTCACGTCTTCTATATCGCGACGATCTGGAGCCGCTGGATGCCGCCACGCGACTACGCTCGGGAGCGTCATCATGACCTCGACAGATTCACGAAGCTCCCCCCGTTACTTCCCGGAAAAGAATCAGAATTCCGATGGTTCACATCGTGAAGGCGGGGCCGGTCCCGCACTTCGTTTTCGGCCGCCATTCCGAGTCTCGCCGAGATTGGATCCACTGCGTGAGAAGGTGCGCGCCGCCCTCGACATTCTCGACATCGTTGCCGCACGGGATGCCGATCATGCCCGCAAGCGGAACGGCGAGGGTTTTTCGAGGGCCGACAGCAGCCGTGGACACCCTTACGGTCGACGCCGCGCTGCGTGATCCCGTGCTGTTATCCGACGTGCTGAAATTGGCTGCAAAATATCGGCGGCAGGCCTCGAAGACGAGGCAAGTCGACTGAAGTTGCCGGCAACGTGTTTCAAATTATTCCCGGTAGTGACGCTGACGTAGTGATCGTCGCTTGCATCACGATGTGAGATGCTCGGGATGCAGCAGGAGAAGAGACATGCCGCGTCCACGTGATCCGAACAATGAAGGCTCCCGCCGTCGCACCGAGGTCTGGCGCGAAGGCAGGCTTCGGCGCGGGCGGCCGGAATCCTCGACGATCGACCGGGCGATTGCGGCATCTGTCGCCGCTTTCTATCGTGTTGATTTCGAGGCTGAGGGGCAAACGGCCCATATCGACATGATCGTGGCTGGTGCGGAGCGAATCCTGTTGAGCAAAGGCTTCGATCGGTTCCAGATCCGCAGCGAGCTGGAAGGACGGCTGACCCGGCGCCAAGACCTGGTGCAACTCGGGGTCATATGCGGCGTCGTGAAGGCATGCAGCCGAGAAGGATCTCGCTCGGAACCTTGAGCCCTCCTTGCCATATGCGCCTCGTCCTCTCGTCACGCTCGCGCTTGCTTCATACAGCCGGCGGCCAGACCATCGTACTGGCAGCGGCGAAGGAGCAAGCGAAGCATGAGGCAGAACGGTCGCCACGTTCATCACGATTGGCATCAAGTGCCGAATATAGTTTCCGGCCGCCGATATATCGGAAGTGTCTCCGAATGGCGGCTCTTGCTGATCGCGTTCGAACGGTTCCGCCGGATCGAGATGCTGGACCATGCCGAGGCTCTGTACCTGCTGTCGGATCTCATATTGCGCCGGAAGGAGCGGATGCCGGTAGCCTGCATCGACAACATCGTGCGGAACGGGGTCCCCGAGATTGGGATTTTCCTGGATGTCTCGCTGCTTCGGAATCTCGCTTCCGGCTGCCGGGAACTGCTGCTGATGGCGAGGCATGATCGTTTCGGCGCTTTCCGCGGAACTCTGTGCGACGGATGGCCATCGAAACATGGGCCGGAGCCTCTTCTGAGCGACGACGAGGATCGTGCCGTCAGATCGCTGGCACGTAAGGTCATCAGCTTCGTCGAAAATGATGCCGGTCTTTTGCTGGAATCCTGATCGAAGCTGCTCAGGTACTGCTCGGAGTCCGAGCTGGAAATCGGACATTCGCCGATGTCTTGGATCGCACCGCGGCCGACATAGCGGCCGCGGGCTCGATGAGATCAGCAATATCTGCCGATGCCGTCAGGCTGAATGCCTAGGCATCGGGAAGAGCCAGGCGAATCCGTTGTGTTCTCGCACACGCAGCCTTCCACCGGCATATTCGAAGTTCGTGTCCCGCAGCGCGAAGTCAACGCGGCGTTCATGCCCGACGTCTTCGCCGGCTGCCTCCTCAAGCAGGGTGGCAAGCTCGCGGGCCAGGTTTTCCATGGCGATCAATTCCTGCAAGCCGGCGCCGTTTCGGGCGAGACGACGGATCTGCCCAAGCGCAACATCATGGGCCTGGTCAAGGGCAAGCTCGTCGGTCAAGTCGACGATCGACAGATCGGATGGATCGGGGAAGAAGCGGGCGAGGCGTTCGATGCGAGTTTGTAGCATGATATTTCCTTGTTCTGTTGGTGTTTTGTTGGGTGAGGGGAGCTATCGGCTTGCCACTTACGACAGCCGAAATAATCCGAGGGAGGTCCGGTCCCAGCCGTTGGCATCTTTCCGCTGCTCTTCTTAAGCAACCGCTTCCGGCTTCGGCCACAGCCACCGGCGGGCTGCCTGCTCCGCATGGGCGATCGCCTGCTCTCGCGTGTTGGCGACGCCATGGATTGGCGGATCGGCCCGGATGCCGTCGCTCTGTTCGTTGCGCACGTCACCGGTCCAGACCCAGCGGTGATAAAGACACTGGTCGATGCGGGAGACCCAGAGGCAGAGATCGCCGATCTCGGCGGCTGCGGGACTGTTCGGGTCAGATTCGTCGATACTCCACATGGCTATTCCTCTTTCCTGATGATGGACGTGATGTTGCTGCCTTCGCCGGTGCTCCGACGAAGGCTTTCCTTTTGAGAAACAGTAGGCGGCTGTCGGGATCTCTCGGATGGCAGGCTGAGAAGCCCGACCAGGATCGGGCTTGCGTAAGCCGCTTCTGCCGCATGAGCACCGTGCGCAGCCGGCCTCAGTGCATTGCTCCGGCAACGGGCCCGGAAACTCCAGCCTGCCTCAGTACCGCTTGGTGCATCTCGATCAGATCGGGACCGTAATGGGCGCTGTATCTGGCCAGCTTTGCGACCTCGAGGACCCACCGCTCGACCTCTTTCTGTCGAAGACCCGACCTCACCATGTCCTTGAAAGGGGCGCAGACCTGCGCCGAGATGGAGTAGGCCATCACAAGCTTTGTCACGGGGAAACCATCGCAGGCGCCGTCGTAAGCAATCCTGTAGGTGTTATCTCCGAGGGGCTTATCGTGCCGATCTTCAAACGCGACACGCAACCAGTCTCCCGTCTTCCGTTCGCGATCAAATCTGATCGCCAGCATTTTTCCAGGCGTCAGCGGGCGAAGCGCCTCTTCCGGGGGAAGCATGATCGGAAGCGTTTTTGCGGCGAGCTGCGCGGCATCCGTCAGAATCTCGGTCCGGATGCGCTTGGTGAGGAGGTGGCTGGGGAATTTCGTCATGACTACTCCTTGTGGGGGGCAATTTTGAGGAATGTGTTGGCTGTTCATGGGGGCGGTGACGGACGGAAGACCGCCCGGACCGCGGCGATAGCGGAACCGTCCGGATGCCTTGCAGGCGGAACTGATCGGTTACCGCACGCGCCGGTCCTCGTTCACGCCGCTACCCGGTCAAGGGCATCGGGATGCAGCGTGCAGAACAAGTCTGCGGCCGATCGGACCAGCGATTGGCGACGCCGTGGTCGCGCATCGGGACAGTCACCCCAATCGGAAGTCCGCCTGACGACGGAACGGGTCAGTTTGAAGTATGTCAGGCGGTATTCGAAGCCGGCGTGGGCATAGCAATGGTCGGCCACGATGTTCGCCTTTCCCATTTCGTACAGCGATACCTTTTCCGCAGACTTGCCGGCGCGGCAGAGTGCGGCCGTGTCCGGCGCCGCGTTCCAGAACCGCTGCATCTGGCCGTGGCTCGGGTCGAAGATCATATCCCCGAGCTGCACCACCATGTGGGCATTCCAGTGGGTCGGCAGCGCAGGCGCACCCGGGTCTCCGATCGTCTGGACATTGAGTTCCCGGCCGTCGCGCATCCGAACCATCTTCACGCCAACCGGCGCGACCATCGCATCGGAACGCCCGATCGTGTGCAAGGTGTCGCGTACGGCCAGTGCCGAGAGGATGCAGCGGAACATCGGCCATTGATCATCGGCGCACCAGAAGGCGTCCGCCTGCACGGCTTTCCAGTAGGATTCCACCGCCGCCGTGCCGGCCTCCAAGTCGGCTCGCTGAGCGGATGTGAGCTGCTTGGGGTCGAGAAACCACTCACATTTGATTTCGCGGGTTTCATTCCGTCCGCGAGCTGGCGCGACGACCTCTTCAAGGGAAGAGGCTGTCTGCGTGGCCGCGCTGCTTGCGATGCCGAGGGCAGCGCGAAGGGTATGCACGTGCTGCTGCGATGCCTGGGACGTGATCATGTTAATCGCCATACTGCTAACTCCTGTTGGCGTTGGACGAGCCCAGGAAAGCATGACGACGTGTGAAATTTCAACGAAAAAAGATAAGTAAAAACAATAAGATAAATCTGAAACGACTGATATTCCGGTTATTTTATATCACCGGTATTGCCGTGATTTATGATCACCGCTCCATCGGTGATTGCAAAGGATCCGGGAAGAAGTTCACGACTGGTCAATATCGTCCCGCTATGTCTCGTCGTCAGTCCAAATCGAGGTGTGCGATGGGTAAAATGAGGGCCGTCGAAGTTTACGCCGGGGTAGGAGGTCTCTCCATCGGCCTGGCATCGGCAGGGATGGATGTCGTCACCGGCCATGCGACGTCGCAGCTTATCCAGGCGATCAGGTCGGCGAACCGACTATACGGATATTCATGGGATCCGGCAGATTTGAACCGATTGCCGGCGCATTTCGTGCGTGCCGGCGTCGATCTCATCGCGGGTGCGCCCTATACCCGGCATTGTCTTGCGAATGGACCGGAAGGGGACGGGGAACGTGCCGATCTCACTTTGTCGTTTACGTTGCTGGTCGGCGCCGTTCGACCGGAATGGTTCCTTTACGAGGATTTCGAAAACGCACGATCGTCTCAAGCCTACCAGGACGCCCGGTTGCTCTGGAAAAGATATGGATATGGCCTGACGGAACTGCCTCTCGATGCATCTCTGTACGGTGTCGCGCAGCAGCGGAGACGCCTGATGGTTATCGGGAGGATCGGCGAGAGGGATGGGTTTCTGGAACAGTCGATCGACCGCCGTGCGTCTCCGAAACAAAAGCTCGTCAGTGCGGTCCTGGATCCCCGTGACCCGAAAGATGCCAATCTGATCGAGCGCAGTTCGTACTCCATAAGGCCTCGGAACGGCGACGCACATACGATACACAAGATCCGTCGTCCGGCCCCCGACCTTTACGAAAGCGTCTGGAAGGTGCCGGCAGACGTCAACGAGGCGGGTCTGGAGCTTCGTCACCTTTCGTTGCTGCAATCGTTCCCCAGGGATTTCAATTGGACGGAATTGTTCGATTTCGACTTCTGGATCGATGAGAGCGAACTCGGCCGCGTTATTGTTTCGGAGGTGCCTCCGGCGCTGGCCTACAATGTCGGCAAGGCGATTATCGACCTCCATGAGGGGAGGGATATCCCGAAGCTTCCCGACGAGTTCAAAAAATGGATAAAGCGCCACCGGGGCATAGAGCAGGCGAGCGCCAACAACATCGTATCGCGGGTCAACCGCGCCAGAGAGCTTCTTGGCGGACGCACGTTCCCGACGGGACAGGATGAGGTGGCGGCTCTCGAGAAGAATGCTGCATATCAGAACCTGCCTGCGAACACGCGAAGCGAACTCCGCAATGCTTTGACCGACTACGCAACGTTCCTGGAGGAAAATCCAGGAAGTTCTACCGCTCCGGCGGAAAGGCAGCCTGAAGCCAAACAACCAAGTCCTCGACAGCGTTGGTCTCAACTTCGCCGAATGAATAGCCGCTCCTCGCGGCGCTGGTCCTACAGCGATCTGCTGCTTAAGCCGCACTCGGGGAGGTCTGTTTTGAGAAATCTCAACGAAGCGGCTTCCCAGAGCTATCATGATGACGATGACATTCACCCTTCCGAACCGCCGATGCCCGATGACTATTGAATCATCCCGAGATCGTGGCAAATCGCATGTGGTGATCTCAGCAGGGATACGGGATCCATCGGACCACAGACCTTCCGAAATGGAAGCTAAAGCCGGATATTCCGATCGATCCTCTTCGTGATCGTAGCCTGATGTTCGGAGTAACTGTCTCTTTTTAACTTAACGCCATCGCAGACAGTTTTGTTGACGAACGCGATGAGTTCGGCCTTTCATGAAGTAAAAATCCGGCGTCAACCTATGTGCCTACTTCCGGAAAACGAGGTCTCCGCGTGACCTGGTGTCTGCACTGCGAGACTGGGCGACACCGTCGTCAATCGCAGGCTGTTCCGTCTGGGGTTGATTGAACACCGTGAACGCGAAATCAACTCCCCTCAGAGAAGTTCGATGTCGGAAAGATCATTCCGAAATCCGCGCCGGCAACAGATAGGTCCGCAACAAATGCCGCTCCGTTGATGCCTCGGCGTTTGTCGGGTCCTGCCGACTGATCGCGTCGACGATTTTCTCGTGATCAGCGAGTTCAATACGCGGGTCCACACTGCGCTTGAACGGGTTAGTCAATTGTTTCATCGTTTGATAGGCTGCAACTAAAACAGGATTGCTGGATATGCCTGCAATGGCGTGGTGGAACTCCGCGTCGGTTGTTCTCAGACGTATGGTATCGTTCAGCACCGATCGCTGCTCGTCGAGGATGCGGTACAGTTTTCGAGTTTGCTCCGTCGTGGAATTCAACGCTGCTTGTCGGGCAAGTGATTTCTCGAGGAACAAATGAGCTTCCAGAAAGTGCTTTTTGTAGTCGGGGGATTGAGCGATCAATGCCGTGGTCGTCGCTTGCACCTGGGTCGAGAATGTTGCCACGGTGGGCGCCGCGACCGTCGCGCGCGCTCCCTGAGAAATCGAGATGAATCCTTTTCGAGCGAGCGCCTGCATCGCGTCGCGCACCACACCACGGCCGACGCTATAGGGGCGGGTGAGTTCACGCTCCGACGGCATCTTGTCGCCCGGTTTCAAATAGCCGTTCGCGATGAGTTTTTTCAAGCGAATGAATATCTCATCGCCAAGCTTCAGATGAACGATCCGGTCTGCAGAATTCATGGCTTTCTTCAGAGTAAGGAAGCTGATTGCTCGGATGAGAGAGCGCTGAAAAATACCTCGGGCTCAGCGGTGAACGTACCTGAGCTGGCGCTGCTATAGGAAGCCGATCGAAACCCACGGTACCGCGATGACGATGGCCAGGCCGATCAGCATCATGCCGATGTAGCCAAGGATCGGCCGCATGCCCTCGTCAGGGTTGATACCTGCGATCGCGCAGGCGGAATAGTAGCCCACGCCGAAGGGGGGAGCGAATAGACCAATCCCCATTGCAAGGATGACGACCATTGCATAATGGACCTCGTGGATCCCAACGCTCTGTGCGATCGGAAACAACAGCGGTCCGAAAAGCACGATGGCCGGAATTCCTTCGAGAACGCTGCCGAGGACGATGAAGGTGAGTGCCGAGACGATCAAGAAGGTCAGGCCGCCGCCGGGTAAGGCCATCATCATGTCGGCGAGTTGACGGGAAAAGCCCGACTGGGTGAGCGCCCACGCCATTGCAGTGGCAGCACCGATGATCAGAAGGATCGCGCCGGAAAGGGCTGCGGTCGAGACGAGCATCGGCAGAGTACGGCGCCAGTTGAAGCCGCCGTAGAACACGATGCCTACCGTCAGCACGTAGGCGATGCCCAGCGTCGAGACCTCGGTTGCTGTCGCGATCCCCTCGATAACCGCAGCGCGGACGACGAAGGGGAGGGCAAGGGCTGGAACTGCGAAGAGAAAGCTCTTCAGGATCTTCTTGCCGGCGATTCGTTCGACACCTGACACGTCTTCGTGCCGGTAACGCCACCAGACGAGGGCGGCCAGTGCGATGCCTAGCACCGCCGCGGGCAGCAGTCCGCCGGTGAAGAGCGCCGCGATGGAAACGCCGGTTACCGAGCCGATAGTGATCAAGACCAAGCTGGGCGGAATGGTTTCCGTCTGCGCACCTGTCGCCGAAAGAAGCGCCACAAGGTCTCCGGACTTCGCGCCTCGTTCCTTCATCTCCGGAAACAGCACGGGCACGATGGCGGCCATGTCGGCGGCCTTGGAGCCCGAAATACCGGAGACGAGGTACATCGCGCCGATGAGGACGTAGGATAGACCACCGCGGACACGGCTCAAAAGATTGGCCAGAACCGCGACCATGGCCCGCGCCATGCCGGTCGCCTCGATGAGAAGGCCAAGGAATACGAAGAGTGGCACAGCGAGGAGGATGAGGTGCGACATACCCTCATCCATGCGCCCGACGACGACTTCGAGGGGCATTGAGGTCGTGGTCCATAGGAAGCCCAGGGTCGCGAGAGCGAAGGAGAAGGCTATTGGAATCGCCATGAAGACCATCGTGGCGACGAAGAGCACGAAGAAGATAAGGAGATTAATGTTGCCCAGCGGGTCCAGAACCGGAGCCAGCGCCCAGAGCGCAATCACGGATGCGACTATGCACGCCAGTGCTATCGGAAGCGATCGGGCCTGAGCGTTTTCGACGAGGCGCAACAGTGCGGTCGCGATCATGAGAACCAGACCGATCGGAAGGGCTGCTGCGCGCCAAGCCCCTGAAATTTCCAGTGCGGGCGTGGTGATGAACCATTCTTCCATCGCGTAGTTGATCGCCGGATGGAGGAGCGCCAGCATCAGCGCCAAACCTGCTCCGAGGGCCAGAAGATCAAAGAACTTTCGCTTCGGCGGCGCCACCTTCGAAATCAGCGCCGTCATTCTCATATGTTCGCCGCGGCGAAAGGCTGCGGCCGCTCCGAACATCGCGAGCCACAGGAAGAGAATGGACGCGAGTTCGTCCGACCAGATGATCGGGTTGTGACTGTATCTGCTGACCACTCCCACAAACAGGATCACGACTTCCGCGACGACGAATAGCGCCGCAGGGATGTCGATAAGTAATCCCAGAGCAGTTTCGACCCGCTTCGACCAGGAATTCATGTGGTTGTTGAGTCGTGGGTCGCTCCCCGCATTTTCGACGTTCAGTGCGCTCACGGTTTCGGGCCTCCCAATAAGAAATCACGTGCGCGTGGTGACGCGCACGTCTCGAAAAGTCACTTGTCACGCAAGCTTGCCGACCGCCTTTTCAAAAATGCCCCACGCCTCGTCGCCGTATTTCTTCCGCCATTCCGCATAGAAGCCGGCAGAACGAAGCTTGTCCCGGAACGCCTCTCTGTCTGGTTCTACGAATTGCAGCCCCTTGCCCTCGAGGTCGGTCTTCAGCGTAGCGTTGAGCCGCTCGATGTCGGCTCTCTGTCGTAGGGCGGTGTCGTTTATGTTGCGGCTGACAATTTCCTTCAGATCGTCGGGAAGCGCACCCCAGGCCCTGCGGTTGCCAACGAACCAGTAGCCGTCCCACATGTGGTTGGTCGTGGAGCAGTACTTCTGAACTTCGTAGAATTTCGTCGTGTTGATCGTGACAAGAGGGTTCTCCTGGCCGTCGACGATGCTCGTCTGAAGTGCGGAATAAACCTCTGCCAGATTGATGCTGGCCGGCAGAGCGCCCAGTGCCTTGAACATCGACGTCCACAGCGCACTAACCGGGACACGCATCTTCAACCCTGCGATGTCATCCGGCGTCTTCACCGGGTGAGACCGTGTCGTCATCTGCCTGAAGCCGCTATCCCAGATCCGATCCATGACCACGAGGCCAGCACCGGTGATCTGCTTACGGAAATGAGCGCCCAGTTCGCCATCCATGCCCTTCCAGACGGTGGCGTAGTCAGGCCATGCGAAGCCAATGCCATACATTGAGCCGGCTGGAATCAAAGTCGACAGGCCCGAAACGCCGGAGACGGCGTAGAATTCAAGCCCTCCGCTCCGGATCTGAGCCAGCATGTCGTTGTCTCCGCCAAGCTGGTTGCCTGGGAAGACGTTCATCTTGAAGCGCCCGTCCGTTTCCTTTGCGATCGCATCTGCCGCCTCCTGGGCACGGATAGCCAGGGGGTGCGACGCGGGTACGTTGGCGCCGAATTTATATTCGAACTCGGCGGCGTTTGCCTTCCTGATGTTGAAAGCGGCGCCAACGGCGAAGGTCGAAGCCGCGCCGAGCACGGCACGTCTGGTCAGGTTCACGGTCATTTAGTCCTCCCACGATTTGCGTGAATGGAGCGGACCATATGCACCGTCATTGGGACGGTCAAGATGAATATCTGAATGTCAGACATTTAACGCTTGCGGTCCGATGGTGAACTGATAATAGTGCTCTGCAGAGGATGCCCTCGGACCGAACTGGTTCATTGGTGAGGGAATAGCCGTTATGCTAGACCTTGGCCAAAGGGGCACGAAGAATGAGAAAGCATCTGTGAAGAAGCCAGCGCCACTAATCGAAAGATCGTCCCAGGAGATCGATCCTGAGCGGATTTTCGCGCCCTCGGCGGACATCGTTCCTCTGCAGCGCGCGACTTTGCCTCAGGAGATCGTCAAGGCTATCGCCCAGCTTATTCGTCGAGGTGTCTGGAAGGCAGACGAGATGATTCCCGCTGAGAAAGAGCTCGCGGCGATGTTCGGCGTGGGACGGTCCACCGTACGCGAAGCCGTAAAAAGTTTGGCGGTCATGGGAGTGATCGAGTCCCGTGCGGGCGAGGGTTCCTTCTTGCGGCAGCCGTCGTCCGAAATGCTTGCGGGATCCATGATGTGGGGGCTCCTGCTTAGTGAACGGAACTTGGAGGATCTACTGGAGACCCGCATTCTTCTCGAAGTCGAATGCGCAGGCAAAGCTGCCGAGCGTCGCGGCGATGAGGTGCCTGCGAAGCTCTATTGGATTGTCGACAACATGAAGAGCAGCTTTCGCGACTATTCACGGTTCATGGCGCTCGACAACGAGTTTCACGTCCTTCTCGCGAAATCGTCCGGTAACGTACTGTATTCCACGATGGCGGAGACGGTCCAGGGACTGGTGCGGACATGGTACTCGGCGACATACGACATACCGGGCACCATGAATAAAACCATCAGCGAACACTTGCGCATTGTCGATGCGGTCAGAGACCGCGACAGTGCTGCAGCAAAGGAAGCGATGAGGGCGCACCTTACCCAGGCTGGATCGCGATTGCACATCGCGCTTGAGTGAAAAAATTTGACGACATTAAATGTCTGATATTCAGAAAATAGACGGTCCCCATTGTGGTTGCGGACGGGGCATGGCGGAGAGGTAAATGTCAAATATCTTGTTTGACGAGCAGAGGGTGCTCGACCCGATGACCGACAATGCAGCACGGGCGCAAAAGTTTAAGCGGGATCACGACTACGTCAGTGTTGACGAAGTCCGCCGGCTTGCGAAGCGCGCCCTTCCGCGGATGGTCTTCGATTTTGCCGACGGGGGAGCTGAAACGGAAAGCACGATGCGGCGGAACGAGGCCGCGTTCGACGACCTAAGGTTCATCCCACGCCCTATGGGTGGCACTCTGACCAGGGATCTTTCCGTCAGCCTTTTCGGATCGAAGTTCTCATTACCGGTCATGATAGGTCCCACGGGGTTTGCTGGGCTCTTTTGGCCTCATGGGGAGATCGCTGCCGCGCGTGCCGCCCACGCGGCCGGAACCGGATACGTGATGAGCCACGCCTCGACCGTCGCGATGGAGGATCTGTCGAAGGAGACGAAGGGCCTGAAGTGGTTCCAGAACTTCATCTACAAAGACCGAGGCTTGACCCGTTCCTTCGCCGAGAGAGCATTGAAGAGCGGGTATGACGCGTTGGTCGTCACGATTGATAACCAGGTGCCGGGCTTTCGTGAGCGAGACGTCAAAAGCGGTTTCGTAGTGCCGCCCCGGTTGTCGTTGAAAAATGCGGCTGATGTCGTCACCCACCCCGGATGGGTGTTTCGAATGCTGAAAACGCCCAATGTGACCTTCGCGAACTATGCTTCCGCGCAGGAGGCAAGTGTCATGGCCCTGAGCGCCTACATGGAAAGCAACCTCAATCCCGAGGTCGGCTGGGGCGATCTTGATGAGATCCGCGCCTATTGGCCGAAACCCCTTATCGTAAAGGGTGTCTTGCATCCGCTCGATGCTGCTGAGGCGGTCGCGCGAGGCGCTGACGGAATCATCGTCTCCAACCATGGGGGGCGCCAGCTTGACGGGGCGATTTCAACCATCGAAGCCCTGCCGGCAATCGTGGACGCCGTGGCGGATCGGGTACCGATCCTTCTCGATGGTGGTGTCCGACGCGGCGCCGACGTCGTTCGCGCAATAGCGCTCGGCGCGAAGGCCTGCCTTATCGCGAGACCCCAGTTGTGGGGACTGGCTGCAGGCGGCGAGCACGGAGTTCGCCAGGTGCTTGAGATCTATCGCTCTGAAATCGATCGAGTCCTTGCCTTGTGCGGTTTGAAAAAGATCGAAGAAATCAATCGATCCTGTCTGAAGCCTTGATGTCATAGAACGCTGTTGTGTGGCCGGAGGAGGACCTATGCCGAACGTTCCCATAATCGACAGCCACGTTCATCTCTTTGATACGAACCGGCTGAGCTACGGTTGGCTGGAGCGCCGTCCGGGCATCAATCGTCCTCACCTGTTTGAAGACTATGAGCGCGCGACCGAAAGCCTGCCAATTGAGAAACTCGTGTTCGCCGAAGTCTGGGTCGACGCCCCGTTTCATATTGCGGAAGCGGAGTGGCTCGCGGAGCAGGCCGCACGTCATCCTACAATCGCCGGGATGATTGCCGCCGCGCCGTTGGAAAACGGACGCGATGTCCTCGGGGACATACAGAAGCTGCAGGCCCTTCCCACTTTCCGAGCCGTTCGACGGATAACGGAGGCAGAGGCGGACTACCGTTTTTGCGAACGGCCGGGATTTGTCGATGCTGTCAGGCTGCTAGGCGAGCTGAACGTCGTCTGCGACGTCTGCGTGTTCTCACACCAGCTTCCCGGCGTGATCTCTCTCGCTCGACAATGCCCGGAAACGACGATCGTTCTCGATCATATCGGGAAGCCCGCTATTCGACACGGAGAAGTAGATTCCTGGCGAGGCCATATCAACGAGCTGTCAGCCCTTCCGAACGTCTTGACCAAGATTTCAGGTGTCCTGACCGAAGCCGACCAAAGAAACTGGAGCCGCGAGATCGTTCGGCCGTACCTTGATCATGCGATCGAAAGCTTCGGTTTCGATCGTGTCATGTTTGGAAGTGATTGGCCCGTCTTGGCGCTCACGACCTCGATCCAGGAGTGGGTCGACATCGTGGACTGGACGATCCGGGGATCGTCGAAAGACGAGCAGTCCAAGCTTTATCGGAACAATGCCGCGAGGCTCTACAAGCTGAGCTGATCTCGGCTGACACGGCCGCATGCTGCCATTCGCTCACTGAAAACCGGAGGAACCCTCACACTAAACGCTGACTTCGATTTATATCAGAATATCAGACAATATTTCGTTCAAATTCGCTCGTGCTCTTGTCGTTTACCATTGGGGCCGGGCCATCATCTGGGAGGATGAGAGAATGAATCGTGCTCATGTGAGTTTCGTGTCCTTACTGGCGGGGGCGGCCTTCGCCTTTGCGGTACCTGCCTTGGCCGCCGACGTCGTTGGCGAAGCCAAGCAGAACGTCGAGAAGCTGGGCGCCGAAAAGACTGCCTGGTCTGGCCCGGAAAGCAGCCCGAAGATCGAGAAGGGCAAGCATATCGCATACGTATCTGCGAACGAGCAGAACGACGCCGAGCGGGAGTGGGGTAAGGCGATAGTCGAGGCGGCCGAGAAAGCAGGATGGAAAGTAACCGTCATCGACGGCCGGGGAAGCCCGATCAGTTGGCTTGCGGGCATGAACCAGGCGATTTCCCTGAAGGTCGACGGCATTATCACGAGCGCTGATGCGCGAAGCCTTGCAGATCCGATCAAGCAGGCGAACGCGCAAGGCATTCCAGTCGTGGGAATTCACTCCGCCGGGACGCCGGGGCCGCAACCTGACCTCGGCTTGTTCACAAACATTCAGCAGGATCCGAAAGCAATCGGTCAGGCCCAGGCTGACTGGGTCATCGCCAACTCGGGCGGGAAGGCACGTGTGGTCATCACGACCAGCGGCGAGTACGCGATCGCCATGGTCAAGGCGACCGCTGTCAAGGATCGTCTTGCGGCCTGCACCGGATGCGAGGTTCTCGAATTCTCGAATACGCCATTGGCGGAAGCCGCCCAACGGCAACCTCAATTGGTTGCCTCGTGGGTCCAGAAATACGGTATGCCGCTCTACATCACCGCGATCGCCGATTATACCTTGGACTATCAGGTTCCATCGTTGAAGGCGGGAGGGGCGGATCCATCTAAGGTCATCCTGATCGGCTCCGACGGCACGAAGTCGGCCTATGGGCGGATCCGGGCTGGCAATCAGTATCAAGCAGTCACCGTTGCCGAGCCCAATGCCTATGTCGGCTATCAAGCCGTCGACGAAATGAACCGGGCATTGCACAAGGAGAAGCCGAGCGGAACCGTTCCGCTACCCTATCTCGTGACGGCAAAGAACGTCGATGCCCAGGGCGGCGAGAAGAACACCTACATTCCGGATAACGACTTCGCTAACCGCTACCTCAAGCTTTGGGGTGTGGAGTGAGCGGTCAGCCAGTCACACCCGTCGGTTTCACGAATGGCGAGCCATTTCTCGCCATTCGTGGACTGCAGAAGCGCTTCCTTGGCACCCGCGCCTTGGACGACGTGAGCCTCGATCTCCATAAGGGCGAGGTGCATGCGTTGCTTGGTGAAAACGGCGCCGGCAAGTCGACGCTCATAAAGATCCTCGCCGGCGTCTACGCCGCCGACGCGGGCGAGTTCCTGCTCGACGGTGACACGGTGCGACCTGCACCGGGAGCGTTGCCGATCGCCTTCATCCATCAGGACCTAGGTCTCGTCGATACAATGACGGTTGCGGAGAACGTCGCCCTGGTGGCAGGATATCCGCGTCGCGCTGGAATGATCGACTGGGAGGCGGCGCGGCGCGCGAGCGTACAGGCACTCTCGTTGCTTGACGTCTCGATCGAACCAGACACTAAGGTCGGCAAACTTTCCGCCGCCGATAAAGCGATTGTCGCGATCGCGAGAGCTCTCACACTGGATGCCAAGATCGTCGTCCTCGATGAGCCCACCGCTGCGCTACCGGAGAAGGACGTATCGAGACTGCTTGATACGGTAGCCAGGCTCCGAGATCGAGGCGTCGCGGTTCTTTATGTGACCCACCGCCTCGATGAGGTGTTTCGGGTTGCGGACCGGATAACCGTACTCAGAAACGGTCGAATGGTTCGCACGGATCGGATCGGCGATGTCGATTCCGCCAAGCTGGTTCATTCGATCGTCGGCCGGCCGCTTCAGGACGTCTTCGTGACGCCTGTCTCCGAGGCTGGGGTTGCCGTCCTCAATGTTGTGAACGTCGTGGTGCGCGATGTCGGTCCCGTCTCCTTCGAGGTTCGAAGCGGCGAGGTGCTCGGGCTTGTAGGACTCCGCGGCGCTGGACAGACGGAAATCGGACGGGCAATCTTCGGTGACGTGGCTGCCGACGAGGGTGCGATCCATTTGGATGGTCGAGAAATCACTCCGCGGTCGCCCTTTGATGCCAGCCGCGTCGGCATCGGGTTCGTATCATCGAAGCGCCGTGAGGAGAGCCTCGCAGGCGGACTGACTGTCCGGGAAAACCTCTATCCGGACAAGGGGCTCTTCGGTCGAAGCGCGCTTTCACCGATCTCCCGGAGGACGGAACGAAATGACGCACAGGACATCATCCGGCGCTTTTCGGTCCGTCCTGCCGATTCTGAGCGTGTCATCGCCACGCTCAGCGGTGGCAACCAGCAGAAAATCATCCTGGCGCGCTGGCTGGCCGCCGGCAGGCGCGTGATCGTACTGGAGGAGCCAACCCTTGGCGTTGATGTCGGGGCTAAGGCAGAAATCTACGGTCTATTCCAGGGCGCCCTCGACGCAGGGGCTGCGATCCTGCTTATTTCATCTGACATGGAAGAGGTCGCTGGGATTGCGCACCGCGCATTGGTCTTCAACCGCGGCCGCATCACACACGAAGTCACGCGCGAACAGTTGAGCGTTCCCACGCTCGTGGCTCTCGCGGCCGACGATCAATCTCATCCACGTACAGGAGCCGAGTGATGTCCTCACCAACTTTTGCCAAAAGCTCACCGACGGCTCGCGTCCAGAACCTCCTGTCGTCATGGGGATTGCTGGTGCTGCTCGTAGGCCTGTTTCTATTGTTTTCTCTTCTGAAGGCCGACACGTTCCTGACCGCCTTCACGTTCAATTCAGTGCTGAACGCCCGATCTATCTACGCGCTGCTAGCGCTCGCGGTGATGATCCCGTTGGCGGCTAACCACTTCGACCTTTCCGTCGCTTCGGTGCTGGGTTTCGCGCAGGTGCTGGCGAACGGTCTTCAAACGCAGCAAGGCCTGTCGTGGCAAGTTGCAGTGGTGATCATCATTGTCGGCGGCGGCCTGGTCGGCTTCATCAATGGCCTTCTTGTCAGCCGCGCGGGAGTGAGCTCGTTCATCGCCACTCTTGGTTCCGGGACGGTCCTTTTAGGCCTCAATCAATGGTACACCGGTGGTCAGCAAGTTATCGGATCTCTGCCTGAGAGCTTCACCGCCTTGTCCGGCATGATTCCAGGTATCGGCATCCCGGTCGTGGTGCTGTATGTCGCCGTTTTTGCGGTGCTGCTCTGGGTTGTCTTCGAGTACCTTCCGATCGGACGTTTTTTGTACATCATCGGAGACAATCCACGAGCAGCAGAGTTGATGGGAATCAATTCGGCTCGATACGTTACCTTTGCATTTGTTGCATCGGGGGTTCTGGCCGCGTTCGCTGGCGTTATCCTGCAGGCGCAGTTGCTTGTTGGTCAAAGCACGGTTGGACAGGAGATGCTGCTTCCTGCCTTCACTGGGGCCCTTCTCGGGGTGACCTCGGTTCGTCCGGGCAGGGCGAACGTTGGCGGCACGCTTCTTGCGGTGGCGGTGCTGGCGATCGCCGTCACAGGGCTGAGCCAACTGGGAGCCCCGTTCTTCGTAGAACCTCTCTTCAATGGCGCGATGCTGATCACGACCGTCGGGCTTGCCGAGTACTCGCGGCGTCGCAGGGAGAGGAAGAGCATGGGCGCCTGACAAACTCGCCTGAGACCCGCCAAGGTTATACTATTGGCACAAAAATTCGCACGCACGCCGATAGGGTCGCGGATACCTACCGGCGTGCGATGAAAGAACATTCCGTCGGATGTCGCAGGCTTCAGTGTCAGGCGGCCTTGTTGGCCAGGAGAGAGGATCTGTAGACAATGAGGTCTTCGATGGTGACCAGAAGGAGGCCGTGCTTTTCCGCGAAGACTTCGAGATCGGGGAGACGGGCCATCGTGCCGTCGTCGTTTGCAACTTCGCAGATCACGCCGGAAGTGGACATTCCTGCAAGCTTCGCAAGATCGACGGCAGCCTCAGTGTGGCCGGGGCGAGAGAGGACGCCGTCGGGATGCGCCCGAAGCGGGAAGATATGGCCGGGACGTGCAAAGTCGTCCGGGCGCGAACCCGGAGCGACCAACGCACGGACGGTCGCCGCGCGGTCGGCGGCGGAGATGCCGGTCGTCGTCTCTGGAATGTAGTCTACGGAGACCGTGAACGCGGTCTTCAGCATCTCGGTGTTTCGAGGAACCATCAGCGGGATCTCCAGTTCGTCGAGTCGTTCGCCTTCCATGGCGACGCAGATGAGACCTCTGGCGTGATTCATCATGAATGCGATCGCCTGTGGAGTGATCGCATCCGAAGCGATGACGAGGTCGCCCTCGTTTTCTCGATCACGGTCGTCGACAACGACGACGATCTCGCCGCGGGCAATAGCGGTTACCGCATCTTGTATCTTCGAAATTGTCATTTACGTGCCTTTCAAGGGTAAGCCGGGTGAACGGCAATCATGGCCAGTTAAGGCCACATTTTTCCCTTGGGCGAACAAGCATAGGAATCATCGCCAAGTGCGACGCCCACTGCGTTGCTCTCTTCCATCCGGACTATACCGTCGGCTCCGGCATCTCACCGGATCTGCTGACCCTTCCTTTTGGGGAAGGCGCTCGCGGGCTCCGAGTTTCCTCGATACCGCCGGTGGGGAATTTCACCCCGCCCCGAGAACAAGATGAACATAGACATTCGAAGCTGGCTTCTGCAAGGGGGACGAGCGTCTAATCGTCGTTCTCCGAGTGAACGCACTGTCCCCCAATGCCGAACCTGGCTACGACATGATGAGGCCGCCGTCGACGTTGATCGTCTGGCCGGTGATGTAGGAGGCGTCGTCACTTGCCAGGAAGGTTACGAGGCCGGCCACGTCCTCTCCCGATCCCGCGCGCTTCATTGGGATGCCTTCGACCCATTCCTTCATCAGTTCGCCCGGACCGTAGTTTCCGAGCAGCTTGCCCCATGCCTGGTCGTTATAAGCCCACATGTCCGTTTCGATGATGCCGGGGCAAAAGGCGTTGACAGTGATGTTGTCGGTCGCGACTTCCTTGGCGAGGCTCTGCGTGATGCCGACCACACCCATCTTCGATGCGGCGTAGTGGGGGGTGAAGATAAAGCCGTCGCGGGCCTGGCCGGAGGCCGTGTTGATGATGCGCCCACCGCGGCCATGCTTGCGCATGCGGAGGATCGCCTCCTGCGCGCACAGGAAGACGCCCTTGGTGTTGACCGCCAGCACCTTATCCCATTCGTTTTCGGTCATATCCTCAATGCGGGCGATGGTGATGACGCCCGCATTCTGGATGGAAACGTCCACTGCCCCGAACGCCTTCTCCGCCGCGTCGTAGAGAGACTTGACGCTCGCCTTGTCGGTCACGTCGCCAACGAAGGAAATTGCCTTTCCGCCGTCGACCTTGATCTGGTCGGCAACGCCGTGCACACTATCCTCGTTGGCGGACACCACCAGATTGGCGCCTTCGCGAGCAAAGCGCCTGGCGATAGCTGCGCCAATTCCGCGACTTGCTCCGGTGATCACGACTGTCTTGTTTTCGAAACGTTGCATTGCTTCCTCCTGGTCATGAATATCGGGAACGGAATGCGATCCACATGACGGATCGTCATTGCTGCCGACTGGATTTCAAATGGCTGCAGAAATGATTCCGGCGAATTCGGAAGCCTTCAGCGACGCGCCTCCGACAAGGGCTCCGTCGACGTTGGGGACCCCGAAGATCGCAGCAGCGTTCGATGCCTTCACCGATCCGCCATAAAGGATTCTGACGGAGCGGCCGTCCGCTCTTCGAGCACTTGACGAATCGCGGCGTGGACCTCTCGATCTGCTCGACTGTCGGAATTAGTCCGGTTCCGATCGCCCACACTGGTTCATAGGCGATAGCGGTGTTCGCACTGCGGGCGCCCTCGGGGATGGATCCTTCGAGCTGAGCCCGGACGACCTCGATCGCCGTTCCATCGTCGCGCTCTTCTCGGGTCTCGCCGACGCAGATGATGATCGTCAGCCCAGTCTTGTGCGCGGCCGCGGCCTTTGCTGCAACGGATGCGTCTGCTTCGCGATAGGCAGACCGCCGCTCGGAATGTCCGAGGATCACGAAACGGGCGCCGGTCTCGGCGAGCATCTCGGCCGAGACATCTCCGGTGTAGGCACCCGTGGACTGCGCATGGCAATCCTGTGCGCCGACGAGGATGGCCGAACCACTGGATACGGCCACTGCCTTTTCAATCAGCGTGAAGGGTGGGCAGACGACGATATCGCACGTCGCCTGCCCCGTTAGTCCCTTCAGCGCCTCGATCTCTGCCAGGGAGGAGGCGAGACCGTTCATCTTCCAATTGCCCGCGATCAGCTTGCGCATGCCATCACCAGCAGCAGAAGCCGCCGTCGACAAGCAAGTCGACACCGGTCACGAAGCTCGCGGCATCCGAGAGCAGAAAAACGGCAGGGCCAACCATCTCATTGACGTTCGCCATGCGCTGCATCGGAGTCTGCTCCTCGAACAGCTTGGTCTGATGGACCATCTCCGGGCGAGTGTTCATCGGCGTTGCGGTGTACCCAGGAGAGATGGTGTTGACACGGATGCCGCGGTCGACCCATTCCATTGCCATCGACTTCGACATGTGGATTACGCCAGCCTTGGAGGCGTTGTAGTGAGCCTGGCTGAGGCCACGGTTTGAACCGCACCGGGTTTGCCGGAGGCCATTTAGTTTGAGTTATGCGGCCATGGCTGGTTCGTCCAGCATGGCGTAGTAGCGTTCTTCTGCCTCGGCTGGCGGTATGTTTCCGATGGGCTCCAG
>Ga0153956_1000561_pt1 | contig 40493 bp, 33 predicted proteins | sample TSFL040MetaG_FD_104704 | JGI IMG/M metagenome (GOLD analysis project Ga0153956, IMG submission 104704) | Attine ant fungus gardens microbial communities from Florida, USA - TSFL040 MetaG | ecosystem: Host-associated > Fungi > Mycelium > Unclassified | place: USA: Florida, Wekiwa Springs... | reverse complement strand
GGGCCGGTTGGGAATACGTTCACGTCTGCGTGGATGACGCGACCCGCCTGGCCTACGTCGAGGTACTCGAAAACGAGAAAGCCGTGACCGCGATCGGGTTTTTGAAACGCGCGATCGCTTTTTACCGGCGGCACGGCATCAAAGTTGAACGCGTGATGACCGACAACGGCCCGGCCTACCGGTCAAAACGCCACGCGATCGCCTGCCCCGCTTTGAAAATCAAACACAAATTCATCCCGATATTTACCTATTTTTGGTATTGCGCTATCGGTCGGCCTTGGTTATCCTGCCGAAATCGTCCAAATCCGGCGGGAGTGCTGGAATCAAATTAGGGGGCAGGGAAATGAAGCGCTCGTTGGCGTGGATCATTGGGGTAGTCGTGGTTTCGGGATCTCTTCTCGGAGTTTGGGCCGGCACAGCAACCGCTGACTCACAGGTGACCGAGGTCGGACCCGGGGTCTTCAGCGTCAAGAACCTCCCGATCGAAGAAGACGGAAGCGAATCGGGCGTGGCAGCTGCAAAGGTTGCCGAATTCAAGGAGGCGCGCGCGAACGCTTGGAGCGAGCAGGAAGTCGAAGACTCTGCCACTGAACATGCGGATCTCGGATCTGCCGGAGCCCAAGTGCTCTTCACCAACGCGTTCGGAGATCAGATCTCGCAGGTGCTCGAAGATCCAAGCGAGACGCTCCGCAACGCGGACGAGATCATTCAGTTCCGTGACGACTACACAGCCGTCATCGACCCGGCTGGACCTCAGGACAGAGCGATTGTTGTCTCGACCGCGCCCCTAAGGACAGACGACAACCGACTCCCGGACCTCGACCTACAGTCTCAGGCGGGCGAGATCACGGTGAAGGAACCGACGACCGAAGTCGATTTCTCGAGGGATCCTGCCGAAGGAATCGACATCCCCCAAGCCAACGTGGGCATCTCGTTCGACCAGACCGAGCCGGCCGCTCCCGATGCGTCAATCATGACCGTCGAAGGCGAGGGAAACGAGGTTGCCTTCTACCCGAACGCCTACGACGACACCGACTTGATCGCGGCGCCCCTGGCCAACGGAGTCGAGACCTTCGCACAGCTACGCTCCGAAGACTCGCCAGAGCAGATCACGATGCCGGTGGACGTTCCCCAGGGTGGGGCCATTACCGCAACAAGCGATGGCGGAGCGGTCATAGCCGATGGCGATGGCAAGGCTGTGGCTCAGGTCTATCCCCCGGTCGCGGTTGACGCCAAAGGCGGAAACGTCGACATGTCGCTCACGATTACCGGCAACGACCTAGTCCTCCATGTCCCCCACGTAGGTTCCGGATACGCGTACCCGATATTGGTCGATCCCGTCGTCGAGACCTGGAACTGGTGGACTGGTACCAACACGACCGCTCCGGGTTGGAGCTATACCGAGATCGGCGATACCGACTACCAGGGCTCCGACTATTGCTTCACGGTCACCATCGACTCTTGCGGATCCCCGTCTTCCGGCGGCGGACTATTCGCATATGCGCCCCCCGGCTACCAGTACACCCAAAACAGTCAGTCGAGGTGGCACTTCTACCCGCCGGGAACCGACTCCTACATCTCCCAGGCGAAGATCACCTCGTGGCGCTACAAGAAGGGTGGCGCGTCAAACGGAAATCCCTTCGCATACTGGGGAATCGCCACCGGGTATCTCTGGAACGACTACCAGATCACGGACCTCGATTCCGGCGGAAACAACCGGACCCTCACGGGTGGCGTCGGAGCTCGAGAGTTCGCCATCGGACTAACCACGAACAGCACCATGACCTTGCCGTCCGGCACGGCAAACTGGCGGTACAACCGGCTAGGGGCGGTCGAGATCACCATGACCGACCAGACCAAGCCTACTCTGAACCCGATCTCGCTAACCGGTCTCAACCTCCCGACGAGCGGATGGATCAGCCAATCGACGATCAACCAGTCCCGATCGATTCACGCGAGTGCTTGGGATTCCGGACTTGGAATCAAGAAGATCTTCGTTCTCGGGGTGACCGACGCCGGAACGTGGTACTCGGACGAATGGAACCGCGGTTGCACCGGCGGGTTCCAGAGCATCTGCGACGGCGTGACGCCCACTGGGGGGGTCGACGTACCAGTCCATCCGTCGGCTCTCGGGGACGGAAAGAAGACGCTTTCGGTGTTCGCCTCCGACGCTCGCGACGAGCTTTCTACTGCTCAGACGTTCGACCTGAAGATCGATAGACAAGCCCCAACCGTCAACCTCTCCGACCAGCTAGCAGAGGCCACGGACTCCGAGCAAGACCAACAGACTGCCGACGAAGACATCGAGGAAGTCTCCCGCACCACTTACCAGCTCGATATCTCGACGGACGATTCGAATGGGACCCGCGAAGTGTCGGGCGTCAAGTCCATCGACGTTTACATGAACCAGAACCCCGGGGACCTAAGCTCGATCCCCCTTGCGCAGCACTACGACGCGACATGTGCGACCCAGAGCTGCCCGGCAACCTTCAACAAGACCTGGGAGCTCGACCTTTCGGGCAAGGCGGTCGGTGACTACCTGGCTTCCGTTCATGTAACCGACCTCGCGGGCAATACACGGATCCGGAACATCTCGTTCACCTACAACCCGGGAACGGGACTAAAAGACGAGTACTCCTTCCAGCACATCCCACTCCCCGACTCGTCCACGCTGGACATAAACGTCGCGAATGGAAACCTCGTCTACTCCAAGACTGACGTCGCGCAATACGACGGTGACATTCCCGTCGTCGTAGACCGCTCCTACAATTCCCAGCTCCCGATTCAGGAAAGCTCGGAATGGGGCGATAGGTGGACCACCAACACCAGTTCGGAAACTCAGTTGGACGAATCCACTAACGACGAGACGCTCGCCTACCAGGACGGGGAGACGGGATCTTTCGCGCCCGACGTGCCCATCCCGGACTCCGACGAAGACACCGAATTCGCCCCGGACATCCAGTCGGCCGTCCAAACCAACGGAGACGAGATCGAGATAACCGAGACCGATTCGGAAGTAACGCAGGTTTTCGACCAGGAAACCGGTCAGCTCGAGCAGCTCCGAGGCAACAACCTTTCCACCGTGTCCTACGATTACGACGAAGACGGGGTCCTGGAATCCATCGACTCGAACAATTCTTTCGACCCGAACTCCAATGTTTCCCTCCCAGTGGAAAGCAGCGACGGAGTGGTCGACGGTATTGGTGGGACCGATCCCGTCGAGTACGAGCACGACGGAAGCGACCGACTGACCTCCGCAGACGTGGACGGCGAAGTCACTGACTACGGGTACGACGCGTCTAGCCTCCTGACCGACCTCACCCTTGACGACGGATCCACGGTCGACATCACCTATGACTCCGATCGCCGCGTCACGCAAATAGTGCTGTCGGAACGGTCAAAGCCCACCAAGACCTGGACGTTTGCTTACGCGACCCCGGTCTTGGTAAACGCTTACACGACTATGACGGACCCAGCCAGCCAGGTAACCAAGTTCTTGATCGGCCGCAGCGGGAGAGTGCTCACGACCTCCCGTATCGGATCGCAGTCGATGGCATTCTCGTTGAGTGGATCCATGTATGCGGCTGCCGGCGCGTCCCTGAGCCAACCGGGCGAGTACAGCCTGACTACCGACGCGAGCGGAGGGAACATCGCGACCGTGACGACGCTCGTAGACGGGGCCGTGGTCGACCAATGGGAGTGCGCGACGACGTGCACCTCCGTGAACCACAGTTGGGTGGTTGATAGAGACGAACTCGCATCGGGCATTGCGACCGTGGAAGTGTTCGCAACCAGAACCAATGGGGAGCAAAAGAGCGAGCGCTTCGATGTGAACGTACCTACCGATCCAGCGCTCCCGGAGGCATGGACGCCTCCGAGTTTGGCCGACGCGATCGCCTTCCGAGAGGAAAACGAGCTGGACAGTAGCTCCGCGTACGTCAACTCCATTCAGAACAATCCTGCGTACTGGTACAACGAGTACGGGCTGCCTCTATCGACCAGCGAACTTGCCGAGTTGCGAGCACGCGATCAGACGGCAGCCGAAGCGGAGGACATCCTGGCCGATTATCCGACCACGCATTCGAGCACCTTCGCGGGGTGGTACGTCGAGCAAGGAAGTGGCGACATCGTCGTTGGGTTCACGTCGAACGCGACGGCCGAGCTCAACGCCGTAAAGGCTCAGTTCACGGACCCGTCTCGAGTGGTGGCTTTCGATCAAGCACCCACCAAGACCCTGGCCCAACTGACGTCCACAGAAGCAAGCATCTTCTCCGACATCGACACGGCCGTCGCCCCTAGCTGGTTGCTGGACGCCGAAGTCGACGTCCAGCTGAACAAGGTGATGGCGATCGCGGACGAGTACACAACTACGCGGGAGTCGACGGTTCAGTCTACGTATGGGACCTCGGTCCTCCTCGACGAGTACGAAGTAGACCTCGCCAACGGATTCCCAGACGTGTTCAACAACCCGCTCGCCGCTGGTAGCGGACAGATCTACTACTACTACAACGCAGAGCGATGCACCCTCGGGTTCGGCGCCAAGAAGAAGAAGTTCGACGACGGGCGCGGCAACTGGCACTGGGAGTACTACGCGATGACCGCGGCCCACTGCGCCAGCGAAATCGTTGGTCCCGATCAGGCGGGCATCAAGGTCTATCTGAAGGGTCATAGGATCGGTACCTATTCGACCCGCCACGCGTACACGCCGGGACACCCTTGGTACCCCGACATCGCGATGATCCACCTCGCGAACCAGCGTGCCGTGCCTTGCTCGGTTCGCGCCGGGGCCAGCGGCAAGGTTCGCCATTCAGTCCATGCCGTCCGAGGACCGAGCGGGGTGAGTCGCGGAACGCCGGCCAAGAAGTCCGGTATGGCGACCGGAGTGCAGTACGGCAACCTGCTGCGCTTCTATGCCCGTGACGGCTACCAAATGGGCAAGGCAACCAACTTCACCGACTACGGTGACAGTGGTGGCCCCATCTACGGCAAGTACCAAGGCAGTTGGTCGGGCGTCTCGGCAATGGGAATCGTCGACGCGTTCTTCACAAGGAGAAAGCACCCGGATCGTCAGATGACGATCTTCACACCGATCTGGTCTGCGGAGTCTATTCTCGGAGTCGACACGGTCGTGAGCCGGGATGCCGTATGTCGCACCCACTAGGAAAGGAATTCATGAAGATCGGACGCAGAGCAGCAGCAGTATTCCTACTGGCCATCATTCCCGTAGTCGTCTCGGCATGCGGCAGCAGCTCGGGTAGCGACGATGCACCGGATGCGACGGGTTCCATGGAATCCGGGCAGAGCTACTTCGTAGGAAAGTCGGTGGAGTCGCTGGCGAAGAGTTCTTCGGGCGTTTGCCAGGCGACATCCAAGACGGGCGATGCCGACATAGGAGTCGGTTTGATGGCAGTAGAGGGTTCCTGCACGGGCAAGCCAACCCCAACCGACTTCTCCACCCTGAGGATGATCGGGCTCAAGGTCGAGGACGGCAAGGTCGAATCTGCTACCGGAATCACGGGCTTTGCCGACGTTAGGGTGAATGGAAGCGATTCTTCGCTTGCTAGTTGCTCGATGCTGAGCAACGAGGTTCAGTGCGGCCCGGCCGGGAAGGTCCTCGATCCATGGTGGAAGGGTCCAATTCAAGTTTCGACTCTGTTGGAGATCGCCGATCCATGCTCGACTCGAGTCCTGATGACGGCCGAACTCAACAACGGCCCCGATGGCGGAAAGTCGGTGGCGGGGCTCGTCCAGGTACCTAAGAGCTGCCCCGAATAGTGGTGGGTCTTTACTAGCTGCGGGAGTTCGCTCCGAATTTCGTACGGACGTTAGTCCCCAGAAAGCTTGTCGTGCTCGAACCTCGCGACGAGCCTCGATCCCTGGGCCGTCAGGTTCAAGACCTTGCTCCTTCGGTCTCCGCCGTCGGCCGTCGTGCTAACGAGTTTCAGTTCCACGAGTCGTCGAAGCGGCCCGCTGGCGCTGTTCTTCTCCATGGAGAGGCACTCCGCAACCTCTCCGGGGGTGAGATCCGGCCAAGCCGCCACAGTGACCAAGATCTGGAGCTCGGGAGAGGTCAATTCCTCGAAGCCCTCTCGGGGAAAGAAGCGACGGAATCGGGCCGCGGTCTCCACCGCTCCGGCCAAGGAGGTCCAATCCCGGCCGGGGTCATGCAAGGGATCTTTCACAGGTAGCTCGATTCGCGAACTATTTTCGTTCGCATGTTCAAGCGAGCGATGTGCCCGCGGTCGTCAGGGCTTTTCTCCTGCAAACGAACGTGTCTGGGGGTTGCCGTACCGTTTGTCTCCTGTGTTGAGAGGCGAGATAAGAGATCAAGCTGCAGCTCGCCCCGCGCAGGGAACCCGTTCCGAAGAAGTCGCGTTGATCGAAGGTTCAAGCTCCCCTTTGGGTCGAGCTCGCCTAACGCTGAACCTTTCACGCGGTTGGAGAGTCGGAGGCAGATTCGCCCAGGCTCACCCATGCCGCCCCTTCGATCCCGCGGTCTCCGGAAGTTTGTTCTCCCGGCAACGCCGAATCGAATCGGACCAGCGCACTGGCGCGACGTCGGTACCGGATGTCCTTGGGATTCAGATCTTCCGTTCCCGCGGTTTCGGTCTTTTGCCGGGCATGACCGCAACCCAAGATTGATTTGGAGAACTCATGTCCAAGCGAATCGTTTCGTCCACTCCCCGCCGGGTCGAAGACAAACGCACCAACGAAGCCGTGGCAGAGCTGACCGAGGATATCCTCGAGCGGCATCCCGACCTGACTAGATCGAAAGCCGAGGCGAGGGCCAGGAAGTACATCCTGGATGGCCAGCGTCTGAACCCTTACTTCACCCGGTTCTTCCTCGAGACTCGCCCTCGATCCGGGCCGTACATCGTAGGAAGATCAGTGTCCTCGCTGAGATCCGTGCGATCACCCAGCACCCCAGGATCGAGTGGCTGCTCGACCATCTGAGCACCTGTCACTACGGTCGGCCCGCTAAGCGGGCGCTCATAGTCGCAGCGCTGATGAAGATGGCCTACTTCGGCCGGCCGGACTTCCTGAACGCCCTCGAGAAGTTCGAAGGGGGCAGCAGATACGGATGGGCCTTCGGGAATCCCGAAGGCCCCGATTGCCTCTCCTCGCGGTACCACTCGCTGAACTCGATCATCAAACGAAAAAAGCCCGGCGCTGCGATCCACGTGAATCTCGACCTGGTCGACGAGGCCCTGGCGATGAAGGACCCGCAGACCGGTGAGCCGATGTACCCGAACGCGTTCCGGTACTGCGCCGTCGATGGGACCTTGATCGAAGCCGATGTTCCACAACGCTCTCCTCGCGGCAAGAGCAGACGCGAGCGCAAGAAGAACGAACGACTCATCGCCGGCCCGGAGCGTCCGATGGTGCAGTACGTCTGGTACTCGAAGACCAGTGGTTCCGCCCCGGCCGATGGTCCCCTCGTGAAGGACCAGATGGTCAAGTGCCGCTTCGGGTACAAGCTCGTCACGGTCGTCTGCCAGAACACGGGGATCCCGGTCATCTGGACGCTCATTCCCGCGACCGGTGACGAACGCGTCGCCCTCCGCGAACTCCTCGAAGCGCTCTACCGGCTGAGGCCCGAATTCCCCATGGAGTATGTAGTCGGCGACGGTCTCTATCCGATGGCCGAGGAGACCCTCCGGGTCCCCTACGAGAAGTACGGAATACACCCGGTCTTCCCGAGGCTCGAAGGCCGATCCCCCGACAGCCCATGGGCTGACTCCGACGGTGTCCCGCAGTGCGAGCACGGGCCGATGGAAGTCCTCAAGGAGGGTGAGTTCTGGGGTGCTGTGAAGCGTCGCCGAGAAGGCGTCAAACCGGGCAGCCCGCCACCGAAGGGTCAGGGAAAGAACCCGAGGCTCCGTTGGCGTTGCCCGGTCAAGGATCTCGCGGTACCGAAGTGTCCCGAGGTTTCGACCTACCTGAAGGAGGACTGGCACCTCAACACGTACCTCCCGCACGCGGGCAACAGCAAAAGAACGGCCCTGCGCTACGTCCTCACCGCGAGAAGGAACATGATCGAGTCCCTCTTCTCGCAGTTGAAGCATCTCGGTGTGGGTGCGAAGTGGCCGAACCGAACCAGATGGGGTGACGACGACGCGATGCGTTGGCTGGTCTCGCTCGCCTTGCTCCAGATCACCGCGAGGCGGCTCGTTCACCTCACCGGCGGGTACGCATCCGCGTTGAAGGAGGCCGCTGACGCCGGCCATTTGACCTCCAACGAGCGGCGCACATTTGAGGCCCAGCTGCCGGATCCGAACGCACTCCCGATCGCCGGTCTGGAAGCAGATCCTGGAGCGCCTTCGACCTGGTCGCTTGACGCGGGCCTTCCCATCGATCGCGAGTACACCCTGCCCTCGATCGCGGAGTTCTCCAGTCGACCCGACAGGGAGTAGGCGCTCACTCTTAATAGAGAGGGCCGGGCCGGGTGCCGGAGGCCAAACAGAAGCGGGGCCGTCTTCCGACGGCCCCGCATTCCTCAAACCATTTCGCTGATCGAAGACCCGGATTTGGCTCTGGGTCTCGCTCGAAACAGGAACCAATTTTGGGCGAAATCGCGGCAAATCCGGCCTGACTTTTCGGAATGGATTTCCGAGGAGGCCGGAAAGCCTGTTCCGAAGCCGACTTCCCGGGGTGCCGACTTATCGGAACACATTTCTCAACCCCTCAGAGTGGAGCTAGCCGGAGTCGAACCGGCGACCTCTTGGGTGCGATCCAAGCGCTCTGCCAACTGAGCTATAGCCCCGCGTCGGACAAAGGATACGGAAGGTCGGCGTGCAAAGAAGTTGTCGTCATGCACGGTGTCCGCGTAAACCGCATAGTCTTTACCTTCACAGTTAGCTACTGAGAGATCAATGGGAATTCTCGACGAGGCAATCCGGGAACACCTTGAGCTGAAACGCCAGCACGGGGCAGACGAATCCGAACTGAAGGGACTGGAGGACGAGGCCTTCGGTCAGGCGGAGCGACCCGATGCCAGCGGCGCTGCTGCGGCAGAGGCTGAGACCCAGATCATCAGCCCCGGTTCCAGCGTCACCACGCCGGCCGGCGAGGGTGACCAACTCGACAAGGTCTTCGAAAAGACCCGCCAGACCGAGGCCGATGAAGCGTCTCAGGCTGCCGCCGAAGCTGAGACGCGGATCGTCCCGCCGGACGATCCCGAGGCGACTTTCGCCGAGCATCCGGTCCCGGAACCACCCGCTCCCGCAGCCGCGGAAGCCAAGGCCGATCCGGAGCTGACCGAGGCGGCCACGGTCGAGTCGCCGGAAGCTAAGCCGGAGGATTCCGAGCCTGCTGCTGAAGCCCCGGCTCTGGTCGAGGAAGGCGACGCCGGGGACATGCTCGAAGCGGAGCGCCAGCATCTCGCCAGCCATCCGACCGAGCACTACGACGTCGATGCCGCGATCGCCGAAGAAGATGAGATCGACCTGCTCAGCGAGAGCTCCCTTTCAGACGAGCTCGACCGGGCTCTCGACAGTGGTGAAGTTGCCGCCGCCGATGGCGAAACGGTTGAGTACGACGCGAACTTCGAACCCGATTCGACCGAGCACGAGATCGAAGAACCGGATTCGGGTGAGATGGAGGTTGAACCCGACTCCACCGAATCCGAAGCGACTGAGGAGGACTCCGCCGAGTTGCTCTATGAGGGCGCCGCGGCCGAGAACCAGCCGGTGGAGGAAGAGCCCGATGACTCGGCTGATTTCTTCGATCAGGACGATGTGCTCGAAGGCACTCCCGACTTCCTCGAGGAGACTCCCGAGCACGATCAGCTCTGGTTCGAGCAGAAGGAACCGAAGGATTTCGACTTCGGCGACTGAGCCGGGCTCAGCGGATTGCGGCTGACCAGCGGCCGTTGTTCCGGTGAACCTCGATCGGGAGGCCGAAGCAGTTGGAAACGGTGGCTGAGTCGAGTGCTTCGGCGATCGGCCCCTGCGCCAGCACCCGTCCGTCTTTGATCAGCAGCGCATGGGTGGCGGTCGGCGGAATCTCCTCGAGATGATGGGTGACGGTGACCGTGGTCAGGGTGGGATCGCCCTCGGCCATCGAGACCAGAGCTGAGACCAGCTGCTCTCGTGAGGGCAGATCGAGACCGGACGCCGGTTCGTCGAGCAGCAGCAGCTCCGGACTCGACATGAGCGCCCGGGCGAGCAGGATGCGCTGCCGCTCGCCCTGGGAGCATTCGCCGAAGGCTCGGGTCGTGAGGCTCTCCAGTCCGACCACCCCGATCAGTTCCCTGGTCCGTTCGCGGTGGGAATCATCGAGCCGCTGATGCTGGAGAGCGATGCTGTTGAAGGCGCCGGATTCGATCGTCTCGAAGACCGGTCGCCGAGACGGAATCGCCCGAGAGGTGCGGGCATCGACCAGGCCGATGCTTTCTCGCAGGGCTCGCATGTCGGTGCTCCCTAGCCGTTTGCCCAGAACTTCGACCGTGCCTTCGGAAGCGTGTGAGTCGGCGGCGGCCAGATGGAGAAGCGTGGTCTTGCCGGCCCCGTTGGGTCCGAGCATCACCCAATGCTCACCCCGATTCACCTCCCACTCGACGTCCTCGAGCAAGACGACCCGCTGCTTGAGCGCCGTCGACCAACGAAAGACGGTGACGTCCTCGACCGAGATCACCCTTCCCGACGGTGGTTCCGAGGGCCCATGGCCAAGCGTTGCGGGGAGATCATCGATCGACATCGACCCAGGCTATCTACGCGAGCCATCCAGCCGACCGGTCAACCCATACAATCACCATCCATTCTGGGGCCATAGCTCAGTTGGCAGAGCGCCTGCTTTGCAAGCAGGAGGTCGTCGGTTCGATCCCGACTGGCTCCATCAAGTTGTTTCCGCCCTACAAGCGGGGTGCGCGGCCTTTGGCGGTCGCGCCCGCCGTTGCGGGACACTCTTGATGTACCACTGAATGTTCCGCGTGGCAGGCAGGCAAGTCTGATTGTCGCCGGTTGCGATCTGTTGCAGGTGGGCCGCGGAAGGGGGAGAACTTTCGTCGCTCTGCGCTTAGAGATCCATGAGCTCGAAGAAGCGGTACACCGACTACCTCTCACTACCGACCGCTGCCCTCGACCGTGAGGTCTGGATCCAGTGTCAGCTTCGGTTGACGTTCCAGTACCAGGCCCGGCATGGAATATCGCTTCACCTCTGCGATCCCGCCCGACGACGCCTCCGTATCGGACTTGGAGAGATCCTCGATCACCGGTCGGGCCGAGCAATCTATGACGCGATGCTGAAACTCAGCCTCGAAGACGATTTCCAGGACGAATATCTGGATCAACTGCGAGACCTCGACCACCTGGATTCCGATCACGCCGGTCGGCTCGCCTTCAACCTTGTGATGGACGAGCGCTGGGATCGGATTGAGCAGAGCGCTCTGGACTACTGCGAATCCGAAGCGGCGGTCAACGAAGGGCTCCCTGCCGCCTGATGCCCTGAAAAGATGGGAAGGTGACTTCGCTGACCGACACGGCTCCTAGAGGAGTCGAAACTCAGGAGCCGATGGTGTCGGTTCCATTCGAGTTGGAACCGATTGATGAGTCGGCTCTCGATGCCCATGGGGAGGTTTTCACTCGACGCTGGGTTGTGGAAATGATTCTGGATCTTGTCGGCTACGTGCCCGAACTGGATCTGGTTGGCCTGCGTGTGATCGAGCCTTCTTGTGGAAGCGGCGCCTTCCTCATCCCATTGGTCGAGCGGCTCGCGGAGTCAGCGGAACGCCACGACCGAAGCCTCCAGGAAGCGGCAGATGCAATCCAGGCGTGGGATCTCCTCGGACGGAATGTGTCGGAGGCCAGAGCCAATATCGAAACCATTCTCGTGTCACACGGTACGTCGCAGTCCTTGGCTCGCCAGCTTTCGGAGGGTTGGGTGAAGCAGGCTGACTTTCTGCTTGAACCACCCGAATCGGAATCGGCAGATTTTGTAGTCGGCAATCCTCCATACATTCGACTTGAGGCGGTAGACGCCGAAAGGTCGGATGCTTACCGTCAGAGCTGCTCGACCATGGGAGGCCGCTCAGATGTTTACGTTGGCTTCTACGAGAAGGGACTAAAGGCGCTTCGTCCCGAAGGAAAACTCGGGTTTATCTGCGCCGACCGCTGGATGCGGAATGCCTACGGTGCTGGTTTGCGCGAGATGATTTCGCAGGGCTGGTCAGTTGAGTCCATCATTCACATGACGGAAGTAGATGCCTTCGAGGATGAAGTTGATGCCTACCCCGCAGTGACCGTGATCCGACGAGGTGAACAGGGCTGTGGTCCGCTCGTTGCCGACGCGGAGGTGAGCTTTGGTCCTTCTGATACCAAGCAGATCGTCGGCCTCGCAACAGGTTCCGATCAGCCCAGCTCAGGTTCCACGACTACGTCGGAGTCGGGAGCTTTCCGGGCAGAGCGACTGTTGAACTGGTTTTCGGGGAAGGCCGGCTGGCCCAACACCTCTCCGGAACGAATTAGGCTTCTCGCGGATCTGGAGTCTCACTTACCGTTGCTGGAAGATCTGGACACCAGCACCAAGGTTGGTATCGGCGTAGCGACCGGGGCCGACAAGGTTTTCATCAGTGAGCAGCCAGATGGGGTCGAGGCAGAGAGGCTCTTGCCGCTCGCGATGTCGCGAGACATCGCTGATGGATCGGTGAAGTGGTCAGGAAAATTTCTCATCAACCCCTGGGACGAAGCTGGCTTGGTCGAGATGGATAGGTGGCCCGGGCTGCGGGACTACCTCTCGCCTCATGAGGAAAAGTTGCGTGCCCGTCACACGGCTCGATCCGGGAAATGGCACAAGACAATCGATCGCGTGATCGAAGGACTGGTCTCAAAACCGAAGCTCTATCTGCCCGATTTCAAGGACGCGATCTTCCCAGTTCTCGACTCCGGTGAAACGTATCCGCACCACAACCTCTATTGGGTTACCTCGGACCAGTGGGATTTGGAAGTTCTGGGCGGGTTGCTGCTCAGTGATGTCGCCAACCTTTTCATCGAGGCATACTCGGTTCGCATGAGGGGCGGGTACCTTAGGTTTCAAGCTCAATACCTGCGTCGAATCAGACTTCCGCGCATCGAGGACATAGGCCCCTCGTCAGCTGACGCCCTCGTAGCGGCATTTCGCGACCGTGATCGGGACGCAGCAACACAGGCAGCACTTGACCTCTACGGCATCGACCACCTCCCCGACTGATGGCTCCGACACGCGAAGACCTTGAGCTGGCAATAGCCGCCTACTGGGGCAAGAAGGACGAGCAGTTGGCTACCGCTCAGCTCTCTGGCTCAACAGCTGAGGGAAGCTCTAAAGCGGTTCGCGGCGGCGGACACTTCAACCCGATTGCCAATCTGATCGCCAAGTTCTTTCTTGACGCTGGATATCCGGCCGAGTCCATCCACGCCAGCGGATCAACGACGAAACTTCCAGGCTATTACCGGCCTACCAAGGCATGGGATCTGGTCGTTGTTCACGACGACGTACTCGTGGCGGCGGTTGAGCTGAAGGCACTCGGCGGACCCTCATTTGGCAACAACTACAACAATCGAGTGGAGGAAGCCCTGGGTAACGGGGTGGATCTGGAACGAGCTAACTGGCGGGAACTGGTTGGCCGTGAGAAACCCTGGCTTGGCTACTTCTTCATCATCCAGGACGAGGAGGGGTCAAGAAAGCCCGGTAGACCAGGAACCGGAGGAGCCTTCCCACCGGATCAGGTCTGGGAAGGTGCGTCCTACCAGGAGCGCTTCGCGCTGACAGGAGAGCGAATGCTCGACCAGGGCATCTACGACGCCGTCTACTACGCAGCATCGTCCAAAGACGACCCTGGACCTCGGGAACCATCATCGAGTCTCGACTGGCAACACTTCTCGGCGGCAATACAAGCACGGATCAAGTACCTGGAAGCTTTGGGTCTCCCAACCTGATGTCATCGGGGTCCCTCGGGGTCTCGGGTATTGGCGATCTACTGCTTGCCCGAGAGACAATCGTGTCGCGATGAGCATCGGGGAGAGCTCTTTTGGGCTACTAGGCACGAAGTTGGGAAAGCTCCTCGGCGGACTCTTGGTGGGCCGGTAGCTCTTCGAACCGACGGCAACGTTTGACGTGATCGAGCGGCCGCCCGCGCCACGGCGCCCAGCTCATGGGCATGCGAGACAAAAAAATTCCCTACCGCATGAATCATGCGCCATCCTTTAGGTAAAGAACCAATGAAAGGAACCAATGAAAGATCCAGAGATTGACGCGATGTCTGCGGTGGCTGGTGCGCTGGCGGACCTCGCAGACGACGCTCGTGGACGTGTCCTACGGTGGGCGGTAGAGCGTTACAGCAGCACGTCCGCGGTGCGACTCTCAAGCTCGGAGATCCCAGCAGAAAAGGATGGGCCCGGGGCCGTGGTGATCGAGGAAAACGGTCAGGTCAGTGACGGAGAAATAGCCGCAGAAGCACCCGAGTTCGAGCACTTTGCTGAGCTCTTCGCCGCAGCCCACCCAAGACGAACGAGGACAAGGCCTTGGTCGCCGCCTATTGGGTGCAAGTGGTCAAGGATCAGGAGCAATGGCAGTCCCGAGCACTCAATAGCGAGCTGAAGAATCTGGGTCATCCCATCGCGAATATCACCGACGCGTTGAGTAGCAACATGCGTAGGAAGCCGCAGCGGATCATGCAACTGCGTAAGTCTGGCAACAGTCGGCAGGCCAATAAGACTTACAAGGTCACTCACGAAGGACTTATTTACGTCCAGGGCATGGTGAGTGGAAGCAGCAGTTGATGGGATTGGCACCGGAGGACGCGTTCTCGGTCTTACCCGAGTCCCTGCGGGATGACCTTCTGTCGGCCTTCAACGAGATCGTTGGCAATTACCGGGAGCATCGATGGGAACCATCCGAGCTAAATGGCGGGAAACTCTGTGAGGCGGTATTCACCGTAGTCGTTGGCTGGTTGGATGGCGGGATCTACCCCAAGCGAGCGAAGAAGCCGGCGCGTTTCGGGCAAGCATGTTGGGAGCTAGAGCGGAAGTATGCGCGCGTCCCAGACAGCCGTTCTCCTCGGATTTTGATCCCCCGCATGATGATCGGCCTCTACGACATCCGGAACAATCGGGGTGTGGGGCACGCAGGTGCCGAGGTAGATCCGAACCACATGGATGCGACAGTCGTGCTCTACACGGCGAAGTGGCTCGTCGCAGAACTTGTGCGATTACTGCATACGCTCCCGATTGATGAGGCCGCGGCAATCGTTGAGGCGCTCATCGAGCGCGATACTCCCTGGGTATGGACACAGGGCAACAAGAAGCGGCTCTTGCGGACCGATCTAACGTGGAAGCAGCAGACGGTCGTTCTCTTGTTGACCGAACCGGGTGCCGTTTCGGAGGAGGATTTGTTCGGGTGGCTTGAACACCCCCGACTTTCAAGCCTCAGGAGCGATGTGCTCAAACCACTGCACGAAGCTCGGCAGATCGACTATGACGCCGGAGCTCGCGCGGTGACTCTTCTCCCGCCGGGAGTGGCTGCCGCAGAGCGGCTGGTCGGCGCGACACCCTGAGTAATTCCCGACAAGAGCATTGGTGACCAGCGCTTTTGTGCGACACCTCGTATGACTCCGACTTCATGCCGATGAGGGCGATGGGGCCCCGGACCGTGACCGGTTTCGGGGTGCGAACGTATGTTCTGGTGATACTGTGTGGAAGGGGGATGGCGCTAGGGATCGAGAAGCGCTGAGGAGAGCAAGAAGGCCGTCCGAGACGGGCCAATCCAGGCTCCTGAAACTGAAGAGGTGGAGGCCGATTCACCCTCGATATGCAAGCCGGCTCAAGTGTGAAGATTGCTGGGTAAGATCGAGCTATGGATGCTGCGTTCAAAGACGCCGATGCTGAGGAGGAGCGACTCGCCGCCATCGAGTGGGCGCGAGGCAGCATCGCTCACCTGGCTCCGGGTAGAAACCTGGCCGATGAGTTGATTGCAGAGCGTCGGGCCGAGTCCCGTGTGGAGGCTCGGAGAGATCGAGTCAATGAGTAGTCCGTCTGCGCCTACTCATGCAGATAGGTTCTGAGTATGAGCGAGAGCGGTCAGAAGGCCGTCCCGAGGGGTAGAGCGGCAGCCGAGGCCGCTCGCTCTCGCGCTGCCCGTAGCGAGGGATACCGGAAGGCGAGGGACCAGTACGCCGCGATCCGAAAGCTTCGTGAGCGCGACCGGAATGCCGCTCACACTCGTGAGCACCTCTATGAACTGGACTGATCCTCTACCGACGGTTGGCGCGTACACGGGGTCGGATTGCCCTCACATCGACAATGCGATCGCTGTCGTTTCTGACGAAGAGGATGCGCCAGTTGCCGCTGCGGAGTCTCCAGAGCAGCTCGGGGCTGCGCAGGCGTTTCACGTCTCCCTCGGGCGATGTTCCGGTTTCGGCTTGGATTCGTTCTCGGTCTTTTCGTCCGAGTCGCCGAAGCGACTTCAGTGCGGCTGGGCGGATCGCGATCCGCCAAGGACCGTTGTCAGTCGGCGTTCAACTTCGCCACAGCTTCCGACCAAGGGACGCCAAACTCATCTGCCGCGTCATCGACGGCACGACGGTTCTCGTTGGTCAGCTCTTCGTCGTCGTAGGGTACGGCGTCGAGCTTGGCGACGACGGGGTCTTTGGCTCTTTCGAGCAGCACTGCGGCCCCCGATAGGGAATCGTCGGGCAGCTCGTTAACGAGGCGATGTAGCTCCTCCATCGTCATACAACGAGAGTATCGACCGTCAGCGTTTGATCTTGGCGGTCAGGTTGAATTTTGAGTTCGCCCTCGGACCGCGCCCGGACTTGGATTGGGCGTGAGTCACCTCCGAATCGGACTCGAACGCGGCTGCCAGTCGGGTGGCGTCGTCGGCGCGGGGGCGGCTGTGCATGTAGCGCTCGGTCGTGCTCAGGCTGGAATGACCCATCAATGCCTGGACCGTGACCGGATCGAACTTGCGTACGGCGATCGAGCCGAAGGTGTGGCGCAGGTCGTGGAAGCGACGGACCCGCACCCCGGCCTCCTTCTGCGCTCTCTTGAAGCGGCGGCGAAGCGCCGACTCGTTTAGCACGCCACCGTCGGAGGAGCAGAAGACCAGGTCGAACGGGTCGAGCCACTTGCCCCGGTCGGCGACTCTGAGCAGCAGCTCGCAGGCCGCTTCGGTCAGCGGCACCGAGCGGACCCGGCGGCTCTTGGTTGAGCAGACCTCACCGGCCGAGATTGCCTCCTCGACCGAGAGGCGTTGGGCGTCGATGAAGATGTGACGCCAGCGGAGCGCCCGCAGCTCGCCTTGCCTGAGTCCCGTGTAGGCGGCGAGCATGAACATCGCCGCGTCCTGCTCGTTTATGCGCTCCCACTCGGCGAATACCTGCGGACCGTAGAAGCCCTCCGGCCGCTCGCGATGGCCTCCCGCTCGGGCGACCCGTGCGATTGCCTGCAAGTCCTCCGTCGTGAAAGGGTCGATCGCCTTCGCACCGCCCTCTCGCTGACGCTCGGTGCCGGTGACCGGATTGCGTAGCAGGCCGAAGCTGCCCGGCTTCATTCCAAAGGCGAACGCCGCGTGCAGCACCTGTCGGTAGCGGTTGACGTTCCGCGGCGAAAGGCCCTCGACAACCAGGCGGTCGAGAAAGGCAGCCACGTCGTCGGTCGTGATCGAGACTGCATCGCGCGAGCCGAACGCCCGCATGATCCGCGCCCTGGTCTCTCCCTTGCCGCGAGCGAGTGGTCGCGGTTTGGCGAGCATGATCCGGTAGTCGAGCAGGGTGGACGGCTTGGCCCGCTCACCGCGCGAGAGGTGTTCAAGCCAAGCGTCGGCCAACTCCTCGAATGTCACCGCTGCGGGCGGTGGCGAGAGCAGGGCAGCGTCGCGCTCGGCGATCAGCTCGGCCATTCGCAGGTAGGCACGCTGCTCGTCGTAGAAGCCGCGCCTCACCCGTTCCGGCCGTGGCACCCACTCGTCGCCGTCCTTGACTAGCCAGGCCGGACCTATGGTCGGGGCGCATTGCTTGCCGGTCCGGTCGCGCCACTTCGCCCGGTACTTCGGTTTGCCGTCCTTGGTCTCGTAGACGAGCAGAGATCCGCTGGGGAGTCGATCGGTCGCATCCATTGCCAAGCCGTCCTTCCGTTACGACTTGATGGGAGCCAGGGTCCCGCAACCGTTATCCGCGCATCTGATCCGGACCGGACGATGTACCAAATATGTACCGAGCTAGGCCGACTTTGACCGACCCAAACCGAGTCACGCCGACTCAACTTGGCTCTGTCATGGGAAATCGACTCTGACCGGTTCATCCAAATCCACCCTGGGTCCGTTTGCAAGCAGGAGGTCGTCGGTTCGATCCCGGCTGGCTCCATTCCAATGGGCGTGGGATATGTGGGCATCCTCGACCTGATCGCCTACCGTTCGGTGCTTGCCGGTGAGGTGAAGGCATCTGCAAAGCCTTCTGCTGCGGGCTTAGGGCTGGAGTCGCCGTGAACGCCAGCCCGAGGAGTCCAGCGTGTATTCGAGGCGACGGTGGAGGCGGTCGGTGTTGCCGTGCCAGAACTCGATGCGTTCGATACGAAGCCGGTATCCGGACCAGCCAGCCGGTCGGGAATCGTCTCCCGAGGCGAGGTCGTCCGCGAACCGACGGTGAAGGTCATCGGCGCTGTCGAGCGGTTCACTCTGGCGAGAGACCCTGGTTGCCGCCTTCGCCCGTTCGGGTCGCTGCGAGAACAGCCGGTCGGACTCGTCGGGGGTCAACTTCTCGATCCTGCCGGCGATGTTGATCTGCTGCATCGTCTCGCGCCAATAGAAGGTGCCGGCGGCGGTGGCCGACTGGCTTGACTCACGGCCCTTGCGGCTGTGTCCGTTGGTGCCGAAGACCAGCCCGGCTTCGTCGACGGCCTTGACCAGCACGACCCGCGTGGAAGGTGCGGCATCGGTGCCCGCGGTTGCCAGAACCATCGCCCGCGGTTCAAGCACCTCCGTTCGTTCGGCGAAGTCAAGCCATTCGTTCAAGAGCGCGATCGGATCGGATGGCGGAGAATCAAACTCCGGCAGCTTGAGATCGCTCTTGCCGGTGAGGGTGCTCGGCTCGACCGCTCTCATGCCCCGAGCCTATCGGCTCGAGGCATGAACGTAGATGACGGGCCGAGTCCCTTGGAGCAGCGCGGCGGCCGTCGGCAGCGAAGCAGCGCTCAGCGCTTCGCCCTGACTCGGACCAAGCGTCCGACCCGTCGCAGCTTCTTCCTGCGGCCGGAATTGAGCTTCTCGACCCGGACGGTCGCGCGGGCCTTCTCGGAGATCAGGAAACTCAAGGTCGTGCCCTTCCGACGCTTGCCGCGGACGTGGAATTGCCTCGGCGATCGCCGAGCGGCTGGATCTCGGCCGGTCCGTGAGCAACCCGCTCCGGTACATGTTTGAACGATGGGACGGGCGCGGCCCGGAAGCGCTCAGGGAGGATGAGATCCCGATGGCCACCCGGCTGGTGCAGGTGGCCGACCTGGCTGAGGTGCACCATTACCGAGGTGGCATCGAGGCTGCCAGAGCCGTGGTCGAGGGGCGATCGAACAGCCAGTTCGATCCGGCGATCTGCACCGCTTTCTGCGACGCCGCAGACCTGATCCTGTCGGAGCTCGACGACGACCTGAGCTGGGAGAAGGTGCTCGCGAGCGAACCGACTCCCTGGCAGTTCCTGCACGGTGACTCGCTCGAGTCCGGGCTCGAGGCTTTCGCGGACTTCATCGACATGAAGTCCCCCTGGCTGTCTGGCCACTCCCGTCGGGTCTCGGATCTCGCGGCACGGGCGGCGGTCGAGTGTGGTCTGCCGACGGATGACGTGGAGGACGTCAAGCATGCCGGACTGCTGCATGACATCGGCCGGATCGGGGTGCCCACATCGATCTGGGACCGGCCCGGTTCCCTCACCGCGTCGGAGATGGAGCGAGTCCGGCTCTGCCCATACCTGACCGAGCGGGTGCTGGCCAACTCTGAGATGCTCGCGCATCTGGGCCGGATCGCCTCCAGCTGCCAGGAGCGCCTCGACGGCAGCGGGTATCACCGGGGATCGAACGGTGCTTCGTTGACGATGCCCGCTCGTCTGCTCGCGGTGGTCGACGTCTACAGCGCGATGCGCGAGGACCGGCCGTACAGGCCCGCCCTCTCAGCCGAGGAAGCGTCTCGGCAGCTACGGCTCGAGGCTACGGCAGGACGCCTCGAAGGGCACGCGGTGGAGGCTGTTCTCGAGGCGGCCGGCCATCAGCCGGTCTCCGATCGCCGGCGGGCCCGGGTGGCCGGGCTCACGGCGAGAGAGCTGGAGGTCGCGATCCTGATCGCCTACGGGCGCTCGTCGAAGCAGATCGCGACAAAGCTGGTGATCAGCGAGAAAACCGCCCGTAACCACACCGAGCGCATCTACACGAAGCTGGGGGTCTCTTCCCGGGCCGAGGTCACGATGTTCGCGATGCGCCAGGGCCTGGTCAGCTGACGGCTCGCTCATCGCGCCGACGTCCCGTGCCGCGCGGACAGGGCAGGATTTCGAGAAACATGATGTTCACCTCCGCGCGGTTCCGCGGGTCTAGCGTTTCTGCGAAATCAATCCAGGAGGCTTTTCATGGAATGGCAGGGATCCGAAGAGGACGGGATCAGTCGTCGTAAGCTGCTCGTCGGGGGAATCGGGGCAGTCGGGCTGACGGTCGCTTCCTCACCGCTCAACTTCGGCGCGGCGGCTCGTGCCGCCAAGGTGCCGCTGGCCAAAGACGGGCTGTTCTCTCATGGTGTGATGTCCGGCATGCCCACGCAGAGGGCGATCACCCTCTGGACCCGGTTGTCGGAGATCGGACGGTCCTCGAGGCTGACCCTGGAGGTGTCTCGGGACAAGAAGTTCCGGAAGGTCGTCCATCGGCGCACGGTGCTGGCCGATGCCAAACGGGACTACACGGTCCACGCTCTGGTCCGCGACCTGAAGCCGGGAACCGAATACTTCTACCGTTTCCACACCCGGAACCGGAACTCCCGGGTCGGGCGGTTCCGCACCCTGCCGCCGGCCGACTCCCACCAGCCGATACGGATCGCGTTCTTCTCCTGCCAGAACTACGAGGCCGGGTACTTCACCGCTCACGCCGCCATGGCGAAGGAGAAGGACCTCGACTTGGTGGTCTGCCTCGGTGACTACATCTACGAGAAGCACTACTGGGACGGACCCGCAGGCCGGGTCGACCAGACCGGGGTCAACCACGACGGTGACGCCCAGCTGCTCTCCGAATACAACGAGAAGTACCGCCTGTACCAGTCCGACCGCCACCTGGCGGACATGCATGCCAACCATCCCTTCCTCTCGGTCTGGGACGACCACGAGGTCGAAGACAACATCGCCGGAACCCACCCCAGCTCGGCGGTCACCGATCCCGACCGCTTCGACAACACGGATACGCCGAGACGGGTTCCGCTGCTGACGCGACGGGCCAACGGCTACAAAGCCTTCTTCGACCACATGCCACGCACCCGGAACAAGAAGAACCACAACATGGTCTTCGGCTCCCTCCGTTTCGGCCGGACGGCCGAGCTGTTCCTGACCGATCAGCGCCAGTACCGCAGCCAGCAGCCATGCAACGACAGGATCCTGCTGGCCTGCGCCGACGATGACAACCCCGCCCGCACGATGCTTGGCCAGAACCAGAAGAAGTGGTTCAAGAAGGCGGTCTCCAACTCGACCTCCAAGTGGAAGCTGTGGGGGAGCGAAGTTATGGTCATGAGCCTCGACCTGCCCAAGGAAAGCCACGTGAACCACGACCAGTGGGACGGCTACGGGGCCGAGAGGCGGGAGATCCTCGAGCACTTCCGGAACAACGGCGTGAAGAACCTCGCGGTCCTCTCCGGGGACATCCACAGCTTCTTCGCCGGCGAGCTCTCGACCCGGGGCAACGACACGGGCCTGCCGATAGGGACCGAGTTCACCGGGGGTTCGATCACCTCCAAGGGCTTGCCGGAGGAGACCGGAATCTCCGGCGAGGCGATGCTCTCCCTGATGGAGGAGAACGACCCGCACTTCGCCTGGGCGGACCCGGTGAATCGTGGTTACGGTGTCGTGACCTGCCGCCAGAACGAGCTCATCTGCGAGATGAAGAGCCCGCTCACCGTCGACTCCCCGGACTCGTCGGCCCGCACCCTCGCCAAGTTCAGGGTCAAGGCCGGTTCGACCACCGTCGAGCTGATCTGACCGGAGTGCTTCCGGCCCGGACGACACTGACGTCGCCCGGGAAAGGCGGTCATCGGGCGTAGGATTACGGATCCTCGCGAGTTCAATCGCGAGGCCGATACGCCCTTGACCGCCTCAGATCACACCGACATCCTGCCTTTCCGGCTCGTCCGGAACGACTCCCCCGCCTCGCCGGCACAGCGTGCGGAGGTTCTGGGGCAGCCCAGCTTCGGGCAGCACTTCTCCGACCACATGGTGCTGATCGAGTGGGATCGCGAGCGGGGCTGGCATGACGGACGGGTCGAGCCGATCGGCCCCCTGCCGCTGCATCCCGCGGCCGGGGTGCTCCACTACGGACAGGAGGTCTTCGAGGGCCTCAAGATCTACCGGCATGGGAACGGGCGGCTCGTCGCCTTCCGGCCCGAGCTGAACGCCGCCCGCATCCAACGCTCCGCCCACCGGCTCGCCCTGCCGGAGATTCCCGCGGACCTCTTTCTCGGTGCGGTCGACGCCCTGGCCGCCGCGGACGCGGATTGGGTTCCGACCCGCCATGGCGACAGCCTCTACCTGCGGCCGTTCCTGGTCGCGACCGAAGCCTTCCTCGGGGTGCGGCCGACCAACCAGGCGCTGTTCGGGATCATCGCGAGCCCGGCGGGCGCCTACTTCTCGGGTGACGCCGAAGGCGTGTCGCTCTGGCTCTCGACCGACCTTGCGCGAGCCGGTCGAGGGGGCACCGGAGCCGCGAAGTGCGGCGGCAACTACGCCGCCTCGCTGCTGGCCCAGGAAGAAGCGAAGGAGCACGGCTGCGCGCAGGTGCTCTTCACCGATGCCGAGACCAACACCTGGGTCGAAGAAGCCGGCAGCATGAACGTGTTCTTCACCTTCGCCGACGGCACCCTGGTGACTCCGCCGGCCACCGGGACGATCCTCGAGGGCGTGACGCGGGACAGCGTGCTCGCGCTTGCCGCCGACCTCGGCCACCAGGTCGAGGAGAGGCCGATCGGCATCGACGAGTGGCGCTCAGCCGCTTCAAGCGGCGAGCTGGCCGAGGTCTTCGCGAGCGGAACCGCAGCGGTGATCACCCCGATCGAGTGCCTGGTCACCGCGGACGACCGTATCGTCACCCCGACTCCCGGCCTCGGTCCGGTCGCCGGCCGGATCCGCGAAGAGCTGGTCGGTATCCAGACGGGCATGGTCGAGGATCGCTTCGGCTGGCTCCGTGAGGCTGGTGCCGGACGAGATTGCTGAGGAGCGGGGACATGGCGGAGACATCGGTGCGGCCTCGGGTGGAAGCTGAAAGCGAGGTCGCCTTCATCACCGGGGCCGGGTCGGGAATCGGCGCGGCGCTGGCTCCCGGTCCCTACGTGAGATTCACTTCACGATCCGTGGGTCAGTTGCGGATTGCCACCGGAGTGCCGGGAGCGGCGATGCGGGCGAGCCAGCGGATGCCGGGGTTGGGGATGCGGATGCAGCCGTGGGAGGCGGCGCTGCCGAGTGGATCGGCGTAGCTGTCGCCGCCCCGGCCGTGCATCGCGATCCGGCCGGGGCCGCCGCCGTAGTTCTTCAGGGTGCGCGAGAGGGCGGTCAGGGAGAGAGACCAGGGTCCGAGGAACTCCTTCGGGTCCGGTTGACGGTTCCGTTCGTAGACCGCCGCCAGCCCGGCCGGCGTCGGGGTGCCGGGGGCGCCGATCACGATCCGGAACCGGCCGATCCGCCGGCCGTTCCGGAAGGCGTAGAGCCAGCGGTTCTGCTTGCGGATCTCGATCCAGAGATTGCTCTTCCTCAATACGGCCCGATCGCGGGGAATCCAGCCGGCCGCGCCGACCGGGCGGATCGGCAGGAGGACCTTCAGCCACTGCCGGCCGTCAGGCGATTCCCGGGTGTCGAGCACCAGCAGCGACTGCGGGTGATGCGACCAGGTGGTCGCGACTCCGAGCCCCGTCAGGACCCGGCCGGTGCCCGGCCTGGCCCTCGCGGCGACCGGGGCGACCACGCGGGCCGACCAGGAACCTCCCGAACGGCTGGGAGGCAGGATCCGGTCGATGGGAGCGGGCGGGGTGACCGCTCCCGGCCTGTCGGCGGCAGGTGCGGCCGGGGCGCTCGCCATCACCGTGATGGCGAGCGCCAGACCGGCCAGAACCGGCCGCCAGTCGATCAACCAGTGACTCCGCCGGCCCGCGGCGGCCGCGGGTGCACCGCACGGATCGAAGCCGTGTCACGGCGATTCGGGACATTCTGACCCTCGACCGTCGCGACGTTGGTGATCTTGCCGGATGCTCCGCCAAGCACCCTCGCCCAGACCTTGAGCAGCTTCGAGCTGTGCGGCGCGATCTGCTTGATCTGCCAGCACCAGGCGCCGTTTCGCAACTTGGCCTTGGGGCTGGTCCGGATCACTTCCAGGCCGGCCGGCGGCCGGTCGCAGACCTTGACGTTGCGGACCGTCGCGACACTGGGGTTGGTCACCTTGATCCGGTAGCCGATGCGACCACCGGCCCGGACCTTCGTCTTGTTCGCCTTCTTGACGACCTTCAGGGTCACCTTGCCGGTGATCGTTTCGCGGTCGGTGTCGGGGCCTACCTCGGGATCCGGGGTGGACGCGGTCGCGGCGTTCGGGACGTCCCCGGTCACCAGCGGCACGGCCATCACAGTCACCGTCGCCTTGCCCTTCGATTCGATCGTCCCGAGCTCACAGCTCAGCGGGAACTTCGAATCGCAGGTTCCCTGGCTCGGGTGAGCGGAGACGAACTTCATCGGCTTGGCCGGCTTGTCGACCAAGTGGACATCCGGAACCGGACCGGGACCGGTGTTCTTGACCACGATCGTGTACTTGACCTTGGAGCCGACCTCGGCCTGCTTGCGGCCGGCCTTCTTGGTGACCTCGAGCTTGCCAGGCTCGGTGCGGACGAGGACCACCTCGTTCGGGCTGCCGGCGGGACTCTCGGCGGAACCGCCGATCTGTTCGCCGCCGACCGAGGCCACGTACGCGTAGCAGCCCTGGTCGGGCAGGTTGGTGGCCGGAGTCTCGTAGTCGCCGTCGCCGTCGGTGGTCAGGATCCCCTGATCGACGGCGGCGGCTCCACTCCAGTCGACGCCTTCGCAGTCCCAGTTCGCCGACATGGGGACAGGACCGACGAGGCTCCACTCGATCTTGCCCGGCCGACCCTCAGTCTGGCCGATCGTGATCTTGTCGGTGGTCGAACCGCCGGGAGTGACCCTGGCGGAGGAGACGTTCGTGGTCACCGTTGGCTGGAGCCGGCGGATGATCGCCACCTCGTTCTGGCTGCCGACCGGGCTGGTCACCGGATCGGTGTATCCGGGACCGCTGATCGTGACCTCGTAGCCGTAGCAGCCGAGATCGTCGATCGTGGTCGGATCGGTCTGGTAGGTGCCGGTGCCGGTGGTCGCGAAGCTGCCCTGATCGGCGACCGGGGCGCCGTTCCAGTCGGCGTCGTCACAGTCGGTGGCATCGCCGACGTCAACCGGCCCGTAGAGGGTCCAGTCGAGAGTGCCGTTGATGTCGTCGGCGTTGCCGATCTTGATCGTGTCGGTGAGCTGGCTCCCCGGCTTCAGATCGGCCGAGGAAACCTCGGTTGACAGAGTGGGAAGAACCGGCTCGAACGGCGCGGTTATGCCTACCTTCGGCGGTTCTGCCGGCAGCAGCGCGTTCTGGCCGAGCATCGCGTTGCCGGCGGTGCTGTTCCAGGCGATCGTGTTCACCTCGCCGCTCGGCAGCTTGATCTTGAACCGGACCTCGAAGGACTCCGCTGACGCGTAGGTGCCCTGGGTGTAGAACCTGAGCGCGCGGACATCGGCCGGATCGTCGGGACTTGCCACCCAGTCGTCGACGCAGTCCGGATCGGACGGATACACCTCGGGACGGCAGGGGTTGTTCGAGTCCGAATACTCGACCGAAACACCTGGATCGAGATGGGTGATCGAGTCGAAAGCGACCTGGAACTGGCTGTCACGAGGGTCGTTGGCCTGCCCGCCCGAGACGCCGGTGTCACCGACGTAGGGGAGGATGTCGTACGCCACCGGGTCGTTGAGGGTGTCGGTGCCGGTGTTGCGCCAGACGATCGTGTACTCGCCGGTGCCGCCGTTGGTCGTCTCGGCGACCCCGCCGGGGCCCTTCGGGGCCGGGTCGAGCTCGCCCTGGACCCGCTTGGTCAAGGCGAACGACGGGCCGGGAGTGCCGGGAACCTGAAGAGTTGCGTTGAACGAGCAGTAGTTCTGCTCGACGACGCCGTCGCCATCCAGGTCGAGCGGGTCCTCGGACTCGAAGTTCGACTCGTCGGAGTTGTGGGCGGTACCGCACTCCGACGAGGTGTCGCGGCCGGAGCCCGATGCGAACATGTCGGCGGTATTGGTGTAAACCCGGGCTCCTTCGGGAACCGAAACCAGGAAGGCGTTCACCGTCGGGGTGAGCCGGTAGTAGCCGGAGCCGGGGAAGTCGGATGGGTCGAAGCTCACCCGGATCAGGTTGCGACCGGTTCCCTCGTAGTCCTCGATGTACTCGACGTCACCGGTTATCGGGCCGATGTTGTTGAGGCCCTGGCTCAGGATGAAGCCGACCGTGCCGCCACCGGGCGGGTTGGCCCACTCCATCCCATCCGGCAGCAGGTCGGCCAGGACCACGGGTCCGGGGAGCACCTCCGCAGGGGGCACGGTGATGCCGCCGACCATATTGAGCGGGGTGGTTCCGCCCGGTCCCGAACGGTAGCTGCCGAAGGACTTGTATACGGCGAGCTGCAGCAGGTTCGGCTCGATGTAGAGCTCGGCCGCGTGCCGCGAGGTGCGGGCCGGTTCGGTCTCTCCGACCGGATAGGCCGAGCCGGCGGCGATGTCTTCGAGGATGTCGCCACCCTCGGTCGAAGCGTCGGCGTAGCCCCAGACATCCATCGTCATCGAGCGGTCGGTCAGGTACGAGTTCGGCGGCAGGCGGACCGCCGCGACACTGCCGATGTCCCCGTTGGGGACCGGGAAGTACGCGCTGGTGCCGCTCAGAGTCGCGATCGGGACCGAGACCACCGAGCCGTCGGTGAGGATGTACTCGATCTCCCAGTTGTCGCCGGCGGCCTGCGGCATGCTGGCCGATGCGACCCGGACCACGGTCGGATGGAAGGCCGGCTGGGCGCAGACCGGGGCCGACGCGGAACCGTCGACATCCCCGACCACGGGCAGCGAGCTGTACTTGACGCCGGTCTTGTTGGTCAGGCAGGGAACCGGGTCGACCAGATCGGTCGTGTAGGCCCGCGAGGCCGGGTAGTTGACGGTGACCGTGTAGCGGCCCTCCGCTGCGCCCGGGTTCTGGCTCGGGGTCGTGTTGACCGGCTGGATCCAGTGGCCGGGGTAGGTGCCCTTGAGGCCCAGGTTCGGGATGTCCAGGGGACCCTGCGAACCCTTGCCGAGGAACTCGCCCGGATCTTCCGGCGGGATATCGATCGCGGTGATGTTCTTGGAGGCGCTGGTGCTCAGCTCGTCGTCCTCGCCGATCGGCGTCCCGTACATCGTGACCTCGTTGTGCAGCACCGTCTCGTCCGGCACCGTGCCGGGGATCTCGACGATCACCTGGTAGTTGGCGGTGCCCCCGGGATTCCCGACGCAGCCGGGTGGCATGCCGGTGGGGTTGTCGAAGTCCCAGGTGATGGTGCCGCCCGGATTCGGCGGATTCGGTGCGGAAGTCGGTGCGGGGCTGGCCGAGACGAAGATCGCCTCGGGCGGCAGGGTGTCGACCAGCCGGGAGTCATCGAGGTAGAGGCTGCCGGCCGGGAAGCCGGGGTTGCAGCTGGCGGTGATGTTGTAGATCACCTGGTTGCCGACGACGTAGATCGAACCACCGTCGTTGGTGTCCTTCGAGACCCGGATGTCAGCCGAGGCTTCGGCTTCACCGATCGCCGCGGTGGGCGCTGCGGTCAAGGGGATGGTGCTCGACTCGTAGGTCGGCTGGATCTCCCAGCTGGTGCCGTCCGGCGTGTATCCGTTGGGCGGCGTGACGGAAAGGTTCAGGGTCAGCGACTGACCGGGGTCGATCAGCGACTCGTCGAGCTGGACCACGATCTCACCCCCGACCAGCGACCAGCCCGTGACCAGGCCAGGGGTGCTGCTGGTCACGTTGAAGGTCCAGTCCGAAAGCGGAGGGGTGGGCGGTCCGGCCGGGGTGACGTCGATCGGCAGGACGATCTCGGCGTCATCGCCACAGCTCTCGACCTGGGTCGCCGAGCAGGTGAAGTTGACGAGGTAGTTGGACGGCGCGCCGGACGGCTGCGGCGGCGCGTTGGTCGCGATGATGTCGACCTGTCCGCTTGCGGCCTGGGCCGCGGCGCTCCCAAAGGCGAGTGAAGCCATTGTCAAGATGGCAGCCACGGTCAAAAACCGCGCAAGCTGCCGGAACCAATCTGTCATTGGACGAACCCTTCGTATCTATTTCAGAACGGGACAACCATCCTCAGGGTCCCCGGCCCGAGAGCTCCCTGAGTTCGCTGTGCCTGCAACATACTCGTTCGATGCTTACCCGAAAAGCCCTTTGTAGCAAACATCCTTCACAGAAAGTTCATACTTTTGTGAGGGATTTCCCGGTCGGGCGGGGCTATGCTGCGATCGATGAGAGGACCCGACCCCAACGCTCTGAGGAGTTGGGCCGCCAGCCAAGGATTCGCCTGGCAGCCAGAAGACACCTTGCCACCGGTGACCCCTCGGTTGCGCCGAGGCGTCGGGATCGGTGAGCATCGTGCGTATTACCGGTCGATTTCCGACCGTGGGGTCACCACCATCTCCGCCGACAACCGCAAGAAGCCGGAGCGGGAGACGGTCGGAGTCTGCCAGGGCCGGCTGCCCGGCGGGCTGGACGGGGTGGTCGGCCATCACGTCCACCAGATCGACCAGGGGCCCGGCCACGAGTATCGCTACGTCGCCGTGACCGACACGGTCGTCTTCGCCGATCTGCCCTTGCGGGCTCGGCCGGTCTTTCATCTCGAAGGTGGCATCGGTGGTGGTGAGGTCAAGGCGGCGATCACGATCGGCAAGCCCAAAGAGGCGAGTGGGCCACTCGACGGTGTGGTCGCTGCGCTCCATGGCAAGACCGAATCCGGTGGCCTTCAGTGGTCCAGCTTCCCGGCCGAGGCGGACGAGCGGATCCGTCGCATCGTCTCGGCGTCGACTCGTTCGCTGGATGGCCTGCCCTGGCAGCGGACAGTGGTCGAGTACGAATGTGGGCGGCTCGCCGTCTGGGTCAAGGACTGGGCGCTGATCGACCCGGATTCACTCGATGCTCTCTGCCGGTTCGCATCCGGGCTGGCCGACGGGCTGGCCGAGGTCGACGGTGCGGGACCCCCGCTGGCCCTCGAGGCAGCCCTGCCGATGCCGGACCCGGGCGCCCGGGAAAAGTGGGTTGCGGCGGGCGTCGACCTGGTCGAGTGGGAGGAGCCTCCGGTCAGCGTCGTCGCCGCCCAGGAGCGCTACAAGGAGGACGTGAAGCCCCACGCGACCCGGACCGGCTGGAAGGTCTACGGGATCGTCGCCGTCTCGCTGTTCGTCTTCAGCCTGCTGATCGCCGCAGCCAGCCTCGGCCTCAGCTTGGCCTTCGACCAGTATCCGATGCCCGTGGCGATCGTGGTCGCGGTCATCGCGGTCGGGTTCGGCGCGATCGCCGCCAACCGGGTCGGGCTCGAAACCGGCCAGGAAGCGCTCGATGACCGGTTGAGCGCCAGTTCGGTGCCGTGGGGGATCGAGGCTTTTGCCCGCGGTTACGCCGAACACGCCGGGCTGACCCACGAAGACCAGGAAGAGTTCCGCCACCGCCTGGAAGTTCCCTTCCGCGGACGTTGCCAGATCGCCTGGCAGGGCGATCTGAACCCCGGCCAGCCCGGCCATCTCTCGGTCTGGATCGATCCCTCCGATACGCCCGAACCACCCCGTTTCTACCTGCTCGCGGTCACCGCCGAGACCGGCGCCGCGACACCGGTCGGGTACGAATCAAAAGAAGCTAACGGCGTTCGCCTCACCTGGCAGGAAGTCAGTTCGGTCCAGCGCGCCATCCACCGCCTGGACCAACTCCGCGCCGCGATCTAGAACTCCGGGCGGCTTCTTCTGCCACGGAATCGCTTCGAAGCTGTGAGGTTGTGCGCGTGCTTCGCGAGCGAATCAGCCGGTGAGCGAGTAGACGGCTCTTTCGGCGAGGAGGTTCGGGGCGCGGTTCGCGAGTCCGGCGACACGTCGGCCGTTGGCGTCGATCGGGACGCGCCGGTCGATCTTCAGGTCGAGCTCGGCGGTCAGCCTCTCGAAGTCGCCGATCGTGCAGAGGTGGATGTTCGGGGTGTCGTACCACTGGTAGGGGAGCGCGTCGGTCACCGGCATCTTTCCTTTGAGCGCCAGGGCGGCGCGGAGCTTCCAGTGGGCGAAGTTGGGCAGGGAGACCACGAGGCGGGCGGCGACCCGTTTCATCTCGGTCATGACCTGATCGGGTCGGCTCACCGCCTGGAGGGTGAGCGAAAGCACGGCGACGTCGAAATCGCCGGCCCCGATCCGGGGCAGCTCCTGTTCGAGATCGCCCTGGGTGACCGGCACGCCACGGCCGATGCAGGCGTGGAAGTCGTCGAGCTCGCGCTCGACCCCGAGCCCGCTGCAGCCCCGCTCGTCGATCAGGTTTTCGAGCAGGGCGCCGTCGCCGCAGCCGAGGTCGAGCACTCGCTGCCCGGGGCCGACCAGCGCGGCGACGATGTCGAGATCCGGCCTCAACCGTTCGCCTCCCGTCCGGGGATTCCCCGCTGGTCCGCGAGGCGGTCAAGGTAGCCGGCCATGGTGCGGTGGTACTCGGGCGGCTCGGCGAAGAGGAAGGAGTCATGACCGTGCGGAGAGGAGATCTCCTGAAAGGTCACCGGCGCTCCGGCCCCGCGCAGCTCGCTCGCCATCAGCCGGGCGTGCTCGGTCGAGAAACGCCAGTCCGAATCGAAGGAGAGAACCAGGAAGCTGGTCCTGCCCTGGCCGATCTGGTTCTGGACGTGCACCGGGTCGTCGAAAGGGTCGAAGTAGTCCATGACCCGGCCCATGTACAGATAAGTGTTGGCGTCGAATCGCTCGACGAAGGACTGCCCCTGGTAATGGAGGTAGCTCTCGACCTGGAAGTCGACGTCGAAGCCGTAACGCGGCACCTCGGCGTCCTGGATCCTGCGGCCGAACTTCTCTCGCATCGATTCCTCCGAGAGGTAGGTGATGTGGCCGATCATCCGGGCCAGGGCGAGACCAGGGTCGGGCCGGCGTTCGTTTTCGTAGTAGTCGCCACCGGCGAAATCGGGGTCCCGCATGATCGCTTCCCGGGCGACCGCCGAGAAAGCGATGTTCTGGGCCGAGAGCCGGGCTGAGGCGGCGACGATCGCGGCGCCGTCGACTTCGGTCGGATGGTCGATCGCCCACTGCAGGGCCTGCATGCCACCGAGCGAGCCACCGACCGCGGCCAGCAGCCGTTCGATTCCGAGCTCCCGCAGCAGCGCCCGGTGGGCCTCGACCAGATCGCGGACCTGCACCAGCGGAAAGCGCAGCCCGTACGGCTTGGCCGTGGCCGGGTCGATCGACGCGGGGCCGGTCGTCCCCTTGCAGCCGCCGAGCACGTTGGCGCAGATCACGAAGAAGCGGTCGGTGTCCAGCGGCCGGCCGGGGCCGACGATGTTGTCCCACCAGCCGGGCCGGCCGGGGTCGTCGCCTTCGTGCAGCCCGGCGGCGTGGGCATCGCCGGAGAGGGCGTGGCAGATGAAGACCGCGTTGGAGCGGTCCTCGTTCAGGCTGCCGTAGGTCTCGTACGCGACCTCGACCTCCGGCAGCGTCGCGCCGGAGGCGAGAACCAGCGGGCGGTCACCGGTGAAGACGACCGCCCGCTTTGTCTCGACGATGCCGATGCCGGGACCTTCGTCCGGCAATTAGCTCGCCTTGGACAGGGCCTGGTCGATGTCGGCCAGGATGTCTTCGATCGACTCGATGCCGACCGAGAGGCGGACCGTGTCGGCGGTCACCCCGGACTCGTCGAGCTCCTCGTCGTTGAGCTGCGAGTGAGTGGTCGTGGCGGGGTGGATCGCCAGCGACTTGGCGTCGCCGATATTGGCCAGGTGAGAGAACAGCTCGAGCGAGTCGATGAACTTGCGGCCCGCCTCGCGGCCACCCTGGATGCCGAAGGTGACCAGGGCGCCGTAGCCGCCCTTCAGCACCTTGTCGGCGATCTCGTGGTGGCTGAATCCGGGCAGGCCGGGGTAGTTCACCCAGAGCACGTCGCTCCGCTCCTCCAGGTGCTTGGCGACCGAGAGGGCGTTCTCGCTGTGGCGCTCCATCCGCAGGGGAAGGGTCTCGATGCCCTGGAGCAGCAGGAAGGCGTTGAACGGCGAGAGTGCTGCGCCGGTGTTCCTCAGAAGCACCGTCCGGACCCGGCCGATGTAGGCCGCCGGGCCGAGAGCGTCGGCCCAGACCACTCCGTGGTAGGACGGGTCGGGCTGGGTGAGGCCGGGGAAGCGCTCGGCGTTGGCGACCCAGTCGAACTTGCCCGAATCGACGATCACGCCGCCGATCGAGGTGCCGTGACCGCCGATGAACTTGGTCGCCGAGTGGACGGCGATGTCCGCGCCGAGCTCGAAGACATTGGTCAGGACCGGAGTCGCGACGGTGTTGTCGACGACCAGCGGCAGGCCCTTCGCGTGGGCGGCGTTCGCCCAGGCCTCGACGTCCATCACGTTCAGCCGCGGGTTGCCGATCGTCTCGCCGAAGACCAGACGGGTCTTGTCATCGACGTGCTGATCCAGCTCCTCGGGCTTGTCCGGGTCGACGAACCGGACTTCGATCCCGTACTGCGGGAGCGTGTGGGCGAAGAGGTTGTAGGTGCCGCCGTAGAGGGTGGAGAGGGCGACGATGTTGTCGCCGGTCCGGCACACGTTGAGGACCGAGTAGGTGACGGCGGCCTGGCCGGAGGCCACGGCCAACGCGGCGACCCCGCCCTCGAGCGCGGTCATCCGCTCCTCGAGCACGTTCCAGGTCGGGTTCATGATCCGCGTGTAGATGTTCCCGGGCTCGGCCAGCGCGAACAGGTCCTGTGCGTGCTGCGCGTCGTTGAACTCGTAGGAGACCGTCTGGTAGATCGGCACCGCGCGGGCGTTGGTGGTCGGGTCGGCCACCTGTCCGGCGTGCAGGGCGTTGGTCTCGGGTCCGTACTGCTTCGCTTCGTCGCTCATCTTTCTCCTGTGGGTGTCATGTGTCGTTGGCGGGCGCTGGTTTGATCGCTTCCAGCCAGCGGAAAGTCGCTCGTAGATCTTCCTCGGTGAGTCCATGTCCGGCGGCGGGATCGAAGAGATACTCGACCGCCGCTCCGTGGCGTTCGAGGGCCCGGGCCAGTCCGTCGCTTTCCTCCGCGGGCACGAACTGGTCGCGACCGCCGGAAGCCACCAGCACCGGGGTGCCATCCAGGTCGAGGCCTTGCACGGGCGGATAGGGCAGCATCGGTCTCAGCAAAACGGCGCCGGCCAGGGTGCTGGGCCGCCGGAAGAGCAGGCTGACCGCGATGTTGGCTCCGTTGGAGAGACCGATTCCGATCACTCCCGCGGGGTCGAACCCGTAGTCGTCGGCCGCGCCGGCGATCCAATCGGCGAGTTCGTCGGTCCGCTCCAGCAGGTCGGGAATGTCGAGCTGGCCGACGGCGAGCCGGCGGAAGAAGCGCGGCATCCCGTTCTCCAGCACCTTGCCCCGCGGGCTGAGGATTCCGGCTCCGGGTGCGAGCTGGTGGCCGAGCGAGACCAGATCGTTCTCGTCGCCGCCGGTGCCGTGGAGCAGCAGCAAGGTCCGCCGTGGATCCCCGGGTTCGAAGACGTGGATGAAGCCCTGATCGGTGATGCCTCCACTCTAGGACACCATCAGCGGCCGTCAGGGAATCTGGCCGGAACATTTCGCCGGTCGGGGTGTTTCGGGGAACGATCGTCCGGCCCACGGGCCAAATCAAAAGGGGAGCCGTTGTCCAGGGGAAAGAAAAGCCGGTCCAGGCGTCTCGCATGGTGGTTTGCCGGCGCGCTGACCGTCGGAGTCTGCCTGCTGTCCGCGCCCGCGGGCTCGGCCGAGACGCCGACCTTGGTTCCCGCGCTCGACGAAGCGGCAAACGACAAGGGCGAGATGGCGCGCGGCCACTGCCGGGCGCTCGATGAGGCGCCGATCATCTGCAGCTACGGTGACCTCGCCTCTGACAACACGGTCGCGCTGATCGGCGATTCACACGCGCTGCAGTGGGGTCCGGCCCTGATCCAGCTGGCGACCCAGCGGGACTGGCGCCTGATCGCGATCATCAAGACCGGCTGCCTGATCGCCGACGTCAAGTTCGAGGCCACCTGCGACCGGTGGCGGGCCAGAGCGCTGGAGAGCCTTGCCGGTCAGCAGCCTCGGCATGTGATCGTCGGCACTTCGATCGGGCGCCGCTACCGGCTCGAGGCCAAGGGTCGCAGGCTCACCCGGCGGGCGAGCGACCCGCTTCTGACCGCGGGCATGACCCGGACCCTCAAGCGCATCCGGTCGATCCCGAGCCTGGACGGCGACGGCAGCGGGGTCACCCTGATCCGCGATCAGGTCACGGCCCCGTTCCTGCCGGTCAGGTGCCTCGAAGAGCACCCGCACCATCCCGAGACCTGCCGGTTCCCTCGCCACCGACGCTTCGGCCCCGGCTTCGAGGCGGAAGCGGCCCGACGGGCCGGCGTCACCGATGTAATCGATCCACTGGGAGCCCTCTGCGGCGGGAAGTGGTGCTACTCGGTCCGCGACGGGATGGTCCTATACCGCGACTCCGATCATCTGACCGCCACTTTCGTCCGCTCGCTGACCGGGTGGCTGGGAGCGAAGCTCGACTTCTGAAGTACCTTGAGCAGGTGACCTGGGCCCATCGGAAGAACCTGCCGGCGTTGCTCGCCGGCGCGCTGATCTCAGCCTGCCTCCTGGCGGGATGCGGTGGCGAGCCGGGCCAGGTGAAGATCGTGGATCTGATCCCGAGCCCCGACGTCGCCCGGGATGACAAGGGACCCGCGATCCTCGATGGCTGCCGGTCCGGAACCGGCTATACCGAAGCCTGGACCTGCGTCTACGGCAACCCGGCCTCGGAGCGGAAGGTCGTGCTCTGGGGCGACTCGCACGCGATGCAGTTCACGACGCCGATGATCGATCTGGCCCGTCGGAACAACTGGCGGCTGGTGACCATGTTCCGCGGCAGCTGCTTCACCGGCGACGTGGGGTTTAGACCGGCATGCGATCAGTGGCGGGCCAACGCGATGGCGAGGATCCGGGAGGAGCAGCCGGGTCTGATCGTGACCGCGACCGACACCGGTGACGGCTACACGCTGACCGAGGGCGAGGCCCGCCTCAGCCGGAAGGCGAGCGAACCGCTGCTGCGGCGAGCCTGGAGCCGGACCCTCCGGCAGCTCGAGCAGGTCACCGGGAACCGACGCGGCGGCGTAGTCGTGATCCGCGATCTGCCTCGCTCGGTGGTTCCGACACCGGACTGCCTCCAGGCTCATGCCGACGATCTCGCCCGTTGCGACTTCAAAGGCTTCCGCAAGAACCCGCCGGGCTTCGATCTCGAGGCGGCGCGCCAGGTCGACGGTGTGAAACTGGTCGATCCCTCCGAACGGGTCTGTCCCGGAGGCATCTGCCCGGCGATCCGTGACGGCATGGTCACCTACCGGGACACGACTCATCTCAGCGCGACCTACGCGGCCACCCTGGCGGACTGGCTCGGTGAGCGGATAGGCTCCCCGCCATGAGCAAGCACGAGCACGGCGACCCTCGTCCCGAATCCGAGGCAGGAGAGCCGGAAGTCCCCGAATTCGTCGGCTTCAAGAAGGGCGACAAGGTCTGGGTGCATACCGAGGGCGGCGGCCAGCGTCCCGCGGTATTCGTCGGTGACGGGGATAACGCGGCTTTCTTCGGCGGTCCTCCGCTCGCCTACATCGTCATGGAGGACACCGACGAGGGCGGCGAGGTCGAGCTCGACCGCATCACTGAGCGGAAGTAGCCCGGGCAGAGCCTTTCACTTTGTGGATTAGGCTTACCAAAGCCAGTTGCGGGCTGACTCCGGCGGGCGCCGGGGAATAGAATCGCTCCCCGTGATCAAGTCCGTCCCGTCAGAGATCAGCCGATGATCGAGTTCTGGCGATCAAGCGTTGGCAAGAAGAACATCGTCGCCGTAACCGGCGCGATTCTCATCGGGTACCTCATCCTCCACATGGTGGGGAACCTCAACTCGCTCTACGGACCGGGTGGCGATGAGCCCCGGGTGGACTGGTACGCGCATTGGCTGCGTGTCTTCGGGGAGCCGCTGGTCCCCTACGCGTTCGTGCTCTGGGTCGTCCGGGCGATCCTGCTGAGCGCGCTGGTGATCCACATCACCGGCATCGTCCAGCTGACCAAGCGCAACCGGGCCGCCCGCCCGGCCAACTTCCCGGCCAAGCGGATCGGTCGCAGCGTCGAATCGATCGCGATGCTCGGGACCGGCGTCCTGATCCTCGCCTTCATCATCTTCCACATCATGCAGTTCACGACGTTGACCATCGACGTCACGCCGCTGAAGGAAGGCGCCGTCTACGCGAACCTCTACTACGTCTTCCAGAAGTGGTACTTCGTGGCGATCTACCTGGCAGCGCTGCTCCTGATCGGGATGCATCTGCGCCACGGCGTCTGGAGCCTCTTCCAGACCCTTGGGCTCGACGGTCCGAGCCGCAACGCGAAGCTCCGCCACGGCGCCACCGTCTTCGTGGTGATCCTGGTCGTCGGCTTCGGCTCGATCCCGGTCCTCTTCTTCGCCGACGTCCTCGATCCGCCCAATACAGCCGCTGTAGTCACCGCGCTTTCAGGAGTTGCCGCATGACCGAGTTCGACCCGCACATCCCGGTCGGCCCGATGGCGGACAAGTGGCAGAACTGGCTCGACGCTCACGCCCTGGTCGGTCCCCGCAACCGCGCGGGCAAGAAGGTGATCGTGATCGGGACCGGCCTCGCCGGGTCCTCCTGCGCGGCCAGCCTCGGCGCCCAGGGCTTCAAGGTCAAGAGCTTCTGCTTCCAGGACACGCCGCGCCGCGCCCACTCGATCGCCGCCCAGGGCGGGATCAACGCGGCCAAGGACTACGCCAACGAAGGCGACTCGATCCAGCGCCTCTTCTACGACACGATCAAGGGCGGCGACTTCCGCTCCCGTGAGGCGAACGTCTGGCGGCTGGCCCAGCTATCGGCCAACATCATCGACCAGGCAGTCGCCCAGGGCGTGCCCTTCAACCGCGAGTACAGCGGCGCCCTCGCCACCCGCTCCTTCGGCGGCGTGCTGGTGCAGCGCACCTTCTACACCCGCGGCCAGACCGGCCAGCAGCTCTTGCTCGGCGCCTACTCGGCCCTCGAGCATCAGGTCAAGGCCGGCAACGTCGAGGTCTTCAACCGGCACGAGATGCAGGACATCGTGATCGTCGACGGGGAGGCCCGCGGGGTGATCGTCCGCAACCTGATCACCGGCGAGATCGAGCGTCACGCCGCCGACGCGGTCGTGCTCGCCTCCGGCGGCTACACCAACGTCTACTACCTCTCGACCAACGCGATGGGCTCGAACGTGACCGCCACCTGGCGCGCCCACAAGCGAGGCGCCTACTTCGCCAACCCCTGTTACACGCAGATCCACCCGACCTGCATCCCGCAGACCGGCGAGTACCAGTCGAAGCTGACGCTGATGAGCGAGTCGCTCCGCAACGACGGCCGCATCTGGGTCCCGCGCAAGTCCGGCGACGACCGTCCCCCGGCCGAGATCCCCGACGCGGAGCGCTACTACTACCTGGAGGAGCGCTACCCGGCCTTCGGCAACCTCGCCCCGCGCGACATCGCCTCCCGGGCGGCCAAGGTGGTCTGCGACGACGGTCTCGGGGTCGGCGGCACCGGCCGCGGCGTCTTCCTCGACTTCCGCGACGCGATCCAGGATCAGGGCAAGGAAGCGATCGAGCGCAAGTACGGCAACCTCTTCGAGATGTACCACCGGATCACCGGTGACGATCCCTACGAGACGCCGATGATGATCTACCCGGCCCCGCACTACGCGATGGGCGGGCTCTGGGTCGACTACGAGCTCCAGACCACGATCCCGGGCCTCTTCGCGATCGGCGAGGCGAACTTCTCGGACCACGGCGCCAACCGCCTCGGCGCCAGCGCCCTGATGCAGTGCCTGGCCGACGGCTACTTCATCTCGCCCCACACGGTGACCAATCATCTCGCCAAGAAGCGCGAGGAGGTCAGCACCTCCGACTCCGCCTTCGACCAGGTCGAAGACGATGTCCGCGGGCACATCCAGAAGCTGATGGATGTCGGCGGCAGCACTTCCGCTCAGGCTTTCCACCGCGAGATGGGTCACGTGATGCTCGACAAGTGCGGCATGTCCCGCACCGCCGAGGGTCTGGACGAGGCACTCACTCAGATCCGGGAGATCAAGGACGAGTTCTGGCGCGACCTGCGGGTCGATCCGGGCGATGAGGAGCTCAACCAGAGCCTCGAGTACGCGAACCGGGTCTCCGACTTCTTCGAGCTGGGCGAGTTGATGATCCAGGACGCCCGCCGGCGCGAGGAATCCTGTGGCGGCCACTTCCGCGAGGAGCATCAGACCGACGACGGCGAGGCGCTGCGTGATGACGACCACTTCGCCAAGGTCACCGCCTGGGAGTACGGGGGCGATGATCCGGTCCCGCATGACGAAGACCTCACCTATGAAGAAATCAAGCTCGCGACGAGGAGCTACAAGTGAATTTCACCCTTGAGATCTGGCGTCAGTTCGACGGTTCCGACGAGAGCGAGCAGGGCCGCTTCGAGACCTTCAAGGTCGAGGGCATCGATCCCGACGCCTCCTTCCTCGAGATGCTCGACCAGCTCAACGAGCGCCTCAGCAACGAGAAGAAGCGGAACATCGCCTTCGATTCCGACTGCCGCGAGGGCATCTGCGGCGCCTGCTCGCTGGTCATCGACGGCACCCCGCACGGGCCGACCCAGGTCACTTCCTGCCAGACCTACATGCGCGAGTTCATCGACGGCCAGACGATCAAGGTCGAACCGTTCCGGGCCAACACCTTCCCGGTGATCCGCGACCTGGCGGTCGACCGCGGCGCCCTCGACCGGGTGATCCAGGCCGGCGGCTACATCTCGACCAAGACGGGTCCCCAGCCTGAGCCGAACGCCAACCCCGTCGCTCCGGAGATCCAGGAGCAGGCGATGGATGCCGCGATCTGCATCGGCTGTGGCGCCTGCGTCGCGGCCTGCCCGAACGGCGCCGCGATGCTCTTCACCGGAGCCAAGGTCACCCATCTCAACCTGCTGCCGCAGGGCCAGCCGGAACGCGAGTCCCGCGTGATCGGCATGGTCGAGCAGATGGACGCCGAGGGCTTCGGCGGCTGCACCAACTTCGGCGAGTGCTCCCGGGTCTGCCCCCAGGAGATCTCGATCGACGTGATCGGCATGCTCAACCGCGAGTACCGCAAAGCCAAGGTCAAGAAGAAGCCCAAGCCGGCCAAGGCGATGAGCACGCAGTAGCCCCAACCGGCCCGGCCGGGTCGGGGGGTGAGACCTCGATTGGGTGCGAATAGCGCACCCAAAGCGGCCGGTAGCGGTCAGCCTCCGCCGGCCAGACGAGCGAGGTCCGCGTCGGTGATCGAGCAAGAGTGGATCGAGGAGGGCGCGGCGGCCTCCGAGATGAACCTGGGTGAAGTCCTCTACATACGCGCACGTAGCCACGGGGAAACGGCCGCATCCGAGGATGTCGGGTTGATCCGCCGGCGGCTGACCGTCGTGCCGGCGAGCTGGGACCTGATCGTCCGGGCCGCCCGAATCAAAGCGCGGGGAGGCTTGTCTTTCGCGGACGCGCTCTGTCTTGCCACCGCACAGGAACTCAACGCCGATCTGTGGACGGGGGATCCCGAGATCCTTCACGTCGCGGCTGCCACGGGCTGCCCCGCTCGCGACCTCCGCTCCGCCGAATAGAGGACTCCCGAACCCGGAGGGGCGTTCCCGGCCTTCCGTAGGGAGTGTCCGAGGATTTGTGTAGGCATGAACGAAAGCGAGATTCATGTCTACGAACAGAAGAAGCAGCGATGAGGAGGTGGTTGGCGGGCTGGTTGCACTGGTGGTCGGATTCCGGATCGAGCTCAGGGATGACGCGCGGCATGAGGTTGAGCAGAGCAACCAGCGGGTCTTGAGCGCGGAAGTCCCGCCTGGCGTGATCGACGAAGACCGTGGCACCTACCGCGGCATCGCTCTCGGCGACCGCGCCCGCTCGGTCTTGAGTCGGCTCGGCGAGCCATCTCGGATGGCATGGTCGCCGG
>Ga0153956_1000560_pt1 | contig 40510 bp, 30 predicted proteins | sample TSFL040MetaG_FD_104704 | JGI IMG/M metagenome (GOLD analysis project Ga0153956, IMG submission 104704) | Attine ant fungus gardens microbial communities from Florida, USA - TSFL040 MetaG | ecosystem: Host-associated > Fungi > Mycelium > Unclassified | place: USA: Florida, Wekiwa Springs... | reverse complement strand
GGACGAGAAAGACTTCCAAAGTCTGCTGCCGATAGCGAAACAGCAGGAGGCCGGCGCTCTGCTTTGCACGCTTTGTCATTGGCTACCGAAAAGATTCACTTGTTTGTTGTTGATGGGAGAGGCATTCGTAAAGTTGGCTTCGTCCTATCGACTGGAATAAATCCATCCCTACAAAATTTCGCCCTTCCCTGAATCCGAATAGAAGGCGTAATTGCGGTCTCTCCGGCAGAGAAACTATAAGAGCAGGCTTAAGATTTCTTCATGCCTGTTCCATCAAGTGTCTTCGCTCATACGTCGCAGACCCGTTTTTGGGAACCACTGGAAAATCACCTGGCTGAAGTTGCAGCCCTTGCGAAAGAATTTGCGGAAGCCTTCCGGGCAGGCGAGTGGGGAGAGATCGTAGGACATTGTCACGACCTGGGCAAGGCGTCGCAGGAGTTTCAAGACTACCTTCGGGTTCCCAGGCAGGGCGAGGATGCTAGCGAACAGGATGCGATGCCCGGACGGGTGAATCACTCCAGCTTTGGGGCAATTTACATTGATCAGCTACTGAAATCGCCCGAGGGAAGAATGATGGCGTTCTGCATCGCGGGCCACCACGCGGGCTTACCGAACGCGATCCCAGTTGATGATGCAACATCGAAGAGCGCGTTATCGTTACGGCTTGCTGACGACACGCTTCCGCATGTCGACGATCCGGGACTTCAATTCAATAATCCGAAGATTCCCTTTGTACCCAGAAGAGATGAGGCCGCCTTCTCCGTTGCATTCTTCGTACGGATGGTGTTTTCCTGCCTAGTAGACGCAGACAGGACATGCACGGCTGCATTCTGTGATCCGGAAGGAGCAGCAGAAGCCCGGAAGCCACGACCGTCATTGAAAGAGCTACGAGAGCGACTCGACGGTTTTCTACAGACGAAACAGATGGAGGCTTCCGATACTCCTGTCAATCGTCAACGACGCGTTGTTCTGGAAGACTGCATCCGTGCGGCAGCTGGATCCGCCGGAATCTACTCGTTGCAGGTGCCGACTGGCGGCGGTAAGACGCTTTCCTCGCTGGCCTTCGCTCTGCACCACCTCACGGATCGCATGCGGCGTGTCGTGGTGGCGATTCCATTTACCAGCATCATTGAGCAGACGGCTCAGGTATACCGCGACGCGCTGGGGAATATGGGTGAGCGTGCTTTAGTAGAGCACCACACGAATGTATTGCCAGAACAACAGACACGCGCCAATCAACTGGGAACAGAGAATTGGGACGCGCCACTGATTGTAACGACAAATGTTCAGCTACTGGAAAGTCTCTTCGCAGCAGCCACGACCCCATGCCGCAAGCTTCACCGCCTGGCGAACAGCGTCATCATTCTGGATGAAGCTCAGACGTTGCCGGTTGAGTTGCTACATCCCACGCTTCGTGCGTTACGCGAACTGGTGGACCACTACGGATGCACGATCGTTCTATGTACCGCGACACAGCCCGCACTCCAACACAGTGATGTGTTCCCCATAGGCCTACATGTCACGCCGATCATCCGTGATGTTGCGGCGCTGTTTTCTGAGATGCGGCGCGTGCAGATACAGGATGCAGGACTTCTCTCTGATGATGATCTGGCGGCCAGGCTTCTGCAGCAACCGCAGGTACTCTGCATCGTTAACACGCGCAAGCATGCTTCTCAGCTTTACCAGAAGCTCACCGCGATGACGGGCACCGATACAGTTTTCCACCTGAGTACACGCATGTGCGGAGCTCATCGCAGAGAGACATTGGCGACGATTCGCAAGCGTGTCTCTGATGGGCTTCCCTGCCGAATCATCAGTACGCAGTTGATCGAAGCGGGTGTCGATCTGGATCTCCCCGCGGTGTATCGTGCGGCGGCAGGCTTCGACTCCATTGCACAGGCTGCGGGTCGTTGCAATCGGGAAGGTAAAGCCGCAATGGGCACCACATACGTCTTCGACTCGGAGACGAAGCCGCCTCGCGGACTGCTGGCACAAGGCGCGAATACAGCGAAGGAGCTGTGGCCCGAACATGGTCATGATCCATTAGCGCCGAATGCGATCCGCGAGTATTTCAACCTGATGTACTGGAAGAACAAAAGCTCATGGGACAAGGAAGGCATTATGCAGGAGATGAGCCTCGGTGGTTCCTCCCTCATCCTTCAGTTCCGAGAGATCGCAAGAAAGTATGTCCTGATTCGGGACATTCAATTGTCGGTTTTGATTCCTCACAACAAGGAAGCCGAATATTTACAAGAGCAGCTTGAGTCGCCTTATATAGACTTCGTTCCACATCGCAAACTACAGCCATACCTGGTGTCAATTCCGAAGTGGCAGGCATTGGAACTGGAAAAGGCAGGCGCGATTCGTCTTCATGAATCGGGCGTGTTTCTTTTGCTGCGAAGGGATGCGTATACGAAAGAAACGGGGCTTCGCGTAGAAGATATCGGACTGGATACAGCGTGCTGGGCCGTGTAAGGAACGGAGAGTTATGGCGTACGGAGTCAGGTTGCATTGTTTTGGAGAGTGGGCGCTGTTTACCAGGCCTGAGATGAAGGTAGAACGAGTCAGTTATGACGCGATGACACCGTCCGCGGCGCGCGGTGTTCTGGAAGCCATCTATTGGAAGCCAGAAATCCGTTGGGTAGTGGACCGCATCACGGTGCTGAAGCCGATACGGTTTACTTCGATCCGTCGCAATGAGTTGTCCGAGAAAATCAGCGAGCCCTCCGTTGCAAAGGCGATGAAAGCCGGCAAGGGCAACTTAGGGATAAGCATTACGGATACACGGGAGCAACGTGCTACCCTGCTGCTGCGCGATGTGGGCTATGTCATTGAAGCGCACTTTGACATACAGAGTGGTCCAGAGAACGCAGCAAAACATCTGGACCAGTTCAACCGCCGTGCAAGACGCGGCGCATGCTTCACGCGGCCCTATCTGGGGTGCCGGGAGTTCGCAGCAGACTTCGTATTGCTGGAAGCGGATGCAGACGAACCGGAACGCGATGTGAGCCTGAATGGCGAACGCGACCTAGGTTGGATGCTGCATGACATCGACTTCGGACGCAACAAAGAAGCACGGTTCTTCCGCGCAACCATGCGTGACGGCGTGATTGAAGTGCCCTCGCTCTCGGAGACGATGGCATGATCCTGCAACGGCTGGCAGAACACTACGATCGCATTGCACAAGACCCGCAATCGGAGCTGGCGCCCCCGGGTTTCTCACGACAGAAGATCAGCTTCTGCATTGTGCTGAATCCCGATGGCACCCTGAACCAGTTTGAGCCTCTTCAGGAACAGGACGGTAAGGCAAAGCGTGCGAAGAGCATGATTGTGCCGGGGCAGAGCAAGCCTACGGGACAGGGATTGAATCCCTGCATCCTTTGGGACAACGCTGCGTACCTCTTGGGCTATACCGTGGACGAAACTCGCAAGGAACGCGCAACGAAGGCGTTTGAGAAATCGCGAGAAATGCATCTTGCATTGGAATCGGCGATTAATCACCCGTCCTATTCCGCGGTTTGCATGTTTCTTCGTAGCTGGTCACCGGAAGAAGCGCTGACACATGCCGATCTTGAAGAGAAGGCAAGCAACTTTGGTATCTATCGCCTCGCGGGTCACACCCAGTATGTCCATGAAGAGGTTTCATTGCTCAAGGAAATTGGGGAAGGCCGTGAAGCCGAGAGTGATTTGGTAGCAACATGTCTTGTTTCGGGCGAAGTCGGCCCGGTTGCACGCTTGCACGAACCGAAGATCAAGGACGTAGCTGATGCACAAAGCTCCGGCGCGCTACTTGTCTCGTTCAATGCTTCTGCGTTCACTTCGTATGGCAGGGACCAGAGCTTCAATGCGCCGGTCAGCCATGCGATCGTCTTCAAGTATGCCAACGCACTAAACCACCTCATTGACAAACGCAGATTACGCTTGGGCGATATGACCGTTGTGCATTGGGCTGAGCATGAATCCGTCGTGGACGATGTGTTCTCTACCCTCTTCAGCGGTACTCCGCAAGAGGAAGACGACGCGGTCAACCCTACGGAGGACAAGCTTCGCACTGCACAAGTAGAACGCCTGCTGGGTCAGCTTCGCGAAGGCACCGAAATTACGGCCGTTAATTTTGACGAGCGTGACACCCGCTTTTTCATTCTTGGCTTGTCGCCCAATAAGTCACGTCTCTCCGTTCGCCTGTGGATCGAAACAAATGTCACAGAGATATTGAAACGACTTCAATGCCACGTAAAGGACTTTGCGTTGAAGGGAACTTTCAATGACATTGCTACTCCGCTGTGGCGCGTGGCGCTGGCAACGGGACGCGCGGAGTTCGATGCCAAGGGCAGACGCAAAAGTTACGACAGCAAATCTATCTCACCCAAACTGGCCGGCGATCTTGCACGATCTGTACTGACAGGTGCGCCCTATCCGCAGTCACTGCTTGCAACGATGATCCGCCGCATCTTCAGCGACGGCGATATTGACTTCGTTCGCGTGAGCGCCATCAAAGCCTGCCTTCTTCGCAATACACGACATACCGCAAATCCTTTGGAGATACCCATGGAACTTGACACGGATACTGCAGACATCGCCTATCGCTGCGGTCGCCTCTTTGCCATTCTTGAAAAGGCACAAACAGACAGCGTTGACGGAGAGTTAAACGTGACGATCAAGGATCGCTACTTCTCTTCCGCTTGCGTAACACCAGGACTGGTCATGCCCAGGCTCATCCTTCTGAACAGCCACCATCTCCGCAAACTCTCTGTTGGGAGCAAGGTCTACTACGATCGCATGATGGGCGAAGTTACAGCCGGTTCATTTGATTTCCCTCGACGTCTTTCAATCGCTGATCAGGGGAAGTTCATCATCGGCTACTTCCAGCAGCGCCAGGCCCTGTACACCAAGAAAGTTACCAGCTCTGAGGAGGCAGCATGAGCACGCCCGTAGAACACCGCTACGACTTTGTCTATTTCTTTGAAGTAACAGACGGCAACCCCAATGGCGATCCCGATGCGGGCAATCTGCCACGCATTGATCCTGAGACCAACCAAGGGCTGGTGACGGATGTCTGCCTGAAGCGTAAGGTTCGCAACTATGTCGCGGAGACCAAAGGCCACGAGACGGGCCATGGTATTTACATCCAGGACAAGGCTATTTTGAACACGCAACATGATCTGGCATACAAGGCTCTCGGACTGAAACCAGAACCGAAGAAATTACCAAAGGATCAGCAGAAAGCAAAAGAGATTACAGCTTGGATGTGCGAGAACTTCTTCGACATCCGTACCTTTGGTGCCGTCATGACCACCGAGGTGAACAGCGGACAGGTGCGTGGACCGATCCAGTTCACGTTCTCCCGCAGTCTTGACCCGATTGTTTCTGCTGAATTCGCAATCACCCGCTGCGCCGTAACCAACGCTAAGGATGCAGACAGTGAACGCACCATCGGACGCAAATTCAACGTGCCCTACGGCCTGTATCGCTGCCATGGTTTCTTGAACGCAAGCCTGGCAAAGCAGACAGGTTTCACAACGGACGACCTGGAATTGTTCAAGGATGCATTGAACAACATGTTTGAGACAGACCGCTCCGCAGCACGAGGAATGATGGCGCCGGTACGCTGCATCGCCTTCAAGCATGAGAAGGCAACAGGCAACGCGCGCGCCGACCAATTGTTCGCTCAAGTCACAGCGGAGTTGAAGCCGGAGCTGCTTGCAGAGAATCGCCCACCGCGCTCACGCAATGACTACATCATTACGTTGGCTGAAGGAACCCACGAAGGCATCACTGTTGAGGAGTGGGTCCTCTAACGCAATGGACATCCCACTGCCACAGGCGGAGGAACACCAGGATGCGCTGCCCTTGAGCGGGTTGCAGCATCTTGCCTTCTGCCCAAGGCAGTGGGCTTTGATTCACCTGGAGCAGGCGTGGTCTGAGAACCGCCTCACAGCAGAGGGACGCCTGCTGCACGAGCGTGCCGATCTGCCTGGACAGACACGGCGGCGTGACCTGCGAACCGTTCGCGGGATGACGCTGGAGCGTCGCCGCCTGCGTTTAACCGGCAACGCCGACGTGGTGGAGTTTCGGCCCGAGCCCTATCCCGTGGAGTACAAGCGCGGCAAACGTAAACCCACCGATTGTGACCTGGTTCAACTATGTGCACAGGCACTCTGTCTGGAAGAGATGCTTGGACAAGCTGTGGAGCGTGGAGCAATTTTCTACGGCGAACCGCGTCGCCGCATTGACGTGATCTTCGATGCCAAGTTGCGCCAGCGTACCGAGACACTGGCGCAGGAGATGCATCACCTGTACACAAGCAGAATCACGCCACCTACACAGCCGGCGAGTCATTGCAAGAGTTGCTCGCTGATCGACATGTGTCTGCCGGAGGCAACAGACGCCTTCCGTGTGAGTTCGCGATGGAACGCAGCACAACTTCGTCTGCTACGTGCGGAGGTCTAAACGGTGCGTAAGCTCCTGAACACGCTCCATGTGATGACGCAGGGTGCGTACCTGCATCGAGATGGCGAAACCATTACGGTTGAGATTGAACGCGAGACGCGCATCCGCGTGCCAGTACATACGCTGGAAGGACTGGTGTGCTGGGGGCGTGTCTCCTGTTCGCCGCCCGTATTGAGCATGTGTTGTGAATATGGCGTGGGTGTCTCGTTTCTTTCGGAACAAGGACGCTTTCTTGCTCGCGTGCATGGACCCGTCTCAGGCAATGTGCTGCTTCGCCGGCAGCAGTACCGGACAGCAGATGTCCAGGATTCATCGCTTTCAATCGTCCGCAACGTCATTGCATCCAAGCTGGCAAATAGCCGCGTTGTACTTCTTCGTGCGGCGCGCGAGACGAACGATGTCGAACGGCAGGAGCGTCTGCGCAGCGCGGCCGCAACGCTCTCATGGGCTGGAATTGATTGCGTGCGAACAGCCTCCATTGAGGAAGCGAGAGGCCATGAAGGGGCAGGCGCACAGGCCTACTTCTCCGTCTTCAACGACATGATCACCGGCGACCGTGACGCATTCCACTTTGCAGAACGCTCACGACGTCCACCGCGTGATCGTGTGAACACCCTGCTTTCGTTTCTGTATGCATTGCTGCGGCATGACATCGTCTCTGCGCTGGAAAGTGTTGGATTGGACCCCGCAGTGGGCTTCCTGCACACTGACCGGCCCGGCAGACCAAGTCTGGCACTGGACATGATGGAAGAGCTTCGAAGCCCACTGGCCGACCGCCTAGCACTGACGCTGATCAACCGTCGCCAGGTGCAGCCGGACCATTTTCAACAGGAAGATGGCGGCGGCATTCTCCTGCAGGATGCGGGCCGCAAACTCGTCATCGCCGCATGGCAGACACGCAAGCAGGAACAGATCGAACATCCCTTCTTGCAAGAGAAAATTGCCATCGGCCTAATTCCTTACGTGCAATCACTGCTTCTGGCACGCCATCTCCGTGGCGGCCTGGATGCTTATCCATCCTTCCTCTGGCGGTAGCACCATGCGAGGGTTCTAAGCCATGCTTGTACTAGTCAGCTACGACGTAAGCACACGAGATGAAGATGGGCGCAGGCGTCTGCGCCGCGTGGCCCGCCTGTGTGAAAACAAAGGGCAACGCGTACAGAACTCTGTGTTCGAATGCCTTGTAGATGCGGCACAATGGGTTACGCTGAGAGCAGCACTCATCGCAGCAACTGACCTGGAGCAGGACAGCCTGCGCTTCTACTTCCTGGGTAATGGATGGAAGCATCGCGTGGAACATGCTGGCACAAAACCGGCATACGATCCAGAGGGTCCGCTGCTGATCTGAAGCACAACCATCGTGTTTACCCAGCATGACGTTGCGTTCGCGCGGACCTGAAGCGAGCACAACTTCTCTGGGACATCCGCGCACATGCCTTCCAGCACAATTCAAAGCGGTTAGTAGTTCTTGGTCGTTTTCTCGTTAAGAGCAACGTACCACTTTCCCTTACATCCGCAACTATGGCACTCTTAGTCAAAGCACGACAGTGATTTAGCTGCCATGCAGTCGCTCTCCACACGGAGAGCGTGGATTGAAACCGGAAGTTAATCCGGGCAGGTTCGACCGGGATCAGTCGCTCTCCACACGGAGAGCGTGGATTGAAACTATGTGACTTCGTATTTCGACAGCGTAACCCTGTTGTCGCTCTCCACACGGAGAGCGTGGATTGAAACCCCCTTGCAACTTGGCAATAAAAAGTTCGCGGCGAGTCGCTCTCCACACGGAGAGCGTGGATTGAAACAGCACATGTAAGTTATAGAAAATAAACAAAACTTGTCGCTCTCCACACGGAGAGCGTGGATTGAAACCGTAGGTGTATGCGTACATTTTTTACCCTTTCGGTGGTCGCTCTCCACACGGAGAGCGTGGATTGAAACGCACACGCCGTTGACCTGTTTCCAGCGAGGCTTTAGTCGCTCTCCACACGGAGAGCGTGGATTGAAACTTCACCTGGCTGTCCAGGGAGGCGCACAGATCGAGTCGCTCTCCACACGGAGAGCGTGGATTGAAACGAAATGGAATCCGGTATCTGTCCCACATGCAAGCGGTCGCTCTCCACACGGAGAGCGTGGATTGAAACATTGATGAGGACAATTCTTCGACACGCACGTTGGGTCGCTCTCCACACGGAGAGCGTGGATTGAAACGCTGCGTGGCGTTGGCTCGCTCGCGGGGAAGGCAATGGTCGCTCTCCACACGGAGAGCGTGGATTGAAACTACGCGAAGTTGATCGAAGTGATTGGCGAAGGCCGTCGCTCTCCACACGGAGAGCGTGGATTGAAACAGCACATTTTCCCAAAGGGGGACCAATTCAGCACAGTCGCTCTCCACACGGAGAGCGTGGATTGAAACCATATAGACCTGCACCTGACGGCGAACTTCATTCGTCGCTCTCCACACGGAGAGCGTGGATTGAAACCACAACGGTGGAAGATTCGATGTATTAGGATTCCGTCGCTCTCCACACGGAGAGCGTGGATTGAAACGAATTCGACCTGGACGCATAGGGCTGTGTGGACGTCGCTCTCCACACGGAGAGCGTGGATTGAAACTGGTACTCCACAAGGTCATTGCTGATCGAAGTCATGTCGCTCTCCACACGGAGAGCGTGGATTGAAACCTTTCTGAACAATATTTTGAGTTGATTTAAACGAGTCGCTCTCCACACGGAGAGCGTGGATTGAAACCAGAATTTGTTGACGGTAAATTAGATGTTGGGCTGTCGCTCTCCACACGGAGAGCGTGGATTGAAACTTCATCAAATGTTGGATGAAGAACCCAATCAAATGTAGTCGCTCTCCACACGGAGAGCGTGGATTGAAACACGTAAAGGATGGCGGTATGGCAGATAAGAAAGCAAGTCGCTCTCCACACGGAGAGCGTGGATTGAAACTCTGTGACTACCGTCCGACCGGCAGCCGTAAGAGTCGCTCTCCACACGGAGAGCGTGGATTGAAACAAAATTAGTAGTCTCGTAAAAGTCCAACGTCTTTGGTCGCTCTCCACACGGAGAGCGTGGATTGAAACTTTACCAGAAGAATCAAATATATCCTTAGCTATAGTCGCTCTCCACACGGAGAGCGTGGATTGAAACCAGTCAACGCGATCAAGGATCAACTTAACGCCTATCGTCGCTCTCCACACGGAGAGCGTGGATTGAAACGCACAGCATAATCGACGCCGAGGGGAACTACCTTGTCGCTCTCCACACGGAGAGCGTGGATTGAAACCCGGTGGCAGCTACACCGGTGAAGATGCTCTGGATCGTCGCTCTCCACACGGAGAGCGTGGATTGAAACTACGCGCCAGGAATCCAAATACAGTTAGCAACGCGTCGCTCTCCACACGGAGAGCGTGGATTGAAACTGTAACTGCAAAAGGACGGTTACGCCAACTACAACGGTCGCTCTCCACACGGAGAGCGTGGATTGAAACTACGTTATGGTCCTGCTGCCGTGGAACTGAGTACCGTCGCTCTCCACACGGAGAGCGTGGATTGAAACTGACCAGCAGCAAACTGAACGACGAAATCGACAAGCGTCGCTCTCCACACGGAGAGCGTGGATTGAAACATTTGCTGCGAAGGGAATCGCATCGCTGCCCAACTCGTCGCTCTCCACACGGAGAGCGTGGATTGAAACATCAAATCTACCGTCTCTAGCGCGACCGGATATCTTCGCTTAACAGAAAGAGAGGATCTCGATATTTCTTTATTGCGTACGGGAGGAACTATGCCACATCCATAACATTGCGGTTATCAGCAATGTTATGGATTCCCCTTTTTCGTACGTCTATTCTTCATAAGCGTGTCCAGCACCTTTCTTTCCGAGGGAGATGCAGCCGAGAATACTCGCCATAGTTCTCCGATGGGAAGCCGCGAAGCACGATGGAAGAGAGCAGCTTCATCTGGTGTCATTCCTTGGGAGCGACGGACATTCTGAATGATCGTTCTGCTGTCCTCACGTTTGATCGCTCCGGAGCGCGCCAAGTGAGCTAGACCGTTGGGTGTAATCTTGCCCGCACGAAGGTCATCCTCAAGCCGAATCACTGTCTGATGATGCCGCAATGAATCTGCATCCACGGGGCCGCTGGGCATCCGATCACTCGCTAGTTGCATAGCCAGCTTCAAAGCTTCGGAACGATAGGGCATCACGGTAAGACCTGCGGCTTTTGCCACCTGATCGGCGCCACTCACATCGGGCGATACACCGGTCATGGTTTGCGCCAACGTCTGAACTGGTATTGGCGAGACAGCACGAAAGAGATCAGCGGCAATACCAGACTGCTGAAGTTTTCGTCCCAGTTCATCACGCCCCGAGATGAACTGGGAGGCCGTCTTGGCAATCGGGCTGAAGCGTCCGTGAATAAAGCCGTACGGATCACTCACAGCATGAAGCATGTCAGTGGGCAATGTGCGAATTGAGTAGACCTTCTCTTTGCCATCGTCGCCGGTGACAGCAACACCGAATGGTGCTTCGAGGTGCGACTTGCCGCTGATGAGGTAATTCAAAACTCGGGCGGTCGCCCAGAGTGCTGTCGTGGCCTTCAGCATGTCGGCGCGTGCCACCTTGCCTTCACTGCCGAAAGGTCGAGAGATTGCGCGGACCTCGCTCTCAAGCCAGTCCGGGGCAAGCCCCATCAGTTTGAACCAATTCTGCGTTGCCGCGGCGCGACCTATGCGGTTGTAGTTGATGCCACCGAACCGTTCGTTGGTATCAGCAGCCGCAACTTCAGACACCTTGTCGCGTGTCCATTCAGGGTAGGCTTCGCTGTACGCATTCACCAGTCGTCGGTACGCTCGCACCTTGAGAGAGGGAACATACTTGTCGAACAGGAAGTGGTCGAGGCCGTGCTGCACCTGTGCAACACCTGGCACCTTGGATAGCAGATGCGAATTGCCTTCCATCTGGCCGTCCTTGAAGGCGGCCAGCGATGAACGATCTTTTCCGAGCGTGAGGCCATGCTCAACGCCAGAGGCCAGTTCCGGGTTATTCTCCAAATCCCAGTGCTCGATGCCGAAAGGGTTTACGCCCGTCATCAATCCACGGAGTCCTTCCTGCATGACGTGGAAGGGAGAACCGAACAGCAGAATGCCTTTGCCCTCGCGGTTGATCTTCTGCGCTACCTTCCCGATAGAGCCAGTGCCAACTCCTTGGTCATCGACTCCCAGGATGCGACGAAGATATTCCGCAGCTTCGGGATGGACTGCGATGTCGCTTTTTATGAACACATCGTCGCCATTCGGGCTGACGGTCACATGCTTCCAATCGTGAAGGGCGGGATGGTCGATCACTACATGTCCACTCGGGTCCCAGGCATACACTGAGGGACGTTTAGCGTTGATCTTGTCCAAGGTAACGAGTGTGTTCTTTGCTTTGCCGTCACGCACTGCCTTGAGTGTGTCGATCATCTTGCGGATCGGGATATTACCGTCTGCGTCATACTGAATAGGTGAAGAGACTGCACGTTTCTCCAATGCCGCGATGTGTTGGTCGATGTTCTCAGGAGTGATTGGGCTCGTGAGGTCGCGGATTGTTCCTTGCTCCAACAGACGATCAAAGTCTCCCGAGTTTCGAAGGGCAGCGATGGTCTTGTCAGGAATACGAATGGAGCGAATCGAATCCGGGTTCACGAAGACTGAGGCGTGTTCACCTTCTCCCAATGAATGTGCGTTGCCACTCAGCACTGCGAGCGGTAAACCGTCACTGCCACGCGTTCCCTGGTCGAGCAACCGCGCGACCGCATCCCGATTGGCAGCAATACGAGAGAAGGTGTTCGCGTTGTGCGCGGCCAACGCAACGGGGTCAGTCTCTTTCAGTTCCTTACCCAGCATCTGGCCTTCGAAGGCCGTGTCAAACATACGGGAACGCGCCATCGATGTATTCGTGGAGAAGTTGCCCTGACGAGCCTCATGCCGCATGCGGTTACTCACTGCGTTTTGCTGGTCTTCCGGCTTCCAGATGTTGGTGCTGTAGTTCGCAACACCTTCACCGAGAATGTCTTTACTACGCGCGAAGTTAAGTGCATCGTTGTGCTTCTCCGTAATGGCCCGTGCAAGTTGCTTCTCCGCATCGGTTAGCTTTCTTGGATCGTAGGCAGACAGCAGTGACTCCACGTATCCACTGTCCTTCTTTGCTAACGAGTGTTCGTCCGCAATTTCGCGCAGACGATCCGGTGTCATACCGGAACTGATAGGTGCGTCTGATTCAGGAACGTCGATACGTTCATCGCGCTTGGCGTTCTCTGCGAGGGCATTGAATCTGCGTGCCATCGTGTCTTCGTCCATGCCGGACTCGATGAAATACTTCACACGGGCAAGCGACTCAGGAGAAGCCTTCCCGAACTCCTTCCTAACATTCTCCGCCCACAGTTCATTGCTGCGGGAAGCCGTTGCAATCTCACGATCGCGGATGCCGAAATTCTTGCGCAGCGCAGTGTTCTCTTTCGTATCGCGCACGTTGAGTCCGAGATTTTCCGCAGCGTCGCCACGCAGAGAGCCGGAGTCCTTCCGGAACTCGTTTGCACCAAGAGCAGCAAGGCCACCGGAACCGATAGCGTCCACGGCCAGCCTAGATACGGTGTCGTAATCACCGTCCTTCAGTGCATCCAGTACCTTCGGGCTGAGCTCGACAGCCTGGTATGCCTGTTGCACAGTGAAGCCACCATCAACAAGAGACTGAATTCCCTGTGCGACACGCTCCGCCTTGGCCGTTCCAATTCCAAGCCGACGTAACGCCGCGGCGCCACCACGGCGGAAGAGGCCGTTACTCTCCAAAGCATCTCGTTCGACACCTGCGTCCTGAAGTGCAGCGAGTCCCTTCTTCAATGTGTCGAGATTGACTCCAGCTTTCTCGGCCGCGACCAATCCCTCCTCGAATGTGTGGCCAGCTTTCTCCGCATTCGAAACAATACGAGTTCCGTTGGTCACATCAGCCAGGGCATCGGCGCCTACGAGTCCAGCTTCACGAAGAGCAGAAGCGGCGCCGGATTCAATCAATCCGCCCGTGCCGAGGGTGCCGATCGTGAGTGCGAGCGAAAGTGGTGAAGTGAGTCCTGAGAGCAAGTCGTTCACACCTTGTTCAACACCTGACGCCTTTCCAGTGCGGCCAAGTGCATCGTCGATATCGAACAGGGGTTTGTTTGCCCAACTCCATGCGCGCTTGTACCAAGGCTCGTCTACTGTTGTCGCTGGCTGTGCTTGTCCACTTTCTGGAAGAGAGGGTGAACCCCAGAGGTCGCCAACCGCAGAGGCCGGGACAGTCATTGTGGGGCGCGATGTCACGGGCTCTGAAGCTTGGGCCGGTATTGTCCACAGGTCACCAATAGAAGATGTTCCCGCAGTAGAGTTTTGAGTGTCATCCCAGAGATGACCAATAGAAGGTGTGGAAGAAGGAGAAGCCTGCGGAGTATCCCACAGGCTTCCAATGCTGTTTGTTGTGCCCATTTACTGTCCCAGCGCCCCCGCGGAAGAATTTGCGAGCGCGGAACTGAAATCACCCGTCTTCACCGGAGTAGGGGATGTCGATCCCAATCCGAGTCCCGCGCGAATAGCGGCTTTAGAACCTTCCGGAATGCGTGGATCACTCAATGCCTGCTCTACTTCTTCAACGGATTTGCCCTTGAGGTGGGCAATGGCCGCGGCCACACGAGGATCTTCGCCACCGCTGGATTGAGTTGGACCGGCGATGAGTGGCGAAAGTGCCAGCCTGCGAACCGAGTCCATCTCACCCATGACCGCGCGTGCTTGGTCGACTGAGTCGGAATCTCCTGCATGGAGTAGCGCCGATACTTCAGTCCCCATCGTCGCCAGCATTCGATTCGCAGATTCACCGATCAACACACGATCTTTGGGAGAGAGCTTGCTAATGTCTCCGTTCACGTCATTCAAACGGGAAAGGGCAAGCGATGTGGCCTGCTGTTGGTTCTTCCCTTCCTTGATGACTTCGCCTTCCAAGCGAGATTTGTAAGACTCGGCCATGGCATTGGCCGCCTGCGCGTTTTGAAGATGAATGCGCGCCTGTCCTTCCGCCGTATCCTGATCCGCCTTCTGACGAACCAGGTTGTCACCGAACAGCTTGGAGTCCAGACGCTTCAATTCGATGTAGTGAGTTGCGTCAATCTCTTTGCCAGGCTTCAAAATGCCGAAGAGCTCGGGGTAATACTTGTCCATGCCATCACGCTTCCATTGAGCGATCGTCCCTGCTGAGACCGGGACCTTGCCTTTGGGATCGTATGCAGAGTAGGTGTACTGATAGGTGGGCTTCCCATCAGGTCCCGTACCCAACTTCACACCAGTTGCTTCCCAATCGAAAGTCGATGCTCCAGGGCGATTCTGAATGAGATCCTGCATCTCTGCCTCAGGCACACCTTTGAAAACCGGCGACAGACCCGCGGCGTCAAAGTCAGCGAAGTGCTGCTTTCCCTGGTCTGCCAGCTTTTGATGCTGTTCAAAGTCTGCGCCTTGGGTCAGCATGTTGAGTCGATAGGTTTCCGCATTTGCCTGCGCTACTTGAGCCTTGCGCAAAGTCTCCTGCGTGGCGAAGGCATCCTGGTCACGTTGGTCACGGTTCTTCTCCAACTGCATCGCCTGAGATCGTTGGTTGTTCTGGAAGTCCTGTTCGGCCTGCTGACGCTTCAACAGATCCTGCTGGCGAGCATCACTGACGCCGGCGGCACCACCACGTGCGAGTCCGCCGAGAAATCCCTGCTGCGGGTTTCCGTTTGCACCGGCAGCACCGCCCAATAGCGCGGCGGTGACCACATTACGGAAGAACTGCCCCGGCTTTCCGGGCGTCTCGGTGGCAACCGTGTTGCCATTGCCGTCGACAGAGTAGGAAATGTCGTGTCCCATAAGAGCCTTCGCCACCTGACGGAACACATCATGGTGGGAGGTATCGCTGGTCGGCGGCTGCGCGGGAACAGCCTGGACCAGCTCGGGCTGAGACGGAGGTAAATCTGGAATGGATGGCGAGCCCATGAGAGGGCTGGAAGGAATGTAAGGGAGAAAGGAGTCAGTCAGTTGTTCGATATCCATGATTGGGAGAAGAAGTACGTGTTGTGTAGATGGATGAAGTTCCAAGAGAATTTTGGCGATCTCGGCTACGAAATTACAGAAGTTCGGGGGATGGAGAGGATGATTTGCTATGCCGGAGAGAACGCTTCAACACAAGCGCTTTCAACGTCCAATAGATAGCTCACTCGTGAATAATCCAAACGAGAAATATCCCAGGGGCTAAAGAACATGGACTCAGCGGGAAGTATTAATGCACCGCAACTGGGATCAGGACAATGGTTTGCGTCAACAAAGTTCCTATGTAAATCCGCTTCTCCCGCCGGCTCCAGGTGTTCAACTCGTTACCGAGAAACACGCCGCCGAAATCATTGCGACTCCGCCGGGAACCTTACGGTATTGGCGCCATCAAGGCAAAGGCCCCAACTACATTCGCCTTGGCGGAAGGATCAAGTATGATCTTGCCGAGGTGATCGAGTTCGTCGATCGCCATCGTCATGCGTTCTCTGTGCGGGCAAGCATTGGAGAAAAGAATGGCGATTTATAAGCAAACCGGTAGCTCTATCTGGCATTACGATTTCACCATCGATGGACAGCGTTACCGGGGCAGCACAAAGGAATCACGCAAGACAGCAGCACTCACGATCGAAGCTGACCTTCGATTGAGAGCGAGGGAGAAGGGCCCAAACTTCATCCCTCGGCGACGAGCAACGACTCTTCGGGAACTCGCTCCACGTTTCCTCGGATGGAAAGGGGATGCACAGCTTGAGGATAAAACGAGAACGTACTACGAGTACGGTTGGCGATTGCTTCAGGCCACGCCCTTAGCCACGATGCAACTTTCCCACATTTCGGCTGATGCGGTAGACGCCACAGTCTTCCACAAAATTGGTCGCGTACATGGGGGCGAATCAGCTTTGGCTTCGCCCAAGTACGTAAACCAGGCGATCTGCACTCTTAAACGTATGTTGAGCAAGGCAAAGGAGTGGCATCTGCTTTCCGAGGTGCCGACAATCAAGCCTCGCAAGGCATACGGAAGAACCGGACTCATCACGTCGTCGGATGAAGCGAAGCTGCTGCAACATGCTGCTCAGCCGCTCCACGACATCCTTCTGATTGCGATGGACACCGGAATGCGACCTTCAGAGATTTTCCGCATGCGTTGGGAAGATGTTCTGTGGGAGGCGAAGGAGATCTTCATTCCGAAATCAAAAACGGATGCGGGGCGTCGTCGTGTTCCGATGTCGAACCGGATGCAGTCAGCATTGTTGAAGCGATGGGATGGAAAGCGTCATGGGTGGGTGTTCCCTACTCGCAGCGCTGAAGGCCACATCAAGAGTGTGAAGACTGCATTCACTTCAGCACGAAGGAAGGCAGGACTCGATCCACGCTTGGTGTTGTACTCCGCTCGCCACACGTTCGGTACTTACTCGCTCGCTGCAACCAAGAATCTACCCGCCGTTATGCAGACGATGGGACACGCAAACGTACGGAGTACACTGCCGTACCAACATCATGGTTTCGAAAGTATTCGGGACGTGATTGAAGCTCGAAATTCAACGTCATAGTTTGCGTCATAGTGATCCGGCTGGACACTGTTTCACTACTCACAAACTATTGATTTGAATGGCTCCGCAGGTAGGACTCGAACCTACAACCCTTCGGTTAACAGCCGAATGCTCTGCCATTGAGCTACTGCGGAACAGCCTGTAACGAGGTGCCGGCGGGCGGGCGCCGGCTCAACTCGCATTTCCTTTATAACAAACTGCGGTACGTTGGTCAAAGCCCAAACTTCCTCCGGGCCTGTTATGGGCTTTGACCAATAGCACGCCCTCTATAAGTTGAGATACATAGTTGGCATGACGTGGTAAGCAATCTGGTTCCAATTACTTGAGATTAAGCTCATAATACTCTTGCTCCATGCGGTGGAAGACATTACATCTACTATCTCCATCTTCACTCGACTGTGACGACAACACGCTCATAGCGAGTAAGAGCGGGGACGCCGTTGTCTGTTCCCTCGAGAATGATGTGAATGGTCTCGCCAGGCTTTGCGTCTTGAGGGATATGGAAGGTTGTCCTGAGTGAGTTGGCGTCTGCGATCTGAACTGTTCCTTTATACGTGCCAGCATCGTTGTACTGCCACCACCTGATGGCTACATTGTTGTGGTCTGGATCGGATGCCTGACCATTAAGGTGAACCGTTTCACCAGCCCTGGCCGTCAGATGCAATGGCCCCTTAACGCTGACGATGGGCGCGTGGTTCGCATCCTTGTAATGTGGTGTTACAGACCACTTCAGACGTGCTGCAAAATCGTTCTGCGCCGCAGCAAAGAAAGCAGCGTTCACTGCGGCAGTTTGTGGGGGAATGGCCCGCAGGCCACCGAAGCCACCTGTTCCGCTGGGCGAACCTTGCGCACGATTCTGCACTGAGGCAGGAAGTGTTGTGGCCGTGCCAGGGGCACTCGGATTCGTCACACCGGCTGCCGCGATACCGAAACCAATACCGGAATCATCCGGGCCATAGATTTTTATCGGTCCTCTTCCACGAGTCTGTGCTCCATTGCCGACGACGCCTCCCCAACCTCCCCAGGAGCCGCTTTCATAGGCACGCAAGCCATTGTTCAGAAGGTTCATGAACGTTGGCGTATCTCCCTCACTGATGAATGTGTCCTTCTCCTGGGGTGGAGTCCAGGGTGAGTAACCCTTTGCCCTGAGTTGTTCTGTAGTGAAGCCGGATTCTCCGAAATAATCCGTTGGATCATTCGCTACCATCCGTTTGCCGTCGCCCCACACGCGATAGAGTACTCCCAAGGGACCTTTGCTCAGAATATTTTCCCGATTCCATGCAGCACTGATGTAGACCTTGTCTTCTGGCATAAGTCCTCCGCGAATGCCATAGCCGAAGTTAATCATCGCGAGTTGCCAGTTCTGTACCTCAGGCCAGTTAGGCTTGATGTAACTCGCGTAGGTTCCATCCTGGTCACCGAAAGGAATGATGATGAGCTTATGCGATATCTTGCTTCGAACAGAATCCCACTGGGGTGTCGCATGGTACTGGTCGTAGATTGACTTCAACGCACGCGCGATGGTGCTCTGTCCGCCCTGAGCGGTCACATAGAGTGGTCCCGGTTCGTTGTCCAGCAGCAGCCGCTTGATCAGGTTCGAGCCATCGGTATCTTTGGAATAGTCGCCATCGAAATCCACGTTGCCCCAGAAGATCTTCGATTTCAAATTGGATGGAGATGGATAGTGCGGGTCGTTCTCTTTCAGGTTGGGATATACCTTCGTGTAAGTATCCACGATAGTATCGATGAACTTTTCGTCTTGCGGAGCCGGCCACCGCCATGATGTACAACCTGTCTGGCATAGACCTAAGCGTGTATATTCGCGACCTGCAATGTACTGCGTGCTGCCCTTGCCATCTCCACGCCAATGCACACCCGAAGACACGTAAACGAGGCCTTCCAAATTGAAGTCGGTTGTATAGAGAATCGCTCGGATCAGAGTGTTGTTATCGTCGAGTTCGGGATCGGCTGTGATAACGACGCGTGGTTGACGAGGCATCGATTCAGGTGTCTGAGCGATGGCAACAGAAGCGATGGCAGCAAAGAATATCGAGGCCAGGGAACGCTTGATGTAGCACATGTGTTTGCTCACCTTTTCGTGTGTACCGAATCTGAATAAAGAACGTTCATCGAAACAATCCCAAGCCTTTATATGTGGATATACCCGAAGCCAGTTCGCGACTTGAGTTTATGGGAAACATGACAAAGGGAGGAAGCTTTGTTCGTGCATCTCTTTTCGTTACTGTGACAATCCTGCAGAGACAGGGGGCCCGAAGACGCATTCTAAATAGTCTTCGAGCCCCCTGTGTATCTAACGCATAAGAGAGCAGCTACTCTGCTGCGCGTTTGGCTGTTACCTGGTTATTTGCAGCCGGTTGCTGGGTAATTGGCGATACAGGTCCACCCGTGACAGTGAAGTTGATGTCGTCACCGCTCATCACGCCTTTGTAGAACTGCTTCACAGGCTTGTCCGTACCTCGCCAAACGTAAAAAGAAAGCGTATCTCCTTCGACCTTGGCACCGAATATCTCACTATTGACTGGAGAAGCTGTTCCTAAATCTATGCGACCACTGGTCAGCGTGCCTGAGACGGATGTACCAGACTGGTTCACCGTCAACACGGACACGGCGCGAGCACCGTTACGACCAGGTTGAGAGATGTTCCATTTGCCAGAGAAGTTTGTACTCCCCTGAGCAAACGCGAGGATCATCGAGAAGATGATTGCGAATGTAGAGTGCATGACTATTTAGCTCCTTTCCTGGCTGTAACAGAGCTTTCTCCGACCGTCAGAATAAATCGCGCATACCTTGTGATCGGTGGCTTGCCTGTGTCAGTCACTTCCGCAATGACATGGATCGTGTCGCCCGGCTTCGCGTCCGCTGGGATAGTAATGGTTGCAGTTGACGATGTCTCACCATCGATCTTCACCTCGCCAGCATAAGTACCTGCTTCGCGATACTGCCACCAGGAGTAGGTAAGACGATCCCCATCAGGATCTGTGGAGCCATGCACGCTCAGCTTTACTGGAACCTGAGTTTGCGTCTTGATATCCTTGCTTCCTTCTACGTGCACGATCGGCGCATGGTTCGCTTCGATGTAGGATTTTGTCGACCAGGCTACACGTGCAGCGAAGTCATTCTGAAAAGCATCGGCCCAACGCCAGATAGGCTTGAATAAGTCGCCGTCATCCGATGCATCTTTCCAGACGTTCGTTACACCAGGCTTTTCCGGTGTGAATCGTCCACCCCATCCACCGTAGCCAGGGCTTTCCAGGCTGCGCAGTCCGGTTGGAATCTCGTAGATAAACGAGGGTGAGTCTCCCTCGGAACGGAACGCACCAAGCTGCGATTCATACGCACCAGCAAGTGAACCGTGGTTGATGGTTATGTTCCCTTCAGTCCACGGACGCTCGAAGAAGACGCGCTTTGACTCAGGCATAAGATTTGCCCAGTTGTAGGCAAGTAATCCGAACTGCCGGAAGCTTCCCACGACCTGAAGCTTAGGCCAGTTTGGTTCAATGTATTTCCGGAAGGTGTCGTCCTGATCGAGGATGATATACAGCACTGCCTTCTTGTTCACCTTTTCGATCTGATCGGGATATTGATGCTGAATGATGGAAAGCGCACGGGCAACCGTGTTTGTACCACCCCAGATCTGGAAGTAGATTGGTCCGGGCTTATCATCCAACAGCAGTTGCACAATCTTGTCCGCACCTGGTGAATCGAGTTCCATCTCGCTCACGTTCGTGATGTTGCCAACATAAACCTTGCTTCTTAATTCATCGGGCGTAGGATAGCCGTCTGAATTCGCGCGCAGGTTCGCATAGACGCGCGAATACATCTCGATCTGAGCATGAATCCATTCCACGCCTGACCAGGTTTGCCCGAGCCAATGAAAACGAGAACTGTTATAGATAAGCGCTTCGGTATCGAAATCATTAGTGTAGAGCAGAAAGCGAATCATGGATTCGCGATCATCAATTTCCCCATCGGTTGTTACGACAACACGCGGTTTTATTTTGGTGTTGGAATATCGCGGCGGCTGGAATCCACCCTGGGCTGCGGGCGTCGCGTTTGCTGGTGCTGCCGTTGTGGGGTTCGCTGGAGTTTGTGCACCTAAGGCAGCAGTGAGTCCAAAGCCAAGAGTGGCCAGGGCCAAAGTTCGCCCCGGACCACCGATCCCAAAACATAAGCTCCAGCGAAAACCGCTGGGCCGCTGGAAACGAAACTGTTGATGCATTCTTCCTCCTGAAGTTGAATAGCGATATGGAATGGACAGACTCTGCTGCATTCAGGAAACATCTGTCCGCAAACTTAATCGACGCATCTCCGTTAAGCGCCACCTGGTCGTGAAATCAAGAGCGCGACTGAGCCGGTTGCAGGAAAAGTGTTATGCCACATCTCCTGCAACCAGTTCGGAATTAGAAAGAAACTCGCAACGATCCCTGCATGATACGCGGATTTCGAGCCGCGGTGATTTGCCCAAAGGCTGCGTTTGTTTGAGCTCCTGTCGTTGTATTGAAGAGAGCAGCGGTGTTCACAGCAGAGAACTGTGAGTGATTAAAAACGTTGTAAGCCTCCCAGCGAAACATCAGATTTCGTTTTTCTGAACCGAGAGGGAAGGTCTTTGAGAGGTTCATGTCATAGTTGCTGATGCCTGGGCCACGGAAGCTTACACGTCCAGCATTCCCAAGATCCCCCTTACTCGGCATCACAACGTTTTGAGTGGCGAAGTATTTACTGAAGGTCCGTGAGCCTTTCGATAACTGGACTGCCCCGCTCAGGTCTACGCGGCCTGCATCGCCTCCACCTAACAAGTCCACTCCACCAATTGTGGTGTAAGTGATTCCCAGGGGGACTCCCGAGGCAAACGTGGAAATACCTGAGAACTCCCAGCCATCGAACACTTCGCGGACAAAACCGGTATTCACCAGATTGCTTGCTTTTGGTAGATACAGCGTGTAGTTGAGGTTCAATACATGTGTCTGATCAGAAGAGGATAATCCGTACGCCCGCTGATGTGCGTTGAGATAGACAGGCAATGCACCTCCGGGGTTATAGTCCATGGTTTTGGACCATGTGTACGTCGCACCGAAGATTGCATGCTTTGCAAATCGACGGTTTACTTGCGCCTGAAGTGCGTTGTAGTTCGAGTTGCCATTCCAGGTATACTGCGTGACTGTCCCATATCCCGGATAGGGAAGGAAAGGATTGAGAGCATCCGGCAGCACACCTCCGGTAGTTGGATCAGCACTTACCGACTGGAAGCGGGCTCCTAATGGCAACGTATTCAGATTTTGTGTTTGCGCTAGGAAACGCCCCTGGTTACCGACATACGCAACATCTACGATGGTGTTAGAGAAAAGCTGATGCTGCACACTCAAACCATATTGATATACCGTCGGAGTTTTATAGTTCGGATCCCATCCCGTGACGTTTCCTGGGAACAATGTGCCTGAGGATCCAAGATACGAATCGATATTGCCATAGACCAACTTCGGGTTGAATACAGTAGGCGGATTAATCTTGGCTCCATTCACGAACGGTCCATTTGAACTCAACATGTTTTTCATGACGCCGCCGTTACCGCGCAACGCTGTCTTTCCATTCCCGAATAAGTCCCATGCGAAACCGAAGCGCGGTCCCCATTGCAGACCAGTGCCGCTGGTAAAGCCGTGGGTATATCCGGGCTGGAGTGCAGAAACCGCCCCATTCGTCAGGCTGCCAGTATCTGCAACATAGGAACCGATCAAAGTAGCCGGTACTATTTGACCGGTCACGGGGTTCATGCCGCGACGTGGATTAAGCGTTGTGCAGGCGTGTGCAGCAGTCTGTGAAGTATCTCCCTGGCAACGCGCAACGACCAACTGCGGAGCATTGGATTTGTTGTAAAGGTTTGGATAGAACGCAGCCGCATCACCATGAATGAAGACCAGCGGACTTGCCATACCCATGCGCAATCCCATCTCCAGAGTGAAGCGAGGAAGTACCTTCCAGGAATCCTGTATGAACCACTCTGTCAGTTGCGCAACATTCTTTGCCGAGACAAGAGAAGTTGCTTCCTGATACGTGTTGAAATGACCGATGGCTGCATCCGCAAACGGATTACCCGTCTGACTTGGATCGTTCGCATCTGTTGTCCAGGTGAAGTCACCACGACTCAGCCCCTGCAGGCCACGATAGCTTGTGTCGTGTTCATAATAAAAGCCGGCTTTAAACATGTGATCTTTGTAGGTATATGAGATGTTATCGAGAAAATCGATGTCCACGTCGTACCCGACAATTGGAAAACGATTGTTCACATCGAGTTGGAAGTTGGGTCCCACTTGTGAATTCGGCAGGGAGAAATGAATATTCGGAATAAGGTTATTAGGATTGTTTGCAGGGTAAAGTTGTCCCAGACCGCCAAGTCCAACATTAGAACGGATGAGATGATCCCAAGCGTTTGCAGACAGACGCTCACCATGTTCGCTGGTCGCGGCGTAACCTACAGAAGCTTCATTCACCAGCCTGGACGTAAGTATGCGCCGATAGTTTAGGACGCTTGCACGCTCATCAAATCCATAGTGCCCGTAGAAGTTCTGAAAGTTCGCTCCACTTGGACCGCCGATAATGTTTTGCCATCCACGCTGATCCATCGTTGACTTACGAAGCGTCAAGGTGAGGTTGTTCTTATCAGTCGGTGTGAAATCGATTCTTACCCCCATCTGCAATTTGGGATCAGAGATGATGTCCTGAAATGCGTAGTTATATTGATTCTTGGAAGCGACTGAATTAAAGAAGTTCGGAAGCGGAAAGTAATTGAGAATTGCCTGACCATTTGGATTCAGGCACGAAAACTGGACACCGCAACCTCCTCCGTTGCCAACCGGAATCTTATTCCCGGGGAAGGGTTTTCCGGTAAGTGGATCGATTGGCACTGTAAGTGTGCCGTAACTGGAGTTCCCCGGGCCGCTCTGCGAGAAGTCACCAGTACGTTCCAGGGCCGTAGGTAGTTGAGCCGTCATCAGATTTCCCGGCGTGGTGATAAGGAATTTTTCAATATTGAAGAAGAAGAATAGCTTATTACGATTCGTGTTAAAGACCTTTGGAACGAAGACCGGACCACCGATCGTTCCGCCGAACGTATGATAGCGATACAGCGCGCGCTTCACACCGTTGTATTTGTTAAAGTAGCTGTTTGCATTAAAGGCCTCGTTGCGTCCGAAGTAATACCCGGTCCCATGAAAATCATGGGTTCCGCCTTTGGTCACAATATTGACGGAACCTCCGGCATTCCTTCCATACTCTGCTTGATAGCCATTCGTCAGCACTTTAACTTCCTGGATGGCATCCATGCTGATCAGCGCATCATCGGTACTCGTTACATCGGTGTTGGTCCGATTCTGGCCATCGATAGTGACGTTGTTGTATGAGTTACGAATACCGTTGATGGTCGGCGTTGCAGTGCCGTAGGAACCGCCTGCGGCGTCGTTGTCAGCAGCACCATTCACACCTGGCAGAATTCGCAGGAGCGTGATCACATCGCGACCGCGAGATTGCAGATTCTGAATCTGATCATTTGATATCAGTGCAGAATTTTCACCGCTTGCAGTTTGTACCTGCACCGCCTGGGCCGATATAGTGACTGACTCCGACACTGCACCAATCTGAAGAGCGACCTGCCCGAGAGCACGCTCTTCACTTGCACTCAATACGATGCCGGTCTGTCGCAGCGCTTTGAATCCTGTCAACTCAACCTGAAGGTCATAGGTTCCCGGATTTAGATTGGGGAAGACAAAGTTCCCTTTTGTATCTGACTCCGCGGACCGAGTAGCTTTAGTGCTCGGCTGAATAAGAGTGATCCTGGCATTTGGCACTGGCAACGATTGTGGGTCAACCAATGTTCCCCTGATTTGGCCACTCGTTGTTTGTGCGGCAGTTGAAAGTAAGCAAGAACAAACCAGCCCCATCAGGATGCATGTCAGTAATGCTGCCCGATACAACCTGATTCTTTTCGTAAGAGTTTGATTGCGTCGAATCACCGCAATAGTTCCCTGCATCGCCAGCCCTCCTAGTGTGATCGATTAAGAAACCTAGTGCGGCTATCCACGCGTGTCAAATAAAAAATAAATATTGCATAAATATGCAAATATTGTTTTGCATATTTATGCAATAAAGAAGAACTATGTTGACGGACAGAGATGATCGCAATATTATCGAGTCCACGTCGCATATAGTGGGTTTCGAAATCGCTGCGGCAAAGGACTTGTTTTGATCACTTCTCCCAACTACGAACTGTTGGCACGACAGGGCAACTGGATACGCCTCAGTGCCATGACGATGACGCATCGGGCCGCACTTGGGCACACGGGCGGCGACTTATCAGCCTCGGACATTCTTGCGTCGCTCTACCTGGGTGGTGTTCTGAATGTCGATCCGGAACAGCCGACATGGCCACAACGCGACCGTTTCATCATGTCCAAGGGCCACTGCTCGGGGGCATTCTACTCTGTGCTTGCAGCACGCGGGTTCTTCCCGCTGGAGCAGCTCAAATCATTCATGAAGCCGTTATCCATGCTGAATGGACATCCTGATCGTAATAAGCTCCCCGGCGTAGAAGCGAACACTGGTCCTCTGGGGCATGGCCTGCCAATCGCAGTAGGATGCGCTCTATCCGCGAGAATGCGTAAGGAATCCTGGAGGGTCTTTGTGCTTACCGGAGATGGGGAGTTGCAGGAAGGCTCGAACTGGGAAGCCGCGATGACAGCGAACCACTATAGCCTGGACAACCTTGTAGTCATCGTCGATCGTAATCGGCTGCAACAGGGTGACTTCACAGAAAACACGATCCGCATGGACCCTCTGGCTGCCAAGTGGGAAGCATTCGGCTTCCGGGTAATCGAAATAGAAGGACACAATCCGCAGGCGCTGGTCGAAGCATTTCAAGCCTCCTCGGCGAAGGGCCACCCAACCTGTGTCATCGCAAATACGGTCAAGGGCAATGGTGTTTCCTTTGCGGCAAACAAGCCTGCATGGCACCATGGCGTACCCACAGTGGAACAACTTGAACTGGCCGCGCAGGAGCTCGGCGTAACCAGCCTGGATGAGGTGCCACGTTGAGTTCATCAACGACAATCCCCGCGACAAAGCCATCGGCGGTCTTTGACTGCCGTAACGCCTTCTCTCAAACACTGGAAGCTATGGCCTCCGAGAATCCTAATGTTTGTGCCGTGGTGAATGATAGTGTTTCCTCGACCAAACTGAAGAATTTTCAAAGCAAATATCCTGAGCGTTTCGTCAATGTAGGAATTGCCGAACAGAACATGGTCGGTGTTGGAGCCGGGCTGGCGAATGGCGGCATGCTTCCTTATGTTTGCGGCGCATCCTGCTTCCTGACCGCACGCGCGATGGAGCAAGTAAAAGTCGACTTAGGGTACTCGAAGTCAAACGTAAAACTCTGCGGTATGTCATCGGGTATGGCCTATGGTGAACTCGGACCGACACATCATTCAATCGAGGACATAGCCTGGACCCGCATTATTCCAAACCTTGCAGTCGTGGTTCCGGCCGACTCTCTTGAGACTGCCTCGGCGATGCGGTATTCGCTTCTGCATGTTGGTCCCATGTTTCTTCGCATCAGCCGTGTTCCTGTTCGAAACGTCCATGCAGATGACTACGCGTTCACGCTGGGCAAAGCGCCCGTCCTTCATCCAGGAAACGATGTTGCGATTCTGGCGAATGGACTGATGGTGGAACGTGCACTGGATGCGGCCCACGACCTGGCGGCACAAGGTATTGGCGCTCGCGTGTTGAACATGAGTAGCGTGAAACCGATGGACGAAGAAGCTGTTCTTGCTGCCGCCCGTGAGACGCGCAGAATCGTAACAGTAGAAGAAGGGTTGGCGGCAGGCGGCCTGGGCGGTGCCGTTGCGGAATTGCTTGCATTACAACAACCAACACCGATGCGGATTATGGGCGTGCCCGGTGTATTTGCACCGACCGGGTCCGCAGGATTTCTACTCGAACACTTCGGCTTGACCTCTGCGAATATTCAACGCACCGTACTGGAACTGATACAGCAACGCTAACGCTTATGTCTGAAGATCTTCTGCTCAGCATCGACCAGGGCACGACGAACACGAAGGCCTCTCTCATAGGCCGCGATGGCCGTGTTGTACATCGTGTGTCGCGAGGTTTAGTGTTGCATCTTCCAAGCCCGGGGTTCGTCGAACAATCAGCCGAAGCGATCTGGCATTCCGTGGTGGAAACGATGCAGGAATGCGCGCGTTATGCCAAAGAAGTCGGCAGAGCGATTGCAGGTATTGCAATTTCCAATCAACGAGAGACTGCTGTGGCATGGCGTTACGATGCCCCCGGCAATCCTCCGCAGGCGCTTTCACCAGCGATCAGTTGGCAATGCAGACGTTCCGCCCAGGTGTGTGAGGAACTTCGGCCTCATCACGCAAGAATCCGTGCAATTTCGGGGCTACCGGTAGACCCGTTGATTACGGGAGGCAAATGGGCCTGGATGCTACGCCATCTTTCCGAGGTTCAGGCCGCAGCAAAAGAAGAACGGCTTTGCCTGGGCAACGTGGACGCGTGGCTTCTGGCCTGCCTGACACAGGAGCGGCAACACTTCACCGATTGTTCCAATGCTTCGCGTACTGGTCTTTTCGATCTCCAGGAGCTCTCATGGAGCGAAGAACTGCTCTCTCTGTTTGGAGTCCCTCGATCCGCGCTTCCGAAGGTTTGTCCTTCGTCGTTTGAGTTCGGACATTGCGTGTCAATTCCGGAACTAGCCGGTGTCCCCATCGTTGCGATGATCGGTGACTCACATGCAGCGATGGTGGGGCATGGGAGTTACATTCCTGGAACAATTAAGGCCACCTATGGTACGGGGTCGTCACTGATGGCTCTTTCTGGAAGTACACCGCCACAGGAAACTTCAGAACTTGCCCGCACGATTGCATGGAGAGTTGGTGATCACACGCAATATGCCCTCGAAGGCAATATTGCGATGACTGGCTCCGCATTGCAGTGGGTCGGTGAGTTTCTAGGTTTGCAATCTCCAGTGGACGACGCAATTGCACTGAGTGATTCTGTCGAGACTGCGGCCGGACTTCTTTTTGTCCCGGCGATGGTTGGCCTGGGTGCGCCCTATTGGGATACACATGCGCGTGGAACGATCACAGGATTAGAGCGTTCGCATACGCGCGCGCATCTCGCACGTGCGGCCGTGGAATCGATTGCGCACCAGATTGCGGATGTATTCCATGCCATTGAAAGCGCGGCCTCTCTTAAACTCACGGCGTTGCGCGTGGATGGTGGTCCGACTCGCAATCAAAAGCTCATGCAGTTTCAGGCAGACATGCTTGGATGCGAGGTGCTCTGTGCCTCCAATGAGGAACTGTCAGCTCTTGGCGCTGCGGCTCTGGGAGGATTGACTCTCGGTTGGTGGATGTCTCTGGAAGATTTTGCAACTCGACTCCCGTCGCCAACAGTTTTTCATGCCACTTTAAGTGAGAAGGAACGATACGATCTGCGTCGTTCGTGGGCGCAAGCGATTGCTAAAACTCTCTACTCTCAGACGGAGCCTGCAGCATGAATGCGGCACTTAACAGCCAGACCGAGATCATCCTTGAGGCGCGCAATATCACTCGCTTTTATCCCGGTAATGTTGCGCTGAAAGACATTACATATCGGGTGTACCGCGGTTGCGTAAATGTCCTTATAGGTGAGAACGGCGCAGGCAAGTCCACGCTCATGCGCATCCTCTCAGGCGTGGAACGACCTGATCTTGGAGAGATTCTGCTGCATGGCGCTCCGGTCAAACTGCGAACTCCCGGAGATGCGTCGCGTCTTGGGATTGCGATCGTGCATCAGGAACTCTCCGTGATGCAGAACATGATCGTTAGCGACAACATCTTCGCTGGACGCGAACTTACTCATTCGCTGCTCCTGGATGTTGCGTCGCAGAATACCCGCTCGGCGCATGCCTTGCAGCAGTTGAAACAGAACATCTCTGAGCGCGCACAGGCGGGCAGTCTTTCGCTTGGAGCAAGGCAGCTTATCGAACTGGCACGCAGTCTCGCGCATTCCGCATCGATTCTCATCCTTGATGAGCCGACCTCTTCTCTATCAAATGCAGAGACGGAAGCACTCTTCGATGTTCTCGCAGAACTTAAGAGCGCCGGTGTCACAATCATCTACATCTCACATCGTCTTCATGAGCTTCTTCATCTTGGAGATCACTTCACTGTGCTCCGCTCTGGTTCCATTGTTGGCGAAGGTTCACGGAACGAGGTCACGCGGCAATGGATTGTCGATCGCATGACCGGTGGCAATCGTTCTGAGGCGCTGGCAATGCGCGAAAAAGCAGTGTCTCAGGAAGTCATGCTGGCAGTAGAGAACCTCTCTGTTTCAGCAAGCACCTCATCGACGGAAACCTGTTCTGCCCTGCACGAGATTTCGTTCTCACTGCACAAGGGCGAACTACTCGGAATCTATGGACTGCTCGGCGCGGGACGTACAGAGCTTCTGGAAGTTCTTGCGGGTGCACGGAAACGGGAGTCGGGCATAGTTCGGTTGAATGAGACTCCGCTTCACATCCTCAGCGTGGAAGATGCGCTTCGTGTTGGCATCGCATTGGTCCCGGAAGATCGGCAACGGGATGGGCTGGTGCAAAGTCTGACCGTGCGGGAAAACATCGCACTCGCAGGCGGTGGGTGGTCTCTGCCCGCAAAGTCGAAAGAGGACGAGCAAATGCGGGGTGTCGTTGAGGCATTGAACATTGTGCCAAAGAACCTGGAACTCCCCGTGAGTTCGCTATCCGGAGGAAATCAGCAGAAGGTTCTGATTGCGCGCTGCCTGATGCGTGAACCGAAGGTGCTTCTACTCGACGAACCAACAAGGGGAGTGGATGTGGGGGCACGAGCAGAGATTTACAGAACGCTGCAGAATCTCGCAGCAGAAGGTCTAAGTATTCTGTTCACCTCCTCCGAAGTCGATGAGACGCGCATGCTCGCGGACCGCGTGCTGGTGTTACGACAGGGGCGCATCGCTGCGGAAATTTCTGGCGAGCAGATAACGGATGACGCTCTCTTCTCTGCCGCGAGCCCACAAGTCCAGAACATATCGTCTACTGTCGTCGGAGTTACCGCATGAGCACAAACAGCGCTCTCGCTACATCACACGCAGAACGTCTTCCTCTCTCCTGGGCACGAATAGCGCTTACGCTGCTGCGTTCGCGAGCCGCGCTGGTACTTGTGTTATTGCTCGTCCTCTTCGCGAGCACGATCCCCTCTTACCTGACTCTGACGAACTTTTCGATCCTTTCAAAACATATCGCTGTTGCCGCAATTCTTGCTGTCGGCACGAGCTTCGTCATTCTGGCAGGAGGCATCGACCTTTCGATTGGTTCAGTAGTCGGTCTCTCGGGCATGGTGGCAGGCTACATGTTGTTGCATTCCAACAGCGGTATTTTCATTGCCGTACTCGCTGCGCTCTTCATCGGCACGGCTGTGGGTGCACTTAATGGCTGGCTTGTTACCAAGGCTGGTGTGGCACCATTCATTGCAACGCTCGGCACACTTTATATTGCACGCGGCGCGGGACTACTTCTGTCTGGAGGCAAGACCTTTCCAAACCTTGCGTCGAATCACCCTCCATTCTCAATGATCGGCCAGGGAACTTTGTTTGGAGTTTCCGTTCCGGTATGGCTGGTAGTCATCCTGTTTGGCGTTGCTGTACTGATCGCAATACGAACTCCGTTGGGTAGACACATCTATGCAGTTGGTGGCAACGAGCGGGCAGCGCAATTGGCTGGTATCTCTGTTGGCCGCGTAAAGCTGTTCACGTACCTGTTCTCTGCATTCTGCGCATCCATTGTGGGCCTTGTAATCGCATCTCAATTGGAAGCTGCACACCCGGCAACCGGTGAGAGCTTCGAATTAAACGCTATTGCAGCAGTCGTACTGGGTGGTACATCATTGATGGGCGGCCGCGGCTCCATCCTGAATTCTCTGATTGGTGCATGTGTCATTGGTGTTCTTGCAGATGGCCTGGTGATGCTGGGCGTCTCGGAGTTCTGGCAGATGGTCATCAAGGGACTCGTCATTGTTCTTGCTGTTGCGATGGACCAGTTGCAGCAGCGTCTTCAGGCACGCTTGCTACCTTTGCTGAGTGCAAAGCAAAGCACGCAGACGGTGACAGCGTGAAGCGGCTTATAACGTTCTGCATAACGGCAGTCTGCACCGTACAGTTGTGCGGCTGCAATCGATCCGAGATGAAGAAACCTTTGATCGCCATCATTGTTCCGTCGCAGGACAATCCATTTTTCAAAGTCGAAGCGGACGCAGCAGCAGCGAAAGCCATCGAACTCGGCTATCGCGTGCGTGTGGACGCTCATAACGACGATGCTTATCAGCAGGACGTTCTAGTGGATGCAGCCATCGCATCGCAGGCATCTGCGATTATCCTCGACAATGCTGGTTCCGACTCCTCTATCTCGGCAGTGCGTCGTGCCACGAATGCCGGCATTCCCTGTTTCCTGGTCGATCGCGAAATCGATGCACGCGGTATTGCGAAGGCCCAAATCGTGGCAGACAATCGCCAGGGTGCCGAGCTTGTTGCGAAAGCATTCGCCGATGCCCTTCCAGCAAACGGTGCTGCTTACGCAGAGTTGCTTGGCAGGGAATCTGATACGAATGCGCAAGTCCGAACTGCCGGCTTCCATGCAGTACTCGATAAGATTCCTGCACTGCATCAAGTGGCAGCGCAATCGGCCAACTGGTCACAGGCCGAGGCGTTTCAGAAGACAGAGACCATGCTCCAGAGTCATCCAGAGATTAAAGGCATCATCGCCGGAAATGACACCATGGTGATCGGCGCCAGTGCGGCAGTGAAAACAGCGGGCCTGAAAGGTATCGTCCTTGTCGGCTTCGATGGTAGTCCCGATGCGGTTAGTGCTATCCAGGCGGGCACCGTCACAGCGACAGCCTTGCAGCCTGCGGTCGTAATTTCGCATATGGCGGTGGAGCAGGCAGATCGTTACCTGAAGACACATACAACTGGTCATCCGGAGGTGCAGGTAATTGCCTGCGACCTGGTGACGCACGCCAATGCCAAAAACTTTCATAACTTCGAACGCGTTCAGTAAAGGGAGAGCACAGCATCATGTCATACCATCGCGGACCAATGACTCTGGCAGTTATCCTTGGCAATCGAGATTTTTTTCCGGATGCGCTCATCACAGAAGCACGGCGAGACCTTGCAAACCTGTTTCAGCAACTCCAGATCGAACCTGTCTGGTTGACGGAACAGGATACAAAACTCGGAGCTGTGGAGACGTGGCAGGATGCAACCAGGTGCGGCGAGCTTTTTCGCAAAAATCGAGAGCGGATCGACGGTGTTCTGGTGTGCCTGCCGAACTTCGGAGATGAGAAAGGTGTGGCCGATTCGATTCGCCTGTCCGAACTGAATGTTCCGATTCTCGTTCAGGCGTGTCCGGATGATCTTGATGCCTTCGGGCTGAGCCGCAGACGCGATGCCTTTTGCGGCAAGATCTCTGCCTGCAATAATCTCCGTCAATATGGCTTCAAATACAGCCTTACAAGCGAACACACCACTTCTTTGAAGGGCGACGGCTTTCGGAAGGACCTGGAACAGTTTCTGGCAGTGTGCCGTGTGACAAAGGGGCTTCGTCGTGTGCGTCTGGGGGCTGTTGGAGCACGTCCCAACGCCTTCAATACAACCCGTTACAGCGAAAAGCTGCTGGAGTCGGCAGGTATCTCCGTCAATACCATTGATCTCTCCGAAGTCTTCGGGGAAGCTGCGGGCATCCTCGACACGGATGCCGCAGTCTTGGCACGCGTTGAGCAGATTCGCGGATATGCCGACGCGACCAAGGCTCCTGATGCTTCTCTGTTGCGCATGTCAAAGTTTGCAATTGTGATTGATCGCTGGATGGAATCGCTGGGTCTGACGGCAACTGCAATCCAGTGCTGGAGCTCCATGCAGAAAAACTACGGCGTCAACGTGTGCACGATCATGAGCATGATGTCGGAGCAGATGCTGCCATCTGCATGTGAAGTAGATATTGCGGGTGTCGTTTCCATGTATGCACTCCAACTTGCTTCGGGCAAACCAAGCGCGCTTGTCGACTGGAACAATAACTATGGCGACGATCCGGACAAGTGTGTGTTCTTTCACTGCGGCAACTGGGCGAAAGACTTCCTTCCCGACATTCGTATCGGCACTGCGCCTATCCTGGCGACTGTCCTTGGAGAGGAGAATACGGTAGGCGCATTGGAGGGGCGCACACCGGCTGGTCCCGTTTCCTTTGGACGAATCAGCACCGACGACCGTGCGGGCATAATTCGTGCGTATGTTGGCGATGGTCAATTTACGGATGACCCGCTCGATACCTTCGGCACGCGAGCCGTAGTGAAAGTCCCACGTCTACAGGAACTGATGAAGACCATTTGTCGCAATGGCTTTGAACATCATGCAGCGATGAACGGTTCTCATTGTGCAGCACCTGTTGCCGAAGCCCTTGGCAATTATCTTGGATGGGAGGTCTATCAGCACAGTTAGGGCCTCCTCGCTCACTGTGCTAAAAGAGTTGTTATGTCGCGTGCCGATGAAATGCGTCTGATGACGAAAATCGCGCGGATGTACTATGACCAGGGCATCCGGCAACAGGAAATCACAGAGCGCCTCAGCATTCATCAGTCAACCGTTTCGCGGTTGCTGAAGCGTGCTCGCGACATCAACATCGTTCGTATCAGCGTGGCAATTCCGCCAGGTATCTTCTCTCAGACCGAAGAAGCACTTGAGGCAAAGTTCGGTCTAAGAGAAGCGATTGTGGTGGACGCATCGGATCGCGACGAAGACCGTACTGTGCGCGATCTTGGTGCTGCTGCGGCGTTCTTCGTCGAGTCGAGCGTTAAAGCGGGCATGGTGATAGGTGTTTCGTCGTGGAGCCGATCTCTGCTTGCCATGGTGGATTCTCTTCGTCAGTGCGACTGCGGACGAGGCGGCACTGTTGTGCAGATTCTAGGCGGCGTGGGTTCTCCCGATACCCAGTTCCAGGCAACGCAGTTGGCACGCGACCTGGCATCGAGAATCGGTGCCACTCCCATTTTCCTTCAAGGCCCCGGGCTTGTCGGATCTGCGGCAGCCAGAAAAATTCTGAGCGCCGATCCTGCAATTCAACGTGCGACAAAGCTCTTTCCTCGGCTGGATGTAGCGCTGGTCGGTATTGGTGCAGTCGAGCCCTCCAAGCTGTTAGCGAGTAGTGGGAACACTTTCTCACCAAGTGAACGCAAGGACCTGATGAATCTGGGCGCGGTCGGAGACATCTGTCTCCGGTTCTTCGATCAACAAGGCGAAGAGATCATATCCCCGCTTATGGATCGGGTGATTGGAATTGATCTGGCTGCTCTTTCGAAAGCCAAGAGGGTCGTCGGTATCGCAGGAGGGACTCGCAAAGTACCGGCAATTTATGCCGCCTTACGAGGAAAACGTATCAACGTGCTCATCACCGATCAATCAACGGCAGAACGTCTTCTCAAGTTGAAGTAAATTGTCCTCTCTATGCATTAGCGGTATAGCAGGACGGCGATGTTGTATGTACTGAAGCTGCTCTTAGCCTGCGTGTCGCACGCGCCGACGGATGCCGAATAAATGCCTCCCTGCGCGATGCGCGTCAACAACTGGTGAGGCAGCTGATTCAGATCGGTTGCACTGAAGCGCATCACAAAGGCGGGACGTTCACCCGTGTAGCCCGTAGACTTCTGGCAGGTGCTACGTGCCTCTGCGCTTGCTGTTGTGCTGGCGATACCTGCTGCCTGCACCAGTTGGATGACCTGCATTTCCTGCTCGTCGTAGCTGAGCGGAGCCACTTCCAATGCGAAATCCTCCACACCCCACAACTGCCGGCCCGATGCCACCACGGAGATGCCCACCGCATTCACATGCGGATCGAGGATGTTCGCCCTGTGCATCGGCGATTGCATCAGCGCGCCATGCATCTGCACGATGGACGGACTCGTGGCTACGTTTTCCGATACGCGAGAGAAATGCGTTCCCGATGTTGCCGCACGCTGTGCAAGATCAGGCTCGCCCTGAAACTGATGCGAGATGGTCTGCGCTGCACGCATCTGCACGGCGTGATTCCGCGCAGCATCGGTCAACGTGTCATTCCATGTAAGTGCGGGCAATCCTGCCTGCTGGCGTTCTGCGTTGATCGAGAGAAACAGATATTGCTCGGCCACAGTATGCTGTGCACGAACAACAGGCGATGCAAACAGGCAGCAGATCAAAAGAAAAAAACTACAACGACAACTCACTCCGCACAGCCTCCCAGGTGCGTCGGATTCCATCTTCAAGCTCCACGCGGTGTTTCCATCCGAGGCTGTGGATCAACGAAACATCCATCAGCTTTCGCGGTGTGCCATCAGGCTTCGAAGAATCGAAACGCAGTGTTCCCTTGAACCCCAGAACACGGGCAACTGTTGCGGCCAGTTCGCGAATGGTTACATCTTCACCTGTGCCGATGTTGATCAGTGGAGGTGCGTCTTCGCGCAGAAGTTTTCCATACTCCTGCTCCGGAAGATTCATCAGGTAGACCACGGCTTCGGCAAGATCGTCCGCATACAGCAGCTCTCGTTTCGGTGTGCCGCTGCCCCACACTTCAACTTCCGGCGCACCATCCTTGATGGCCTGTGCCGTCTTGCGAATCAGCGCAGGAAGTACATGCGAGCTGTTTAGATCGAAGTTATCGTTTGGCCCGTAAAGATTGGTCGGCATCGCCGCCAGATATTTCGTTCCATACTGCCTGTTAAACGCCCAGCACATCTCAATGCCTGCGATCTTTGCTAACGCATACGCACGATTCGTCGGTTCCAGCGGGCCGGTCAGCAGGCAACTTTCCGGCATTGGTTGCGGTGCCATCTTCGGATAGATGCAGCTCGAACCCAGGAATAGCAAGCGGTCAACGCCCGCTGCATAACTGGCTTCAATCACGCTGTTTTGAATTTCAAGATTTTCTCGGATGAAGTCAGCGGGGTATGTGTTGTTTGCCAGAATGCCGCCGACCTTTGCGGCAGCCAGCACAACAAATTGCGGCTTCACTTCTGCGAAGAATTTCTTTACTGCATCCACATTGCGCAGATCGAGTTCTGCGCGTGTACGGGTTAGTACGTTGCTATAGCCAAGCCGAGTAAGTTCGCGTGTGATGGCCGAACCCACCAGCCCGCGATGGCCTGCAACAAAAATGCGTGCATTCAATGGCATGTACGCCATTGTTATGTCTCCCGCACGTTGAAGGGCTTATAGCCATGCTCCATCACCAATGCGTCGCGCTTTGCAGCGGAATAGTCGGCTTCAATCATCTCTTTCACCAGGTCGTCGAAGCTGGTGGTCGGCTCCCAGCCAAGCTCACGTCGAGCCTTGCCTGCATCGCCCTGAAGCGTGTCCACTTCCGTTGGACGGAAGTATCGCGGATCGACTGCAACCACCACGCGCCCAGTCGCTTTATCCACGGCAGTCTCGTCCACGCCACTGCCCGACCACTCCAGGTCCATCTCCAGCAACTGGGCGCAACGCTTAATAAAATCGCGCACACTGTGCTGCACGCCGGTTGCGATGACGTAATCCTGCGGCTTCTCCTGCTGCAGCATCAGCCACTGCATTTCAACGTAATCGCGCGCGTGTCCCCAGTCGCGCTTCGCGTCGAGATTGCCGATGAACAGGCTGTCCTGCAAGCTGGCTTTCACCCGCGCCATACCGCGTGTAATCTTGCGCGTTACAAACGTTTCGCCACGCGTAGGCGATTCATGGTTGAACAGGATGCCATTGCACGCATACATGCCATAGGCTTCGCGATAGTTCACCACAATCCAATAGCCGTACAGCTTGGCCACCGCATACGGCGAACGCGGATAAAACGGCGTGCTCTCCTTCTGCGGAGACTCCTGTACCAGACCATATAGTTCGCTGGTGCTGGCCTGGTAGAACCTCGTCTTCTTCTCCAGTCCAAGAATGCGAATCGCTTCCAACAGACGCAGTACACCAATTGCGTCCGCATTCGCCGTATACTCCGGCTCTTCAAACGAAACGGCTACATGTGACTGCGCAGCCAGGTTGTAAATCTCGTCGGGCTGTACCTTCTGCACAATGTGGATGAGCGACGATGTATCCGTCATATCGCCATAATGCAGGATGAAGTTACGGTGGTCCTGGTGAGGGTCTTCGTAGATATGATCGATCCGAGCCGTATTGAACAGCGAGGACCGACGCTTGATGCCGTGCACCTCGTACCCCTTCTTCAGAAGGAACTCCGCCAGGTAAGCACCATCCTGGCCGGTAACACCGGTGATCAACGCCTTTTTCAATCCAGCATCCTCGGGGACAGAACCGTCCCTTCATACTAAATGAGCAAGCCCCACTGCGCCGATGATGCAACAGGCGTAAGCCCTGCATCTATTTAGAATGCTGGTGCACGATCGCGTGCCCTCTTACGCCGATTCACAATCGCGAAGCGGAACGGTGTCATCGGCCGCTCAAACGGCAATCCGCGATACTCTGCCACAGCCGCCTGCAAATCACGTTCGAACTGTAGCAACACCTGTTCGCTGCCCAGATATTGTTCCGCATACCGGCGCGCATTTTCGCCCATCTGCCGGCACAGATCCTTCTCGGCCGCCAGATGCCTTACCATCTTAACCACCGCTGCAACATCTTCCGGCGACACCGCCACACCACAGGGCGACCTGCCATCCACACCTCCGGCGACCACGGCTCCCACCTGCGAATCGTGAATTACTGTTGCCAGTGTTGGACGACCACTGGAAAGCATACCGGTCAACTTCGAAGGCATTACCAGGTCAGCCGCATCGCCACGCTGCGGCAGCAGGTGTACATCGGCCATGTTCAACAGGTCGTTGAGAGCTTCAAGCGGCTGTAGCGGAAGCATGGTTACATTTGTCAGGCCGCGCACCATCTCTTCCAGTTGTGGCAGGAATGCACCCGCACCACACAACACAAAATGAATCGACGGATCGTCCTGGAGTTGTTGCGCCACCTTGGGCAGCAGCTCCAGCCCCTGCTTGTTGCCCATGTTACCGCTGTAGAGAAAGACCGTCTTTCCATGCAGGCCAAGCTCATCTCGAAAACGATTCGGCGCACCCAACGGCTTCGGCTGAATCTGATCGACGTTCACCCAGTTCGGGAACATGACAATCCGTTCCGGCTTGACACCTTTCAGCAGCGACCGCTCCACCATGCGTACAGAGATGCTGGATACACGCTCAAATGCCTGGCTGAAACTCTCCTCCAGCTGCATACCCAGCGCATGCAGAAACCCTCCGCGCGGCAGCAGTCCCAGGTCGAACGCCGCGTCCACCTCGAAGTCCTGCACATGGAGCCACACGGGTGCCTGCGCCACGCGTCCCGCCAGCAGCGCAAAGGGAGCTGAAAAAAACGTCGGCTCTACTGTCCACACCACATCCGGCTTGCCGCCGTCGCGAAATACCTCGCGCAGCAGCACCGGAAACGAACTCAACGCGAAGGAAAACAGGTGGCGCATCCGATTGATTCCGGTCGCCTTTTCCGGCACATACAATGGACAGCGAAAGACCAGCGGCTCACCGCGGCCATCGCCGTTCGGGCCACCGCCTTCGCAGATATATCCCTTGCCGCGATATCCGTCGGCTATACGCCACTCCGGGTAGTACGGAGGAGCCGTAATAACACGCACACGATGGCCACGGGCAGCCAGCCACGTTGCCATCTCTCCTGTGTACTTACCGATACCGGTAAGTTCCGGAGCGTAGTTCAAACCACAAATCAAAATATCCAGAAAGGACTCCCTGGACGCATAGCAAAGCAATTACCCTGCCAAACTACTTCTCCATGACCAAAACTACTTCCGTACACATCACCCCGAATCGCATAACTTATCCCGCCGAGGTCTTTCTCCATTGCATTCAGCACTCTACCAGGACCGGCTCCCATTCATACGCCGTTCGACTAGGATGAACATATGCGCTCTCCGGTGGCCGGCGTTGCCATCTTACTTCTGATTATTTTTTCTGTTGCAGCCATTGCTGCCCCCTGGATCGCACCTTTTGACCCGGCTGCTCTACATCTGCAACAACGCCTCTCTCCCCCCGGACACGGGTTCCTGCTGGGTACCGACGATCTTGGCCGCGACATCTTCTCACGCATCCTCTTCGGAGCACGTCTTTCACTCTCCGTTGCCATTCTTGTGGTTAGCCTTTCGCTCTCCGTCGGCATCGTCATCGGCTCCATTGCGGGCTACTACGGAAGGTGGTTGGATACACTTCTCAACGTTTACATCATGAACGCCTTTATGGCGTTGCCGGGTATCCTTCTTGCCATCGCTTTTGTAGCTTTTCTTGGACCGGGCCTGCGCAATGTAATCCTCGCCCTCGCTCTCTCCGGCTGGGTCAATTACGCGCGACTGGTGCGAGCACAGGTGATGGCGGCACGCGAACGCGAATACATCGAAGCTGCCCGCTCGCTCGGAGCAGGCGATCTTACGATTCTTCTGCGGCACATTCTGCCCAACATCGCGCAACCCATCATCGTGCAGGCAGCGATTGGTATGGCTGGCGCCATTCTGGCTGAAGCCACACTTAGTTTTCTCGGTCTGGGAGTGCCTCCGCCGGCTGCCAGTTGGGGTTCCATGCTGAACGACGCACGTGCGCATCTTTTTGATGCGCCGCACATGGTCGTAGCGCCTGCCGCTGCCGTCATGCTTTGCGTCCTGGCCTTCTCGTTTCTCGGAGATGCTCTGCGCGACTTGTCGGACCCACGAACCCAAAACCATTAACTCCATTGCAATCAGGAGATTTTTACATCCCCCAAAATGGGAAGAACGCCCGGACCTCAATAGAGATCAACGGGCGTTCCGCAGACTAACCCTCCCCCAGGGCTGTCCACATAAAAAAAATAGCATTGCGCAAGGCCTCATGCGCCAAACAAAGGTAACAAAAAAGTAACTTAGCTTATGATTGCATCCAAATCGGCGCCGATGCCGGTCTGCAATAGTTCTGCCTGAAGGTTTGCAACAGCCAGCGTGCGGACGACCGCAGCCTTTGCCGCAGCTTCGCTTCCCGACTCCAGAACCAGAAGAACCGAAGGCCCCGCACCCGACAACGCCGCACCCAGAATGCCATGCTCTCCGGCCAGCGGCAGCAACACCGGCAACAACGCGCAAGCCTGCGCACGATACGGCTGATGCATGCGATCGTCCATCGCATCCTTCAACAGATCGCCACGACCCTGTGCAAACGCCGCTGTCAGCATCGCTACACGCTGTACGTTCGCAATCGCGTCGGCCTTGCTGTAGCTCTCCGGCAACAGCGCACGAGCCTTCTTTGTTGAGAGTGAACTGTCCGGCATGACAACCAG
>Ga0153956_1000559_pt1 | contig 40531 bp, 38 predicted proteins | sample TSFL040MetaG_FD_104704 | JGI IMG/M metagenome (GOLD analysis project Ga0153956, IMG submission 104704) | Attine ant fungus gardens microbial communities from Florida, USA - TSFL040 MetaG | ecosystem: Host-associated > Fungi > Mycelium > Unclassified | place: USA: Florida, Wekiwa Springs... | reverse complement strand
TGACGACCTGCGCCTATTGCGGCGTCGGCTGCTCGTTCAAGGCGGAAATGCGCGGCGAGGAGTTGGTGCGCATGGTGCCGTGGAAGGACGGCCAGGCGAATCGCGGCCATTCCTGCGTCAAGGGCCGCTTCGCCTATGGCTACTCGACCCATAAGGATCGCATCCTCAACCCGATGGTCCGCGAGAAGATCACCGACCCGTGGCGCGAGGTCACCTGGGAGGAAGCCTTCTCCCATATCGCCACCGAGTTCAAACGAATCCAGTATCAATACGGCCGCGACAGCGTCGGCGGCATCACCTCGTCGCGCTGCACCAACGAGGAAACCTATCTGGTGCAGAAGCTGGTGCGCGCCGGCTTCGGCAACAACAATGTCGATACCTGCGCCCGCGTCTGCCATTCGCCGACCGGCTACGGCCTCGGCCAGGCTTTCGGTACCTCTGCCGGCACGCAGGATTTCGACAGCGTCGAGCAATCGGATGTGGTCGTCATCATCGGCGCCAACCCGACCGACGGCCATCCGGTGTTCGGTTCGCGGCTGAAGAAGCGGCTGCGCCAGGGCGCCAAGCTGATCGTCATCGATCCGCGCCGCATCGACATCGTTCGCTCGCCGCATGTGGAGGCGTCCTACCACCTGCCGCTGAAGCCCGGCACCAACGTCGCCGTGCTGACTGCGCTTGCCCATGTCATCGTCACCGAAGGACTGGCGGACGAAAAGTTCATCCGCGAGCGCTGCGACTGGTCGGAATTCGAGGATTGGGCGGCCTTCGTCGCCGAGCCGCAGCATAGCCCCGAAGAAACGGAGATATATACCGGCGTTCCGGCCGCGCTCGTCCGCGGGGCGGCCCGGCTCTATGCCACCGGCGGCAACGGCGCGATCTATTACGGCCTCGGCGTCACCGAGCACAGCCAGGGCTCGACGACGGTCATGGCGATCGCCAACCTTGCCATGGCAACCGGCAATATCGGTCGTCCGGGTGTCGGCGTGAACCCGCTGCGCGGCCAGAACAACGTGCAGGGCTCCTGCGACATGGGCTCCTTCCCGCACGAACTGCCGGGCTATCGCCACATCTCCGACGACGCCACCCGCGACATCTTCGAAAAGCTCTGGGGCGTGACGCTCAACAGCGAGCCGGGCCTGCGCATCCCGAACATGCTGGACGCCGCCGTCGAAGGCACGTTCAAGGCGCTCTATATCCAGGGTGAGGATATTCTGCAGTCCGACCCGGACACCAAGCATGTCGCCGCCGGCCTTGCCGCGATGGAATGCGTCGTCGTCCACGACCTCTTCCTGAACGAGACGGCGAACTACGCCCACGTCTTCCTGCCCGGCTCCACCTTCCTCGAAAAGGACGGCACCTTCACCAATGCCGAGCGCCGCATCAACCGCGTCCGCAAGGTGATGACGCCGAAGAACGGCTTTGCCGACTGGGAAGTCACGCAGAAGATGGCGCAGGCCATGGGGATGGGCTGGACCTACAGGCACCCCGCCGAAATCATGGACGAGATCGCCGCCACCACGCCGAGCTTCGCGCTGGTTTCCTACGACTATCTCGACAAGGTCGGTTCCGTGCAATGGCCGTGCAACGAGGCACACCCGCTGGGCTCGCCGATCATGCACACCGACGGCTTCGTGCGCGGCCGGGGCAAGTTCATCCGCACGGAATATGTCGCGACCGACGAGCGCACCGGCCCGCGCTTTCCGCTGCTGCTCACCACCGGCCGCATCCTCAGCCAGTACAATGTCGGCGCGCAGACGCGGCGCACGGAAAACGTCGTCTGGCACGCGGAGGATCGCCTCGAAATCCATCCGCACGATGCCGAGCAGCGCGGCATTCACGACGGCGACTGGGTGAAGCTCGCGAGCCGCTCCGGCGATACGACGCTGCGCTCGCTGATCACCGACCGCGTGGCGCCGGGCGTCGTCTACACGACCTTCCACCATCCCGATACGCAGGCGAACGTCATCACCACGGACTTTTCCGACTGGGCGACCAACTGCCCGGAATACAAGGTGACGGCGGTGCAGGTGTCGCCCTCCAACGGCCCGACCGACTGGCAGGTGGAGTATGACGAGCAGGCACGGCAGTCGCGGCGGATCGTGGGGAAGATGGAAGCCGCGGAGTAGCCTTGCCATGACCGCCTTCAAGACCACCGCCCGCGCCGCGGAAACCGCGCGCCGCAACGGCGTGGTCAGTTCCGGCACGCGCATCGTGCCGGAAGAGGTGCCGATCGCCTTTTCCTACGGCGGCACGGCGCATGCGGTGATGATGGGCACGCCGGCGGATCTGGAGGATTTCGCGGTCGGCTTCAGCCTGACCGAAGGCATCGTTTCCTCGATGAAGGAAATCGCGGAGATCGCCGTTGTCGAAGACGAGCAGGGGATCGACCTGCAGGTGACGCTGGTCGATGACGTGGCCGATGCGCTGCGCGCCAGGCGGCGCAGCATGGCCGGGCCGGTCGGCTGCGGCCTCTGCGGCATCGAATCGATCGAGCAGGCGGTCCGCAAGGTGCCGGACGTTTCAGGGAACGCGCTTGCGCTTTCCCATGCCGAGATCGTCCGTGCGGTGGCACTTCTCAACGAGGCGCAGCCGCTGCATCGCGAAACGCGCGCCGTGCACGGCGCCGGCTTTTACCTGCGCGGCGAGGGGCTGGTGGCCGTCCGCGAGGATGTCGGCCGCCACAACGCGCTGGACAAGCTTTGCGGCGCGATCGTCCGCGCCGGCCGCACGGGCGGCGACGGTGCGGTGGTCGTCACCAGCCGCCTTTCCGTGGAAATGGTGCAGAAGGCGGCGATCCTCGGTGCCGCGGTGCTGATCGCCATTTCCGCGCCGACCGCGCTTGCCATCCGCACGGCGGAAGAGGCCGGCATGACGCTGGTCGCGCTGGTGCGCGGCGACGATTTCGAGGTTTTCACCCACCCCCAACGCATCTCCGCGGAAAGCATCGCCGATGTCGCATGAGAAGACGCAGGCCAAGCTCGTCTACATGGCCAACCAGATCGCCACCTTCTTCAAGACGCAGCCGCAGAGCGAAGCGGCGGAAGGGGTGGCGTTGCACATCAGCAAGTTCTGGGAACCGCGCATGCGCCGCCAGCTCTTCGAGCTGATCGAGGCCGGCGGCGAGGGGCTGGACCCGCTGGTGCTGGAGGCCGCGCCGTCGATCCGGCCGGTGGAAGCGCCCACGAGCGCGTGATTCAAAATGTTGCGGCGACGGCGTTTGCTGCTGACAAGATTTGACAGCATGTGCTGATAGAGCCTCTCCCATCCGTTCGTTTCAAGAGGAGTCGTTCATGCCTGCCATAGATACCCAATGCCGTTGCGGCGCCGTTCATTTGAAGATTGCCGGCAGCCCTGCCGTGCAGCTTTACTGCCATTGCGATGACTGTCAGGACGCTCACAGGGCGGCATATACCGCGGCGGCGATCTTTCCCGCGCCGGCGGTGGAGGTGGTTCAGGGCGCCCCGGTTCCCGTCGTGATAAAAGCGACGCAGCGAATGCATTGCGACGCCTGCGGCACCTATCTCTTTTCCGAAATCGCGAGCGTCGGCATGCGCAGCGTCAGCGCCTATCTTCTGCCCAAGGGAAGCTTCTCGCCGCAATTCCATGTTCAATGCCAATACGCCGTTCTGCCCGTTGTCGACGACCTGCCCCACTACAAGGGCTTTCCGGCGGCGTTTGGCGGCAAAGAGGAATTCATGGAATGGTGAGGCTTGCCGTTTCGGGGCAGGCGACGTTCTGCCCCGTCGGGCAAAGAAAAAGCCGCCTCGGCGGTCGCCGGGCGGCTTGTCTCTCGTCGCGCAAGGCGGCGCTTACGCCGCCATCTCGTCAATGTCATTTTCCTTGAACATCTTTGCGAGGTTCAGGAAGCAGATCATGCCGCTTTCCGTGGCGATGATGCCTTCGCAGAAGCTGCGGTCGAAGGAGGCCGTCACTTCCGGGACCGGCTGAACCTGGCTCTGCGAGATGGTCAAGATGTCGGAAACGCGGTCGACCAGCATGCCGATGACCATGTTGTGCACTTCGGCGACCACGATGGCGCTGCGCTCGTTGGCGACCGTGCTCTTCATGCCGAGCTTGTAGGCGAGGTCGATGATCGGGATCACCGAGCCGCGCAGGTTCATGACGCCGATGACGTCGGCCGGTGCGTGCGGGATCGGCGTCGAGGGCGCCCAGCCGCGGATTTCGCGGATCGTGGTCGTCTTGACGCAGAATTCCTGCTCGTGAAGCCTGAAAGCAATGATTTCGAGGGTATCACCGCTGAAACTGGTGGAACTGATCGTCGCCATGGAACTGTCTTCCCAATTGTCTTTGAGAAGACAGTAACGCGAGAATATTGCTCAAATCTAAATCGGAGAGCGAATACTTGCTCTTCTTAAGCAAGAACCTTGCCGATCCGCTCGAGCGCCCAGTCGACCTGATCGCGGGTGATGACCAGCGGCGGCGCGAGGCGGATCGTATGGCCGTGCGTATCCTTGGCGAGGATGCCGTGGTCCTTGAGGCCGTAGCAATATTGCCGTGCGCCGCCGGCTTCCGGTTCCAGCTCGATCGCCAGCATGAGGCCGCGGCCGCGAACCTCCTTGACGATGTTGGAGCGGATCGAGCGCAGGCCGTCGAGGAAGTAGCTGCCCATCTCGGCGGCGTTCTCGATCATGCCTTCCTCGGTCAAGGCCTTGAGGGCCGCGCGCGCGACGGCGCAGGCGAGCGGATTGCCGCCGAAGGTGGAGCCGTGCTGGCCGGGCTGCAGGACGCCGAGCACTTCGCTGTTCGAAAGCACGGCCGAGACCGGATAGAAGCCGCCGGAGAGCGCCTTGCCGATCAGCGTCACGTCGGCCTCGATGCCCTCGTGCTCTTCCGCCAGCAGCTTGCCGGTGCGGCCGAGGCCGGTCTGGATTTCGTCGAGGATGAGCGTGACGTTGTTCTCGGTGCAGAGCGCGCGGACGCGCTTGAAATAGCCGGCCGGCGGGATGAGCACGCCCGCCTCGCCCTGGATCGGCTCGACGAGCACGGCCACCGTGTTGGGATTGATTGCCGCCGCAAGCGCATCGGCATCGCCGAAGGCGACCACGCGGAAGCCGGGCGTATAGGGGCCGAAGCCGGCGCGGGCGTCGGGGTCGGTCGAGAAGCTGATGATGCTGAGCGTGCGGCCGTGGAAATTGTCGGAGCAGACGATGATTTCCGCCTGGTTTTCCGGCACGCCCTTCACCTCGTAGCCCCACTTGCGCACCGCCTTGATCGCGGTCTCGACGGCTTCCGCGCCGGAGTTCATCGGCAGGATCTTGTGCGAGCCGGTGAGGGCGGCCAGCTCTTCATAGAGATGTGCGAGCTGGTCGTTGCGGAAGGCGCGCGAGGTCAGCGTCAGCTTGCCGGCCTGCTCGACCATGGCGGCGAGGATTTTCGGGTGGCAATGGCCCTGATTGACGGCGGAATAGGCCGAAAGGCAGTCGAGATAGCGGTTGCCGTCGGTGTCCCAGACATGCACGCCCTGCCCGCGCGTCAGGACGACGTCGAGCGGCTTGTAATTATGGGCGCCGAGGCGCTGTTCGGTGGCGATGAGATCGCTGGAGGCGGTCATTGAAGTGCTTCCTTCCGGATTTTAAGCAGCCCGCGTCGGGCGATCGAAGATGCGCCGGCCGAAGAGGCTGGCCGTCAGTTCCACCAGCACGCGCGCGCTCTTGCCCCGATCGTCGAGAAAGGGGTTCAGCTCGACGAGGTCGAGCGAGGAGACGAGGCCGCTGTCGGACAGCATTTCCATGATGAGATGGGCTTCGCGGAAGGTCGCGCCGCCGGGCACCGTGGTGCCGACGCCGGGCGCGACGTCCGGGTCGAGAAAGTCGACGTCGAGACTGACATGCAGCAGGCCGTTGGCGGCGCCGACCACGTCGAGCACTTCGCGCATGATCGAGGCGACGCCGCGCTCGTCGAGGGAGCGCATATCGAAGACGTTGACGCCGTGCTCGCGGACCTGTTTGCGCTCTTCCGGGTCCACCGAGCGGATACCGACCTGATAGACGTTGCGCGGATCGACCAGCGGGCGGTCGGCCGGCAGGATGCCGTCGAGTTCGGCCTTGCCGCAATAGAAGGAGACCGGCATGCCGTGGATATTGCCCGACGGCGAGGTCGAGGCGGAATTGAAATCCGCATGGGCATCGAGCCAGAGCACGAAGAGCGGCCGCCCGACCTTGGCGGCATAACGCGCCATGCCGGAGACGCTGCCCATGGCAAGGGCGTGGTCGCCGCCGAGGATCAGCGGAAAGCGGCCGCCCGAAGCGGCGTCGAAGACGCGGGATTCGAGCGCGCGGGTGAAAGCGGCGACCGCCCTGAAATGCTTGGCGCGGGGGTGATCGGCCAGATCGTTCGCCGGCTCAGGACGGATATCGCCGCTATCCTCGACACGGTGCCCAAGCTCGGCGAGCGTCGTATCCACGCCGGCAATCCGGAGCGCTGCCGGTCCCATGGCGCAGCCGCGGCGGCCGGAGCCTTCCTCCAGCGGAACGCCGATCAGGGTCACGGAAATCGGGTCGACATGCATGGCCGGCGCTCCTCTGCTTACCACATTGTGCGCGGATTATCTCTCAGCGCGGCGGCAGCAAAAAGATGGAAAAGTGCCGAAATTCGTCTATGATTATGCAAATTGCATAGGGTTATTTGACAGATTGAGAGACGATGGACGATCTCGACCGCGACCTTCTGAGCGCGCTCCGGCACAATGCCCGCACGCCTGTTTCATCGCTTGCCGCCGCCACCGGCGCTTCGCGCGCCACCGTGTCGGCGCGTATCGACCGGCTGGTCGCCAACGGCACGATCACCGCCTTCACCATCCGCACCGGCCATGACCTCGGGGCCGCCGGTGTGCGCGCCATCGTCATGATCGAGGTGCTTGGCCGCATGGCCGACCGCGTCGCCGACCAGCTTCGCGGGCTGCCGCAGGTGCGGGCGCTTCACAGCACCAACGGCCGATGGGATTTCATCGCGGAACTGGAGGATCGCGACCTTGCCGCCTTCGACGAGACGCTGCGGCGCATTCGCCTGATCGAAGGCATCAACACGACGGAAACGAACATTCTGCTGAAGACGACCAAGACGGCCTTCTAGAGCGGGATGTTGCCCGAAAACCGCGCACACTTTTCGGCATCCCGCTCTAGTATTCCCGCTCATAGACGACGCCGGCTTCGCCCGCGCCGTTGGAGCCGGCGGCACCGCGCAGCTTCACGCCGCGGCCGACATCGAAGTTGATGACAGCCTTCGAGGTGTTGTCGCCGCCTTGCTGCAGCTCGATATAGGTGCGCTTGTTCAGGTATTTGCCGGCGCTGACCTGGGCGCGGCCGCGTGCATCGGTGGAGATATCGAGGTTGTCGATGCCGAGATGGCTGCGGAGCCCTTCGAACAGCGAGGTCGAGCGGCCGCCGGCAAGCTGGCTTGCGGCGTCGGCGAGCTGGGCGATCTGAAGTGCTGAAAGGCGCGACATGGACTGGCCGAAGATCAGCTGCGCCAGCACTTCGTCCTGCGGCAGCGCCGGCGAGGAGGAGAAGCCGATGGTCGGATCGTTGGCGACGCCGGTGACGCTGACGGTGATCGTCGTCGCGCCGACGACCGAGTTGGCCGACATGTCGAGCGCCGGCGTCAGGTCGCCGGCGAAGGTGATCTTGCTCTTGTCGGAAAAGTCGAGGCGACGGCTGAGGATGCTGAGCCGGCCGCGGCGCATGGTGAAGCCGCCGGCGACGACCGGCTGTGAGGCCGTGCCGCGGATCGTCACGCTGCCGCCGAGTTCCGCATCGATGCCGCGGCCGCGCACGAAGATCTGCGATGGCGCATTCACGGTCAGGTCGAGGCCGAGCGTGGTGGATTTTTCGCGCGGCTCCTGCTGCCGGTCGCCGAATTGCGCCAGCACGGCCGGCGCTGCGTTGCGATGCTGGATATTCAGCGCCGACAGCGAGGCCGGCAGCTTTTCCGGCACGGTGATCGAGGCGCGGGCCAGCTGCAGCGTGCCGCTGAGAACGGGAGCGGTCAAAAGCGGGCCGCGGACGTTGAGCGTGCCGCTGGCGGTCGCAGTAACGAGCGTGCCGTCGACGTAAGTTGCGCGGTCGAGGCGGATGGCGATATCGGCCGGGAAGCCGCTGGCCGGCTGGATGCCGACCGTGCCGCTCGCCGATATGCTGCCGCCGGTCGCAAGCGTTCCGGAGAGCCGCGAGATGGTTGCCTGCCGGCCGTCGAGCGTAACGGTGACGGCAAGGCCGTTCAGCGCCATATTGCGGCGAACGTCGACCAGCCGCGTGCCGTCGGTGGAGATCGTGCCGGCGACGAGCGGTGCGGCGGCGGTTCCGCCGACCTGGAGATTGATCCGCGCCGATCCGGTCATGTCGAGGCCCTGCGCGGCGAGCGGGCCGGAGAGCGCGCTGAAGGGCAGCGTGCCGTCGACCTTAAGCGCCAGCGCGCGATCGCCGGCGATCGCGGCATTGCCGCTGCCGTTGAGGGTCAACCCGCCGGCACCGGTGAGGTTGAGGCTGTCGACGGTGACACGGTTGTCGGCAAAGCGGCCTTTCGTGCTGATCGCGAGCGCGCCGAGCCCGGCCGAGCGCGTCTGGCTGGTTGCCGCATTCGTCCAGCCGGCCTGAAAGTCGACGACGGGTGCGGAGGCCTTTCCGGTCACGGAAACCGTGCCGGAGATCGTGCCGGCGGCGTCGAGGCCGGCGGCGAAGGCGTTGGCAAGGCTCGCCGGCAGGTCGGAAATCCGCGCATTGATCTTCAGCGTCTCGCCGGCCGTGCCGCTGACCGCAATCGAGCCGCTGCCGGTGCGGATCGTCAGATTATCGAGGGTGGCCGTGCCGTTGCGGATGACGATCCGCGACGGTGCGGCGAGGCTGACGGGAATGGTGCGCGGCGTGGCGGCGAAGCTGTCGAGGCTCACCGTCGTCTGGCCGTTGTTGCCGGTTTCGACATTGCCGTTTGCCGTCAGCGGCCGGCCGTCATAGGTGGCGCCGAGATCGAAATCGGTGCGGCTCGCCTGCTGCCGGAAGGTCAGGCCGAGGCCGGTCACGCGGTTGGCACCGGAGGCGATTTCCGCCGCGCGCACCGAGCCGTTGGCGGAGAAGGCCTTGAGGTCGTCGACGGTCAGCGCGATTTCGGGCCGGACGACGGCGAGGTCGTCGCGGCGGATGCCGCTGCCGATGGCGTTGAGCTTGAGGCCGATCCTGCCATTGGCATTGCTGAGGTCGACCGACCCCTTGAGGTCGCCGGAGGCGTGCTGACCGGCAAGGGCGGCCAGCAGCCCCACATCCGGCAGGTCGAAGGTGAGCGCGCCGGCCGGCTCGAAGGCGGGGGAGAAGGCGAGCTTGCCGTCCACGGTGTTGGCGCCGACTTTTAAGGACAGCGCCGGAATGCTGGTGCGTCCGTCCTTCGAGACGGCTTCGGCGACGATGCTGATCGGCTTGCCGTCGATGGAGCCGCTGGCCTTCACGTTGCCCTGCGGCGCCTTGGGGTCGGCCGTGCCGGTGACGGCAATGTCGAGCGTGTCGAGCAGCTTGCCGGCCAGCTTGACGTTGACGGCCTTGAGGCTGGCGTCGACGGCGGCGGCCGTCATCGGCCCGGACGCCTTCAGCGCGAAATCGGCCTGGCCGTCGGCGTTGGCGATCAGTTTGGAAAGGTTGAGCGCGCGGCCGGAAAGGTCGGCGGCGAGCGCCTTGTCCTCCAGCGCGACATTGCCGCCGAGTTCCAGCGTATCGGATTTCAGGCGGAAATTCGAAAGCTTGAATTTGCCCGGCAGCGTGCTTGCAAGCTGGCCTTCGAGCGCGATGGTCGAGGAAAATTTGCCGGCGGCGGCTTCGGGGAGCGCGTCGGGGAGCACGAAGAGCTTGAAATTGCCGGTCAGCGACTTCGATGTCAGCGTATACTTGCCGTTGACGGTGCCGCCGATGCTGGCGCTTTCGAGCGAGGTGCCGTTGAAGCCAACGGAGTCCGGTGAGAGCTGCAGCGGCGCGATCAGGGTCAGCGGCGCGCGCACGAGGCGGTCGAGATTGGGATCGGAAAAGGCGGTCTGGCCGACGTCGAGCCGCACCTGCAGCGGGCCGGATTGACCGGCGAGGTCGAAGGCGTCGCTGCGGGCCGTGAGCACGACCTTGCCCACCTTGCCGTCCGGTATGCTGGCGCTGTCGAGCGCGGCCTTGGCCTCGATCTTTACCGCCTTTGCGGCGCCGGTGAGCGCAAGGTCGATCCGGGTGATCAGCGCGCGGGCTTCGCCGTCTTCAAGCGGCCAGCGGAAATCGACCGGGCCGGCGGTGCCGATCAGGTTGGCGTTGAGGCTGTTGTTGCCGGCGGGGTCGAGCGTGCCGGAAGCGGCGAGCACGAAGCTTCCCGTCGCCAGATTGCCGGTCTGGATGTCGATCTTGCCCTTGCCGTCGAAGCTGGAGGCGAGGTCCACCGTCGTCTGGCCGGCGAAGAGCTGGCGGAAGGCCGGCGGCAGCAGCGATTGCACGTCGCCGCCACCCTTGACGGCGATGCTGTGCTGGCCTTCCGCCGAGAGCTGGTGGCGGGCGTCGATGGTGACGCGCGGCTGCCCGTCAAGCGCCGCCTGCAGCTTGCCGCTCCAGTCGGAAAGCGGGCCTTCGCCGACGACGTTGAGATTGAGCGCCGGCTCGTTCGGCAGCTTGAGCAGCGAGGCGATGAGGCCGCCCTTGGGTTCGGCAAGCTCGGCCTTGAGGCGCAGGCGGTTTTCCGCCGGCGCGAAGGCGACGTCCGCCGTCAGCTTCGCCTCGGTGACGTCCTTGCGGTTGGCGTTGAGGATCAGGTCGATGCTGCGGCTGTCGGCGCGCAGGCTGCCGCCGGCGGCAAGCGCGAAGTCGCGTCCGGCGAGTTCCTGTCCGAGCTTGATGTCGGGCAGGTCGATCTTGCCGACCTCAATGGCGAGCGGCAGCGAGAAATCGCCGGAGGAGGGCTCCGCCGCTGCCGGCTGGGCTTCTTCCTTGGGAGGTATGGGCGCGCGCTGCACGGCGATCGAGCCGGCGGCAATCAGGTCCGCATGGAAGCGGCCGGCGATGAGGGCTGAGGGCGACCAGTCGATCGCGAGGTCACGCAGATCAAGGAACACGCCCTTGCTGTCCGACACGGTGATCGCGCCGGCCCTGAGGTGGCCGGTCAGCAGTCCCGAAGGCGCGCTGACGACGATGGTGCGGTCCGGTGTCGAGACCATCCGCGTCACGGTATCGACCGCAAGCCGCGTCGCCGCCGGCATGAAGCCGACGATCAGCACCAGCGCGATCGCGAGCAGGAGTGCTGCCGACAGCGCATAGGCGCCGACCCGGCCCAATCCCTTCAATGCTCGCATCAAGATACCCATGGAAATGTCGTAAACCTCGCAGCCCCTCCGCGGCCCCATGCCGGAGTGCCAGACTAGAAAGCCTGTCCGATACCGGCATAGATACCATAATCGGACCCGCCTGCGTATTTATTCAGGGGAACGGCGACGTCCAGCCGGATCGGGCCGAACGGCGTGGCATATCGAAGCCCCACGCCGGTGCCGACGCGGATGTCGGAAAAATCCGGGAAGGTGCTGGCGGTGACGCTGCCGGCATCGACGAAGGGCACGATGCCGATCGTGTCGGTGATCCGGATGCGCGCCTCCAGCGAGGCGGTCACGTAGGAACTGCCGCCCACGGCATCGCCGTTGGCATTGTAGACCGTGATCTCCTGGTAGCCGTAGCCGCGCACCGAGCCGCCGCCGCCGGCATAGAAGCGGCGGGTCGTCGGCACGTTCTGAAGGTCGCCGGCGCCGAGCAGCGAGCCGGCCGAAAGCTTGCCGGCGAAAACGACGTTGTCGTTCGGCCCGATGGCCTTGTAGCCCGAAATAGATCCCTCGGCGGAGGTGAAGAAGGTGCTGTGCATCGCCTCGTAGCTCGGCTTGAGGTCGACGGTGGCGCGGTAGCCCTCATGCGGGTCGAGCTTGTTGTCGCGGGTGTCGCGCACGTAGCTCAAGGGAATGGAGGTGGTCAGGTACCGATGGTCGCCGAAGGCGTCGGTACTGTCTTCATATTGCACCTGCCCGCCGCCGGAGACGGTGTCGTAGTCGGTGATCTCATAGGTGAGGCCGGCATCCGCGGTAATGGTGCTGGCGTCGTAGGTGTCGGGGTGTTCCGTCTTCGCGCGCAGGCTTGCATTGAAGGTGGCGGCCGGGAAGAAGGCGCCGGGCTTGGAGAAGAGGATGCCGGCGCCGTAGTCGAGGTCGCCGATGTTGGTCGTCTCTCCGAGCCGGGAAACCGAGCCTTCGATGCGCAGCGATTCGGCCTGGCCGAACAGGTTGCGGTGGCCCCAATAGCCCTGCAGGCCGAAGCCGTCGATGGTCGAATATTGCGCGCCGAAGCCGAAATAGCGCTGCTTGCCTTCCGAAACCTCGATGGTCATCGGAATGGTGCCGTTGGGCGCGAGCTGGTCCGCCTCGCGGATCGTCACGCTCGAAAAGACGCCGAGCTTGCGCAGCCGGTCGCTGGCCTTGCGCAGTTCCTCCGGCGAATAGGGCTTGCCCTCGTTGAGGCGGGAATAGCGGCGGATGAAATCCGGATCGACGCTTTTCTGGCCGGTGACGCCGACATTGCCGATCGGCGCGACGGGGCCGCCGACGACCTTGAGCGTCAGCTCCACCTCGTTCGTATCGTGATCGGCGATGACGTCGCGCTGCACGACTTTCGCAAGCGGCCTGCCCTCTCTGCGGAAATCCGCGACCATCTGGTCTCCGGCTTTGAGGATGGCGATGGTGCTGGCGTTGCCGCCGCGCACCAGCCCGTATTTCGCCGGATCGACGTGGGCCGCATCGCCCTGAAGCACGATCTTGCCGAGCTTGAAGACCGGTCCCGGCTGGACCCGCACGGCGACAGCGACCGGTTTCGTGCGCGGAAAGGTCGGGTTGGGCGGGAGTGCGTCTAGGTCGGTGCCGTTGATGGTGACACTCACCACGCCGCCGTAGCGGGCCTGCTCGTAAAGTGCGGCCAGCAGCCGGTCGCGGTCGTCGCGCGCCTTGATGACGACGCCGAGGTCGCCCGAAACCGGCTTGTCCTTGTCGGAGAGCAGCATCGAACTGTTGTCGAGCGCCTTCTTCAGGTCGTCGGCGGCGTTGCCGGTGTCGAGCGTGACGGTGTAACGGACCGGATCGATGACCTGCTCGGTCGGTTCGTCGCTGCCGAAAAGATTGATGCCGAAAAGCTTGAAGGCGAAGGCGTCATCGACCAGCGCCGGGCTGAACGCCGTCGCCGCCGCGACCGCCAGCAGAGTGCCTGTTCGCCGGTACGCAATACCAAATCTCGGGCCGGTTCGTCGTTTTCCCATACGCCGCTTTACGGTTACACGGTTACATCGAGAGCGTCTCGGTCCCGCGTTGTACAATCGCCAACGCGCGGCCACCATAGGGGCAAAGCAACGCCAAGGGTACTCTTTTGAGATAAAACTGCATAAAAAGCCGTTAATATGATTAAAAAGCCCCGGATTTTCCGCTCCGGGGCTTAATCGCTTCCGGCGAAGCGGGGATCGTCTCAGCGCGGGCAGGCGTCGATGTAGCGGCGGCCGTAACGGTCGCGGTAGTAGCACTGGCCCGGCTGTTCGGCGACGCTGCCGATCAGCGCGCCGGTCACTCCGCCGACGGCGGCGCCCACGGCAGCACCACCCCAGCTATGGCTGACCGCGCCGCCGATGAGGGCGCCGGAAGCCGCGCCGATACCCGCGCCCTGCTCCGTCGGGGTGCAGCTTGCAATCGACAAGCCAGCCATCATGAGCACGAAAATCTTCTTCATCTAGTCTCTCCATTTTGGCAGGCTGGTTGTCCGGCGCCCGCGACGGTCCGAAAATATAGCGCGAAATGTGGTTGTCTACGGATTTCTGCAATTTCACCGGCAATCCAATGCCCGCAATTTATAGTTCAATCGATTGTAAATCTGACGCGATCGGCTATTTTTGTTTTGATTCATTCAAAAGTAAGGGCCTTTTGCCGCAGCGCCGCGACAAGGGGTTGACGCGCAGTACGCCAATCAAGAAAACGGGCGGACTGTTCTGGAGAGCATGATGGATTTTGAGGCATACTTTAAGAGCGAGCTGGACGAGCTTCACCGCGAAGGCCGCTACCGTGTTTTCGCCGATCTGGAGCGGCATCGCGGCAGCTTTCCCAAGGCGACGCGGCATACGGCTGACGGCCCGCGGGACGTGACCGTCTGGTGCTCGAACGACTATCTCGGCATGGGCCAGCATCCGGCGGTCATCGAGGCGATGAAGAACGCCATCGATCACTGTGGCGCGGGTGCGGGAGGCACCCGGAATATCTCTGGCACCACCCACTACCACGTTCTTTTGGAGCGTGAGCTGGCCGACCTGCACGGCAAGGAATCGGCGCTGATCTTCACCTCCGGCTACGTCTCCAACTGGGCGGCGCTCGGCACGCTCGGGGGCAGGATTCCCGGCCTGATCATCTTCTCCGACGCGCTGAACCATGCCTCGATGATCGAGGGCATCCGTCACGCCCGCTGCGAGCGCATCATCTGGAAGCACAACGACCTCAACGATCTGGAAGCAAAGCTTGCCGCCGCCGATCCGAACGCGCCGAAGCTCATCGCCTTCGAGAGCGTCTATTCGATGGATGGCGATATCGCGCCGATCAAGGAAATCTGCGACCTCGCCGACAAATACGGCGCGATGACCTATCTCGACGAGGTGCATGCGGTCGGCATGTACGGCGCGCGCGGCGGCGGCATTGCCGAGCGCGAGGGCCTGATGGACCGCCTGACGGTGATCGAAGGCACGCTCGGCAAGGCGTTCGGCGTTATGGGCGGCTATATCGCGGCCTCCGCCGCGCTCTGCGATTTCATCCGCTCCTTCTCCTCGGGCTTCATCTTCACGACGTCGCTGCCGCCGGCACTGGCTGCCGGCGCCGTCGCCTCGATCCAGCACCTGAAGGTCAGCGGCTTCGAGCGCGCCCGCCATCAGGAGCGCGTGCGCAAGCTGCGCTCGCTGCTCGACGCGAGCGGCATCCCGCATGTGCGCAATTCGAGCCACATCGTGCCGGTGATGGTCGGCGATGCGGCGAAGTGCAAGTGGATCTCGGATATCCTGCTCGACAATTTCGACATTTACGTCCAGCCGATCAACTATCCGACCGTGCCGAAGAAGACCGAGCGCCTGCGCTTCACCCCGACGCCGCTGCACAGCGACGCCGACATGGAGCATCTGGTCGAGGCGTTGCATTCGCTCTGGTCACGCTGCGCGCTGGCGCGCGCGGTGGCGTAAGCCGGAAGAAACTCGACGTCGATCTAGTTCAGGAGCCCGGCCGCCAAACGCCGGGCTTCTTCGTCTGCGGCGAAGACGTCGTCCATGGTCGCTGCCGGGGCGAGATGGCCGAGCCGGTCCATCACCTCGCCCGTGCCCCTCGCCATGGTCAGGAAGCCGACGCGGCCGTCGATGAAGGCCTGCAGCGCCATTTCTTTGGCGGCGTTGAGCACCGCGCCCTGCACGCCGCCGCGCGCCATGGCAATGCGCGCAAGCCTCAGTGCCGGGAAACGCTCTTCGTCCGGCGCTTCGAAATCCAGCCGCGACAGGTTTGCGAAATCGAGCCGTTCGATCGGCAGGCTCGGCCGGTGCGGGAAGGTCAGCGCATAGCCGATGGCGGTGCGCATGTCCGGTGCGCCGAGCTGCGCCAGCACCGAGCCGTCCTTGTAGCCCACCATGGAATGGATCACGGATTGCGGGTGCACGATCACTTCGATCTGCTCGGGCGTCAGGTCGAAGAGATGCCGCGCCTCGATCATCTCCAGCGCCTTGTTGAACATCGAGGCGCTATCGATGGAAATCTTCAGGCCCATCGACCAGTTGGGATGCGCCCGCGCCGTCTCGACGGTGACGCCGGCCATCTCTTCGCGCGAAAAAGTGCGGAAGGGGCCGCCGGAGGCGGTCAGGATGACCCGCTCCAGCGCGTGCCGCTGGTTTTCCTCCAGCACCTGGAAGATGGCATTGTGTTCGCTATCGACGGGAAGCAGCCGCCCGCCGCCGGCCTTGACCGCCTTGACGAAAAGGTCGCCGGCCGAGACCAGGCATTCCTTGTTTGCAAGCGCGATGTCGGCGCCCCGGCGCGCGGCGGCAAGGGTCGGCGCGAGGCCGGCCGTGCCGACGATTGCCGCCATCACCCAGTCCGCTTCGATTTCCGCCGCCTCGGCAAGGCCGGACTTGCCGGCGGCAACCGCGATGCCGGTGCCGGCAAGGGCATCCTTCAGCTCGCCATAGTGCCGGTCGCTCGCGGTGACCGCCATGCGCGCGCCGACCTCGCAGGCCTGCGCGGCGAGCAGCGCCACGTTGCCGTTGCCGGTGAGTGCGCCGATGTCGAAGGTCTCACGGCCGCCGAGATGGCGGATCACGTCGAGGGTATTTTGGCCGATGGAGCCCGTCGCACCGAAAATGGTCAGCCGACGCGGCGCCGGTTTTCCGCTTGCCATGGGGTATCCGCGTTTCCTTGCCGTTCCTGACGGCTCTATAGCGGATCGGGAGAGGCAGCAAGAGCTATCGCGCTGCGTCGCCCTTGCGGAAAATGAACGAAAGCCGTCGTTCCGCGTTGGAGAAGCGATAGAGGAGGAAGCGGCATGGTCTTCAAGGCAGCAACCTTCCATGGCGACGAACCGGAGGTGGAGACGGAGCATTCCACGCGCGCCACGCTGGAAACCGCCGTCGCCAACGCCCTTGCGGTCGCCGGCGGCATCGACGCCTGCGACGTCGAGGTTCGGGCGCATGGCCAGGAAATCACGCTTGATGGCTCGGTGGGCACGCCGCAGGAGATCGCGCGGGCGACGGTCGTCGCCGAGGCGGTCGATGGCGTGCGGGTGGTGCGGAACCGGATCGTCGCGGAGTAACGATGTCTTTCTGTTTGCGGCGCTATGCTTGGCTGTTTGCGGCCGGAACTTATCCCGTGTCCGCCGCGTTTTCTTCATCGCAGTTTTCAAAGGGGCAAAAAATGCTGAAGATCGGTCCGAAACAGGCGGCGCTCGTGATCCTTTCGGCGATCCCGCTCGCCGCACCGGCCTACGCCATGCCCGCGATTTCCAGCCCGTCGCCGGCGGGAAGCCATGTGGTTCTGGTCAATGGTCATCACTGCGACCACCAGCCCTCCGGCCATGCGGGCAATCACGGCTACGACGGCTATTACGACGACAACGAGAATATGGGCGTTCTCTTCAAGTCGTTCGTGACGGGAACGCTGTTCTCACGGTCGAACGACGCGGATGAGAACCGCGACGCGCCGCCGCCGAAGCGCCGATATCAATAGGGAAGAATGGTGATCCCGACGCGATTCGAACGCGTGACCCTCAGATTAGGAATCTGATGCTCTATCCTGCTGAGCTACGGGACCACTGGCACGCATCCATACAAAAGCATCGGCTTGAAGCCAAGCGTTTTTAGCGCGTGCCTTGCATTGCTTCTTCAGGCGGCCAGGCGCTGTTCCGCCAGGCGCACCCAGTAGGAAATGCCGTGGGAGATCGCCTCGTCGTTGAAGTCGTAGGACGGGTTGTGCAGGCCCGCGGTGTCGCCATTGCCGAGGAAGACGAAGGCGCCGGGGCGGGCGTTCAGCATGTAGGAAAAGTCCTCGCCGCCCATCATCGCGTCGATCTCGGGATTGACGTTGCCGGCGCCGGCGATCGCGACGGCGGCGGCAACGGCGTGTTCCGTCTCGTCGGCATGGTTGAAGGTGACGGGATAGTTGCGGTGATAGCTGATTTCGGCCTCGGCGCCGTGGGCGGCGGTGACGCCGTTCACCACCTCGCGCAGCCGCTTCTCGGCGAGGTCGCGGACCTCCGCGTCGAGCGTCCGGACGGTGCCGGAGAGCTTGGCCTCGTTCGGGATGATATTGATCGCCGAGCCTGCGATGAACTTGGTGACGGAAACGACGGCCGAGCGCAGCGGATTGACGGTGCGCGAGGCGATCAGTTGCAGGTTTGCGACCACCTGCGCGCCGATGGCGATCGGGTCGATCGTCACATGCGGCTGCGCGGCATGGCCGCCGCGGCCCTTGATGGTGATGTTGAACTCGTCGGTAGAGGCCATGATCGGCCCCTTGCGGGTGGCGAACTGGCCGACCGGCAAGCCCGGCAGGTTGTGCATGCCGTAGACTTCCTCGATGCGGAAGCGATCCATCATGCCGTCCTTGACCATGAGGTTGCCGCCGCCGCCGCCTTCCTCCGCCGGCTGGAAGATGACCGCCACGTTGCCGTCGAAATTGCGCGTTTCGGCCAGATATTTGGCCGCGCCGAGCAGCATGGCGGTATGCCCGTCATGGCCGCAGGCATGCATCTTGCCGGGGTTGGTGGAGGCCCAGGGCTTGCCGGTGATCTCGGTGAGCGGCAGCGCATCCATGTCGGCGCGCAGGCCGATCGTGCGGCCCGCGCCGCGTCCGCGGATGAGGCCGACGACGCCGGTGCGGCCGATGCCCGGCACGATCTCGTCGACGCCGAATTCCTTCAGCTTTTCCGCCACGAAGGCCGCCGTGTGCTCCACGTCGTACAGCAGTCCGGGATTGGCATGGATATGGCGGCGCCATTCGGAGACTTCGTCCTGGAGTTCCGCGGCTCTGTTCAAGATCGGCATACGGTCGCTTTCCTGCTGTAAAAACATCGGGTGGGCGGGCAATGCGGCATCACAAGGCTGTGATACCACGGTAAGAATCTGGTTTATCGCCTTTGCCTTCTCCTAGCCATATAGGTTAAATAAGCGCAGCTTTCGAGAAAAATCCGGATGTTGAAGGACCGATCGTGCCGACGAAGCAGAAACCTATGTTCGCCGCCCTGCGGCTCCTTCCCATGGCTGCCGCGGCATCTGCGCTCCTCCTGTCGACCGCGCAACTGGCTGAGGCGAACCCGCACATCCTCGTCGATGTCAGCACCGGCCGCGTGCTCGAGCACGACGAAGCCTTCGCGAAATGGTATCCGGCCTCGCTCACCAAGTTGATGACGGTCTACACCACGTTCCGCGCCATCCAGGCCGGCCAGATCACGCTCGATACGCCGGTGGTGATGAGCAAGCATTCGGCCTCCCAGCCGCCGGCGAAGATGTTCCTGAAGCCCGGCCAGAAGATGACGCTCGACAACGCGCTGAAGATGATGCTCGTGAAGTCGGCGAACGATCTTGCCATGGCGGTCGCCGAAACGGTCGGCGGGTCCGAGCAGAATTTCGTCGTGCGCATGAATGCCGAAGCCGCCCGCCTCGGCATGGGCTCGACGCATTTCATCAATCCGAACGGCCTGCCCGGCAAGGGCCAGTACACGACGGCGCGGGACCTTGCGGTGCTTTCGGTCGCGCTTCGCCGCGAGTTTCCGCAATATGCCGGCTATTTCGCGCTCGAAGGCTTCACCAACGGCGTCAAGCAGGTTCCGAACATCAATATGCTGATCGGCCGCTTCGAAGGCGCCGACGGCATGAAGACCGGCTTCATCTGCGCCTCGGGCTTCAACCAGATCGCGTCGGCGACGCGCAACGGCCGCACCATCATCTCGGTCGTGCTCGGCACCGACAGCCTGGCGGCGCGCGCCGATGCTTCCGCCAACCTTCTGGAAAAAGGTTTCACCACGCAGTTTCCGGCCGGCGATACGCTGCAGACGCTGCGCCCCTATGGCCCCGGCCAGGACCAGGTGGCGGACCTCACGGCCGATATCTGCAGCGCCAAGGGCGCGAAGATCCGTAGCGAGACCCGCGACGAGGCCGGCCGCATGAAGGTGCAGTCGCCCTATATCCATGAAATGACGCGCGATCCGCAGTTCGTCTATGCCGGGCTGCTGCCCGGTCCCGAGCCGAAGGCTGCGCCGGGCGGCAAGGCTGTTGCCGGGGCGGCTAGTGCAGGTGCCGCGCAGGGCGCGGTTTCGGCTGCGACGGGCGACACCTCCACCGCCGAGCCGGCGGACGCGCTGAGCTTCGTGCCGGTGCCGCGCAAGCGCCCGGCGTTCTGACCGGGCATTTCCGATGAGCACTCTTCGCGAACGCGTGCCGGTCTCCATCCTCACCGGCTTCCTCGGGGCTGGAAAGTCGACGCTGCTGAACCGCATCCTCAAGGACCCGGCGATGCGCGAGGCAGCGGTCATCATCAACGAATTCGGCGACGTTGGCATCGACCATCTGCTGGTTGAAAGCTCCGGCGATTCCATCGTGGAACTGTCGGACGGCTGCCTCTGCTGCACGGTGCGCGGCGAGCTGGTGGATACGCTGGCGAGCCTGGTGGACGGCATCCAGACCGGACGCCTCAGGCCGATCCAGCGCATCGCCATCGAGACCACCGGCCTTGCCGATCCGGCGCCGGTGATGCAGGCGATCATGGGCAATCCGGTGATCGCCCAGAATTTCGATCTCGACGGCATCGTGACGGTGGTCGATGCCGTCAACGGGCTTTCGACGCTCGACAATCATGAGGAAGCGCACCGCCAGGTGGCCGTGGCCGACCGTCTCGTGCTCTCGAAGGCGCGGATGGAGGGGGCGGCGGCCGAGGCGCTGGAATCACGGCTGCGCGCGCTCAATCCGCGTGCGCCGATCCTCGATGCCGACAGCGAGGAGGCGGGTCGCGCCTCGCTGCTCGTCAACGGGCTCTACGATCCCGGCTCGAAGATCGCCGATGTCGGCCGCTGGCTGCGCGACGAGGCGCATGGCGACGATCATCATCACCACGATCACCATGGGCACGACCATCACGGCCATCATCATCACCACCACCATGACCACGGGCAGGACGCGCACGACGTCAACCGCCACGATGCCTCGATCCGCTCTTTCTCGATCGTCGAGGACCGGCCGATCGATCCGATGGCGCTGGACATGTTCATCGATCTCTTGCGCTCCGCCCATGGCGAGCGGCTGTTGCGGATGAAGGCGATCGTGGCGCTCTCCGACAGCCCGGAGCGTCCGGTGGTCCTGCACGGCGTGCAGGCGATCTTTCATCCGCCCGAGCGGCTTGCGGCCTGGCCGGACCCGGAGGACCGCCGCACGCGCATGGTGCTGATCACCAAGGACCTGCCGGAAAGCTTTGTCCGCGACCTCTTCGACGCCTTCCTCGGCAAGCCGAAGGTGGATCGACCGGATCGTGCGGCACTTGAGGACAATCCGCTCGCGGTGCCGGGCATGAAGTTCTGAGCAGCCTTTTGGGTAAGCCGAGGAATTAGCCCCTCATCCGGCTGCCGCCACCTTCTCCCCGCCCGCGGGGAGAAGGGATATGCCGCGCCGTTCCAGTCCCCTCTCCCCGCGGGCGGGGAGAGGGTTAGGGTGAGGGGCAACCGGACGTGTCAGCCCTTGCGGATGAGAAAGCGATGACCGTCCGCGGTCGTTTCGCTTTTCACCAGCGTATGGCCGTATTCGTTGCAGAAATGCGGGATATCGATGACGGCGAGCGGGTCGGTCGTCTCGACGGCAAGCGCTGTGCCGGCCGGCATGGCTTCGAGGCGCTTCTTCGTTTTCAGCACCGGCAGCGGGCATTTCAGGCCACGCAGATCGTAGACCTCGGCCTCAAGGGCGCTCATTGCTTGGCCCAGAATTTCCAGAAGGGTTTCTTCGGCTGCGCCTGCGCGGTCTCGACCGCCGGGTCGGTACCGTCCATCGCCACGTCCTGAGGCTCCTGCGGAACCGGCACGGGCGCTGCGGATGCCGCCGCTGCGCGTGTCGGTACGGGGGCAGGGGCGACGGCCGGAGCAACTGGCGCCGGCGCGGGGGTGATCGCGGCCTCCGCGGCTGCCGCGGCGGGCGGACGCGAGAAGAGGTTCCAGAAGGACGAACGCGGCGCGGACGGCGTCTCGACCTGCGCGGCCTCAATTGGCGGTCTCGCGGTGAGCGGGTTCTCCTGCGGGATCGGGATGCTGACCGGCATGGCCTCGGCCATCTGCGCCTCGGTGCCGAGGCGGCCGCTCTTGGCGATCTGCACGTTTCCGTTGATCGCGGCGGCGACGGCGCCGGTCGAAATCTGTTTGGACGCCTGCCTGGCCATCAGGTCTTCGAGGTCGGCGACCTTCATCATCTTGCCGGCGGCCAGTGCCGTGCCGGTCGGCGCATAGGCGATATCATGCCCCTTGCGCTCCTTGGCGACGACCGCCTTGCGTTCGGCCTCGGTCGGGTCGTACCAGGCCATGCCGTTGTATTTCTTCGAGGCTTCCGCGAAGTCGGCCTGGTATTTCTTGTCGTAGGAGGCAAGGGCGGCCATCAGCGCCGGCGGCGTCGACATGGCGGGGCACTTGGCCGACGCGTTGAAGCTGCCGCCGTCCGTGGCCTGCTGGTTGAAGACGTATTTCTTCTCGCAGACCGCGACTTCGGGCGGGCGCTTCGTCACTTCGAAATTGTCGTAGCCGACCTTCAGCATCTCCCAGAACGGATAGTTCGGGCTCAGGCGATGGCGGACCATGTTTTCGGCGGTCATGCGGAAGGGCAGGGCCTGAAGCTGGATCTGTTGCTGGCCGCCCTTGAAGGCGTCGCGCGCGAAGGCGTAGATTTCCAGCACTTCTTCGTCGGTCATCGAATAGCAGCCGGAGGAGGAACAGGCGCCGTGGATCATCAGGTTGTTGCCGGTGCGGCCGTTCGCCTGATCGTAGCGGTTCGGGAAGCCGGTGTTGATGGCGAGGTAGTATTTGGAATTCGGATTGAGGTTGCCGGGCGACAGCTCGTAAAAACCTTCCGGCGCCTGCCGGTCGCCTTCCTTCATCTTGGGACCGAGGCGTCCGGACCAGGCACAGATCTTGTATTCGGCGATGATCTCGAAGCGGTTGTCCGTCTTCGCCTTCCAGATCTCCATCTTACCCTCTTCCTTGAGGATACGAATCATGATCGGCGAATTGCGGTTCATGCCCTTCTTGGCCATGTCGGCAACGATGCGGTCCGACAGGGGGTGCTCGACCTTGTTCTTGACCGTCGACAAGTCCACCGTCGCTGCCGAATCCAGCGTGTCGTTGCAGCCGGCCAGCGCCAGCGCCATCAGCGAAACATAGGCAAGGGTACGGATGCGCATTATCAATTCGCCCAAAACAGGAAAAATCTGCTGCTGTACGACCCGTTCGCGGTCTCACGCACGAACCGGAATCATAGGCGGCTTATAGTTGATGAATCGTTACGCGCCTAGATACCCGCCCGCAAGATCGCCTGCGTGCATTCTCTGCCCATGCTCTTGGATCGCATCTTTGTGGCCAAGGTTTGGCGAGGATGCCTAATCCGGCAATCTTCGGGCGTAATATTCGGATGCAATCCCTTAAAGGTTGCGTCCCATCTGCAAGAATTTCTGGCGGCGGTCGTTGCGCAGCTGTTCGCCGCTGCGGCCGCCGAGTTCATGAAGGGCGCTCGCGATGACGTCGCCGGTCGAGGCGATCACCGTTTGCGGATCGCGGTGCGCGCCGCCGACAGGCTCGGAAATGATGCCGTCGATGATGCCGAGCGCCTTCAGGTCCTCGGCGGTGATCTTCATGTTGGTCGCGGCTTCCTTGGCGCGGGTGCTGTCGCGCCAGAGGATCGATGCCGCCCCTTCCGGCGAGATCACGCTGTAGATCGAATGTTCGAGCATGTAGACGCGGTTGCCGGTGGCGATCGCGATGGCGCCGCCCGAGCCGCCTTCGCCGACGACGACGGAAACGATCGGAACCTTGACGTTGAGGCACATTTCCGTCGAGCGGGCGATGGCTTCCGCCTGGCCGCGCTCTTCGGCGCCGATGCCGGGATAGGCGCCGGCCGTGTCGACGAGCGTGATCACCGGCAAGCCGAAGCGGTCGGCCATTTCAAGCACGCGGATCGCCTTGCGGTAGCCTTCCGGGCGGGCGCTGCCGAAATTGTGCTTGAGGCGGGTCTTGGTGTCGTTGCCCTTTTCCTGGCCGATGACGGCGACCGGCTGGCCGCGGAAGCGGGCAAGGCCCGCCTGGATCGCGGCATCCTCGGAAAACTTGCGGTCGCCGGCGAGCGGCGTGAATTCCTGGAAAAGATGCTCGGCATAGTCGACGAAATGCGGCCGCTGCGGATGGCGCGCGACCTGCGTCTTCTGCCAGGCGTTGAGCTTGGAATAAATGTCGGCCATCGCCTCGCGGACGCGGATTTCCAGCCGGCCCACCTCGTCGGAGGTGTCGATGCTCTGGTCGTCGCTGGCGAGCTTCTTCAGCTCATGAATCTTTCCCTCGAGATCAGAGATTGGTTTTTCGAAATCGAGATAATTGTGCATGAGATGCGTTTCCGATCCTTTTGCGAGGCCGGGATCGTGGCGTCCCGTCTTTTGTTGCTGGTCCTAATCCTGTTTTTTGGCCTGTTTGGCAAGGGGGTGATGCGTCTGCACCAGCTGATGCAGGCGTTCTTCCAGGACATGCGTATAGATTTGTGTCGTGGAAATGTCGGAGTGGCCAAGCAATTCCTGCACCACGCGCAGGTCGGCGCCATTCGCAAGCAGGTGGCTGGCGAAGGCGTGGCGCATGACGTGGGGCGAGATCATCGAGGGTGTGAGGCCGGCGCGGATCGCAAGGTCCTTGAGGTCGCGGGCAAAGACCTGGCGCGGCAGATAGCCTTGCGCGGAGGCGGCCGGGAAGAGCCATGGGCTCTCCTGCGGCGGCTGCCGGGCCGCGGCATCGGCGGCCAGCGCCTCCCCATAGGCCCTGACGGCGGCGATCGCCGAGCGCGAGAGCGGCACCAGCCGCTCCTTGCCGCCCTTGCCGCGGATCAGGAGAAACCGGCCTTCCTGCTCCAGCACGTTCGCCGGAAGGGAGATCAGCTCGCTGACGCGCATGCCCGTCGCATAGATGAGTTCGAGGAGCGCATACATGCGCTGCTTGGCCAGGCGGTTCGGGCCTGGCGCATTCGCCTCCGTCTCCGCCTGGGCAAGCAGCCGGCTCACCTCGTCGACGCCCATGGTCTTCGGCAGCGCGCGGCCCTTCTTCGGCGCGTCGAGAATGCCGGTCGGATCGTCCTCGCGCAGGCCCTCCGCATAGAGGAATTTGTAGAACTGCCGCATGGCGGAGAGCCGCCGCGCCTGCGACGAGGGCTTGAAGCCCTGCTGCGACAGGTGGGCGAGGTAGGCGCCGAGTTCGCCGGAACCCGCTTCGGTTAGCGACACCTTGCGGCCGGCGAGGAAGGAATGAAGGTCGTCGAGATCGCGCTCGTAGGATTGCAGCGTGTTGAAGGCAGCGCCCCGCTCGGCGCTCATCATCTCCAGAAAGGCTTCCACGCGGGCTTGGCTGAGGTCTTTCATGAGTGCTGCCTGTCCGCTCACGGCTTGATCGTGCCGGTCGGCTGCGGATTGACGCGCTCGGAGGGGATGCGGATCGTTACGTCGCGCGGCTGCGGCTCGACGAAGGTGACGAGCGCCCACATCGCTCCATAGATCACGCCGGCGATGACGGCGCAAACGACAAGGAAGCGAAACAGCGTGGGCATTCGGGGTCTCCTCTGTCGGCCTCGCGGGGGAGTGCGCGGACTTCTTTCTCATGCGGCGACTTGACGCTATCGGTGCATTTGACGATACCGTTTGCAAACAAATTGTGAATGGGATGATGACCGAGACAGTTCTGACCGCCGCCGAGAGCCTGAAAGACAGCGCACGCGCAGCGCTCGGCCCGCGCAATCTGATCCTGGTCGGGCTGATGGGCGCCGGCAAATCCTCGATCGGGCGCCTGGTGGCAACGCAGCTCGGCATCCCCTTCGTCGATACGGATGTAGAGATCGAGCGCGTCTCCCGCATGACGATTTCCGAACTTTTTGCCGCCTATGGCGAGGAGGAGTTCCGCGCGCTGGAAACCCGCGTCATCAAGCGGCTGCTCAAGGGCGGGCCGCGCGTCGTTTCCACCGGCGGCGGCGCCTTCATCAACGAGCGCACGCGCCGCCATGTCAAGAAGGGCGGGCTCTCCCTCTGGCTGAAGGCCGATCTCGATGTGCTCTGGGAGCGGGTCAACAAGCGCGACACGCGGCCGCTGCTGAAGACCGAGAACCCGAAGCAGACGCTCGAAAACCTGATGAACGCCCGTTACCCGATCTATGCCGAGGCGGACCTGACCGTGCTGTCACGCGACGTGCACAAGGATGTCATAGCAAAAGAGGTTCTTGCCGCCATTATCGATTCCAAGGAAAGCATGCGATGAATGCGATGACCCCCGCCGCCGAGCGCCTCGTTCATGTGCCGCTCGGCGAACGCGCCTACGATATCCTGATCGGCAAAGGGCTGATCGCGCGCGCCGGCGAGGAGATTTCCGCGCGGCTGAAGGGGCGGAAGGCTGCGATCATTACCGACGCGCATGTGGCGCCGCTCTATCTCGAAAGCCTCGTCGAAAGCCTGGAGCGCGCCGGCATCAAGGCCGCGCACCTCACCTTGCCGGCGGGCGAAAAGACCAAGAGCTTCGAGCATCTGATGACGGTGTGCGACGCGGTGCTGGAGGCGCGCATCGAGCGCAACGACGCGGTGATCGCGCTCGGCGGCGGCGTCATCGGCGATCTTGCCGGCTTTGCCGCCGGCATCGTCCGGCGCGGCGTCCGCTTCGTGCAGGTGCCGACCTCGCTGCTGTCGCAGGTCGATTCCTCCGTCGGCGGCAAGACCGGCATCAACACGCGCCACGGCAAGAATCTGGTCGGCGTCTTTCATCAGCCGGACCTCGTGCTTGCGGATACCGGCGTACTCGACAGCCTGAGCGAGCGCGAATTCCGCGCCGGCTATGCCGAGGTCGCCAAATACGGCCTGATCGACAAGCCGGATTTCTTCGCCTGGCTGGAGGCGAACTGGCGTGCGGTTTTCGCCGGCGGCCCCGAGCGCATCGAGGCGATCGCCACGAGCTGTCAGGCGAAGGCGGATGTCGTCGTCGCCGACGAGCGCGAGACCGGCCCGCGCGCGCTTCTGAACCTCGGCCATACCTTCGGCCATGCGCTGGAAGCCGCGACCGCTTACGACAGCAGCCGGCTCGTCCATGGCGAGGGTGTCGCGATCGGCATGGTGCTGGCGCATGAGTTTTCCGCGCGCATGAATCTCGCAAGCCCCGACGACGCGCGCCGTGTCGAGACGCATCTCGCTGAAGTCGGCCTGCCGACGCGCATGAGCGACATTCCGGGCGGCCTGCCGCCGGCCGAAACGCTGATGGACGCCATCGCGCAGGACAAGAAGGTCAAGAGCGGCAAGCTCACCTTCATCCTCACCCGCGGCATCGGCCAGTCGTTCATCGCCGACGACGTTCCCTCTTCCGAAGTCTTGAGTTTTCTGAAGGAAAAGCATCCGCAATGACGGCCGAAAGCACGCTTGCGATTCTGGCGCAATATTGGCCCGAGATTCTCTCGATCGTTGCCCTCGTGCTGTTTTCGGCCTTCTTTTCCGGATCGGAAACGGCGCTGACTGCCGTTTCGCGCAGCCGCATCCATACGCTGGAGGCGAACGGCGACGAGCGCGCAGGCATCGTCCGCCTGCTGATCGAGCGGCGCGACCGGCTGATCGGCGCGCTTCTGATCGGCAACAACCTCGCCAACATCCTGTCGTCGTCGCTGGCGACCAGCGTCTTCCTCGGCCTCTTCGGCAATTCCGGCGTTGCGATCGCAACGCTTGCCATGACGGTCATCCTGGTGATCTTCGCGGAAGTGCTGCCGAAAAGCTGGGCGATCTCGACGCCGGACCGCTTCGCGCTGACGGTCGCCTCCGCCGTCCGCCTGTTCGTCGCCGTCGTCGGCCCGGTTTCCAGCGTCGTCAACGCCATCGTGCGCGTCATTCTCGGCCTCTTCGGCATCAATCTGTCGCGGGAAGTCTCGATGCTCACGGCCCATGAGGAGTTGCGCGGCGCCGTCGACCTGCTGCATCGCGAGGGCTCGGTGGTCAAGGCCGACCGCGACCGGCTGGGCGGCCTGCTCGACCTCGGCGAGCTGGAGCTTTCCGACATCATGGTGCACCGCACCGCCATGCGCGCCGTCAATGCCGAAGACCCGCCGGAGGCGGTGGTGCGCAGCATCCTCGAAAGCCCGTTCACGCGCATGCCGCTCTGGCGCGGCACGATCGACAACATCGTCGGCGTTGTCCATGCCAAGGACCTGCTTCGGGCGCTCGCCGAGCCGAATGTCGAGCCGGAAAACCTGGACATCGTCAAGATCGCGCAAAAGCCCTGGTTCGTGCCGGACAGCACCAGCCTCGAAGACCAGCTCAACGCCTTCCTGCGCCGCAAGCAGCATTTCGCCGTCGTCGTCGACGAATATGGCGAGGTGCAGGGCATCGTGACGCTGGAGGACATTCTGGAAGAAATCGTCGGCGACATCGCCGACGAGCACGACCTCGATATCCAGGGCGTGCGGCAGGAGGCGGACGGCTCGATCGTGGTCGACGGCACCGTGCCGATCCGCGACCTCAACCGCGCGCTCGACTGGAGCCTGCCGGACGAGGAAGCGACGACGATCGCCGGCCTCGTCATCCACGAATCCATGACCATCCCCGAGGAACGCCAGGCCTTCACCTTCTACGGCAAGCGCTTCATCGTCCTGAAACGCGAAAAGAACCGCATCACCAAGCTGCGTATTCGGCCGGCCGAAACGGAAGAGGCGAAGCCGGAGTGAGGAAGCAAGTGGCGGGGATCAATCTACAGGTTTTTTATGTCTGATATTTTCTGGAAATCCGTTGCCATCGGCATCGGCGCGACCGTTCTCATGGACATCTGGGCGCTTCTGCTCGCCAAGCTGAAGGTGACCGGGCCGGTGAACTGGGCGCCGGTCGGGCGGTGGTTCTGGCATCTCGGCAAGGGCCGGGTCTTTCATGAGAGCATCGCGGATGCCGCGCCCTATCGGCATGAAATGGCGCTCGGCTGGATCGGCCATTATGCGATCGGCATCACCTATGGCGTGCTGATGGGGCTGGTCGGCGGTGCGGCGTGGTTTGCGGAACCCACGTTCCTGCCGGCCTGGATCGTCGGTCTGGTGACGGTCGGTTTCGGCTGGTTCCTGCTGCAGCCCGGTCTCGGGCTCGGATGGGCGGCCTCGAAACTGCCGAATGCCGGCAAGGTGCGGGCGCTCAACCTTGCTGCCCATACGGTCTTCGGTTTCGGCCTTTACGCCACCGCGCTTCTCATCCGATAGGCTACCAGCGCACCGGCTCTCCCGGTGCCGAAGGTTCGACGGCGAGTGCGTGCAGGCCGGCGTCGAGTTCGGGCTTCAGGAGGTCGGTGATCGCGCGGTGGCGGGCGAGGCGCGGCATGCCGGCAAACCTCGCGGAGACGATGCGCACGCGCATATGCGTCTCGCCGGTGCCGGTCATGTCGGGCTGGTGGCCGGCGTGCAGATGGCTTTCGTCTATGACGTCAAGGCGCTCGGGCGCGAATGCCTGTTGAAGCTTTTCCGCGATGCGGGATCGGACTGTCATCGGGCTTCACTTCCTTGGCTAGGTCTCTGCGGAAAAACGCTTCACAAAGCCAGTAACATTCCTGTTTGTCAATTCTTGTTGTCGGGGTGCCGGAACCCCATAATTGCGCCCATGGGACTTGATTCAAAATACTTCGATCGCATCCGCACGCGCCGCAGACGGCCGCCGGAGGCAGAGCCGGCGGCGCCGACCTGTCAGTGGGACGGCTGCGACAAGCCGGGCGTCCACCGTGCGCCTGTGGGGCGGAACGCCGAGGGGCAGTTCTTCCTGTTCTGCTTCGAGCACGTCAAGGAATACAACAAGGGCTACAACTATTTCTCCGGCCTCTCGGACGGCGAGATCGCGCGCTACCAGAAGGAGGCGATCACCGGTCATCGCCCCACCTGGACGGTCGGCGTCAACAAGGATGCCCGCAACAGCCCGCTGCATTCGGACATTCGCTCCGGCGCCTATTCGCGCGTGCGCGACCCCTTCGGCTTCGTGCAGGGCAGGTCCGGCGGGCCGCGTTTCGAGCCGCGTGAGCGTAAGCTGAAGACGCTGGAATCGAAGGCCTTCGACACGATGGGGCTTGCCGCCGACGCCACCGCGAAGGACATCAAGGGCCGCTACAAGGAGCTGGTGAAGAAGCACCACCCCGACGCCAACGGCGGCGACCGCGGTTCCGAGGACCGTTTCCGCGAGGTCATCCAGGCCTATCAATTGTTGAAGCAGAACGGTTTTTGTTGATCGCTTGCCTTGAGTTCGGATTTGGATGCGGTATGGTCCAAATCGGCGGGGATTGCCGGGCAATCGTTGCGTGAGCCTGCGCGCGCGTCTTTTCGATCCCCAAGCCATCTTCCGGACGTGGCGTTTCTTGTCCGGGACACTGTTTAGAATGCTCGCAAGCCGGCTCCGCCCGCATCGAGGTTTCGCTTCAGTCCCGGAGAAGAATCGCCGTCGTCCCGACCTGTCGGAACGGGCGGAAAAACGCCCGCGCCGGTGCGGTCGCGAACTGGTTACGAGACATGCGGCCGGGTGGCGATCATCCGCCTTGGAGATATGATGAGCAAGATTGATTTGGATATTTCCCAACTGCCCGACACCACCGTTTCGGTCCGTGAGGTCTTCGGCATCGACAGCGACATCCGCGTTCCCGCCTACAGCAAGGGCGACGCCTATGTGCCGGATTTCGATGCGGATTATCTCTTCGACCGCGAAACGACGCTCGCCATTCTCGCAGGCTTCGCCCATAACCGCCGCGTGATGATCTCGGGCTATCACGGCACCGGCAAGTCCTCGCATATCGAGCAGGTTGCCGCCCGCCTCAACTGGCCCTGCGTGCGCATCAACCTCGACAGCCATGTCAGCCGTATCGATCTCATCGGCAAGGACGCGATCGTCGTGAAGGACGGGCTGCAGGTCACCGAATTCAAGGACGGCATCCTGCCCTGGGCCTACCAGCACAATGTCGCGCTCGTCTTCGACGAATACGATGCCGGCCGCCCGGACGTGATGTTCGTCATCCAGCGCGTGCTGGAATCCTCCGGACGCCTGACGCTGCTCGACCAGAGCCGCGTCATCCGCCCGCACCCCGCCTTCCGCCTGTTTGCAACCGCCAACACCGTCGGACTTGGCGACACGACCGGCCTCTATCACGGCACGCAGCAGATCAACCAGGCGCAGATGGATCGCTGGTCGATCGTGACCACGCTGAACTACCTGCCGCACAACAATGAAGTCGATATCGTTCTCGCCAAGGTGAAATCCTTCCGCACGACCGAAGGCCGCGAGACGGTCTCGAAGATGGTGCGCGTCGCCGATCTTACCCGCGCTGCCTTCATGAACGGCGATCTTTCCACCGTCATGAGCCCGCGCACGGTCATCACCTGGGCGGAGAACGCCGAGATTTTCGGCGATGTCGCCTTTGCCTTCCGCGTGACCTTCCTCAACAAGTGCGATGAACTGGAGCGGTCGCTGGTGGCCGAGCAGTACCAGCGCGCCTTCGGCGTCGAGCTGAAGGAAAGCGCTGCCAACATCGTGCTCGAAGCCTGAGATAAAGAGGCCTCAACCCATGGCGGGTCGCGGAGACAATTCCAAACCGAGGGCCGGCGGCCCGGTCGACATGGAGCCGTTGCGCCGGGCGATCACCGGCTGCGTGCGCTCGATCGCGGGTGACGCGGAGGTCGAGGTGGCCTTCGCGAACGAGCGTCCGGGCATGACCGGCGAGCGCATCCGCCTGCCGGAGCTTTCCAAGCGGCCGACGGCGCATGAGCTTGCGGTCACGCGCGGCCTTGGCGATTCCATGGCGCTGCGGCTTGCCTGTCACGACGCCCGCATGCACGCGACCATGGCGCCGCAGGGGCCGGACGCCCGCGTGATCTTCGACGCGGTCGAGCAGGCGCGCGTCGAGTCGATCGGGGCGCGGCGCATGAGCGGCGTTGCCGCCAACCTTGCCTCGATGAATGCGGAAAAATACGCCAAGGCGAATTTCTCCGGCATCGAGCGGCAGGAGGACGCGCCGATCGGCGAGGCGATGGCGATGATCGTCCGCGAGAAGCTGACGGGTGAAAAGCCGCCCGCCAGCGCCGGCAAGGTGCTCGACCTCTGGCGCCCCTTCATCGAGGACAAGATCGCCGGCGAGTTTGAGAAGCTGTCATCGGCGATCGACGACCAGCAGGCTTTCGCCCGCGTGGTGCGCAACATGCTCTCCGCCATGGAAATGGCGGAAGACTACGGTGACGACGATCTCGAAGACGCCGACGAGAACGAGTCCGAGAACGAGGACCAGCCGCGCGGCGAGGAGCAGGAAGACGATCAGGTCGAGGAGGAGGCCGGCTCGGATGCCGCGCCGGCCGAGGACAGCCAGCAGTCGGAAGAGCAGATGGAGGACGGCGAGCAGGACGGCGCCGAAATCTCCGACGACGACCTGCAGGACGAGGGCGAGGACGACAGCGAGACCCCCGGCGAGACCCGCCGCCCGCACACGCCTTTCGACGACTTCAACACCAAGGTCGATTATCACGTTTTCACCGAGGAATTCGACGAGATCGTCACGGCGCAGGAGCTTTGCGACGCGGCCGAGCTGGAGCGCCTGCGCGCCTTCCTCGACAAGCAACTCGCGCATCTGCAGGGCGCGGTCGGGCGGCTTGCGAACCGCCTGCAGCGCCGGCTGATGGCGCAGCAGAACCGCTCCTGGGACTTCGACCTCGAAGAGGGCTATCTCGATCCGGCGCGTCTGACACGCCTGATCATCGATCCGATGCAGGCGCTCTCCTTCAAGATGGAGCGCGACACGCAGTTCCGCGACACGGTCGTCACGCTGTTGATCGACAATTCCGGCTCGATGCGCGGCCGGCCGATCACGGTCGCCGCCACCTGCGCCGACATTCTGGCGCGCACGCTGGAGCGCTGTGGCGTGAAGGTGGAAATCCTCGGCTTCACGACGAAGGCGTGGAAGGGCGGGCAGGCGCGCGAAAAATGGCTCACCGGCGGCAAGCCGCAGACGCCGGGGCGCCTCAACGACCTGCGCCACATCGTCTACAAGTCGGCCGACGAGCCTTACCGCCGCTCGCGCAGCAATCTCGGCCTGATGATGCGCGAGGGGCTGCTCAAGGAAAACATCGACGGCGAGGCGCTGATCTGGGCGCACAACCGGCTGCTCGCCCGCCGCGAGCAGCGCCGCATCCTGATGATGATTTCGGACGGTGCGCCGGTCGACGATTCGACGCTGTCGGTCAATCCGGGCAATTATCTGGAGCGGCACCTGCGCGCTGTCATCGAGCAGATCGAGACGCGCTCGCCGGTTGAACTGCTCGCCATCGGCATCGGCCACGACGTGACGCGCTACTATCGCCGCGCCGTCACCATCGTCGATGCCGACGAACTGGCGGGCGCGATGACCGAGCAGCTGGCCTCGCTCTTCGAAGACCAGTCGATGCAGTTGCGTGGACGGATGCGCCGCGCCGGCTGAGACGTTTCATAGTCGCATCGGCCGCTCCCGGCCGGTGCCTTTCCCTTTTGCCTCGCCTTGTCGGAAGGTCCGGAACGCATGAAGCGGCTTTGCGCCCTGAGCCTCGCGATGATGATGCTTGCGGCCTGCTCTGCCGCCGATGGCGAGCCGGAGAGCAGCGAGGCCGTCATCCGCAGCCAGGCGATCACGCAATTCCGGCCGGGCATCAGCGAGAACAAGTTCGGCGCGATCGAATTTCTGGGCGGTCTGTCGTCGTGGTCGGCCAATCCGCTTTACGGCGCGGCTTCCGCCATCCGGTTGCGGCCGGACCAGCGCCATTTCATCGCCGTGCTCGATACCGGCCATTGGCTGACGGGAGCGATCGAGCGCGACGGGGAGGGGCGTCTCAAGGGCATTTCCGAGGCGGCGATCACGCCGATGGTCGATCGCGAGGGACGCACGCACGAGGGCAAGGGGGCGATGGATGCCGAAGGGCTTGCGCTGCGCGACGGCGAGGTGCTGGCAAGCTTCGAGCAGAACCATCGTGTCGATATCTATCCCGATCCCGGCTTCGCCACCGCGGCGCCGAAGGACACGCTGCCGATCCTTATCCCCCGCAAGGAGCTGCGGGGCAACCGCAGCCTGGAGGCGCTGACCATCGCGCCTTCGTCCGGCCCGCTTGAAGGCGCTGTTGTCGTCATCACCGAGCGCAGCCTGGACAAGGACGGCAATATGCTGGCCGCCATTCTGGAAGGGCCGCTGAAGGGCCGTTTCGCCGTGCGCCATTACGACGATTTCGACGTCAGCGACGGCGTCTTTCTCCCCGATGGCGATCTTCTGCTGCTGGAACGGCGCTTCGATCTTGCGCACGGCATCGGTATGCGGCTGCGCCGGATCGCCGGCGACGATATCCGCCCCGGCGCCGTGGTGGACGGCAAGGTCATTTTCGAGGCCAATGCCGACGACCAGATCGACAATATGGAGGGCATCGACGCCTTCCGCGCCGAAGACGGCACGATCCACCTGATCCTGGTGTCGGACGACAACCATTCGATCCTGCAGCGCAATCTGATGCTGGAATTTAGGCTCGTGGAGTAGCGAGCCGGAAGGTCGTCTCGGGTCAGCTCGCCCGGACCGGCTGCATCGGCTTCAGCACGTTCATCAGCGCGCCGTAGGGGAGCAGCATGACGAGGCCGACGGTCACCTTGACCGAGAAGTCGCCGATCGCCCAGGAGATCCAGCGCGGCGCCTGCGTGGCGAAGATACCGAGGATCGGGGCCTGCTCCAGCGCGAAGGGCTCGTTCGGGCCGATGAACGCGAAGAAGGCGGCAAAGGCGAAGGAGAAGAACATCATCGTGTCCAGCGCCGAGCCGATCAGCGAGCCGGTCAGCGGCGCGCGCCACCAGGCCTGACGGCGCAGGCGATTGAAGACCGAGATGTCGAGCAGCTGGCCGGCAAGATAGGCCGAGCCGGAAGCGATCGCGATGCGCGGAACAGACGTGTAGAAGGACAGGCCGACGCCGACGACGAAACCGGCGAAAACCACCTTGCGGGCGGCCTTAGGGCCGAACTGGCGGTTCGTCAGATCGGTGATCAGGAAGGCGACGGGATAGGTGAAGGCGCCCCAGGTCAGGATATCGCCGAGATTGATGCCAAGAAGCTGGCCGTTCAGCGGAAACTGGACGAGGAAGTTGGAGGCGACGACGATGCACGTCATCAGCAGAACGTAGATAAGGGTATAGCGTGTCTTCAGCATTTTTTTATCCTGGGTGATGCCACCAGTTGGAGGAATAAACCGGGCAAAGCAAAAGGCTTGTCCGGAGGTTATCCGTGCAAGCCTCAAAGCCCGTATGATTTTAGAAGATACCGAAGCTTATGCGGCTTCGGCGGTCTTCTTCACGATCTGGCGACGCAGCAGACGAGCGCGCATCGACAACTCGTTTTCGCTGGCCTTCAGAAGGAAAGCGTCGAGGCCGCCGCGATGTTCGACCGAGCGGAGAGCCGCAGCCGTCACGCGCAGACGGTAGCGCTGGCCGAGAACGTCGGAGATCAGCGTGACCTGGCAAAGGTTCGGGAGGAACCGGCGCTTGGTCTTGTTGTTGGCGTGGCTGACATTATTGCCCACCAGGACGGCCTTGCCGGTCAATTCGCACATGCGGGACATGGTACACCTGCTTTGTTCGTATCGGCCACTGGAACGCTCCCGGCAAATTGCCGTTCGCAATCCATCAGGCCATGATTGGAAAGTTGCGGTTCTATAGTCAGCGCGACCGCTCGCGTCAAGCCAAACCTTGGCCTTTCCCGCAATTCTGTCAAAAAGCTGCTGTTTTACGAGTCGCCGCGGGACATCAATGTCCCTATATCAGGTGCACGCGGGAACGGCCATCGTTCCCGGACGCTCAAGGCTCTGGCTATGTATGATTTTGCAAAATGGCTTCTCGTCCCGGCAATGGCGCTGCTTCTGCCGGCCCTTGCCGAGGCGAGCGAACTGACGAACGAAACGCGCTACCGGGTGGCGCTTGCCGGCCTGCCGATCGCGAGGGCCGATTTCAAGACCGAGGTGAAGGACAAGCATTATGCCATCACCGCCGATATCAATACGGCCGGGCTTGCAACGCTGGTCGCGCGCGTGTCGGCGCAGGCGAAGGTTTCCGGATCGGTCGGGCCTGAGCGCCTCGAAGCCTCGCGCTATACGCTCTACTACAAGCGCAACAGCAAGGCGCACACCTATGACGTCGTCTATCGCGACGGCAACGTGACCTCGACGACTACGACGCCGGAGCCGCGCCGCCCGGACAACTGGATACCGGTGACCGAAAGCGACCTGCGCTCGGTGCTCGATCCGATCTCCGGCCTGATCTTTCCCGGCAACGCCAATGTCTGCGCCCAGACGCTGCCGATCTACGACGGTGAGACGCGCATGGACCTGAAACTCTTCCCCAAGGGCTCGCGCAGCTTTTCGACCGAGGGCTACAGGGGCGATACGGTCGTCTGCGGCGTCCGCTTCACGCCGCGCTCCGGCTACAAGAAAAACCGTGACGACTTCGCCTATCTCGCCAAGAGCGACGACATGGAGATCTGGTTTGCCAAGTCCGACAGGTTGAATGTATATGCTCCGGTCTACATCACGATCCCGACCAAATACGGGACGGTGACGGTCACCGCCGTCAAGTACGGCAGCTAGCGGATCACGGAACGTCTCGCTGGCTCTTGGATCAAGGGCTGGGAGGCTCAAGGACGTGAAGCTGCGCGCGACCCTGACGGGTTTTTCCGCCATTCTGATGTGGTCGTTCCTGGCATTGCTGACGGCCGCCTCCGGCAAGATGCCGCCGTTTCAGCTTTCCGCCATCTGCTTTGCCATCGGCAGCCTGCCCGGCATCGTGGTGCTCGCGCTCGATCCGAAGCGCATCGCGCTGCTGCGCCAGCCCGCCAAGGTCTGGATCTGCGGGATCGCCGGCCTCTTCGGCTATCACTTTCTTTATTTCACGGCGCTGCGCAACGCGCCGGCGGTCGAGGCGGGGCTGATCGCCTATCTCTGGCCGCTGCTGATCGTCGTCGGCTCGGCGCTGCTGCCGGGCGAGCGGCTGCGCTGGTATCATGTTGCAGGCGCCCTGCTCGGGCTTTGCGGCACGGTGCTGATCGTCGGCCGCAACGGCTTCCATTTCGAGGGCGCCTATGCCGTCGGCTATGCGGCGGCCTTCCTCTGCGCCTTCACATGGTCCGGCTATTCGCTGATCACGCGCCGCTTCGGCGCGGTCTCGACGGACGTGGTCACCGGCTTTTGCCTTGCGACCTCGATCCTTTCGCTCCTCTGCCATTGGGGGCTGGAGGCGACCGTCTGGCCGGAGGGCGTCTCGCAGTGGGTGGCGGTCGTCGGCCTCGGCCTGTTTCCGGTCGGTGCGGCCTTCTATGCCTGGGACTACGGCGTCAAGAACGGCGACATCCAGACGCTTGGGGCGGCAAGCTATGCCGCACCGCTGCTTTCCACCCTCATCCTGACGCTGTTCGGTTTTGCCGAGCCGAGCTGGGGGATCGCCGCCGCCTGCGTCCTCGTGACGGGCGGCGCCGTGCTTGCCGCCCATCCGATGATCCTGCGCCGCGGCGTTCCGCAGCCGGAAGCGGCGGAATAGTCAGAAATTGTCTTTCCGCTTGCGGATTTCGGCGAAGACTTCCTCGTTGCTGCGGCTTTCCATTAAAAGGTTGCGGCGGATGGCCGGGTCGCCGGCGCGCAGGAACGGGTTGGTCTCCTTCTCCAGGCCGATCGTCGTCGGAATGGTGAAGCGGCCGGCGGCGCGGGCGGCCTCGATATCGGCGGCGCGGGCCTTCAGCCGCTCGTTGCCGGGGTCGATCGTCAGCGCGAAGCGGGCATTGCTCAGCGTATATTCATGGCCGAAATAGACGGCCGTCTCGTCCGGCAGGACGGCGAGCTTCTGCAGCGAGGCCCACATGTCGGCCGCCGGCCGCTCGAACAGGCGCCCGCATCCGAGCGCGAAGAGCGTATCGGCCGCAAAGAGCAGCTTGTCGTCGGGGAAGTGGTAGCAGATATGGCCGGCCGTGTGGCCGGGCGTCTCGATCACCGAGACCGCATGGCCGCCGAACTGGAACGCGTCGCCGTCACCGACGGCATTGTCGAGGCCCGGAATGGCGACCGCCTCGTTGATCGGGCCGATGATCTCGCAGCCATATTGTTCCTTCAGCGCCAGATTGCCCTCGACGTGATCGGTGTGATGGTGGGTGGTGAGCACATGCGTCACCTCCCAGCTGCGGCGGGCGGCGGCCTCGGCGATCCTTGCGGCATCGGGGGCGTCGATGCTGGCGGTCAGGCCGGTTTCCGGGTCGTGCACCAGCACGCCGAAATTGTCGGACCGGCAGATAAAAATCTCTATTTCCAAAGGCTTCATGATCGAAATACCTCTTAATCCTCGTCGTCGAGGGCAAATGTAGAGGCTTCGGTCTTGAAGTCCAACCGCCCATCGATAACATTTGGCCAATGCACGCCGATATCGTCGATCTCCGCCAATTCTACCATTCCGAGCTTGGACGCTTCGCGGAGCAGTCCATCGCGGCGGCGCTGACCTCGCTGTGGGTGCGGCTGCCCGAGGAGCGGCTGGTCGGCCTCGGCTACGCCGTTCCCTATCTCGACCGCTTCCGCGCCGACACCGAGCGGACCTTCGCCTTCATGCCGGCGGGGCAGGGGGCGGTGAACTGGCCGATGGGCTCGGCCTCCACGACGGCGCTGATCTTCGACGAGGAGCTGCCGCTGCCGGACTCCTCGATCGACCGCATCCTGATGGTGCATTCGCTGGAATTCGCCGAAAGCCCGCGCGAGACGCTGAAGGAGCTTTGGCGGGTGCTGGCGCCGGGCGGGCGGCTCGTTATCGTGGTGCCGAACCGGCGCGGCGTCTGGGCGCGGATGGAGCACACGCCGTTCGGCTCGGGGCGGCCTTATTCGCGCGGCCAGTTGACCTCGCTCCTGCGCGAGACCAATTTCACGCCCGGTGCGACGGCCGAGGCGCTCTTCTTCCCGCCCTCCAAGCTTCGCGCCGTGCTCAGCCTCCGGCGCATCTTCGAGCGGTTCGGCCGCGTGCTTTCGCCGGTCTTTTCGGGCGTCATCATCGTCGAGGCGCAGAAGCGGCTGTATCAGGGCCTGCCGGTCGCTGCGCGTGCCTCGCGCCGCGTCTTCGTGCCGGTGCTCGCCCCGCGCGGCGTGCCGACGACACGGAATCTTTGAGGGGCCGGTGGTTGGCGTTTGCCCCTCACCCTAACCCTCTCCCCGCAGGCGGGGAGAGGGGACTTGCCATACGGTGCGACATTGGTCCTTCTCCCCGCGTGCGGGGAGAAGGTGCCGGCCCCTTCGACAAGCTCAGGGCGGATGAGGGGCTTTACAGCCCCGCCCTCGACAAAATCGCGTTTCCGCTTTAATGGCGACGGATCGCTTTTTCGCCGGTTTCCGGCACGTTTCAAGGTCGACACGATGAGCATTGACATGACCAAGCCCGTCCCGCGCCCCGGTATTCTCGATATCGCCGCCTATGTGCCGGGCAAGGAACATGCGCCGGGTGTCGCCCGCGTGTTTAAGCTCTCCTCCAACGAAACGCCGCTCGGCGCGAGCCCGAAGGCGATTGCGGCCTTCCGCTCCGCCGCCGACCAGCTTGAGCGTTACCCCGACGGGCAGGCAACCGAGCTGCGTCAGGCGATCGCCGAGGTGAATGGGCTCAACCCGGCCAACATCCTGTGCGGCAACGGCTCCGACGAACTGCTCGGCCTTCTCTGCCACGTCTATCTCGCCCCCGGCGACGAGGCGATCATCACGGAACACGGCTTCCTGGTCTACAAGATCCAGATCATGGGCGCGGGTGCTGCGCCGGTCACCGTGCCGGAGAAGGATTGCACGGTCGATGTCGACGCCATTCTTTCGGCCGTCACGCCGAAGACGAAGATGGTGTTCATCGCCAATCCCGGCAATCCGACCGGCACCTATGTCCCGGTCAGTGACATCCGCCGCCTGCAAGCGGGCCTGCCGAAGCATGTCGTTCTCGTGCTCGACGCGGCCTATGCCGAATATGTCCGCCGCAACGACTACGAGGCCGGCATCGAGCTGGTGTCGGGCAATGCCAATGTCGTCATGACGCGCACCTTCTCCAAGGTCTACGGGCTGGCGGCACTCCGTATCGGCTGGATGTTCGGGCCGGCCGAGATCATCGACGCGCTGAACCGCGTGCGCGGGCCATTCAATATGAATTCCGCGGCGATCGTCGCCGGGGCCGCCGCCATGCGCGACCAGGCCTTCATCGAAGAGGCGATCGCGCATAACCTCCTCTGGATCGACAAGCTGACCGCCGCGTTCGAGACCATCGGGCTGAAGGTGACGCCGTCCGTCGCCAATTTCGTCCTCATCCACTTCCCGGAAATCGACGGCAAGCGGGCGACCGAGGCCGACACCTTCCTCACCAGCCGCGGCTATATCCTGCGCGCCGTGCGCGGCTATGGCTTCCCCAACGCGCTGCGCATGAGCGTCGGCACCGAGGAAGCGAACCGCGGCGTCATCGAAGCGCTCGGCGAATTTATGGGACGCAAGGCATGAGCATCCAGTTCGAACGCATCGCGCTGATCGGCATCGGCCTCATCGGCTCGTCGATTGCCCACGACATCAAGCGGCTCGGCCTCGCCGGCGAGGTGGTGATCGCCACCCGCAGCGCCGAGACGCTGAAGCGCGCCGAGGAGCTGGACCTCGGCCAGCGCTATACGACGTCAGCGGCGGACGCCGTGCGCGACGCCGATCTTGTCATCGTCTCGGTGCCGGT